>Ga0207699_10000026_pt1 | contig 152387 bp, 109 predicted proteins | sample LARL51metaG_FD_184344 | JGI IMG/M metagenome (GOLD analysis project Ga0207699, IMG submission 184344) | Corn, switchgrass and miscanthus rhizosphere microbial communities from Kellogg Biological Station, Michigan, USA - LAR L5-1 metaG... | ecosystem: Host-associated > Plants > Roots >... | reverse complement strand
ACCGGCAAGCTCTGGCTTCCCGGGCTCGGCTCCCTCTTACTGGTCAAACCCCGTCTCCTCGGCTTCAGCCGTCCCAATACTGTTCACCTCAGGGCTCGCGGACGCCCATATTTCCGCAGCCTGCTAGTACCAACCCCCTCACGGCGCGCCAGTCCGCGTACCAGACGGCTGCCGCCAAGCGCCGCCGCTGCAATATCGTGCCACCACCAGCGGACGGGCGTGATACTGTTGTTTAAGGCAACTCGAATCATTCCATGATCGCTGACCCGACTCTTATACCCAAGAGCGAAGACAGCGACTTCGAGAGAGTGGTGGCCGGCTTCCTCGCTGAAGGTCTCCACACGCGCCGCGGCCTGACGCCAGAGGAGTACATCGCCCTCTACCGCAGGGCAGGGGACGAATGTCATGCGTCCCCTGCGTTCCCATTCAAGGCTCTCGCCGAAAGTCAAACCTTCAATCTCGGGTCCTCAGGGAGGTTTCGTGGCCAAACACTTACTCGTCATCGGTGCTCAGGACAGCTCAGTGATGAAGGCGGCGCTGGATGCGCAGGTGACGCTGTTCCAAGTACCGCGCCTCGTGTCCGGAAAGCAGATTGCGAGCGCCGGTCGAGCCTGCGTATTCGACATCGAGTCGCCGCGAGAAGCGGTGCTCCTGGCGAGAGCGATCCATGAGCACCAGCCGTTCGACGCCGTAGCGTCGTTTTTGGACGCGGGCCTGCTGTCTGCTGCGCACGTGGCCGAAACCCTGCGAATCCCCGGAAACTCACTGCAGGCGGTTGCCACCACCAGAGACAAGTTGGCAGTACGGAAATTACTGAACGATCACGGCGTTTCCGCCGTTGCCTTCCAAAGGTGCGACACCGCAGCCGACGTGGATCGCTTTCTCAGGGCAACCGCCGGACCGATCGTGCTCAAACCCGCATCCGGATCGGGCAGCAGCGGCGTGAGCAAAATCGACCGTGAATCGCAGATTCCGTCGGCATTCGAATGGGCGAAAGTAAACGCGCATAGCGTGCTGATCGCCGAGGCTTACGTCGATGGCCCCGAATACAGTGTTGAAAGCCTGACCCGCGATGGAGTGCATCGCATCGTTGCGATCACCGAAAAATACACCACCGGCGCTCCGCATTTCATCGAAATAGGGCATCGCCTGCCGGCTCCGATCCCGCAGATCGCCAGGCAGCGCATCGAGGATCTGGTTACACGGGTCCTGAGCTTGATTGGCCATCGCGTAGGCGTCGCGCACACCGAATTGCGGATAACCGGCACCGGAAACCCGGTAATCATAGAAACTCAATTGCGCCAGGGCGGCGGTCAAATCTGGGAGATGGTGGAACTCGCTTGCGGTGTGGACATGATCCGGGAAACCTGTGCGTATGTTCTCGGCTTGCCCCCCAGCCCAACGGCGAAGAAGGCGGATGCCGCTGCAATAGGATTTCTCGCCCACCAGCACAAGACGGTTCGAGAAGTGCGCAACCTAGAGCGCGCGGCAATGATTCCGGGAGTGGTTCGCGTAGACTGCCGGCTCAATCGCGGCCAGCGCATAGACGCGCTTACTTCAGCGAAATCCCGCCAGGGCTATGTCATCGCCGTGGGAGAGACGCCCGCCATCGCATGGGAGACAGTACAAGAGGCTCTCGCGGAAATTGATATCGAATGGGAGCAATGATGTCGGCTCATGACAGGGCGTACATCGATAGCGGGTACGTCGGGTGCCTGAAGATCTCCCGAAATCCCAGGTTCGACAGCGTTCCCCTGCACGAATCGGTTGCGTATGCGTATGCGATGACGGATTCGTAATGGCGGAAGTATTCGAGATTGCCGGCGATCAAGCCCTTGAGTATCGTGCTGTCGAAGGCGTTGAAGACAAAAACCAGGCTGGTTTGCCGCGGGAACCTGTAGGACAACACGTCCATGCAATGGAACTGGATTCTCGGATCCCCCAGCAATAAGCGGTTGCGCTCGGCAATCTCCAGCAGCGGCGGGGAGAAGTCGATCCCTATGATTCTATCGAATCCAGCCTCTGCGGCCGCAATGCAGCAGGCTTTTCCGGTTCCACACCCGATGTCGATGAAATTTTCGAAGCGAATTCCGGTTCTCCTGGCCGCCTTCAGCAAGATCGTCAATTTTCGATACTTGACTCCTTGATAGCCGTTCGCATGCAAATGCGACTGCGCAAACTCGGTTACCAGCTCATCTGCGCTGATCGCGGATCCGAATTCGAAGCCAAAGCGCTTAACAAAAAGAGCGTCCTGGAGATCCCATATCCGCTTTAGCGCGTACTGAAAAAGTCTATGCATCTGAGAACTTCACCCGATTTCGTACGGCGAAAAGCCCGTCACTGCTGCGCCGCTATCCATATCACACTAGTGACCGGCTTCACTCTTCTGTGAGCACCACCATCGGCGACACCCGGGCGGCGCGATGGGAGGGCAGCAGGCAGGCGGCCAGGCAGACCGCGCCGAGGAGGCCGGCCGCTCCGGCGAGGGTGGCCACGTGCAGCGGCGGCACCTGGAAGAGGACCGCCTGCATGGCCCGACCGGTCAGCCAGGCTCCGAGGACGCCCAGCGCCGTGCCCGCCGCCAGCAGGCGCAGGGCGAGCGAGAGGAATTGGCCGCGCACCTGCTCCGGCCGGGCCCCCAACGCCATCCGCAGGCCGATCTCGCGGCGGCGCTGCGTCACGGCGTAGCTCAACACCCCGTACGTGCCCACCGCGGTGAGCAGCATGGCGATGCCGGCAAAGAGGGCGGCCAGTAGCGCCGGCGAGCGGCGGGCGACCAGGCTGTCGGCGATGCGGGTCTCCATCGTCCGCAGATCGTTGACCGGCAGCTCGGGATCGATCCGGCGGACGGCTTTACGTAGCGCCGGCGCGAGCGATTCCATGGGCAGGCTCGTGCGGACGACCAGGTAGATGCTGTGAAGCATCCGGTGGCCGAAAGGGTAGTAGATCGCGCCCTGGGCCTGGTCCTCGACCAGCCCCGCCTGTTTCACTGGACCGACCACGCCCACCACGGTGTAGGCCTCGGCGGCGTTTTCCTCGTCGGCGTCCTCGAAGACCTTTTGGCCGAGCGCGCCGCCGCGCGGCCAGTAGCGGCGCGCGAAATCCGCGTCGATCACGCAAACCCGCTCGGCGCGGCGGGAGTCCGCGGCCGTGAGGAAGCGTCCTTCCCGTAGCGAAAAGCCCAAGGCGGAGAAGTAGTCGCCGCCCACGCTGTAGGAGTAGAACCCGTGCGGCGGCTCTCCGGGTTGCGGCCGATGCCCCTCGACCGTGGCCGTGCTCTTGTCGCTGATGCCGCTGAGCGGCACGTTGGTGGCGAATCCCGCGGCCTGCACGCCCGGCTGGCGGCCGAGCTCCGCGGTGAGCCGCTCGGTGGCCGCGAGCAGGTCCTGCCGGCGCGGATAGCTCCGTATCGGCAGGACCAACTGCCCGCTCAAAACGTGCTCGGGCCGAAATCCGGGAGAGACGGTCATCACCTTCTGGAGGCTGAGCCCCAGCAGGCCCGCTCCCGCGAGCAGCACGAAAGCCAGGGCGATCTGGGCGACGATGAAGGCGTGGCGCAGCCGCTGCGCCGCCCGGCCGGCCGTGGTGCCGCGCGATTCGGCTTGCAGGCCGGCAGCCGCGGTGTTGCGGAGGCTCAGCCAGGCGACGGGAAGCCCGAGCGCGATCCCCACGGCGAGCGAGCCCGCCAGGGCGATCAGCGCCAGCCGGGCGTCGAAAACGACGTGCGATCCCATCGGCAATCGATCGACCCCCAGCAGGGCCAGGAGGCGGATGCCGCCGGCTCCGGCGGCCAGTCCGAGGAGGCCTCCGGTCAGCGCCAGCAGCAGGCTCTCCACCAGGGCTCCGCTCACGACGTGCCGCCGGCTGGCCCCGATCGCCTGCCGCACGGCGAGCTCCTTCACCCGGCCGCTGGCGCGGATGAGCAGCAGGTTGACCAGGTTGACGCCGCCGATAAGGAGCAGGAAGAGCGCTCCGGCATGGATCAGCAGCAGGGTGGGACGGACCGCGGCCACGTGGTCCGCCCGCAGGGGCACCACGAGCGAGCGGAAGCCGGCGTCGGCCATCATCCTCGCCTCCGGGCCGTTCACCTCCACGGCGGCGTTGCGGGCGTCGATCTGCGCCTGGGCGTCCGCCAGCGTGGCCCCGGGCGCGAGCCGGGCGATCATGTGCGCGGTCCCGGAATGCCGCTTCTGGGGAGCACGCTCTTCGGGGCTCGACGCGAGCGGGAGGTAGATCTGGGTCTGGGACGAGAGGAAGCTGAAGGTGGGCGGCAGGATCCCGACCACGGTCCTGGAGATGGCGTTGACGCGGATGCTGCGGCCGATCACGCCAGGATCGGCGCCCAGGCTCTGCCGCCAGTAGCCGTCCGTGAGGATGGCCGCGTCGTTTTTCCCGTTCAGGGTCTCCGCCTCCGTGAAGACGCGGCCCACCGGGCCGAGCCCCAGGGTGGAGAAGAACTCCGGAGAGACCCGCGTGACCGGCACCTGCTCCGTCGTGCCCGCCTCACCCACGACCGCCGTGGCGTCGCGGTAGACCGCCAGCCCCGAGAAGGCCGGGATCTGCCCCCGGCGCTCGTAATAGTTCGCCAGCGAGCAGCCGTCGTTGAGCACGCCGGCTTTGGGGTAGGTGTTGTAGACGCTCACCAGCCGGCCGGCGGCGGGGAAGGGCAGCGGCCGGAGCAGCACCGCGTCCACCACCGCGAAGATGGTCAGGTTGGCGCCCAGGCAGAGCGCCAGGGTGGCCAGCGCGGTGGCCGTGAAGCCCGGCGTCTTGCGCAGCAGGCGGGCGGCGTAGCGCAGGTCCTGGCGGAGCTCGTCGAACAGGCGCAGGCCGCTCGCCTCGCGGCAGTCCTCCTTGACGTTGTCGAGGCTGCCGAATTTCTGGCGGGCGCGGCGCGCCGCCTCCGCCGGCGGCACGCCGGAGAGCACGAGGTCCTCCGTGTAGCGGTCGACGTGGAAACGCATCCCGGGCTCGCCATCAATCGCTGCATCATTTTGTGGCGGAAGCGCCATGGTCGGAGCTGAGGGTCTTAGAGGTCGCGAGAGTATGGCCTTCAGGCTCTGGAAAGACACGGACCGATTGCTGCCTGGGTGGTCGATGACACGGGCCTACCCAAGAAGGGGACCTTGTCGGTGGGCGTCGCACATCATAGGCGCAGAGTCATGGGTCAGTCCGGTACACGGTCTGCGATGGGCTCGAGTGGGCCCACGCGAGCTGGTAGTCTGGGGTCCAGGTCGAGGGCACGGAGACGGGCGGCGGGCCAGGTCATCCTTCGCTGTTGCCGAAGGCGCCCCAGCTGGGCTTCGTAGTGTTCGCGGAAGCGACCCTCCAAGTAAGCCTCATAGGCCGCCTTCCAGTGTCGCGAGTACCGATGCGTCTTCCAATAGTTGGTGTACGCGGCGGCGTTCAAGATCTTCTTCTCGAACTGCCGAAGGCTCCGCAACGAGTAGTGGTAAAGCCAAAGCGACGTGTACTGGACGCTCGGATGACTGCTTTCCCCAAAGTGGTTGCCGTTGTCCGACCGGATGAAAGGCTCGGCGGAGTAGAAAACTTTCGCGAAGTCCTTGTACGTATCGCCGAAGAACTCGTAGCTCGTCACGGAGAAGTTGTTTAATGATCGCACTGGAAAGTTGTCTTCGTCAGCGGCGGCGATGGCATCGTAGTTAAGCGTAAACTTGAATCTACCGTATTGCCTGAGATCGAGCCTCTCAAACTCCGCGATGATAGCGTCACGATCCCAGCTGTTTTGCAAGCCGATGAACTCATCGCCATCGATCGGAACGAGAACGTCGCATTCATCTTTGTGTTCGTGCATCAGGGACGTGATGAGTTGCCCCTTCGACGGCCCTTCGACGCTGGCCTTGACTGATTCCGACCAGACGTGGGGCCGATAATGCCGAAGTATAGACTCCGTTCCGTCGGTCGACTCGTTGTCGAGGACATAGACGTTACCCGCGCCGAATAGGTCGAGCGTATGTCGAAGCCAGTCTTCGACAATGTCGACCTCGTCTTTGATCATCGCGAAGCACTTGATGAGCCTTTGCAGAACTCCCCCCATTCGAGCGCGACTGGTCCTAAGGGATTCTACTCCTCGAGGGAAACCTCTCCTCACGGTTTTCCAGCCTCCTCCCTCCTGGCGAGTCGGGGGAACAACCGGAGACATAGGTTACATCAGACCGGGTACATGGGTAACAGGTAGATAAGCGGTTAGCAGTGATCCGAGCGGGGCGGCGGCTCCGAAGGGAGCCTGGAGCCGCCGCCCCGCCGAGTCGGGATTACCCATAGACCGACCCAATGCCTTCCTCGACTTCTTCCAAGCCTACTCGCTCGCCAACCAGATGCCTCGCTGACGAACAGATCGCGACCCCTCCAACGGATCCCGCCCTTGGGATGCATCGGACTCCGATGCATCCGTTCGTGGCTCCCCTTCTGCTCCGGATGCCCGGGAGCGATCCGCTCCAGCTGGATTCCCAGCTTCAGCCAACGGACCAAAGGTCGATGCCCTATACCCCGCTTCGGTGCCTTCACCCGAAGTTTGGGCCTAGTTGGGTTATACTACCACAATGCGAGACTTGAAAGCCACCAACGACTTGCTCGGCGATGACTTATTCAGGAGCTGCATGACGCTCGACCACCTGCTGCAAGCCAACGGATACTTGTTCTTCCGCGGTGTTCTTGATCCTGCGGTCATCCAGGCAGTGCGGGCCGAATACTTGATCGCCCTCCAAGAGGCAGGCGTCGTCGATCCGGAGTCGGTGGAACCGGTCTGGAACGGCGCGGGCGCTCGCCGCGTCGTGGCCGCCGTGGAGGGTCTCAAGGCCCGGAACCCTTGGAGAATTCTAGGTGCTGATCCCACGCTCGCGCGAATTCTCCGAGTGATCATGGGTGGAGAATATACTTGGCTGCCACTTATCACCTATCGAGTCTCGCCCCCGCTTGAGCGTCCGGCGCTTTGTCGCGACGCGATGTGTCGGTTCGTACGTGTGCACCAGGACGGCTATAACAATCCCAGCCTGACGTTCGTCATTTTCTGGCTGCCACTGATGCTCATCGACGAGGAGGTGGGCGGGCTAGCAATTGCGGAGGGGTTCCACAAAGCGGTCCTCCCCCACGACACCTCAGGGCCGACGAAGTTCGGGATCAGTAAAGGGGTGATACCGGACGAGGCGTGGGCGACAACGACTTTTCGATCGGGAGACATGGTCGTTATGGACGCATTGACGCCGCACACCGGCCTTACGAATCACTCCGATCGCTTCCGACTGTCGATTGACTTTCGCCTATCGCCGCAGTGCCGCCGCCCCATACTTGGTAGGCTCCTCGCGATCGACAGCGACGAGCTCTCGATTCGTACGGACGAAGGCGAAACGATCGACTTGAGAATCAACGACTCAACAGCCTTTCCCTATCGGCGCGGCAGCGCGCTTGACAACGGTGGGCGAATCCCACGCGCGGAGGTCGCGGACTACCTAACCGTAGGCCAACGAATCCTCGCCACCCACGAGGCGGGCCACGCACAACTAGTCCGAGGCTTCGACGCCGGGCCCCGCGGGTAGGGGCTCCGCCAAGCAGGAGCCACTCGTGGACGGAACAAGCCCCCGGAGCGTGACCTTGAGTTTGAACGTCAGCCTGAGCCATCACTTGCCGCCTGTAGCGCGCCATGCCAGACTCGAGCTAAGGCGACACCAAGTCTTACGACCTGGTGAGCCATGGGCGATCCTTCCGGGAGGGAGGATCGTGCATGGCGCCAAAGCTGAGTCTGGAGGCACGCATGACGATCATCGAATTGCTGCGGCGAGGCTGGTCGCGGTTGGCGATCGCCGAGTCGTTGGGGGTGACCGAGGGTTCCGTCCGGTACCACGAGCGCCGGCGTCGCGACGGCAAGCGCGACGGCCGGGTAGGGCGACAGCGACACCGTGTGGAAGCGCTGTCGTCGGAGGTGGAGTCGTGGCTGTCCGCCAAGACGAGCCGACGGCAGCGGCTGAACCTGGCCGCCCTCCATGATCATCTGGTGACGGAGCACGGCTACAGCGGGAGTCTGCGGTCCGTGCAGCGCTACTTCCGAGCCCATTACGGGCCACCGCCGCTGCGAGCACGGCGGCGGGTCGAGACGCCGCCGGGTGCCCAGGGGCAGGCAGACTGGGCCTGCTTTCCGGGCGTGATCGTGGCCCGGCGGTCGGCGGACCTGCTGGGCGGTCCATGCGGCCGAGCAGTTGGGCGAGCGCGTCACCGCGGCGGTCAAGGAGACCACCTCACCGCATCGCTTCCTCGACGAGCTGCTCGATGCTGAGCTCGGCGTCCGCGAGGAGCGCCGAGTGCGCACGGCACTGCGCCTGTCGGGGCTGCCACTCAGCCAGACCCTGTCCAACTTTGACTTCAGCTTCCAGCCTTCGGTGGACCGCGGCCGCATCGAGACGCTGGCCACCTGTGCCTGGATCCGCGAGGGCTTCACCCTGCTGCTGCAGGGTCCACCGGGCGTGGGCAAAACGCACCTCGCGGTCGCCCTCGGCGTCAAGGCGGTCGAGAACGGCTTCTCGGTGGCCTTCTTCCGGCTTGAGGAGCTACTGCTGGCACTCAAGCGCGACGCCGACCTGCCACCGTCTCGGCTGCGCCGGCGCAAGTACAACAACGTTGCGCTGGTCGTCGTCGACGAGGTGGGCTTCGAGGTCATGAGCCGCGACGAAGCTGGCCTCTTCTTCCGTCTCGTGAGCTACCGCTACGGTCGCGGCAGTATCCTGATCACCACCAACAAGGGCATCCGCGACTGGCCCGAGGTGCTGGCCGGCGACGAGATCCTCGCCACAGCGATCCTCGATCGCCTGCTTCATCACAGTCACGTCATCAACATCAAGGGACGTAGCTATCGGCTGCGCGAGCTCGAGCGCATGGCGGAGCGAAGCGAGTGATCAACCGACTGATCCACTTGGCGCGGCGACCCTGGGAGGGGCTCCGGCCTTCCCCCAGCCCCGCCTCCGGCCTCCGCCCCTCCCAGGGTCGGGGAAGGAGGCACCGGCCCGCACCGACCTCCTCTTCCCGGGGGCCACCCTCCCACCCCAACCAGGCGACACCCTCGTAACAGTAGGTGTCGCCTTAGCTCGTAAAGGAAGGTGTCGCTTGACACCGCCGGACTGGGATACGCTCAGTGGCTCAACAGACGAGGCGCGGCAGTTTCGCACCTTGTCCCTCGCCGTTCGCCCCCAAGTCTGCCTCTCGGCGACTGCGCGGTAGTGCATCAGCCCATCGAGGCTGCAACAGAGATCGCAGCGCCCGGAACGGACCCCCTCAAGCACCGCGCGCCCCACAGGGGCCACCAGAGTGCGAATGGAAGTAGGGTCCGGGGGAGAGGACAGGCAGCCAGCAGCACTGACGGCCGGCCGCCCCGGCGGCCGCTTGACATCGGATGGCCTTCTCATGGAAGCACTACCCCTTGTCGGTCCGGCTTCCTGAGCGGCAGCCAATACTGTAGAATCAGAGCGAAACAGAAGCTTCGACGCCAGTGAACGCATCAAAGCAGGAGTCGCGACAGCCGATGTCGGTAACCGAACGGCTCAGCGGCTTTCGGCACATCAAGGTACGTTATTTGTTGGTTCCAGCCAGTTAGGGAGTGGCCGCTCGTACATGTGGGGCGACGAAGCTTTCGCGCGATTCGCCGGACGCGGGTGCAAGAGCCCGCAGGTACTTGAATAGGCGCCGCGCGTCTTGGGATCAACGTCATGAGACTTGAGGACAGCACAGGTTATCGAGCCGGACTGGACAGAGTCCAAGAGTCGGTCATCAGCTCTCATTTCATGCATGAGCTGTGCAGGGACTACCGCCTCGAGCTTTACGATGACAAACAGTTTTCAGCGAAATTGGTGACCATCTCGGCAAATGCCGTGAGTGGCAGTCTCCTTCCAGGGCTGCTGCGCACCTCGAAGGCCTTCGCCCGGAACCGGGTGAACGCCGCCAGACGCCGAGCTGTGGGAAATTCAGCAAGATACGGGCTCGATTCGCCGCGCAACCTTGGGCTGGCGGAGCTCATCACCGAGGTAATGTTTGACCGGCAATTCCGCCGAGGCCCGAGGCAGACCTGTTCCCGGCGAGCCCTATGCGGCAAGGTGGCGCGGCAGATCGCGACGGGCTCCCCGATCGAGATGGTGATCCCGGCACTGCCATACAAAATTTCCTGCCCGCTCAAGACCCGCGGCCAGCTTCCGGATTTGGCCGAAGTGAACTTCATACTCGGACTGTACGAGATCGTGGCAGCCATCGAAGTACTTTACGGCGAGGCACGACCAGACCTACAGGGGCCTATGGCGAAGTTCACGGTGATTTCCGACGGCAGCCGCTTCAACCGTCTCGTGAACGAACCTGACGCGGTGGTCGAGGCATACAGAGGAGAGCTGGCCCGCTGGGTCAGACGGCTGCAACTGGACGGATATATCGAACTGCTCGACTATCAAGCGCTCTTGCGCAGTCGCTTGCCAAAGGTTGTCCGCGATGCCAAGGAGACGGTCCGGCAACGGGCGCTTCATCAATATAACCAAGCCATGTGGCCAATCTTCGACCCCTGCAACATGCCCGAGACCCTCAGGGCCGCCGCTCAGATCGACCCCGATCCGGAGCAGGACAATCCCGAGGGGCGGTTTGTCTCGCTGCTGAAGTCGTTGGTGTTCACCGCCAGGTACCTGAGCCTTGAGCGCTTCAGATCACTGTCGGCGGAACGGTTTTGCGCTCTTTATCGGGAGCTGACCGGACACATCTTCGAGCCTTTCGTCATGCTTTCTGCCCCAGAGTTGCGGCGCCTTGCCGAGGAAGCGATGCGAGGCGGCGGTTTCCCCTGCACCCCCGGGGCGAAGGAGCATCTACGGCAGGCAATGCTCAGGGAGGTGTGGAGCGCCACGATCGACTACATTGCAGAGATCAAGAGCGACCGGGAGCTCGACAGCGACCCCATCACCACCTGCCTGCCGGATCACGTGCGCTGGACCATCCATGCGAAGCCCGGGCAACTGGGTTTGCTAACGCCCGCCGCTTTGGGGAAACCCGTTCAGGCCTGGGCCGGTGCAGCGGTGTTCAAGCGCGCAGGGCAGGGCGGGATCAGGCTGTGCACCCTTCCCGTGCTGGCGCTGGAAGGGGCAGGCGCAATACCGGTCCAGAGCGACGACAGCAGCGGTGCGCCAAGGCTGGCCGGACAGCCGCTGTTCTACATCTATCCGGATATCGCCTTCGCTGACGTCGACGATTTCCTGGCCAAGCTCGAGAGCCGGCTTGTACGCAAGCGGGCAAGCTAGGGCGTTTATGCCTCTGTTGACACCAAAGCGCTGGAGCCCAAAGCTCTTGAGCAGTCGCTTTCGAGCCCGCTCCGGGTCGGGCGGCTCGGTCACCTTAACCACCAGGCGTTCGTCCTCCACGGTGACCAGAACGCGGCAACCAGGGCGGAAGCCGGCGTCTCCACGCCAGTAGCCCATCAGGTGGAGTTGGGGGACCACCGCCCCGCAGGCCTCGCCCGGCAAAAGGAGCATCATATGAAGTTTGCCCGTCCCGGCCGCCTTTCCGGCCCCTGCGTGATCCTCGAGCCTCTGCGCCCGCAGCACCGCGAGCCGTTGCGCGCCGCCGCAGCCGAGGACCAGAGCATCTGGACCTACTTCCCGATCAACTACAATGGCGCGGGCGAGGACTTCGATCCGTGGTTCGACTACACGATGGAGCGGTACGCGAAGGACGAGCATTTCCCCTTCGCCGTGCGACGGCGGGCGGACGACCGGATCATCGGCACCACCCGGTACTACGACATGGTGCCGGACCACCTGCGCCTCGCCATCGGCTCGACCTGGTATACGCCGGACGCTCAGGGGACCCTGATCAACCCGGAGGTCAGACTGCTGTCGCTGGCCTATGCCTTCACCCGGCTGGGAGTGAATCGCGTCGAGCTGATCACCGATCCCCTCAACCTGAATTCGCGGGCGGCGATGAAGATCCTCGGCGCCGTCGAGGAAGGTGTGATCCGCAACCACATGATCTACAAGAACGGGCGGATCAGGAATTCGGTCCTGTTCAGCATCATCAGGAGTGAGTGGCCCGCCATCCAGCACCGGCTGCTGACGAGGCTGGGATATACACAAGAAATGGTGTTCGTCGATTAAGTTTCACTCCGAGATTCGGCGAATTTGTCACGCGCCAAACCCTAGGTCTTCTGCCACGACCCGCTCGATGTTGACCGCACCGGCGAGATTCAGCTCCGCGCGCCGGTCGCCGCGCCGACACAGCCCCAGCCCACCGATCGCCCGTTCGAATAGCACGGGCAGGTCGCGAAGGTCAGTAGAAACGTCGATGTTCACGAATTGCTTTAATCGCATGGCGTGCTGATATTGCTCATCACGTTGATCCTTGCGCAGCGGGAGACAGAGGATTTCGGCCCTGCCCTGCAGCGCCTCGACCAAGGTGTTGTAGCCGCCCGACGAGATAACTAGGTCCGCGCTGGCGTTGAGATATGGCATATGCGGGACCTCCTTGTGGAGGCGTAGCCGGTTGTGGGCGATGACTGTCTGGTACCGGTCCTCCCAGGCTAAGCTCGAGCGTGGGCCCATGACGATGTCGAAGGCGATGTTCGGATATTTGCCGGCCAGCTCCAGGCAGCGCTCGATGAGCCGCTCGCCCCATTGCCCGCCCCCCGCAGACGCAACGACCCAGATGTCCTCTTGTGCCAGGCCCCTGCTGGCGCGGGTGCGGGAGATCGCCTCAGGCGGGATATGCTGCGCGACATAGCCTGTGTGGAGCGTCTTCTCGCGAATCTCGGGAGCAATGTTATATTGCCGGGGAAAGTCGAACACCTTCCGGTCCGAAGCCACGAAGATTCTGTCGTAGTGGGTCCTGAGGTAGTCGCGCGCCTTCCCGCCGAGGATCAGCTGGCGAAGGTCCTCCGTCTCGTTGAGCACACCCCGAGTTACGAGGTACTTGTTGCAACGTGATTCTTCCAAGATCGTCGCAAGCTCCTCTTCAGCGCCCAGGGGGAGATGGTCGACGAAGATCGCATCGGGCTGGAAACCTCGGACGATCCCATTGAGGATCTCCATACGCAGGCGAACCGCGTCCCGCTTGTCGACTGCGATGAAGGGCTTGCGGCCCCAGTAGTGGGCCTTGGCCGCGAGCAGGCTGTCCCAACTCGGCAGGTGGATGTACTCGCATTCTTCGGGAATGAACCAATGCGCGGCCGCGCGGTGGCCGGTGACGATCAGGCAGGCGAACCGACCCTGCATCTGCCGGGCGATGCAGGCGAGACGCCGCAAGTGGCCCACGCCGGTGCCGCCGTCGAACACGTAGAACAGCGCCCTTTTCTGCAAGGCCTCAGATATGTCGCTGGTCATCGGGTTGGTCCCAGAAGCGGAGGACGCAGGCCGGCTGGGGACTCCAGACCGGAGGGGCCTCGGCACCGCCGGCGGCTTTCGTGACCGGCTGTACAGCCCTCTTAGCAGTCTAACCACAAAAGCAGGCGGAACCGCAAGGTCCCGATCGGCCTGCCGCATCGCGACGGTCGGCTTTGCTCGGTAAACAGCGCTCCCCCTCATGTCGGAAGACCGACCTTTTGTCGATGTGCTTGCATGGGTGCCGGGGCAGCGCTACCATCGGCCGCATCGTGCTGGTCCCATTGGATGATGTCCCTGTGTTGGTTACCGGAGGCGTCGGGCTCATCGGCGCGCACCTCGTCGTCCACGACCGGCAGGCACGGGGGTTGAGCCATGCCGATTAACGAGCAAACGTCTGCGGGTATGGTCGGCGAGGAGCCGCATCGCCGACTCTCCCGCCTTCTCGAAGAGGGTACCGCCACGGTGGCGGTGATGGGCCTCGGCTACGTCGGATTGCCACTGGCGCTCACCGCTGCTGAGCGCGGCTTTCAAGTGCTCGGCTTCGATACCGACGAGAACAAGGTCGAGGCCCTCAACGCTGGTCGCCCCTACCTCCGCCACGTCGCCGCGCAGCGCCTATGCGGGCTGCTTGCGGAACGGCGATTCAGCGCCAGCGCTGACCTCGGTCGTCTCGCCGAGGCCGACCTAATAGCCATTTGCGTGCCCACGCCTCTGACGCCGCAACGCGAGCCCGACCTCCGCTATGTGGCGAGCACCGCCCAGGCCATCAGCGATCGACTATGCCGCGGGCAGCTGGTGGTTCTCGAGTCGACCACTTATCCCGGCACCACTAAGGAGCTGGTACAGCCCATCCTCGAACGCTCCGGTCTCGTCTGTGGCGCTGATTTCTTTCTCGCTTACTCGCCAGAGCGCGAGAACCCGGGCGACCCCACCGGCAGCATCGGCTACACCCCAAGGGTGGTCGGTGCCGACGACGCCAGATCATCTGAGCTTGCTGAGGTCTTCTACAAGCGGGTAGCCCCTTCCGTGGTGCGCCTCTCCACCTCGCGCGCGGCGGAGGCGACCAAGCTGCTCGAGAACATCTTTCGCGGGGTGAATATCGCACTGGTCAACGAGCTCAAGATCATCTACGAACGGATGGGTATCGACATCTGGGAAGTGCTCGACGCCGCGGCCACCAAGCCATTTGGCTTTATGCGCTTCGATCCCGGTCCCGGGTGGGGCGGGCATTGCATCCCCATTGACCCCTTCTACCTCGCCTGGAAGGCCCGCGAGTATGGCCTCACGGCGCAATTTGTCGAACTCGCCGGTGAGGTCAACGCGCGCATGCCAGAGTACGTCGTCGAACGTCTCAGCCGCGCCCTAAATGCGCGCAGCAAGCCGGTAAACGGCGCCCGCATTCTCCTTCTCGGTATGGCATACAAAGACAACGTCGATGATGTGCGAGAGAGCCCGGGGTTCGTTATTCTCGACCTCCTCACCCGCCTCGGAGCCAAAGTCTCCTACCATGACCCTCTGGTTCCCCGCACGCCAGAGATGCGCCACTTCGCGGCTTTCGCCGGGATGGTCAGCGTGACTCTCGAGCGCGCGACCCTGGAGGCCCAAGACGCGGTGATTGTTGTCACTGCTCACACCGATGTCGATTACGACCTGGTCCGCCGTCACTCCGCGCTCATCATCGACACCCGCGGAGTCTATCGCGGCGACACCTCCAATGTTGTACGTGCTTGAGCTGGCGGCTGGAGGCGCCGAACGCTGATGACGACTCTGCCTCGCCGGGTGACCTGTTGCGTTTTCCCATCCACTGCTCTAGGCTCGGATACGGGAGGATGGAGGCAAGGTCGCGGTCCGTCGGGATCGATCTCCGAAGCGGGGGCCCGGACTGGGAATAGTACGCGGCACCAGCAGCACGTGCGGGGCTCCCGCCTCTCGATCCTCCAGACTGGATTTGTCGGAATGGCCAGCGATACCTGGATAGTGACCGCATACTTCAATCCCTGCCGCTACTTCACCAAGAAGCACAATTTCGACATGTTCGCGGCGCGGCTGACGTCGATCGGAGCAAGGCTGCTCGTCGTCGAAATGGCGCTCGATGACAGCGAGTTCGAGTTGGGCGACGGTCACGAGGTGATCCGGGTGAGGGGAAACGGGGTGATGTGGCAGAAAGAGCGACTGCTCAACGTCGCCATCGCCAACCTGCCCGCCTCCTGCACTAAAGTCGTCTGGCTCGACTGCGACATCTTGTTCGAGGACGACGAGTGGCTGCATAAGACCTCCGACGCGCTCGAGCGTTTCATGGTCGTCCAGCCCTTTAGCAGCTGCGTCCTCCTGCCGCGCGGCAACCTTGATTTCCGCGGCCACGGGGAAGAGCAGATCACCGAATCCTTTGCGGCCGCCTTCGCGCGTGACCGGTCGCTTGCGCATGACGCGATTTACCAGGAGCATGGCCGCACCGGCTTCGCTTGGGCGACACGACGCGAGCTGCTCGATGCCGTCAGCCTTTACGACGCTTGCCTGACCGGCAGCGGCGACCATTTGATGGCACATGTCTTCGCCGGGGCGCTGGACTCGCCCTGCATCCCGGCGATGATCGGCTGCGGTCACAAATACGCGGAGCATTTCGCGCGTTGGGCGGCCGAGCTCGATCGCATCGTCAGGGGCCGTCTTGGTCATGTGGAAGGCCGCATCCTCCATCTGTGGCATGGGGAGAGGGTAGACCGCCGTTATCGTCAACGTAACCAGGAGTTTAAGACCTTCGCCTTCGACCCGGACCGCCACATTCGCCGGGGCGAAAATGGTCCGTGGGAGTGGGCCGAAGCTCCGGCGGTGATGAGGGCTTGGGCGAACGAGATGCTCGTCTCGCGCAACGAGGACGGTGACCGCAGCCTGCACGGGCAGGGTGGCTGAGAGCAGCAATGGCCTACCTCCTTCTCCCGCTCAATGGGACCGGCCGAGGGCACCTGACTCGTGCCCTCATCTTCGCGGAGTGGCTCCGGGAGGCGGGGCGGCAGCCGATGATCGCCTTGCAGGGGTCCTCGCGCTATTCGGCCGCGCCCTCGGTCCCCACCACCAATGTCCCGACGCTCCATGGCATGGCGGAGGAGAAGTGCCAGCGCGTCGCCGACGACCTGGCCCGGACCGCGCTGCTGTCCGGGCCCTCAGTAATCATCGAGGACACCCATCCTCGGAGGGTGCGCTGGCCGGAGGGAATCCGGCACGTCATCGTCGTGCGGCCTACGATCATCGACCATATGCGCCTGCTCAACCAGCTGCACGGGGAAAAGGCTGCCAGGCTGCTGATCTGCGACCACCCGGCCTCCCCCACCTGGTTGTATGACGCGGCAGAGACCGCAGAGATCCTGTCTTGGTCGAGTTGGGACTTCCTCGGCCCAATATTCCGTACTGCGACTGCCGAAGGTGTCGACCGTGTACGCGAAAAATACCGGCTGCGGACAGACGAGGAGCTCTTCGTCTTCTCAATGGGTGGCGGCGGAGAGGTGGAGGGCAGCGGCGATCGGCTCGCTTTCATCGAGACGGCCAGCGCCATGGCCGGGCAGCTGCTCAAGCTGGTCTCCAAGCCACGCTTTGCCTTTGTCCGCGGCCCGCTGTTTCCGGCGCAGATCGCGCTGCCCGGAATCTTCGAGGAGGTGCCCGATGAGCCGGACCTGCCCTCGCTATTCGCGGTCGCAAAAGGAGCGGTGGTCAGACCCGGCTACAACGTGACCTGGGAGTGCATCGCCGCGGGCACGCCTTTCATCTCGCTCCGTGGCACCACGTACAGTGAGCCGGTCCAGGCCCGCCTCGATGCGCTGACCGAGCGCGGAATCGAGACCTCGCCGGACCCCAGCCGACTGGTGGACCCAACCGCCCGCGCGCGCTTCTCCGCCGTGTGCGCCGAGGTGCTGGGACGCTTTAGTGGCTCGCCGCGCGAGCTGTTCCTCGCCTACACGGATCTGCCGCGGATGCCAGTGGAGCAGGCCGTACCGCCGCCCTCATCGCCGCGGAGAGGCTTGGCCGCCGGGCAGCTGGACCGTCTGACGCGTGCGATTCGCGAAGCGGGCGCGCCCGTGTCGCTGCGTATTCGACTCGACGACGTGACGCGGCTCGACGGCGAGGTGCGCTGGCTGATGTCCCTGTGCCTTGAGCTTGGGGCGAAGCTCTCGCTCGAGGTCGTGCCCTACCACAATACCGTCACCGGAGTCGAGCTCGATGACCTCGAACCGGACGGCGATGTCGATGTCGGACAGCACGGTTATGCGCACCTCCCGGAGTATTGCGACGGAGTCGAGGTCCGCGGCGAGTTCATCCAATGTCCCGCGGAAGGCAAGGCCAGCGAACAGCTCCGGATCGGCGCGCGGCTGTTGGAGAGCGCCTTTGGCGGGCGGTTCCGCGGGGGCTATTCCGCCCCCTACGACATGCCGCCACCCTGGCTTGCCGCAGCCTGGCGGGCGGTGGGGGGCCGATACTTGTCATGGATCTGGCATCGCCCGGATGGAGACGGGCCGCCTTGCGTCAGGCTAGGGGTCGATCTCTGGGAGTGGAAGGTGGGCAAGTCTCACGGGGCGGAGCATCTGGTCGAGCGGATTCTCTCGACCACGGCACGCGACGCCGGCATTGGCCTTGTGTTCCATCCCCAGTGCCTCCGCGACGCAGGGCACAGACAGATGACGACCGACTTGCTGTGCTGCTTGGTGGAGGCGGGCTGCGTACCAGCCCGGATCGACCCGCAACCGGAGCATTAGGCCCCGGCCTGTCATCCCCGACGGAGTAGATATGGCGCATCCCGCCGCGCTTGGGCGATCCCGGGGCAACCGGCGAGTTGCATCGCCACTCGCAATTCCTCCAGCAGGAGGTTTGCCGCGGCGACCACGCCCGGCTCCCCGCCAGCCGCGAGGGCCCACATAACCGGCCTACCGAGGAAGACGCCGTCCGCGCCCAAGGCGAGCGCCTTCAATACGTCCGTTCCCCTGCGGAAGCCACTGTCTACAAACAGGGGGACGCGGCCTGCAACGGCCTCGGCGATCTCCGGCAGGATGCTGATCGTTGAAGCGGTGGTGTCGAGCTGCCTGCCGCCGTGGTTGGAAACCATGATCGCGGACAGTTGCAGCTCTAAGGCGGGGGCCACGTCGAGGGGGCTCATTAGCCCCTTGGCAATAATTGGCAGCGCCGTGACCCCGCGCAACCAAGCGATGTCCCGCCAAGTCAGGGACGGATCGAGCTCGGCGCCGGCAACCGAGTGGATGGGGTTGTTGAAGTCAATCCGGTCGCTGCGCTCGAAATTCGCCGCTGTGACCTCGTCGGGCAAACGGAAGCCAACGCGGATGTTGCGGTCCCTCTTACCGGGCACCGGGCATCCGAGGCTCACCACGATCGCCTTGAAGCCCGCTCGCTCGGCGCGCTCCACCAACTGCCTGGTCAATTGGCGATTTCGGAAGATGTAGGTCTGCATCCAGAGATTGTCGTTGCCGGATCGTTCGGCGACCTCTTCGAGCGCGATACTGGACATGACGCTGACGATCATCGGGATGTCGAGCGTCTTCGCGGCACGCGCGGTCGCAACCTCCCCCTCCGGATGGACCAGCCGGTGAAAAGCCGTTGGGCTGAACCCGATCGGAAAACGGAACGACCAGCCTAGCACGTCCATTGCCAGCTTCGGCTCGGATACGTCCCGCAGGCACAGGGGTAGCACCGCAAGGCCGTCCAAGTCCCGCCGGTTAGCTTGAGATGTGATCTCGTCGCCGGCGCCACTGTCGATGTAGGTGAACACCTCGGACGGGATCGAAGCGCGCGCCAGGGTACGGTAATCCTCGAGCACCACGGGCGTAATGCAGCCACCGCTGGATTCTGACTGGCAGCATTCCATTGTTAGCTCCTCTCGCATGCTTCTCCCCGGCCAGACAATGCTCGATCGAGCCAAGCTTAAGCATGGTGTAGCATACTGCATAAGTCGAGGATTTCCACCCTAAAAACGCGCTAAGCGAGAGGGCCCGACGTACTGCCGCCGTAAAGCACGTAGAATCTGAGCTTTAGGAGGCACGTGCGGACGCACTTCTGCACCAACAGGGTGCGGAAAAGGCGATCAAGGATGCGCTATCGAGACGCGCCAAACCACCGTTCCAGGCGGTGTGGGACTACTACGTATACAACTTCGGACACCACATCACCGAGGGCTTGGCGCCCAACAGCTCCACCCGCTGCGCCATAGCGCTCAGCTTGACGCTCGGCCTCCGGCCGCTTCCCGGCGATGGCATCCCGGACCCCGGAGGGCGATGAACGAGGGGCCGCGCCGCGCCACCTGACTCGCTGGTCGGCGGAATCTGATGGTGACACCCAGGTATAGCCACGGGATCTCCCGGAGTGATGCTCCCGACGGCCGGCTTGGCGGCGATTCGACGGGCCACAGACGGCGCTCCGTCGGCCCGCTACCAGGATCTCTTCCCAACCGACGACCCGCGCCCCAAAGCAACGACCGGAGCATTTTCGCAGCCCCAGACGGCTGCTGGGCGCTCGGCCACGCCTGATGCGTCACTTCCTCGTCGCGGACCTCCAAGCGTCGCCGTCGCTCTCGATACCGCGCTTGGCGGGCGGCGTGTCGGAACCGCCCGCGCCGGCTCTGCTGATAACGCCGGCCTGCCGCAAGGCGCGCCCGTCGCCGAGCGACCTCGACAGACTCGGGCCGTGCGGGGAAGTGCGGCACCAAGCGGCAGCGACCTTGACCAAGCCGTGAGCATGGGTCACCGGCACCGAGCGCGGTCAAACCGGTCGGGGTGGAGCGCCAGCGGCTGCGAGTGCGGACTCGACAGGATGACCTGGACCGAGGCGCAGCTCCGCTCACTCCTGAGAATCCGGGTCGGTGGTTGAGAGGCGCCGAGAGGAACTTGCGCGACAGTCCATAAAGTTCTTCGACCTGCTGGGGCCGAAGGAAGCGCCGAGCGATGATAGCTGCTGTTTCCCCCGTCGTCTTTCCATCCATTGTCGTCTACGGCGCAAGCCCGGTCTGAGTATTTCAGAATTTGCTCTGGTCCCGCACACAATCTGCGCGGGAAGGGTTTCACGGCCTCACCCAAGCAACCCCTGCGCCGGCGGCTCCCCCGGCGGCCTGGCCCGCGCCGATCTCTGGCTGTCGCGCAACGTGCCGGCGTTGCTCGCCTACCTGCGGTCGCACGACGGACTGCTCCTGATCACGTTCGACGAGGCGAGCGCGACCGACACCTCGGGTTGCTGCACCGGCGGGCCCGGCGGCGGACCGGGCGCCGGGGGCCGGGTCGGCTTGCTGGCGCTGTCGGCGGCGGTCCGCGCCGGCAGCGTGGTCAGCACGCCCTACGATCACGCCTCCTTGCTGCGCACCATCGAGGACTCCCTGGGAATCGCCGAGCATCTCAACAACGCGGCGGCCGCCGCCCCGATGGTGGACGTCTTGACCCCCTCGGCGTGCGTGCCCGGAGCCTCTTCGATGTGCCTGGCCGACGGACGCTTCGCGGTCACGGCGAGCTATGCGACCGCGAGCGACGGGGCGGGCGCGGCCCAGGCAGTGCCGCTCACCTCGGACACCGGGTATTTCTGGGTTTTCTCCGCCGGCAACGTGGAGGCGGTGGTGAAGATCCTCGACGGCTGCGCCCTGAATGGCAGCTACTGGTTTTTCGCCGGCGGCTTGACCGACGTGCAGGTCACGATCACCGTCACCGATACCCGCACCAGCTTCGTCAAGACGTACGGCAATCCGCAGGCCACTGCCTTCCAGCCGATCCAGGATACTGGCGCCCTGCCGGTCTGCCCCTGAACGAGTCGAACGCCGAGCGCGCGCGTCTCGGCGCCATGGCGGCGCACACACGCCGCCTCCGCAGAGTTTCCCAGGCTCGTATACTATTGCTTGCCGGTCGCCGGCTCGCCCGCCCCGACCGCCGGCCGTCGCCACCGGGAAGGACAGCGCATGCAGAGCTCATCGCCACCGGCCAGGACCATCAAGGTGCTGGTCTGGGATCTCGACAACACGCTCTGGGACGGGGTGCTGCTCGAAGGCGACGAGGTGCGGCTGCGCCCCACCGTGGCGGCGACCCTGGCCGCCCTCGACGCCCGCGGCATCCTGCTGTCGATCGCCAGCAAGAACGATCACGACCAGGCGATGGCCCGGTTGAGCGAGCTCGGAGTGGCCGATTACTTCATCTATCCGCAGATCGGCTGGAACGCGAAGTCCTCGGCGGTCGATGCCATCGCCAAATCGATCAACGTCGGCCTGGACGCGGTCGCCTTCATCGACGACGACCCCTTCGAGCGCGACGAGGTCCGCCAGGCGCTGTCGCAGGTCCTGATCCTCGACGCCCGCGAGGCCGCCGGGCTCGCCGAGCGGCCGGAGCTCATGCCGCGCTTCGTCACCGACGAATCGGCGTTGCGCCGCCGCATGTACAAGGCCGACATCGAGCGTAACCGCGCCGAAGGCGAGTTCCAGGGGCCGCAGGAGGAGTTCCTCGCCACCCTCGGAATGAAGTTCGCCATCCATCCGGCGCGCGAGGCGGACCTGCGGCGCGCCGAGGAGCTGACGGTGCGGACCAACCAGCTCAACAGCTCGGGCCAGACGTACTCGTACGAAGAGCTGGACGAGCTCCGCCGTTCCCCCGACCATCTGCTGCTGGTCGCCGGCCTGGAAGACCGGTATGGAGCCTATGGCAAGATCGGCCTGGCGCTGATCGCCAAGCAGCCCGGGCTCTGGACCCTCAAGCTGCTGCTGATGTCGTGCCGCGTCATCTCGCGCGGCGTCGGCAGCATCTTGATGAATCACATCCTGCGGCTGGCGCGCGCCGCCGGCGTCGGGCTGCAGGCCGAGTTCAAATCGACGCCACGCAACCGCATGATGCTGGTCACCTACAAGTTCGCCGGTTTCCGCGAGGTCGCCAGGCGCGGCGAGCTGCTGATCTTCGAGCACGGCCTCGACCATCTGCAAGGCTTCCCGCCTTACGTCGAGGTGGATCTGGCCGGCGCCGGAACGGCAGCCGCGGCGGAGTCGACGGTCCCGGCCGGCGTGCCCTTCGACGCGGGAAGGCGCGCCGAGGCCTGACGGCCGGCAGCCGCGCGGGAGAGGACATCGTGGAGACCATCGGGGTCATCGGCGCCGGCGTGATGGGGGTCGGCGTGGCGCAGGACCTGGCGCAGCACGGCCGCCAGGTGATCCTGGTCGACGTCGACGACGCACGTCTCGCCCGGGCCCGGCAGGAGATCCGCGCCAACCTGCGCATGCAGGGGTTGTTCCGCCAATCGTCGACCACCGAGAGCAGCGCCGCCGTCCTGGCGCGGATCGCCTTCACGACCGACTACGAGCGGCTCGCGGCCGTCGACTTCGTGGTCGAGAACGTGATCGAGAAATGGCCGGTCAAGCAGCGCGTTTACCAGCTCCTCGACGAGCACTGCCCGCCCGGGTGCGTGTTCGGCGCCAACACCTCGGCGATCTCGATCACCCGCATCGGCTCGGCCACCCGCCGCCCCGACCGCGTCGTCGGTATGCACTTCATGAACCCCGTGCCGCTCAAGCCGATGGTCGAGGTGATCCGCGGCTTCCACACCTCGGAGGCGACGCTGTCCAGGGCCTTCGAGCTGCTGGCACTGATGGGTAAAGAGGGCATCGTGGTCAACGACATGCCGGGGTTCGTGACCAATCGCGTCCTCATGCTGACCATCAACGAGGCGATCTTCGTGGTGCAGGACCAGGTGGCGCCGTGCGAGGACGTGGACCGCATCTTCAAGACCTGCTTCGGCCACAAGATGGGGCCGCTCGAGACCGGCGACCTGATCGGCCTCGACACCATCCTCTATTCGCTCGAAGTGCTCTACGAGAGCTACAACGACGACAAGTACCGGCCCTGCCCGCTGCTGCGCAGGATGGTCGACGCCGGTCTGCATGGCCGCAAGAGCGGCCGCGGTTTCTATACCTACGAGACTCCGGATTGACGCCATGAACGATGTCCAGGCGCGGATCAAGGGCTTCCTCTCGCGGTTCTTCCGCCAGCACGACCTGCAGCCCGACGAAGACATCTTCGCGCTCGGCTTCGTCAACTCGCTGCTCGCCATGCAGCTGGTGAACTTCGTCGAGAAGGAGTTCGGCGTCACCATCGAGGACGAGGACCTCGACCTCGCCAACTTCCGCACCCTGGCCGCCATCGATGCGCTGATCGTCCGCAAGCGCGCCACCGCGGCGGCGGCGAGCTGAGGCGACGCGGGAGGTGACCGGCCTCCGCCTCGACCTGTCTCCGGCCCAGCGCGAGGCGCGCCAACGCTGCCGCGAGTTCGTCGCCGAATGGGTGGCGCCCCATGCCGGCGCCTGGGACCGCGAGGGACGGATGCCGGCGGCGGTGATCGCCGAGCTGCGGCGGCGCGGCTACCTCGGAGCCCATCTCGCCAGAGAGCTGGGAGGCGGGGGCGCCGACGCCATCACCTACGGCTTGCTCACCGAGGAGATCGGGCGCGGCTGCTCGTCGTTGCGCTCGCTGTTGACCGTGCACGACATGGTGAGCGAGGCGGTGAGGCGCTGGGGCAGCCCGCACCTCAAGCGCGAGGTGTTGCCTCGCCTGGCACGCGCCGAGCAGCTGGCGGCGCTGGCGCTGTCGGAGCCCAACGTCGGCAGCGACGCGGCGAACGTCGAGACCGAGGCGGAGCGCGACGGCGACGCCTTCGTGATCAACGGCCGCAAGCGCTGGATCACCTTCGGCATGATCGCCGACCTCTTCCTGGTCTTCGCCCGCTGCGGCGGCCAGGTAAACGCCTTGCTGGTGCCGGCGACGGCCGCCGGCCTGACCAGGCAGCCCATCACCACCGTTGTCGGAACGCGCGCCGCACACCTCGCCGAGCTCACCTTCGCGGGCTGCCGCGTGCCGGCGGACCATCTCGTGGGGCGGGTCGGCTTCGGCTTCTCTCACGTCGCCGCCACGGCCCTCGACCACGGCCGCTATAGCGTCGCCTGGGGGGCGGTGGGCATTGCTCAGGCCTGCCTCGACGCCAGCCTCGAGTACACGGCGTCCCGGCAGCAGTTCGGCAAGCCCATCGCCCGGCACCAGCTGGTGCAGCGCCTGCTCACCCGCATGATCGCCGACACCCGCGCCGCGCGGCTGCTCTGCTGCCTGGCCGGCTACCGGCGCTCGATCGGCGCGCCGGACGCGGCGACCGAGACCTTGGTCGCCAAGTACTTCGCCTCGCGCGCCGCCAGCCGCGCGGCCAACGACGCCGTGCAGCTGCACGGCGCCAACGGCCTGTCGCAGGACTACCCGGTGGAGCGTTACCTGCGCGACGCCAAGGTCACCGAGATCATCGAGGGCAGCACGCAAATCCAGGAGATCGCCATCGCCAGCTACCCGCCCGGGGAGCTCTGAGCGCAGCGGAGGATCGGGCGGCCGATGACGAGGAAGGCCGCTCCAGGGCGCGCTTTTCGCGCGACTTCGGCACTAAGCTAATCGAAGCAGCGAGCCAGCCACCCTCCCGCCCCGGCGAGGCCGGCTGGTCCGCCGCCGCCAAGCGATGACGCCAAGCGACATCCTGCCCCAGCCGCCCGCGCGAGGCGCGGGCCACCGTCCCGATCGGCCATGGCACCGGTGGCGATGATAGCCGGAGACGATCTCGCCGGCCGCCTGGCCGCCCTGTCGCCTGCCCAGCGCGAGCGGCTGCTGTCCCGCTTGGAGGAGCGGCAGGCCGAGCGCGAGGCGGCGGCGGGGGGCGGCATCGAGCCGGTGCCGATGAATGCGCCGCTGCCCCTCTCGAGGCGAGTCGAGGAGAGCATAGTCGAACGCGCTCGCGGGGGTGGCTCGCAGCGCGCGGAGAAGCACCGCGGCGGGGGCTGGCTTGCCGGCGAGGAGTCGATCTTGAACCGCGAGCTGCGACGAGGAGGGGACGAGCGACAGCCGCTCGACGTTGGTCGGATAGGTGGACTCTGCCAGCGTCGCGTCTCCCGCAAAGACGTCCTCGAGGAAGGACCGGCCGGGTGCCGGTGCGAAACCGAGCCAGCGGCTCGCCGAGGCCTGTGGGTCGCAGTCGATCAGGAGGATGGAGCGGCCCATGGCGGCGAGGCAGGCGGCGAGGTTGACCGCCGTGGTCGTCTTGGCGACTCCACCCTTGTGATTGGCAAGGCCGATGATCCGCATCAGGATCTCCATGAAACTCAAGCGCCAACGCGCGAGCGCCTGCACTGGAACCGCGGAGCTTGGTGGTCTCCGCGCCGGCGCGATCTCTCGAAGTCCTGCTGTCCATGCTCGTCCGTTGGTGAATTAGTTCGCGGAGGGCCTCGTTGACGGCGTGTGCGTCGGGGAAAGCCTCTGCTACATCTGGGTCCAGAACGATCAGCTTGCAGTCGTCCGAGAAGCGATCGGCGTACTTGCCGCGTACACCGCCGCTGAAGTCATACTCGTCTAGCATGTCATCTGTCGGTTCGTAATTCTTCTCGCTCATACTGCTCCTGTTCAGCCTGGGTCGCCCCGATCACAGCCTCCCTGAAAAACACTCGGTGCTTGCCTAGGTTGGAACGCGCCTTCCGTCGATCCCACTCGAAGCCAAGCGCCATCCCGGACCATCCTATCTTGCTGCTGGGAAGAGGTTAAGACCCGCCTGGCCCGGACAGCCCGGCCGCGTTGTCGGCGGCCGATCGTGGCGCCGCCCACCGCGGGTTGAACGAACGGCGCCAGATTTTCCAGGGACGGTTGTGGGGGTGGCAGTGTGGGCGGCAGAGAGCGGCCCCAGCTCGTCGCCAACCTCGCGAGTGCGACCGTTAGAGAAGAAGTGAGGGCTGCCTGAGGCTGACGCGGGTGCGTCGGGGGCGGCGGCCCGGGTCGGGGATCGCGCTCCCGTCTGCTCCAAGAAAGGATGCCCACATGAGAAAGACTGTCAGCATCGTCTCTTTCCTCCTCCTCGTATGCTTCGCCTGTATCGGCGCCGCCGCGGAACAACCTGCCGCGGCGCGGGATGCAGGCAAGGCCGGTGTCGCGGCGGCACCGGCGAAGGCGGCCCCGCCGGCGGGCGCCGCCCAGGCAAAGCCGGGCGATCCCAAGGCTTCCGGTGTCGATGCCCGGCCGCTGCTCGACGCCGACGAGCTGTTCAACCGAGGCGGCAAGATCACTGCCTGCCAGCAGGTCCCGCAGCTCGGGCGAGGCCTCCCGGGCGGCGCTCGACCCGACTCGTCCTGCACCGTCGACCTGACCTGTCCCGACAACATCCAGACAGTCTCCTGCTCGAGCTCCACCGGCGACTGTTCATCGACTTGCGGCTTCGTCAAGTGCGACGGGGTCAAGACCTACTGCGACACGCCGTGCTGTTCGGCGGCGACCACCTGCCCCGACAATTCGAGCCTCTCGTGCGGCAGCTGGAAAGACCCCTCCGGCTGCTCGACCTCGCCGGGGGTGAGCGTGACCTGCAACGGCATCACGCAGTCCTGCGGGTGCAGCGAGGAGCTCACCTGCCCGGACGGCTCGATGATCAGCTGCAGCGGCACCCTGGCGGGTGGCGGTTGCAGCGAGACGGGCACCAGCGTCACCTGCAACGGCGTCACGACCCGCTGTCCGTCCTGTAACCCCCCGTTCTGTCCGTAGACACCGGCGGCCGGCCGGTACCAGAGTTCGGCGCGCGATCCTCGTCTTGGCCCGCCGCCGGCCCCTCTCGAGCCCAGGGGCCGGTGGCAGGGGAGATCCGCCTCCCCAACCCGCGCGGCCATGCGGGCCGGGATCACTCGACGGCGAGGGAGTAGGTGGCGAGGGGCTGGTCAGCGGCATCGGGACCGTAGAGGCGCAGCGAGTAGCTTCCCGGGCGCAGCAGGCGCCGCGGCAGGGCCACGGTCAGCTCCATGGCTCCGGTCTTCCGGAGGCCGTCGGCGCTCCAGAGCCGCTGGCCCGAACTGCGCCGGAGCTCCAGGCGATAGCGCGGGAGGGCCGGCGCGGTGCCCAGATCGAGAGCCAATGCCACGAGCCTCGCGTCCGCCGGGATCTTCACCGCGCCCGGCTGACCGCGCAGCGCCTCGTCGGCGGCAAGCCAGACGATGGGCAGGTTGACGACCGGCTCGTCGGCGGCGGAGGCCTGGGCGCGCTCGCCTTTGCCACCACCACCGGTGCTGCCGCCGGTGCCGCCGCGCGCCGCCGCGGCGGCCTGGCCGAGCGCTGCCGACAGCCGCTGGTGCTCGGCATTGGCGCGACGCTCGGCGGCAACGGCGCTCTCACGCTCCGAGCGCAGCAGCAGCTCACCGCGTCGCTGCGCCGCCGCCAGCTCGCGCACGCGATGGGCCTGCCAGGCCACGGCGATGCCGAGCCCCAGGCTGAGCAGCAGCAGAAGCGCGGCTGCGAGCGCGTAGGGGCGCTCGAACCGCCAGCCGCCTCGGGTCTCGCCACGGCTCCCGCCGATCGGCGCAACGGCGGCCACGGCCGACGCTGCCGCGACGGGCGTGACGGCGGCCTCGACCGACGCTGCCGCGACAGGCGCGACGGCAGCCACGGGCGGTGCCGCCGCGCCGGCCCCTCCTGAAATGGACAATGCCGCCGCGGCCACCGCGCCGGCCGCGACCGCGGGGACGGTACCGATCCCTCGACCTGGACCCTCGATCACGGCCCGCCTCGCGGGAACCAGGACCTTCTCCACCCATTCCTGGTACTCGGGGTCCGCATCCACCTCGAGCTGGGCCGGCGTGGCCGGGGTCGCCGCGAGCGGCACCCTCGCGATCGCCGCCGCCTGCACCCGGCGCGCCTGGCGCAGCGCCTCCTCGCCCAGGCGGCCGGTGCGGTGCGCGAGATCGAGCTCGGTCTCGGCGAGCCAGACGCCGAAGCCGCAACGCAGCGTCAGCGGCGCGGCAGGAGAGTCGGACGGCAGCTCGAGGTCGGCGCTGCCAGCGAGCGGGTTTACGTCCGCCGGCACCGCCAGCAGCACCGGCGGCGCCGCAGTCGATTCGTGCGCCACGGTCGATCCGTCCGCCGCGGTCGATTCGTCCGCCGCGGGGCCGTCCCCCATTGCCGGCCTGCTCTCGAGCACCGCCCATTCGACGGGCAGGTCCTCACTCTGCCGCAGGACGAAGAGGTCGCCGGCCTCGGCGCGGTCGCCCGGCCGATGCGCCATCTCGGCAGCGGCACGCCGCGCCGCCAGCGCCGATCGGCGCGCCAGCTCCTCGCGGCGCGGCGGCCCCCCGCCGCGGGTCATCCCGCATCCTCCGTGACTCCGGGCCCGAGGTGGGGATGGGCGCCGGGCCGGCCGTCGCGCTGCCTGCCGCCGGCGCCCGCCTCGCGGGCGGCGGCCGTCTTCTCGACGGCGGCAGCCGGCACCGGTCTGGCCGGCGCCCCGCGCGCGCCTTCCCCGGCGCGGGCGCGGCAGCTCGCGAGCAGCCGCCCGAGCGTGCGGTAGATCTCGGGCAGCCGCTCTCGCGGCAGGTGCAGCAGCTCGGCCAGCTTGCGCTGCGAGAGCCGGTCGTCCGGCGCAGTCTTCGCTTTCGCCGCCGCCCCCGCGCCCGCCGCCTCCGCGGCCGCCGCCGCCGCCCCCGCCGCCCCCGCGCCCCCCGCCGGCCTGCCCGGCGCCGGCGGCAACTCCCCACCCTCCGCCTCGCTCGCCCTCAGCCACAGGAATCTCCACACCGCCTTCAGGTAGCCGCGGGTCCGCTCGTCGGTCTCGAGCCGGTCGAGAGCGTCGTCGACGCATTGCACCACGCCCGCGAAGCTCGCGCGGGCGTCGACCTCCAGCTCCACCAGCTCGACGTCCAGCGTCGAATCGCGCAGCAGCTCGGCCCAGCGCGACCGCACGTCGCTCTTCAGCGTGTCGACGAGGTCCTTGAAGCGGAACCTCTCGACACCTTCCATGCGCAGGCTCAGGATCCGCCGGCGAAGCCTCTCGGCGACCTCCGCCTTGGCCTTGCCGTGCGCCGTGACCAGGTCCGGGAGCAGCTCGTCGTTCCAGCTCGACACCGGCTCGCGCAGCTCGGACGCCGCGACCTGAGCGAGGTCCAATCCCCTGCCGAAGCCGAGGAGCGTGTCGTTGCGGACGCCGGGGTCGCCCGTGAGCGCGTGCAGCTCGCCGAGCTCGAGCGATCTCCGGACCGCCGCGCGGGCGAGCGCGAAGACCCGGAACCCCAGGGGGTCGTGCCGCTTCTGCAGCTCGTAGAGGTAATGGCGGAGGTCGAGAGTGACCAGCCCCTCGATGTCGCTCTTGACCCGCAGCTGGGCCATCAGGCTGCGCAGACGATCGACGAAGATGAACGAGTAGCAGCCGGCCGTCAGCTCCTCCAAGGCATCGTCCCTCCCCCGGATCTCGAGCGGGGCGTTCACCCTCGCCCGCGCGGGCGTCTCGTCCCAACGCCTGAAGCCGTAGATCCCGAGATAGCTCGGGGAGCTCAGCCAGAGGCCCCGCCGCTTGAGCTCGGAGCGCAGTGCCCGCCGCAGCCCGGCCCAGACCAGCGCTACCTGGCGCGGCTGCGCCGCCTCGCCGCTCGCGGCAAGCGAGCGGACATAATCGCTGAACACCTGCGCCATCCGAGCCCCTTGCAACGACACTACACCGTCTACCCGTATCTAACGGATCGCCTTGCCGCCTTGGCGGGGATCACTGCCAGTCGCCGGAGAGCTGGAACGCCGCCCAGAAGAAAGGCGCCGAGCCGTCGGCGCTCTCCGCCCGGCCGCGGCCGGGCGGGCCGGCATGCGTGAGCGGCCCGTGCATCAAGTCCAGCTGTGCCCGGCGCAGCGCCTCGTCCTTGGCGTCGCCTTGCCGCAGGTGGCGATAGAAGCGGGCCATCAGCTCGGCCGTCATGCGGTCGGAGACCTTCCACAGCGATGCCACGACCGAGCGGGCCCCCGCGTAGTGGAAGGCCCAGGTCAAGCCGAGCAGTCCCTCGCCTCTGAGCTCCTTGCCGAGGCCCGACTCGCAGCCCGACAGCACCACCAGGTCGGCGTCGAGGCGCACGCCGTCGAAGATCTCCCACGCCTGCAGCAGACCGTTGTCGCGCCCCTCCTCCAGCCGCTCCGGGATGCTCAAGACCACCGCCGAGTCGAGCGGGAAGCGATCGTCGAGAGTGCTGTGGGTGGCGAAGTGGATGAAGCGCGCGTCCTTGCCGACCGACTTGGCCCGCTCCTCGGTCGCTGCCTCCCCCAGGTAGGTCGTGGCTCTGCCCGCCGGGAAGAGGCCGGCGATGCTCTCCACCTCCAGGCGGCTGTGGGGAAGCGGCGCGAAGCCGAAGCCGCGCGCCAATGCCGCGCGCAGCCGCAGGTCCGCGGTCCCGCTCGCGGCACCTTCCGATCGCGGTCCCCCGAGCCTGCCGCCCGCTTGCAGGCTCGGCGGGACGTGCGGATCGCCGAAGGCCACGAGGCTGGCCGTCGCGCGCTCCGCGGCGGGATGACGGGACCGCTTCAGCTCGGCGTAGACGGTGACCGAGGCGGCCACGTGCACGGGCCTCCACTCGACCAGGTACCGCCCGCTCCCCGGCGGCCGCGGCTCCGCGGCGGTGCGCACCAGCGCGCCCCAGGGGAGCAGGTGCACCGGGCCGTCGGCGACGATCAGCACCCGCTGGCTCGCCTCGACGACGGCGGCGGCCGGTGCGACGAGCTCGGCGTAGAGATCGGCGGCCACCTGCTCCAGCTCGCGCAGGCGGGTGCGGCCGACGCCGGATGCCGGCCGCGCCTCCGGCATGAGCCGCCGCAGCAGCTCGATCTGGCGCCGCAGCTCGCCCTCGCCGACCGCCAGGGTCTTGACCGCCAGGCCGGCCGCCGGCGAGAGCACGAAGAGATAGGTCCGCGCCGGGGTCACGGTGTAGGAGAGCAGCACGGTGCCGGCGTCCAGCGCCCGCCGGCAGGCCGCCGGGTCGAGCGGCTCGGGACGGTCGAGGGCTGCGACCTTGGGCGAAGCGCGGTGAATGGTGGCCACCGTCTCCTCGTACTGCTCGCGCAGGGTCCGCAGCCGGTCGAGCAGGGGCTCGGCCGCAGCCCGCGCGCCGTTGCCGGAGGCGTCCTTGGCGGCGTCGAGCTCGGCGAGCTGCCGCTCGACGCGGTCGTACTCCGCCGCCAGCCGCCGGCGCGCCTGGACCAGCTCCGGCGGGACGTCCCGCGCGAAGGCCAGGTCGCGCTCGGCGAGCTGCGCCAGCAGCGTCCGGCCGCGGGAGCGCTCCTGCACCGCGAAGGCGCGCTCCGGGTATCCGCGTGCGAGCAGGAACTCGAGGTAATCCAGGTAGTAACCCGCGCGATCCGCATGGAAAGCTGCCTTGCGCTCGGCCGACCCGCCGAGGCGGCTCACCTCGCTCTCGAGCGCCGTGAGCGCGCGCTCGAAGTAGCGGTCCGCCAGCTCCGGCCGGTGCCCGCGCTCGACCAGCGCCAGCGTGTGCAGGGTGGCGGCGAGCTCGTCGCCGCCGAAGCCGCGGCTCTCCTCGATGTGCAGCGCCGATTCCAGGTAGCCGCGCGCCGCCTCGAGGTCGCCGCCGCGGCGCGCGACCTCGCCGAGCAGGGCCAGGAGCGAAGCGCTGGCGCGGCTGTTCGGCGCCTGGTGCTGCCAGATCTCCAGGGCGCGGCGATAGTGCTCGCGAGCCCCGGCCAGGTCGCCTCTCCGCAGCGCGATGTCCCCCAGGTCGCCGAGGCTTCTGGCGCCTTGCACGCTGCCGGGCGCCACCTTGTTCTCGATCGCGATCGCCTCCCCCACGAGGCGTGCGGCGGCCTCGAGGTCGCCGCGGCGCAGGGCCACCTCACCCTCGAGGCGCAGGCAGCGCGCGAGCTCGAGCCCCGTGGGGTCGATCTGCACGAGGATCGCCTGGGCGCGCCGGTGGTAGCTCTCCGCCTGGTCGAGATCGCCGCGGTCGGCGGCGAGTGAACCAAGGATGTCGAAGCTCAGCGCCAGCTTCAGGCTGCCCGGCTGGAGCTGCTCGCGAATCGCCGCCCCGGCCTGGACGTAGCCCTGGGCGAGGTCCAGGTCGCCGCGGTAGGAGGCCAGCTCCCCGAGGTTGGCCAGCACGTCCGCGAGCCTGTGGCTCGCCGGTTCGAGCCGCTCCCAGATCGAGCGCGCGCGCTCGAGGTAGGCCTGGGCCGAGGCGAGGTCGCCGCGCAAGGTCGCCACCTCGGCAAGGTTGTTGAGGATGCTGGCCGCGACGGCGTCGTCCTGCGCTTCGCGGCTCTCGAGGGACCGCCGGTAGAGCGCCGCGGCCGCTTCCAGTTCGCCGCGCTTGAAGGCCACGATGGCCAGGTTGATGAGCGGTCCCGCGAGCTCGGAGCGGAGGCCCAGGGCCTCGACGATGGCAAGCGCGGCGGTGGAGTCCTTCTGGCCCTCGGCGAAATCGCTCTGGATGGTCGCCGCGCTGCCCAGGTTGGACAGCAGATGCGCGGCGTCGAGGCTCGCGGGCGCCAGCCGTTCGGTGATCGCCAAGGCGCGCCGCCACCGCTCGCGGGCCGCCGGCACGCGGCCCTGCTCCCAGTCGAGCCCGCCCAGCGCTTTCAGGATGCTGACCAGCTCGAGGCTCTCCCCCCAGCTCGCCTCCGCGAGCGCGATCGCCGCGGAGTAAGTGTCGCGGGCGGCCTCGAGCTGCCGCGCGCCGCGCTGGAAGCCGGCGAGAGCCCGCAAGAGCTCGATCCGCGCCCGCGGCGTCGAAGCGGCGTCGAGGCCATGACGCACGGCCGCGATGGCGCGCTCCCACTGCCCGGCCGCGGCCCACAGCGTGCCGGTCCTGAGCGCGATCCAGCCATGCAGGTCGCCTGCCGCGGCCGCCGCCGCCAGCTCCGGGCTCGCGGCCAGGGTCGACCAGAGCGCCGCGGCCTCGCCCTGCGCACCCCGCCGCGCGAGCTCGGCAGCGCGGCCGGCCTCCCGCGCGAGGTCCGGCGGCAGCGGCGGCAGCACGCCGGCGGCCCAGGGCCCGGCTCCCATTTCGATCTCGAGGGTCGTCGCGCCCCGGCGCTCGACCAGGAGCTTTGCGCCGCCGCGCGGCGCCTGCTCGACGAGGAACCACTCCCAGTCGAAGGGCGAGCCGATCTCCCCGCCGGGTGCGCCGGGGCGCTGCCAGCGGCGAAGGACGTCGCCGGCCGCCAGCCCGGCGCGGCCGAGGGCGGATCGCGGATCCACCTCCTCGACCACGGGGCCGTCGCCGCGGGCCGGGGTCGATCCGGCGCCGGGCTGCTGGCGGACCTGCTGGCTGACCTGCTGGCTGACCAGACCCGGGACGAAGAGCAGGCTGCCGCAGGCGAGAGCGGCGAGAGACCAGGCGCCGCGGCTCGCAGCGCCGTGCGGCCGCCTGGCGAGAACCCGGTACGGGCGTGGAGGACCGGCCGTGGCTGGCGCGGCGGGTCGTGCGGGGTCTCGTGCAGGGTCCATGGCTGCGGTCGAGCGATGACTCCTGTGACTCTCCAAGCAGGCCGGCCCACTTCCAGGTGGCGCGGACGCCGGCGTCACCCACCACCCACCCCACCACCCACCACCCGCTACCCGCTACCCACCACCCACCACGACCCAATGGCCGCCGCCGTCCCGCCTTTCAGCGCCTACGAACCACTACATTCTGCCACAGATGCCTATGCTCAAAGAACTAAGGATGCAATATGAATACGGCTAGAGCCGCCAGCATGTTTCGATCTTCGCCACCTGCAACAGCTAACGCTGGAATGCCAAAGCGCTCGAAGCCCCGGCATTGGACATGCGCAGCCTTCTGAATCCAAGCGGTTGAACCGCCCGGCCGTGCGCGGGCTCACCGGCACCGGCACCCGAGAACCCATCGGCGCCCCTGTTACCCGCAATTGCTTGCGCCGCCATCGTTTGCGTGGCAGCCGCCGCACCCTCCGCGCCCTCCGCGTGCTCTGGCTCACCCCTTGCAGTTTGCGCAGGAACAACAGCCAGTTGCCGGCGGTCTAAGTCTGGGCAACCGCAGGGGCTCACGGCTCACGGGAGGCATGCCGATGACGAACCGCAGCGAGAAGCTCGACGGGTTGGCGATCGGGTTCGAGTGCAGCACGCCATGGGAAGAGATGGAAGAGATGAAAGCGGACGGCCCCTGGCGGCGCTTCTGCGCGGAGTGCCGGTGCGAGGTCTTCGACCTCGAGCGGATGACGCCAGAAGAGATCTTCGGGCACCTGCAAGCAAGCCGCGGCAAGCTGTGCGGGCGCTTGACGAGGCGAGACGGCCGGCTCGTCACGGCCCGAGAGCCGGAGCCGCTCGAGCCCTCGCTGCCCTGGACCCCGCGACGGGCCTCCGTGATCGCAGCCGGCCTCGTCGCCGCCTGGCTGAGCGCGAGCCCGGCCGAGGCGCAGACCGGCGCGGCGGCGGCCGGCGTCGTCGATTCCGGCGAGGGCGCGGCCAGGCGCGAGCAGGCGCCGGCGCGCCGGCCGGCATCCACGCCGAGGTCGGCGCTGCGCGGCCGCGTCACGGCGGCCGGGCGGCCGGTGGCGGACGTCGCCGTCGTGGCGCGCAACGTCCTCGACGGCCGCGAGAGCACCGCCAGCACCGGCGCCGACGGCACCTTCACGATGGCGGGCCTGCCCGCCGGGCTCTACGACGTCGAGGGCGCTCGCGAGGGATTCTCCATCGCCTCGCAGCGAGGGATCCGACTGCAGACAGGCGAGCAGCGGCGGGCCGACCTGGCCGCCGAGGCTGACGGAGGGATGGTCGCCCTGCTGGGTGCCGTGGCGGTGGTGGCGGAGCCGCTGCGGCGGACGTTTGACGCGAGCGATCTCGTCGTCGCGGCGGTCGTCGGCCCGTCGGTGGTGGTCGGGAGCGACCGCGGGCAAGTCGACGTGGTCACCGATCTCCGCATCGAGTCATCCGTCAAGGGGACGGTCGCGGAGCGCGACGTCGACTACCGGCACGTCGAGTACGGCGCGGACGGAGCGGCGGGAGGCTCGTGGCGGGCGGACTTCGTTCCCGGCGCGCGAGTGCTGGCCTTTCTCCGGCGCAGCAAGTCGGACGTCGCTCGCGCCGGGCGGCCGACCTTCGAATCGGTCGACTATCACTTCGGGATCAAGCAGCCCGGCGACCGCGAGCGGGCCGCCTACCTCGCGCGTCTCGACGCCTTGGCGCGCATCGGCCGCGAGACCCGGCGGCGCGGCGAGGTGAACCCCGGCGACCTGGTCGAGTGGATCGTCGCCACCGTCGAGAATCCGCTCACCCGCGGCGAGGCGACGGGCGAGCTGAGGCAGTCCTGGGGAGCTCTGGCCGCGGCCGCCACCAAGGCCGGCACCACCGCCGAGGTCGCCGCGGTGGATCTCAGGGCCGTCGTGGATCGCTTCCACGACGACGGTGGAACTCTGAGAGGAGAGCCGCCGGCTGCGCTGCTCGGTGCGTTGCTGACCGCCGCGCAGCGAGAGCGGCTCACGGCCGCGCTCCGCTCCACCGAGACCACGAGCCAGGCAGACCGCGAGCTCTTCTCGATCGTCCGCGACTGGGACGAGAAGGCCGCGCGGGAGTGGCTGGTGCAGCGCCTCGGCGCGGCCGAGCCGAAGCCGGGAGACTCCGGGGAGCTCTGGTGGCTCGTCGGCCTGGCGGAAGAGCTGGAGAGCGAGCCGCTGCGAGCCCTCGCCGCGGCGGCCGCCGAGCGGCAGCAGGAGATCGCGACTCGATGGGCCGGCGACGCCTCGCCGGAGACCGCGAAGCTACGGCAGGAAGAGCAGGCCGCTCTCGTCCAGGATCTCCGCCATCAATTCCTGGCGGTGCTCTCGGCCATGTGAGGTGCTCTCGGCCATGTGATCGGCGCGGGCGGCCGGCCCGGCCCGGTTGCCAGGATTCCGTGCCATGAGCAACCCGAGCCACCCGCGGCGTCGTGCCCGAAGCCCTGCCGCCCTTGTCTCCGCGAGGTCGCCGGCGCGCACCATACCTTGTAAGTAGGTTCTGTACTGGCGCCCGTCCCGGGAGGTTTCCCAAGGCGGCGCCATCCTGGCGCCTCCTGTTTCTGATCTCGGAAGGAGGACCAATGACCGAAAAGGTATCCGTGCGGCTGGCGCGCGGAGGCCTGCTGGCCGCGCTCGGGCTGTTGCTCGCCGGCGCGGCCGGGGCCCAGGTCGCCAGACCGATCTCCGACCCGCTCAGCTCCCTCGTCTTCCGCAGCGACCGGCTCACGCCGTCGCAGCCCATCGCGCCGCTCGAGGACTACCAGGGCGCCGTCTCGGGCGCCGTCCGGGACGGCTGGGCGGTGTTCCGGCTGGGCTCCGACGTCGAGTGGCGCGCCAGCATCGACAGGCGCACCGGCATGCTCTCCTTCGGCGAGGGCGGCGGCATCGGGTGGATCCCGGGCCGCGGCAACACGCTGACGGCGGCGGACGTCGCCCCCTTCACCGGGGGCAAGGCGCCCGATCTCGCGGCCCTGGAGAAGATTGCCCGCGCCTTCCTGCCGCGGGTGTCCGCGCTGCTGGGCATCGACCCGGGCGCGCTGGTCCTCAACCGCGCCCGCTCGGGCTCGCCGGCGAGCCACGTCTGGTTCGTCGACTTCGACGTCCGCGCCGACGGCTTGCCGATCGAGAACGCCCGGGTCATCTTCCGGGTCAACAACGGCAACCTCGTCCAGTTCGGCAGCGAGAACCTGCCGGTTCCGGGCACCGCGGTGCCGGCGGCCGTCTCGAGCCGCGACCAGGCGCTCGCCGGCGTGGCAGCGTACGTCGGAGGCTTCTCCGGCGCCGACACGTTCCTGGACGCCGGCAGCCTCCACCTGGTGCCGGTGGCGATCGCCGGCTCCAGCTCGGCCGACGGCTTCGATTTCGGCAAGGGCCGCGGCCTGGCCAAGACCTGGGACTTCACCTTCCACCGCGATGGCGTCATGGGCACCTGGCGGGCGCGGGTGGATGCCGCGACCGGCGAGATGCTGGCCTTCGAGGACGTCAACGACTACGCCCAGGTGACCGGCGGCGCCTATCCGGTCTCGCCCACGGTGGGTCCCGAGCAGGTGAAGGCGATGCCTTACGCCGACCTCTCCTCGGGCGGCTTCGCCAACTCGGCCGGCATCTACAGCTTCGGCGGCGGCACGGTGACCTCGCTGCTCGCCGGCCAGTTCGTCAAGATCAACGACACCTGCGGCTCGATCTCGCAGGCCTCGGACCCCTCCGGCAACATCGCCTTCGGCACCTCGGCGGGCACCGACTGCACGACTCCGGGTCACGGCGGGGCCGGCAACACCCACGCCTCCCGCACGCAGTTCTACCAGGTCAACCGCATCAAGGAGGTGGGGCGCGGCTGGCTGCCGGCCAACACCTGGCTGACCCAGCAGCTCACCGTCAACGTCAACCTGAACCAGACCTGCAACGCCTACTGGAACGGCGTGACGTTGAACTTCTTCAAGTCGGGCGGCGGCTGCGGCAACACCGGCGAGATCGCCGCGGTGTCGCTCCACGAGTACGGCCACGGCCTCGACCAGAACGACGGCACCGGCACGGCGCCGGAGGGCGGCACCGGCGAGTCCTATGCCGACATCACGGCGACCATCGCCCTGCACGACTCCTGCATTGGCCCCGGCTTCCTCGGCACCAACTGCGGAGGCTACGGCGACGCCTGCACGGCGTGCACCGGCGTGCGCGACATCGACTTCGCCAAGCACGCCTCGAACACCCCGGCGACGGTGGCGAACTTCACCCAGCCTCGCTGCGGCATCGGCTCCGGCCCCTGCGGGCGCGAGGTCCACTGCGAGTCCTACGTGCCCTCGGAGGCGATCTGGGACTTCGCCAACCGTGACCTGCCGAACCCCGGCACCGGCCCGGCTTGGACCACCCTCGACCGGCTCTGGTACCTCTCCCGCGACACCGCGACCAGCTCGTTCACCTGCCACACCACCGCCACCTTCACCTCCGACGGCTGCAACGCCGGCTCGTGGTGGAAGACCATGCGCGCGGTCGACGACGACGACGGCAACCTGTCGAACGGCACACCACACTCCTGCAACCTGTTCGCCGCCTTCAACCGCCACCTCATCGCCTGCACCACCGACGCCGGGGCCAACACCTGCTTCGCCGGCTGCACCGCGCCGCCGGTCCCGACGCTGAGCCTCAGCGGCGGCACCAACTCGGCGACGGCGACCTGGACGAGCTCCGGCGCCGGCGTGGTCTACGACCTGTTCCGCAATGAGAGCGGCTGCAACGCCGGTTTCATCAAGATCGGTAGCGCTCTCACCGGCACGTCGTTCACCGACAACGCCCTGGCCGACGGCACGACCTACTTCTACCAGGTGACCGCCCTGCCGAGCGGCGACGAGGCCTGCGCCAGCGTCCCCAGCACGTGCCAGTCGGTCACTCCTGGCACGCCGTGCACGCCGCCCGCGGCGCCGGCGGGCCTGACCGCCACCGCCGGCGCGGGGCGGGTGGACCTCGCCTGGAGCGCGTCGGCGGGGGCCACCGAGTACCACGTCCTGCGCTCGACGACCTCCGGCGGCCCGTACTCCCAGATCGGCACGGCCACCGGCCTGGCCTTCACCGACACCGCGGTCGTCGCCGGCACGACCTACTTTTACGTGGTGCGCGCGGCGACCGGCCCGACCTGCGAGTCGGGGAACTCGAACGAGGCCTCCGCGACGCCCACCGCGACGCCCGACTTCTCGCTGTCGATCAGCCCGGCGTCGGTCACCGTGCCCAAGGGCGGCGGCACGGCGGTCTACACCGTGACCATCACTCGCATCAACGGCTTCGCCAGCCCGGTGACGCTCTCGGTCTCCGGCCTCCCCGCCGGGACGACCGGCGCCTTCAGCCCGAACCCGGCCACCGGCAGCAGCTCGACCCTCACCCTGACCGTCAGCGCGTCGACGGCGCGCGGCACCTTCACCTTCACCGTGACCGGCACCGGCGGCTCGCCCACTCTCACCCGCACCGCCACCGCTCAGCTCATCAAGTCGCAAAGGCCGCACTAGGCGGCCGGCACCCGTTCCGGACCACGCGGCGCCCCAGCCGGGGGGCGCCGCCTCGCCGGAGGGCGCGGCGCGGGCGCACTGCTTCTGCCCTGCTCTTGCTCCTACCGCTAGACTGCCGCAATGGCCATCAAGCCCCTCCCGCCGGCGCCGATCCCGCCGGCGCCGATGCCGCCGATGCCGCCGATGCCGAGGATCGCCGGCCTCGTCGCCGCCGCTCTCGCCATGCTCGCGGCCGGCGCGGGCGCCGGCGCCTTCAGCGGCGCGGCGGGCCCCGCCGTTCCTCCGCGTCGCCTCGCCGCGTCCACGGCCAGCGCGGCGGCGGCCGCCCGCACCGCCGCGCGGCGTCACAGCCTGATCCTGATCACCCTCGACACCACCCGCGCCGACCACCTGGGAGCCTGGGGCTGGCCGCACGCGCACACTCCGAACCTCGACGCGCTGGCGGCGCGCGGCGCCCGCTTCGTGCGCTGCGATACCGCGGCTCCCATCACCCTGCCCAGCCATGCCACCCTGCTCACCGGGCTCTACCCGCCGCGCCACGGCGTCCGCGACAACGGGACTTTCGTGCTGCCGTCCCGGGTCACGACGCTGGCCGAGCGCGTGGCGGTGCACGGCTACGACACGGCGGCGGTCGTCTCCGCCGTCGTGCTGGCAAGCCGGCACGGGCTGGCGCGCGGCTTCCGCATCTACGACGACGACCTGGGAGCCGGCTACGCTGCCGGCACCGAGGTCAGCGAGCGGCAGGCCGAGGCGACCACCGCCGCGGCGCTGGCCGTCGCCGCCCGGCTGCGGCCGCCGTTCTTCCTCTGGGTTCACTACTACGACCCGCACGAGGAGTACCGGCCGCCGACCCGGATCGCCGATGCCGCGACGGGACCGAACCGCCTCTACGACGGCGAGATCGCCTACATGGACGAGCAGATCGGGGTCTTGCTGCGCGGCCTGCCGAAGGATGCCGACGTGGTGGCCGTCGGCGACCACGGCGAGATGCTGGGCGAGCACGGCGAGCTCACCCACGGGCTGCTGCTGTACAGCGGCGCCCGCAGGGTCCCGCTGCTGCTCGCCGGTCCGGACGTCCCGGCCGGACGCACCGTCGACTGCCTGGCGCGGACCGTCGACGTGGCCCCCACGCTCATGGCCCTGGCCGGCTTGCCCGCCGACCCAGGGCTCGACGGCCGCAGCCTGCTGCCGCTGCCGGCGACCGGCGGCGCCGGGTGCGACCGGATCGGCTACAGCGAGAGCTTCCTGCCGTTCTTCGCCTACAAGTGGTATCCGCCGCGCGCCCTGACCAGCGATCGGTTCCTCTACCTGCAGGCGCCGCGCGGCAGCCTCTACCAGCTCTCCTCCGACCCCGGCGAGAGCACGGACCTGGCTGCCCGCCAGCCGGCCGCGCTGAGCGCCTGGCGCCGCCGCCTCGTCGAGCTGATCCAGGGCATGGGCGAGAAGCTGGACGCCGAGATCCGCCAGGAGAACGTCCTGAGCGACGCCCAGCGCCGGCAGCTCGCCAGCCTCGGATACCTGGGAGGAGGCGCCGGCGGCAGGATCGACGCTGGGCTGCCCGACCCGCGGCAGATGACCGACGTGGCGCAAGCGCTCCACCGCGCCACGCAGGCCGTTCAGCAGGGCGAGTGCGCCAAGGCCCTGCCCGAGCTACAGGCGATCGTGCAGCGCGATCCGCACGACTTCCCCGCCCTCACCCTCGCCGCCACCTGCCTCCAGCAGACCGGCCGGGTGGAGTCGGCGCTGGCGCTCTTCCAGCGCGCGGCCCGCGAGAACCGGCTCTCCGCGGTGCCCGTCGCCAACGCCGCCGGCTGCCTGCTCGCTCTCCACCGGCGCGAGGAGGCGGCAAGAGAGTACCGCCACGCCCTGGCCCTCGATCCGACCCAGCCCGAGTCGGCGGCCAACCTGGCACGCCTCCTGCGCGAGGGCGGCGACGCGCGAGAAGGAATCCGGGTGCTCGATCAGGCCCTCGCGGCCGGCAGCCACGGTCCCGAGGTCTACCTCGAGCGCGGCATGGCGATGGCAGCCGCGGGACGCCTGGACGAAGCCCTGCGCGACTTCCACGAGGCGGCGCGCCGCAGCCCCGCCAACCCGGTCCCCCTCGAGAACGCCGCGCGCGCCGCCTACCGCCTCCACCGCCCGCGCGAGGCCATCCAGCTCTACGACCAGCTGCTGCGCCTCGCCCCGGCGCGTCTCGACCTCTGGAAGACCGCCGGCGCCATCTACCTCTACGACCTCGACGACAAGGCGGAAGCCCTGCGTTGCTTCCGCCGCGCCCTCAGCATGGAGACCGACCCCGCCGAGCGCCTCAAGCTGGAAGCCCTGGTCCGCGAGCTGGGCGGCTGAGCGGACGGTCCCGGCGCCGGTCGGGACAGCTGCTTAGGGCAGGGAGGAGGCGATTCTTCGCACAGGCTTGATCCCTATCTAGGTATCGCATATGATACCAACGTGGGGCTCAGAGTGGTTCTCGACACCAATGTAGTCGTGGCTGCGCTGAGGTCCCGCCGAGGTGCGAGCTTCCGGACGCTGTCGCTGCTCAGCCTTGGCCGGTTTGAGATCGCCATCTCGGTGCCTCTGCTTTTCGAATATGAGGATGCCCTCACTCGGCTGGTAGATTCTGGGATGTTCCTTGAAGGGGAGATCGGCGACTTCCTCGACTACATTTGCAGCATCGCGCACCATCAAGACATCTTCTTCCTGTGGCGTCCTCACCTGCCGGACCCGAAGGACGACCTGGTCCTCGAGCTGGCTTTTGCCGCAGGGTGTGCCGGCGTCGTCACTCACAATCAACGAGACTTTGCGGGAACGGAACAGCTTGGTCTCCGCATCTGGTCGCCACGCGACTTCCTGCGGCTCTTGGAGGAAACGTCATGACCACCCTTAGCCTCAGGCTGCCAGATTCCATTCACAAGCGATTGCGAGAGGTCGCGCAACAGGAGGGCGTCTCGATCAACCAGCTCATCACCACGGCGGTGGCCGAGAAGATGGCCGCGTTGAAGACGGTGGATTACCTCGCGGACCGCGCCCGACGCGGCGACCGCGAGAGATTCCTGGCGGTGCTGGCGAAAGTGCCCGACGTTCCGCCGGAGCCCGGAGACGAGACGTAACTGCACTGTGCGCCTGGCCGCTATCTCCCTGTTAGGGTTCTTCCTTGGCAGGATTCCGTGCGATGAGCAACCCGAATCTCTCACCGCTCACAGATGCCGCCGCTGGTTCAGGCATGCTCCAAGTCCTGCTCCAAGGCATCGAGATCGACTTGCACGACGTCAATCTTTCGAGCCGCCAGGGCATCGATGAAATCTGCTCTTGGTATTCCTGCGATCTCGGCGCCTCTCCCCTGAGAGATCAGGCCGCGCCGGTACCAATCGATTGCCGCTGCGAGGCGAACGTCCCCCGCTAGCTCTCGCGGTGACCTGCGCAGCGTGGCGTAGAGCTCTTCAGGTAGGTCGATTGTCACCGAAGCCATAATCTCCTCCTCTCCCCCCCCAGGCGAGAGATCCTCAACTGTACCAGAGCGCCGAAGGCGGCGGCAGCTGGCGCCGGCAAGGTGTCGGCTACCGCTGGAACGCGTACGACGCCTTGAAGAACCACGTCCGGCTGCTAGGCAGCAGCCGCCCGCTGGCGTCGACGATCGCTCTCTCGTCGTCGTAGCCGAGGTAGAGGACGGTCTGCCAGTCGAGGCGGTAGCCGAGGAGGGCGGAGAGGGAGCGGGCGTCGTCGCGGGGGGTGACGGCGGCGAGGTAGAGGCTGGGGTGGCGATCGACGCGGACGTCCTGGCCGACGAGGCGCAGGAAGGTGCGGGCGTCGAAGCAGTAGACGATGCGGACCCTGGCGACGTCGGCGGTGAACAGGCGGCCGCTCTGCCCGCCGGCGGTGACGTCCAGCCAGTTGTAGGTGAGGTAGAGGTCGACGGCGAGATGGTCGGTGGGCCGCAGGGTGAACTGGCTGGCCACGCTGCCGCCGTGGCCGGGGCGGACGTTGTCGAAGTCGATCTCCTGGCCGAGGAAGCCGCTGAGCGAGACGGAGAAGGGCGGCGCGGGCGTCATGTTGAGGGTGTAGAGGAGCTGCCGGCGGTCGAAGAGCCGCGAGGCGGCGCGCACGCGGTCGTCGTTGAAGTCGAGCTCGGCGTAGCCGTTCCAGATGCCGTTCATGCCGACCCCGGGCTGGACCCGGCGCAGCAGCGGGGCGCCGACCTGGTCGGTGACGTAGTCGGCGAAGAGGAAGGGCCGGATGCGGTTGGCGAGAGCGTGCTCGGGGTAGAAGCTGTAGCCGGTCGAGCCGCGCAGCTCGCGGAAGCCGACCTGCGGCACGAAGCCGTCGTCGGCCCGGAAGCCGCCGCCGAAGTCCTTGGCCTCGAGGTTGTCGTCCCAGGTGCGCGTCGAGCGGTTCCAGTTGAGGTCGAACGCCTCGGAGACGAGATGCTGCCCGGTCCAGGCCGCGGTGAGGTCGGGCCGGTTGGGGTTCTGGGTGTCGGAGAGCAGCAGCTGCCCGGTCAGCACGTTGGCGGCGTTCGGCCGCCACTGGAAGTCGGGGCCGATGACGCGGTTGTAACCGCCGCCCGCGTCTTCGCGGTCCGTCACCAGCACGCTTGCGAACGAGCGCCCGACCTCGTAGCGCGCCCGGCCGATCGCCGCCCGCGAGCCGAAGTCCTGCGCGACGAACGACGACGACAGCGGCCCCGGCTCGATGACCTGGCCGCCGCCGCGGTCCTCGGTGACCAGGACCGTGTAGCTGGTGCTGCCGATCTCGCCGGTGGCGCGGCCGCCCCAGCGCGGCGAGGTGATGCTGCGCGTGTAGACCGCCTGGATCGGCGTCGAGTAGAGCTGCAGCCCCTCGAGGAAGAAGGGACGCTTCTCGGGGTAGAAGAGAGCGAAGCGCTGGTTGGTCGAGATCTGCGCCACGTCCGACTCGACCTGCGAGAAGTCGGGGTTGATGGTGGCGTCGACGGCGTTGTTGGCGTTGGGGGTCCACTTGACGTCGAGCCCGCCGTCGGCCCGTGCCCTGGCCGTCCCGAGTGCGCCGGCCGTCCCGGCGCCCCCCTGGGGCAGCCGCTCGTCCTTGCCGCTGACGTAGGGCGCCGCGACCAGGTGGCCGCCTTTCGGCAGCCCGGAGAGGCCGGTGAGCGGATTCGCGTGGCAGACGAAGCAGTTCGAGCCGCGCGGCAGCTTGGCGCTGAACATCTGGACGCGGAAGTTGCGCGGCCGGTTGCGGTAGAGCAGGATGCCCCAGGTCTGCGGGTCCGCCGCGGTGTAGCGCAGCGACGAGAAGGGCACGCGCATCTCGAGCACCCAGCCCCGGGCGTCGATGCGCGTCGCCGAATCCCAGTAGACGTCGTAGGAGGAGTCCTCGTTGCCGGTCACGTCGTCGGTGATCGCGTCGTACTGGACGTTGCGCGGGTTGGCCAGCAGCAGCACACCGGTCTTGCCGTCGTGCTTGCTGTCGATGATCAGGCCGCCGTAGTCGGTGTAGCTGGGCACGTAGTCGCGCACGCCGAGCGGCGCCCGGATGCTCGCCGGGTCCGGATCGAAGAACTCGAAGGCGGCGTAGAGGTAGCGGTCGTCGTAGGCGAGGTGGGCGACGGTCTTGACGCTGGCCGGGGTGTTGTCCGCCGGGTTGGTCTCGAAGAAGGTCTCGACCTGCGTCGCCCCCTGCCAGCCCGGGTCGGAGAGGTCGCCGTCGATGACGATCGCCCCGGCGGCCCGCTGGATACGGATCTCGGGCGATCCCTCCGCATCGTCGGCCGCCCGCGCCGGCTGCGCGGCCCCGGCGAGCGCGGCCGCCAGGAGGGCTGCGAGCGCCGCCGCCGGGAGCGCGGCCAGCGGGCGCCTCCGAGAGCCGGCGCCGCTGCTCTCTCGCCTGCCGTCGAGCGCGCTCATGCGCCCATGAATACTGTCGTGTCGAGGGAAAGGTTTCGCCTCTCACCGCGGCCGGCCGCGGGGCCGCGGGCGGGCAGGCTTGCCGCGCCCCGCCCCGCCCCGCCGCGCGCCGCCCGCCCCGATCAGGCGATCGAGCTGCTCGCGAGGCTCGACTCGAAGCTCGCGGCGTAGCCCGCGATGTCGTCCGCCCGGTCGAGAGCGTTGATGATGCGCCGCGCCTGCCGGTAGTCGCAGCCCGCGGCGTTGATGTAATCGCCGAGCTTCTTGCCGGTGAAGCTGCCGCGGCGCATGCCGTACGACATGATCTTGTAGGCGATGTCGGCCTGCAGGGCGACGTCCGGATGGAGCACCAGGTCGTCGTCGCCGCTCAGGGCCAGCCGGCCGCTCATGTTCTGGTAGTTGGCGCGGCCGGTGAGCTGCACGTAGCCGCGCCCGCGGAACAGGTAGCCGTCCCCGGCCTGCGTGTTGCCCAGGTTCTTGCCGATCGAGGTGCCAGGCTCGTACTTGTCGAAGTAGGACTGCGAGCCCCTCTCGGTGATCGGCTGAAAGGTATCGGCGCACTCGTGCTTGACGGTCGCCAGCATGTAGGCGGCCCAGCGCGGATCGGCGGCGTCCGGGTCGGTCTCGATGTTGGCGAGCAGGCTCTCGAGCCCCGAGGATTGGGATTCACCGAGCTGGCCGTAGACGGCGCTGTAGCTCTCCAGGAACTTGGCGTGATCGAACTTCATGGCGATGCCCTCCTCGAGAACGGGTAGTGCCCTGGATTGATCCCTCTGACGCGGGCTATCCCCCTGACTCCGTTTGGGCGAGGCCCCGAAGTTCTTGAGGGAACTGATCTTGGAGTTACGGGCCTCGCCCAAACGGAGGCAGGGGGATAGCCCGCGTCAGCTCAATCCAGGACACTACCCGAGAACGATGCGCCTTGCGAATCGATCAGTGCAGCGGCACCAGCGGCCACCGCTCCGGCTCCTCGGCCCCCTGGCCGTCGCACGCCAGCTTGGCGCGCAGCTCGGCGAGCTCGGGCACGCCCCCGACGAAGCGGTAGATGGCCAGGGTGCCGCAATCGCCGGGGCCGCGGAACTTGTTCAAGACCCGCAGCCGCCGGGTCCGGCGGTCGAAGCTCGGCAGTCCCCAGAGCTCCCGCACGGTGCTCCGCACCAGGGACCTCTCGTCCGGCGACTCGCGGGTCTCGAAGGCAAGGGCCCGCGCCGCCGGTGGCTGTCGTGTCTCGTCGTAATAATAGTAGGTCCGAGACCCCTGGTAGGCGCCGCGCGCGCAGACCACGCCGATCAGGTACCGGCCCGGCGCCAGCGTGTCCACCTCGACCCCGCCGTAGCCGCCGTTCCCGGCGTCGAAGGCCGACTCGCAGTCGTCGGACCAGCCCAGCGCGCGCCGGAAGGCGGCGCGGTCCGCGAGCGTGAGATCGGGCTTCGCCAGCGGCAACCGCGCCGAGGCGCCAGGGGCGGGCGCCGACGCTGGCGCCGCCCCCATCGCCGGCGGCAACCGCGCCGGGGCGGCAGCGGCGCACCCACAGGCCAGGACCGCGAGGACCGGCAGCAGGGGCATGACCCGGACGACGCGAGCCTCCCCCATGCCGCCCGGTCCCGGGCGCTCGCGGATCCGGCGCTGGCGAGCAACGGTCGTGCCGAACATGGTTGCCGGTGCAAGCCTACCAGTACGCCACCTGGCATCGGCCCTCTCCCTCGGCGGCGACCTGGGAGCGATGGTGACCTACGACGCCGGCCTGGCGGCGGCCGCGGCCGCCTCCGGGATGAGGGTCGTTGCACCCGAGTTGAGTTAGGATACCGGTCCATGCTGAGCGCCAAAACCGTCCTCTTCGTCGCTCTCGGGCTGTTCACCGCGGTCTTCGTCGCGGTCTGGGTGGCAAGCGTATGGCGCCGGCCGGACGGCGAATCGGCACCGGACGCGGAGGGCGGCGAAGGCGAGCGGCTCGCCTTGGCGCCGTTCCTCAACGTCATCGGCTTCGTGGTCAACTTCTTCGACACCCTGGGCATCGGCTCGTTTGCCACCACCACCTCCATCTTCAAGCTGCGGCGGCTCGTGCCGGACCGGCTGATCCCCGGGACGCTGAACGTCGGCCTGGCTTTGCCGACCTTCGTCCAGGCTCTGATCTACATCTCTATCGTCGAAGTGGACATGCTCACCCTGGTGCTGATGATCGCCGCGGCGGTCGCCGGCGCCTGGCTGGGGGCCGGTGTCGTCGCCGGCTGGCCGCGCCGCAACATCCAGATCGGCATGGGCATCGCGCTGCTGCTCGCGGCCGTCCTGATGCTCGGTACCCAGCTGAGCCTGTTCCCCTTGGGTGGCGATGCCCTGGGGGTGCTTGGTGTACGCATGGCGATCGCGCTGGCCGGCAACTTTGCCCTCGGAGCGTTGATGACCCTGGGCATCGGGCTCTATGCGCCATGCATGATCCTGGTGAGCCTGCTGGGCATGAACCCCAAGGTGGCCTTTCCCATCATGATGGGTTCGTGCGCCTTCCTGATGCCCGTCGGCGGCATCCGCTTCATCCGCAAGCGGAGCTTTGCCCCGCACGCCTCCCTGTGGCTGACCCTGGGGGGTATCCCCGCCGTCGTCATAGCAGGCAAGCTGGTGGTTTCGCTGCAGCTCGGCACCGTCCGCTGGCTGGTGGTCTGCGTAGTGCTCTACACCGCGATCACAATGCTGCACTCCGCGTGGACCGAAAAGACACGTCCGGTCGCCCCGCCAGCGCCGGCGTTCGATCCCTCCGCCCTACCGTAACCGGGGCCGCCGCCCGAGCGGCGCGCCGGCTCGCGCCAGCCCCTAAGGGGTGTCCGTTGCCCGCGCCCGGCCGCTCGCCTGCCAGGGCTGGATGTGGCTGCTGCCGACCGCCGCTCAGTCGGTCCGCAGCACGGCGAGGAAGGCGTCCTGCGGGATGTCCACGCGGCCGACGCGCTTCATGCGCTTCTTGCCTGCCTTCTGCTTCTCGATCAGCTTGCGCTTGCGGGTGATGTCGCCGCCGTAGCACTTGGCGACGACGTTCTTGCTGATCGGCCGGATGCTCTCGCGGGCGATGACGCGCGCGCCGATGGCGGCCTGCAGCACCACCTCGAAGAGCTGGCGCGGGATCAGCTGCCGCAGCTTCTCGATCAGCGCCTTGCCGCGGGCGTAGGCCTGGTCGCGATGGATGATGAGCGACAGCGCGTCGACCGCCTCGCCGTTGATCAGGACGTCGAGCTTGACCAGGTCGCCGCGCCGGTAGCCGCTCAGGGAGTAGTCGAGGGAGGCGTAGCCGCGGGACACCGACTTGAGCCGGTCGTAGAAGTCGTGGATGACCTCGGCGAGCGGGAAATCGTACTCGACCACGACCCGGTCGGTCGTCAGGTAGCGCAGGCTCCGCTGCTCGCCGCGGCGCTCCTCGGCGAGCCCGAGGACGCCGCCCACGAAGTCGGCGCGGGTGATGATCGTCGCCGCGATGAAGGGTTCCTCGAGGGAGTCGATCCTTCCCGCGTCGGGGAGCTTGGCCGGGCTCTCGACGTCGAGCGTCTTGCCGTCGGTCAGGTGCACGCGGTAGCGCACGCCCGGCGCGGTGGTGATGAGGTCGAGGTCGAACTCGCGCTCGAGGCGGGCCTGGACGATCTCCATGTGCAGCAGGCCGAGGAAGCCGCAGCGGAAGCCGAAGCCGAGGGCCGACGAGCTCTCCGGCTCGAAGGAGAACGAGGCGTCGTTGAGCCGCAGCTTCTCCACCGCGTCGCGCAGCCCCTCGTAGTCGTCGGCGCTCACCGGGTAGAGCCCGGCGAAGACCATCGGCTTGACCTCCTCGAAGCCGGGATAGGGGGCGGCGGTGGGCCGGTCGGCATGGGTGAGGGTGTCGCCGATCTGGGCCTGGATGAGGTCCTTGATGCCGGCGTACACGAAGCCCACCTCGCCGACCGAGAGCTGGTCGACCGGACCGGGCTTGGGGGTGAAGATCCCCAGCTCGTCGACGGTGTAGACCCGCTTCGAGGCCATGAACTGCACCCGCTCGCCGCGGCGCAGGGTGCCGTCGAAGACCCGCACCATCGACACGACCCCGCGGTAGGGGTCGTACCAGGAGTCGAACAGCAGCGCCTTCAGCGGGGCGTCCGGCGCACCGCGCGGCGGCGGCAGGTCGCGGACGATGCGCTCGAGCACCTCGTCGATGCCGATGCCGGCCTTGGCGGAGACCGGCAGCGCGTCGTGAGCGTCGATGCCGATGACGTTCTCGATCTGCTCGCGCACCCGCTCGGGGTCGGCGGCGGGCAGGTCGATCTTGTTGAGCAGCGGGACGATCGCCAGGTCGTTCTGGATCGCCAGCCAGGCGTTGGCGAGCGTCTGCGCCTCGACGCCCTGGGCCGCGTCGACCACCAGCAGCGCGCCCTCGCACGCCGCCAGGCTGCGCGACACCTCGTAGGCGAAGTCGACGTGGCCGGGCGTGTCGATGAGGTTGAACTGGTAGGTCTCGCCGTCCCGCGCCTGGTAACGGAGGCGCACCGCCCGCGCCTTGATGGTGATGCCGCGCTCACGCTCGAGCTCCATGTCGTCGAGCACCTGGTCCATCATGTCGCGCTGCGACACCGCGCCCGTGCGCTCGAGGATGCGGTCGGCGAGCGTCGACTTGCCGTGGTCGATGTGCGCGATGATCGAGAAGTTGCGGATGAGCTCGTGCGGAGGAAGCATGGGAGGCCCTATTGTAGGGCCACGCCGCCTGATGCACGGCCGGCATCAGGAAGGCGGCGCCAGCAGCAGGCCGTAGCACGCGATGGAAAGGCTCCGGGTTCGGGTGCAACGACAGCGAGCCCGGGAAGGCCCGGGCTCGCTCGAGGGAGGGTACGCGACTACCCGCAGCCGTCAGCTGCGACCGTGCAGATGTCGATCGAGATCTGCTGGGGCTTCGGCACATCGCCGCCTCGCGCCCCGGACAGCCGCTCTGGATCGAGACGGTGCACACTGTCGCGGTTGAGGGTCAGCTTCGACAGCTTCTTATCTTTCTTCATGCAAGCTCCTTTTCTTCGAGGACATGGCGAAGAGCACGCGCCCCCCGCCATCCGATGGGTCCTGGGCCGGGCGCTATGGGTTCACCTGTCCCGATAGAGAGGGGTCGCCGGAGAAAGGAAAGCGTCGTGAGCCCGCTTCAGCCCGCCGGCGTTGGCGAGCGTCTGCGCCTCGACGCCCTGGGCCGCGTCGACCACCAGCAGCGCGCCTTCGCACGCCGCCAGGCTGCGCGACACCTCGTAGGCGAAGTCATGCCGGCGCGGAGCCTCAGGTCAAACCCTTGTCGACGGCGAAGCGGTAGAGGTCGAGCCGGCCATGCACCCCGAGCTTGGCGTAGATGTTGCCGAGGTGCGCCTTGATGGTGTTCTCGCTGGTGCCCAGCTCCGTGGCGATGGCGCGGGTGCGCAGGCCGCGTCCGGCCATGCGGACGACCTCGATCTCGCGGGGGGTCAGCAGGCGCACGACGTCGCGTTGCGAGCCCTCGTCGCGCACCAGCTTCTCGATCATCCGCGCCGCCGACCGCCGCTCGAGCCAGGGCTCGCCCGCGTGCACGGCGCGGACGCAGCGGAGCAGCGAGGCCGCCGGCATCTGCTTGAGGACCACGCCGCCGACTCCCAGCCGGAGCGCCGCGAGCGCCTCGCGCTCGTCGAGCTGATCGACGAGCAGGACCGCCGGCGGGTTGGCGCGTCCCTCCGCCAGCCGCCGCACGACCTCCAGCCCGTCCATCCGCGGCATCCGCAGATCGACCACGACGACGTCGGGGGCCAGGCGCGGCACCGCCGCCAGCGCTTCCTCGCCATCGCGGCAGCGGGCCAGGACCGTGAACCCTCCCGCCTCCCGGAAGAGCGCCTCCAGCGCCTCCAGGATGAGGACCTGGCCGCCGGCGAGGACCAGCCGGATCGGCGTGACGGCGTTGCTGTCTGAAACGATGGTCTGCTCCGCGCGCAATGGCGATATTTCTCAAAGCAGCCAAGAGCGAAGATCGCAATGACGCTTCGTCGGGTCGAAATTCAATTCGACAGTATCACGACAGCTCACCAGCGATCCACCGCCGGGCGCGCCGGGATAGTGGGTATCCGCGCCGGGGCCGCGGCTACGAGAAATAGTCAAAGTCGAATATTGCAATAACACCGCGGTCTTTCTAAGCCGAAAGGATTACGAAGTTAGACGGTTGGTCCAATGGACGCCGATCGCCGGCGGCTTTAAATTCAAAGAGGCCAGACTCAGTCCTGCTCCCCGGCATCCTGCCTCCCCGCTCAAGCGGGCGACAGGGCCGGATCGGCTCACCGAGGCGGTGCGAGGCGGATCTCTGTCTCTGGCGGCGATGGCGGTCCGTGCCGCTCAACCATGGCAAGTCAAAACCACCCGAGATCCAGGGAAGAAGCAAGGGAGAAGCCAGCAATGTACACCATGACGAAACCAGCAATCGCCAGGACGCGCCGCGTCGCGGCCGGAGCCACACTCGGCGCGGTCCTGGCTCTTGGCCTCCTCGGGGCGTTGGCCTCCCCCGCGTTCGCGAACGGCCCCCCGGCGGCATTCACCACCTGGGTAGACCCGCTCGGCTGCCTCGATAGTCCGAACGGCGTCGACTGCAACAATTACCGGTCCAAGCCGGACGTCTACATGAACGGCGGCCCGGTATCCTCCGCGCTGGCCGACGGGACCTATTTCTTCGCCGTGGTCACGCCGGGCGAACAGAACGGCGGCTTTCTCGATGGCGCCCGGGGCAACCTCAGCGACACGACCGCGGGGGGCACGGCCGGAGACCTCGGCACGGGCGACGACGTCTCGAATCGGACCTTCTCGGTGGCCGGAGGGGTCATCTCCTACGGCGGGAGTCACTCGACGGCGACCAATCCCCTGGGTCACTTCGTCATCCAGCTCATGCCCTACGACGACACGGACAACCCGGGCGGCGTGTACATCCTGGCGGTCTGCGCCGCGGACGCTACGAGCCCCAAGGATTGCAAGTACGACGCGTTCCACGTGCAGCATCCGGCCGCCCCGCCGGACGTGATGAAGGACGCCACCCCCACCTTCGACCGCGAGTACAAATGGACGATCAAGAAGGAGGTCGATCACCTCACGATCGACGAGGCGAGCGGCGGCAGCGCGACCTTCAACTACACCGTCACGGTGAGCCACGACGATGGCACCGACAAGAACTGGCAGGTGAACGGCAAGATCACCGTGAACAACTCCAATGCCGACGCTGTCACGGGAGTGGACGTGACGGACGCGGTGAACGACCCCAACGCCACCTGCACGGTCACCGGCGGCACCGGCCTGACCGTCGCCGGAGGAAGCTCGGTCGCCGTCGCCTACACGTGCACCTACTCGAGCGCCCCGGCCAACCCGACCGAGACCAACACGGCCACGATCGCCTGGCCGGCGCAGGACCTGTCCGACGGCCCGCTGGCGGCGGGCACGGCTTCCTTCGCCCTCCTCTTCAGCTTCCCGACCTCCCCCAACCCGATCGACGGCTGCGTCACGGTCACCGACCCGAACGCTCCGGCGAACCCGCTGGGGACGGCCTGCGTGGGCACCGACGACAACCCCAAGGCTTTCACCTACGCGCACACCTTCAGCGGCGATCCGGGCGGCACCTGCACCAGCCATGACAACACCGCCACGTTCACGACCGACACCAACAATACGACCGGTTCCGCGAGCAAGACGGTCAAGGTCTGCGTGGGCAAGGACCTCACGGTGAGCAAGACGGCGAGCCCGGCGTTCACGCGCACCTACAACTGGAGCCTCGGCAAGAACGTCGACAAGACATTGATCGACGTTGCCAGCGGCGGCGCCGCGACCTTCAACTACACGGTCGGCGCGAGCGAGACAGGCTTCACCGACAGCGGCTGGCAGGTGAGCGGCACGATCACTGTGACCAATCCCAACGACTGGGAAGCGATCACCGCCAACGTCACCGATGCGGTCAACGACGGCGGCACCTGCGTGGTGACCGGCGGCACGGGCGTCAGCGTGCCGGCCGGCGGTTCGGCGTCGCTCCCGTACACCTGCACCTACGCCTCGGCTCCGAGCCCGTCGAGCGGTACCAACACCGCCACCGCCGCCTGGGACAAGGGCGCCTACTTCACGCCGACTGGCTCCGCAACGGGCACCAAGGTCTTCGCTTTCGGCGCTCCGACCAGCACCGTCAACAAGACGGTCACGATCACGGACACCTTCAACGGCACGCCCACGACGCTGGGGACGCTGACGGCGACCGATGCGTCACCCTTCGCCTCGGCGAGCTACACCTACTCCCACACGGTTCCTGGCGTGGGCGGCACTTGCACCAGCTACTCCAACACCGCCACGATCGCGCAGACCGGGCAGACCGCCGGCCAGACGGTCAAGGTCTGCGTCGGACTCGACCTCGCGGTGAGCAAGACGGCGGCGACGTCGTTCACGCGGACGTTCCACTGGGGGATCACGAAGGCCGTGGACAAGACCCAGGTGAGCCTGGTTCATTCGACGGACACGGCGACGTTCAACTACACCGTCAACGTAACGCACGACTCTGGCACCGACAGCAGCTGGCAGGTGAACGGCACGATCACGGTCACCAATCCCAACGACTGGGAAGCGATCACCGCCAACGTGACCGATGCGGTCAACGACGGCGGCAGCTGCGTGGTGACCGGCGGCAGCGGCGCCAGCGTGCCCGCCGGCGGCTCGGTGTCGCTGCCGTACACCTGCACCTACGCCTCGGCTCCGAGCCCGGCGAGCGGAACCAACACCGCCACCGCCACCTGGGACAAGAACGCCTTCTTCACGCCGGACGGCTCGCGACAGGGCACCGCGCTCTTCGCCTTCACCGCTCCAACCACCATCGTGGACGGTTGCGCGGCCGTGAACGACAGCCTGTTCGGATCGCTCGGCACCGTCTGCTCCACCGATCCCAGCCCGAAGACGTTCACCTACTCGCTCACCTTCCCCGCGCCCACGGCGCCGCCGCTGTGCGTGAGCTACACCAACACCGCGACGTTCAAGACCAACACCACCGGAGCGACCGGATCGGCAAGCAAGACGGTCACCGTGTGTCGCGTGCCGGCCGTCACCGGCGCTCTCACCATGGGCTTCTGGCAGAACAAGAATGGCCAGGGGATCATCACCGGCGGGGCGTCGACGGCCGGGGTCTGCAACTCGGGCACCTGGCTGCGCCAGTTCGCGCCCTACCAGGATCTCAGCGCAACCGCGAGCTGCAGCGCGGTCGCGACCTACGTCACCAACATCATCAAGGCAGCCAACGCCTCCGGTGCCGCCATGAACGCGATGCTCAAGGCGCAGATGCTGGCCACCGCTCTCGACGTCTACTTCAGCGACCCGGCCCTGGGCGGCAACAAGATCGCCGCGCCCACGCCGATCGGGGGCGTCGCCATCGACCTCACGCTGGTCTGCCGGATGATCGACGGCACGGGCGGCACGGCCACCTGCAGCGGCACCTACGAAGACTCGAGCCCCGCCTTCGGCGGCTCCACGCACCTGACCGTGTCGCAGATGATCGCCTACGCGTCGAGCCAGTCGAGTGCCGGCGGCAGCCTGTGGTACGCGAACGTCAAGGCCACGCAGCAGCTGGCCAAGGACGCCTTCGACGCCATCAACAACCAGGTCGCTTTCGCCTACTGATCCTCCTGCGGGCTGGATCGATCAGCTCCCCGTGGGGCCCGGACCGCCGGGCCCCACCCTTTCTTCTTCTTCGCTCGGTTCTCGCTCGCAGGTTTCGAGCCTCTTCGCGGCGGGGCGGATCCCGCCCCGCGCGACGATCACTTGAAGCGGAACACCAGGGTGCCGCGGAAGGAGCGGCCGTTCAGGCGGTAGAGCTGCCCGGGCCCCAGCTCGCTGGCGGCGATCGGGGCGCGCGAGTCGTTGAGGTTCCAGCCGTCGAGGCGCAGCTCCCAGGCGGCGAAGCGGTAGCCGACTCCCGCCGCCCAGGTGGCGTAGGACGGCGCCAGGGCGGTGTTCTCCGGATCGAGGAAGCGGCTGCCGGTGTAGTTGATCGTCGCCCAACCGGTGACGCCTGAGGCCGGGCGGTAGATGAAGCCGATGGCTCCCAGGTCGTGCGCGGAGAGCGGCAGGCGGTCGCCGGCCAGCTGCTCGAGAGATCCATCGTCCGAGAGGGACACGAAGTCGGTGTACCTGGCGTCGTGATAGCTGTAGACCCCCTCCAGCCGCAGGTCGCGGGCCAGCAGGTAATCGGCCTCGAGCTCGAACCCCTTGAAGCGCTCCTTGCCGGCGTTGACCAGCTCGGGGTTGCCGAAGGCGTCGACCTGGCCCACCACGAGGTTGCGGAAGTCCATCTGGAAGAGGCTCGCCTCCCAGTCGAAGCGGCCGTCCAGGTTCCGTCCCTTGACGCCCACCTCGAAGCTCTGCGACGTCTCGGGCCTGAGGATCACGCCGTTGACGTCGGGGCCGAAGTCGAGCGCCGCCGGCTTGAAGGTGTTGCGGTAGTCGCCGTAGACCCAGATCGCGCCGTCGGCGCCTTCCCAGGCGAGCCAGCTCAGGCCGGCGACGCCGCTGCCGCGGGTCACGGTGCGGCTGGCGCTGCCCGGGCCGACGGAGACGTCCTTCGGCTGCGGGGCGGGCGGGGTGGCGGCCGGCAGGGAGCCTGGCGCGGCTCCCGGCGCGGCGGCCGGCGCGGCGGCCGGAGCGGCCGGAGCAGCAGCCGGGACCAGGTCGACCGAGGTGGCGACGAGGCTCTCATGGGTGTGGTTGAGGCGCGCGCCGAGCTGCAGCCTGAGACGGCGGGTCGGCGTCCACTCGGCCTGCCCGTAGAGACCCGCGAAGCTGCGGGTGTCGTGCAGGTCGGTGGTGCCGAACGGCGAGAAGCTGCCGATGTCCGGCGGATTCGTGCCGTCGACGTTCTGAAAGTAATCCCAGTCGCCGGAGGCATTGTGCGCCTTGCCGTACAGCTCGTCGACGCCGGCGACCAGGCGCAGGTTGGGGTCGAGAGCGAGCGCGAGGTGGGTGTCGAAGTAGAGGTCGTCGAGGACGAGATGCTGCCGGATGCCGTGAGCGTCCGGGTCGTCGCCGGTGACGTTCTCGAGAAAGCCGCGGCCGACGGTCTGGCCGGTGTGGGCCCCCGAGACCAGCGTCGACCAGGTGCCGAAGCCCAGCTTCTGGTCGAAGCCGAGGTTGAGCTGCTGGCGGTTGACGTCGATCTTGTCGTGGAGCGGGTTCTGGTTGCTGTCGATCGGCACCAGCGGCGTGAGCCTCCCGTCGACCAGCGGCGTCGGGCTGAACGGCTGCTGGTCCACGATGGCGTCGTCGAAATCGACGTGGAACACGCCGCCGCCGGCCGTCGCCAGGCTCCCCCGGTAGAGGAGATGCCCGCGGCCCCACCCGGTGCGGTCCTGGCTGAAGCCCTGCCGCTCGCCGTTGACGATCAGCGATTGCTGGTAGCCGCCGATCGCCGGCAGCGGCGCGCTGGCGGCGCCGCCGCCGGAGCCGTGGCTGCCGCCCCAGGCGCTGACGCTGCCTCCCGGCGCGCCCGGCTGGCGGTGGAGGACCTGGATCACGCCGACGAAGGAGGTGGCGCCGAACATCACCGGCGCCGATCCGCGCAGCACCTCGATGCGATCGACGTCGGTCATGTCGAGCGTCGAGAGCCCCGGGTTGAACGCGCCTCCCCAGGGCACGCCGTCGACCACCAGCAGGAAGGCGTCGAACTCGCGCAGCCCCCAGATCTCGGGGACGGAGCTGGCCGCGCCGGCGTCGCCGCCGCCGGCCACGGCCACGCCCGCGACCGTCGAGAGGGCGGTCGCGAGATCGGTGGCGCCGCGCGACCGGATCTCCTCGCCGGTGATGACGGTGACCGAGGCAGGGACCGGCTCGACGTCCTCGGGGACCCGGGTGGTGGTGACCTGCAGGGTCTCGGAGACCGCCGGCACCTCGCCGGCGGCGGGTGCGCCGCCCTGGTCCTGGCCGGCGGCCGGCGGCTCCTCTGCCTCGACGGCGGCCACGGCGGGGGACGGCAGCGACAGGCACGCAAAGATCAGCAAGATTGGCAACATCAGCAAGATCGGCACGGCGCCGGCGGCGGCCGGCAGGGCAGGCGGCAGGCGCCGGCCCGCGATCGGGTAAGACATGGCGGACCTCCTCGGAGAGCAGAGCTCCTCGCCCACGGCGAGGATGCGGCCTGGGTGCGGCGGTGCACCGCCGCGGCTTGGCTGGGGTCGCGCGAGGGGGTACGGAGGTCTATTCGTTCAGCCGGCTGGTCTGCAGGATCGTGTCGATCGGCGGCGGCGGATCCTGGCGCGATCTCGACGGTGCCGCGGCGGCGGCGCCGGGGGCCGGGTCGTGAGCGGCGCCGCGCGCCGGGGCGGGCGGCCCGGTCTTCGCCGGCCTGACGTTCAACGCCACCGGCGCGCGGGCGGGCTCCGGCTGCCGCAGGCCGTCGTGGAACGCGGCGTCGCCGGCGGCGACGACCTGGCGCTGCCGGAGGCCCCGCCGCGACCCCTCGGTCCAGGCCACGACCCCCCGGTCGCCGGGACGCGCCGCCTCTCCCCGGCGGGGAGCGAGCGCCGCGCGCGGCAGCAATCCGAGGAAGGGGGCGGGGGTCGCCGCGATGGTGAAGCGCTGGGGCAGCTCGATCGCGGTCTCGCGCCGCTCGTTGCCGAAGCGCAGCAGCAGCCGCACGTCCGCCGAGGGCACGCCGGGGACCTCCCAGAGCGTGCGCCGGAGGTCGGCGTCGAGATGGGGGGTGATGCGGACGCTGTAGGTCCTGCCGCCGTCGAGCGAGAGGAACGCCTCCCACTCCTCACGGGCCGGCAAGGCCGCCAGGCCGGACAGGGGCGCCCACTGCAGCACCGCGGTGGAGCCGGCCGCGAGCGGGATCGCGGCCTGCGGCGCCAGCAGCTCGACGCGCCGCTCCCCGGGCGCGCCGGGAGCGCCCGGAACGCCCGGAGTGCCCAGTGCCAGGGGAACGGCCGCCGCCGCGGCCGGCGCCAGCGCCGACCCGCCGAGCACCGCCAGCGCAACCGGCACCGCCACCGGCATCAGCCAACCGGGGAGCGTCCGCATAGGCGGCCAACCTTATCCCCGTCTCTCGCTTCAGGGCAAGGCCGGGCCGGGGTCGGCTGGTCGGCGCCATCGCCCGCGTGATCTCGCCGGCCTAGCCCATCGCGCCGCTCTCCTACTGCCCCGGGAAGGTGAAGCCGTATACGCCGCGCCCGAAGGTGGCGGCGATGATGTGGTTCGCGTTCCCAGGGTCTTGCCGGATGGTCAGCACCGGCACCGTGGGCAGGTCGCCGAGACGGCTATAGGTGCCGCCGCTGGTGTCCGTCGAGATGAACACACCCACGTCCGTGCCGACGATGAGCCTGCCACGGCGTAACAGCACCCAGTCGGCAGGCGCGTCCGGCAGGTCGCCCGAGACGTCGACGAAGGTTTCGCCGGCATCTTGTGACGCGAACACGTGGCCCGTGCCGATGCGGCCGGTGTCCTCGCCGTTGGCGCCTGGGGGCACCCAGTGCGAGGAGAAGCCACCGAGCGTGACGTAGATCCGCCGCCGCGTCGGATCGCTGGGGTCGATGCGCACCGAGGTGACGTACCGCTGCGGTAAGCCGGCGGCTCCCGCGAGGTGCCATCCACTCGACTGCCCGAACGCCGGTGGCTGGGCGCCGCTCACGTTGGTGGCGATGCCGCTCTCGAAGCCGTCGAGGCCGGAGAACACGCTGCACGGGCCGCAGAAGCCCACGTACGCGGCATCGCCGAGCAGATCCAAGGCCGAGGTCTGGCGGTCCACCGTCTGCGCGACCACGCCCTCGAGCGCCGTGGTCGGCACCGTGCCGAGGTCGAATACGGTAGTCCAGTTGTCGTACTGGATGCCCGTCTGCACCACGAAGCCGAGATCCGAGCACTGACTCGGGGTGAGCGTCGAATCGATGCAATGGATCTGGTAGGGATACGGCGTCTGGGCGATGTTGCGCCCTGCGATCATCATGTGATCGGCGTTGCTTGGGTCGATCTCGAAGGGCGTCGAGAACAGGGGCGACGTGAGCAGGGGGTCGTAGGAAGTCCAGCTCCGGCCGCCGTCGGTGGAGCCACTGACGGAGCCGTTCACGTACTCCTGGACGATGCGGCTCGAATTGTCGGGATCGATACCGGCGAAGAAACCGTCGCCGCCGAAGATCATGTCCTGCCGGCCGAGAGGCGTGATCTTGACGGTACCGTTGTCCTGCGCGCCGAAGACGACGGTGCCGTCCTTGGCAGCGCGGGCGTCATAGGGCTGCAGCGTATGGAGGCCGTCGCTGATGCCGTAGGCCCAGCCGCTGCTGCTGAAGTCTCCGCCGGGCGTGACGTGCTGCGCGTAGGCGCCGCCGTCGTTGCCGGCGAACAGCGTGACGCCACCGAGCCCGTCGGGGACGAACAGCCCCGCGTGCTGATCTGGGTGGGTGGTCGTGCCCGGGATGACGGGGCTCGTGTCGGAGCACTGGACACCGGCGATGATCAGCGCACAGGCGTTCCAGTAGCGGCCGATCACTTTCCAGTTGGTGGGCGCGAGGACCGGCGCGGCGATCGCGTTCTCCCAGATCTCCTCGAGGCCGAAGACGACCCGCGTCGGGGCGTGCGTCAGGGCATCGGTAGCGGTCGGGTCGACCGCGATCCAGTTGTTGTACCAGGCCTGGATCCCCGGCCCGACCCCGAGGATCCCGAGCTCGAGGGCGCTGCCGGTACCGGGAGCGCGAAGCTGCTCGGCGCTCAAGATCCGTGTCCAGGTGCGCCCGAAGTCGCGTGAGACGTAGGCGCCGTCGAGGTAGGTCGCCTGCACGAGCGCCTCCTCACCGGTGCCGGTGCACGCCGCCGGCAGGGCGTTGCTGTCGACGCAGTTCTGGAGTTTCTTCGCGTCCTGGACGAGGGCGTAGACCGTATTCGTGTCCTGCCCGGGTCCGAACGCTCCCGCGAGCGTCGTGCGACCGACGTAGGGCGTCGGCGTGAACCCGTTGAGCGTCGGCGCTGTCGAAGAGCCAGGGTCGACGAAGGTGAAGCTGCCCGCCAGGCCGCTCGCCGAAAGATAGATCCCGTTCTGCGGGGCCTGCGTGATGCCATACCTGGTCACGCGTGCCCCGAGCGGGTACCCGACGGCGGCCATCACCGCGCCGCCGGGCTGGACGATCACGTCGGTCACCACGCTGGCGTAGGTGCAGGCGGCATCGGTGGTGTTGCCGGCGCAGCCGCTGGGGGTCGCGACGCCGCCGAGAACCTTCGGCACTGGAAGCGCAACGTTGACATAGGAGAGCCCGCCGTCGGCCGAACGGTAGAGGCCCTTGTTGGTGGCCACGTAGTCGACCATCGGGTGCCGCAGATCGACGGTGATCTTGAAAGTGACGAGCCCGTCAGGGATGCCACTTGCCTTGGTCCAGCTCCCGCCGTCGTTCGAGCTCGTGTAGATGCCCAGGCCCGAGGGCGTGACCACCCCGCCAATCGCGTTGTCGCCGGTGCCGGCGAGGATGGTGCCGCCGTTGGCGGGGGAGAACGCGACGGCGCCCATGGCCTGGGTGGGAAGCGTGTCCCCGATCGACTGCCAGCTCCCGCCGCCGTCCTTCGTTTCCCACAGACCGCCCGCGGCCGCGCCGAGAAAGACACGGTTCCCGTTGCTCGGGTCGACCGCGAGCGCGTTGACGCGGCCCGAGAGCTTGACCCAGCCGAGCCGGCTGGGTCCGGAGAAGATCGGGTCGGTCCCGGCGTAATCCGGGTTGTTGGCCCACAGCGGTGAGGCGCCGATCGGCACCCAGGCAGGGCCGAACTTGGACTTGCCGCGCGCCGCCGCAACGGCGGCCGCATAGGCTCCCGGCGCGACGCTGTCGAACGGAGCGGCGGCGCGCATGACCCGCTCGCCGGCGGCGAGCAGGGGTTCCATGGCCTCGTTACGCACGCCCTCGCGGGCCGCCCGCCGCTTGGCCACTCGCCCGGGCGAAGCGCACGAAACGACCAGCGCGCCGACCGCGAGGCTGCTCACGGCGGCGCGAATCAGTGGCTTGTAGCTCGGCATGTCGCTCCCTCCGCTGAGACCCTCCGACACCGGGTCAGCTCAACGATGGACGCGACATGGCAGGCCCGCAATAGGGGAAACCCCTCACGCGGGGAGCGGCGTATCCCTCAGCGGTGCCGGAGGGACTACGCCTAGAAGCAGGTGCAGAGCGGGTTGTTGCAGGAGCTCCCGCTGCAGAGATTGCTGTGCCCACCTGCGATCTTGTCGAGCTGAGCGCCGTCCAGCTGATCGAGCTTTGTCAGGGTCTCGCGGTTGAGGCTCAGCCGCTTCATCTCGCGCGGTTTCTTCATGGTTCTTACCTCGAGGTTTCTCGTCGTGGCCGCTCAGCAGGTGCAGTGGGGGGGGACCTTGCAGGTGGTATTGGAGCCTCCTGCCACCTTCTCGAGCTCAGCGCCTTCCACCTGATCCAGATTCGCCAGGGTCTCGCGGCTGAGGTGCAGCCTCTTGATCTCGCGCGGCTTCTTCATGGCTCTGTCCTTTCGGGGTGTTCGAACGCCGTGGTGCCGGGAGCACCGCGGAAGCCCTCAAATCATTAGGTGCCGCCCGCGCCCGAAAGGTGCCCCACTACCCCGGGGTCACTCGCTGCGCAGCGCCACGACGGGGTCGACCGCCGCCGCCCGCCGCGCCGGCACGATGCACGCCAGCAGCGCGGCGCCGAGGAGAATGCCGGCGGCCTGGCACAGGGTGGCCGGATCGGCGGCGCCGATGCCGAAGAGCAGCCTGGCCGCCCATCGCGCCAGCAGCAGAGCGGCCAGCTCCCCGCCGGCCATGCCCGCCAGCGCCACCGCCATTCCCTGGGCGACCACCAGCCGGAGAATCCCCGCCGGTCTCGCCCCGATCGCGATGCGGAGGCCGATCTCGCGGCGGCGCTGGGCGACGCCGGACGCCACCACGCCGTAGATCCCGAAGGCCGCCAGCAAGAGCGCGGCGCCGCCGAAAGCGCCGCCCAGCCAGGCGTTGAACCGGCGCAGCGCGGCCGCGTCGGCCACGAAACGCTCGAGCGGCATGGCGCCCGCCGTCGCCACCTCCACGTCCGCCGCCTGCACGGCGTCCCGCATCGGCCCGGCGAGCGAATCCAGGCGGCTCTTGCCGCGCACCACCCACCATGTGCCGTTGACCAGGTACGGCAGGTAGCCCATCGACACCTGGCGAAGGGGGACGTAGACGTCGAACGTCGCTTCCTCGTCGAGCGCGAGGTGCTTCACGTCCCCGACCACGCCGACGATCTCCGGGTCGCCGCCTGCCGGCGAGTAGCCGCCCAGCTTCAGATGTTCGCCCAGCGGGCTGGCATGCGGGTAGCGGGTCAGTGTCCACTGCCTCCCTTTGGGCGAGGCACCAGAGTCCTCCCCCCCTGCCCCCGGGGCCCTCGCCCAAAGGGAGGCAGAGGACACTGATCCACCACCGGAACGCGGCCAGAATCGGTCGGCCATGGTTCGATTGACGATCACGACCGGCCTGCTCTCGAGGCGATCGTCCTCCCGGAAGGCACGGCCCGAGAGCAGGGGGATGCCCATCGCCTCGAAGTACCCCGGGTCCACGACGCGGTACTGCGCCGACGGGGTCTCCGCCGCCTTCAGCGCCGGGCGCCCGACGATGGTGAAGTCGTCGGCGGCCCAGGTGCCGGAGAGCGGCAGGCTGGAGGTGACGCCCACCGCCTGGACGCCGGGCAGGGCCTTCAGCATCTCCGCCAGGCGCTGCTGGAACGCGGTCACCGCCGGCGGCGCCTGGTAGCGCTGGGGCGGCAGCGACACTCTCATCACGACCGCGCCGCCCGCCGTGAATCCCGGGTTCACCTGCGCGAGGCGCGCGAAGCTCTTCGCGAACAGGCCGGCTCCCGTCAGGAGCACGACGGCAAGCCCGGTCTCGAGGGCGATCAACGCCTGGCGCAGCGTCGCGTCCGAGGACGCTCCGCCCGCCTGCGAGCCGGGCGCCTTGATCGCTTCCCTGGGTTGCGAGCGCGACGCCCGCCAGGCCGGCCACAGGCCGAAGACCATCACCGCCATGACGCCGATCGCCGCGATGAACAGCAGCAGACGAGTGTCGACGCCGATCGCGCCCGCGTCCGGCAGCCGCTGCGGGCTCAGCCGGAGCAGGAGCGGGATGCCCCCACGCGCCAGGAGGACGCCGAGCGCCGCTCCCGCCCCCGCCACCAGGCAGCTCTCCACCAGCATCTGCCGCGCCAGCCCTCCCGGGGTGGCGCCGAGCGCCAGGCGGACGGCCATCTCGTGACGGCGGGCCGAGAAGCGCATCAGCAGCAGGTGGCCCAGGTTGGCGCAGGCCAGGAGCAGGAGCATCCCCACCGCGCCGCCGAGGATCCGCAGCGCGAACCGCAGGTCGCCGACGAGCTCCTGGTCCATCGGGAAGGCGCGCACGCCGACGTTCTTGTCGTTGGTCGCCGGGTAGAGGCGCCGCAGCCGCTCCGCCAGGGCCGTCAGCTCGGTCTCGGCCCGCGCGGCGCTCGTTCCCCGGCGGAGGCGGCCGACGACGCGCAGGAACCGATCGCCGCGGTCGGCGCGCCGTGGGTCGGAGCCGAGCCTCGCCGCCGAGGCGATCTCCGCGTTGCGCTGCGGGAAGAAGAAGCCGCGGGGCAGGATCCCCGTCACCACATAGCGTCGCCCGTTGAGGAGCATGGTCCGCCCGATGACGCCGCGGTCCGCTCCGAACTGCCGCTGCCAGAACCCGTAGGTCAGCACCACCGTGGGCTGAGCCTCCGGCAAGTCGTCGGCGGGCTCGACGCCTCGCCCGAGAAAGGGTCGCACGCCCAGCGTGTCCAGGAAGTTGCCGGAGATCTGGACCCCCTGGATCCTCGCCGCAACTCCAGCGCCAGTGAGATTCGCTCCCCAGGGGTCGAAGGCGGCGACGGCGACCAGGCCGCGGCCCTGTCTCTGGTAGTCCTCGAAATCGGCGATCGAGAAGGGCGCCTTCGCCCGGTCCACCCGCCGGCAGAACATCCAGACCAGGTCTTGGGGGTCCGCGTACGGCAGCGGCCGCAGCAGCACGGCGTCGACGACGCTGAAGATCGCCGCGTTGGCCCCGATGCCCACGGCGAGCATCAGCACCGCCAGCGCCGTGAACCCCGGGCTCCTGCGCAGCAGGCGCCAGCCGAAGCGGAGATCCCGCGACAGCTGGTCGAGCCAGCGCCTGCCGCGGGGAACGCGCTCAGGAGCCCTGCTCATGCCGCCGGTGGCCACGGCGACTGTATAGCAGCTGCTAGGCTGTCATGTCAACTGCTCTAGACACAGGTCTCGATCTCGACCTCTTTCGTCGCCGGCGCGGCCGGCGACGGCAGCGGCGGGTGCCGGAGATGCGGCGCCGCGGCGGCCGGCTGGCGGTGGCCCGCCGCGGCGGCCACGCGGCGGAGCTGCTCGTCGCGGTCTTGCCGGCGCGCGGCGCCGCCGCTCGAGGCGGTGGTGATCAGCGCGACGCCGCCGAGGATGACCGCGGCGCCGAGCAGCATGCCCGGGGTCACCGGCTCGTTCACCAGCGCCCAGCCCAGGAACACCGCCACCACCGGGTTGACGTAGGCGTAGGTCGACACCAGCACCGGCGAAGCCGAGCGCAGCAGCCAGGTGTAGGCGGTGAAGCCGATCAGCGAACCGAAGACGATCAGGTAGAGGACCGCCAGCACGGAGCCGGTGGACACCCGGGAGAGCGCGAAGCGCGCCGGCTCGCCGGCGAGCGCGCCGGTCGCGAACAGCAGCAGGCCGCCGCAGAGCATCTGCATCGAGGTGGCGAGCAGCGGCGAGCTCGGCAGCGCGGCGCGCTGCACGTAGAGCGAGCCCGCCGCCCAGCTGATCGACGCGATCAGCACCGCCGCCACGCCCAGCCGGTCGACCGCCCCGCTGCCGCCGAGGCCGGGCCGCACCAGCAGCGCCAGGCCGGCCATGCCGACGAGCAGGCCGGCGACGACGAGCGGGCTGGGACGCCTGCCGTCGCGGCGCAGCCACGCGAACAGCACGATCCACATCGGCTCGGAGCAGATGAGCAGCGCCGCCATGCCGGAGCTGACGCGCTGCTCGGCCCAGACCACGCCGCCATTGCCGAGCAGGAGCAGGAGGGCGCCGATGATTGCCGTGGAGCGCCAATGCTCGGCTCGCGGCCGCGGCGCGCCGCGCAACCGCGCGAAGGTGTAGAGGATCGCGCCGGCGGTGAGGTGGCGGGCGGCGGCCATGGTGAACGGCGGAATGGTGGCGATCGCCAGGCGCATCGCCAGGTAGGTCGACCCCCAGAGCACGTAGACCGTCGCCAGGGCGATGGCGACGTGCGCGGTGGACACCGCCGCGGCGCCACGCCCGGGAGCGGCGGCGGCCGTGGCCGCGGCGGGAGCCGAGGGCGGCGTGAAGGCCGCGGGATCAGCGCTCATGGAGGGTCTCGCCGGCGAGCGCGAGGGCGGCCGCGGCCACGTCGGGAGCCTCGGCGGCCGCGTCGGGCGCGTCGGGCGCCGAATCCGAGCCGTGGGTGCCCAGCTCGAGCAGGGCGGCGTCGATCGGCAGCCGGGTGGTCTCGTGCAGGGTCTCGAGCACGATGGTGGTGCGGGTGTTGGAGATGCCGCCGCCGCTGGCGAAACGCTCGCGGAGCAGCCGCCCGAGGGTGCGGGCATCGCGCACCCGCGCCTTGACCAGGTAGCAGTCCTCGCCGGCGATGTGATGGACCTCCTGCACCTCCTCGATGCTGGCCAGCGCCTCGCCGGTGCGGAGCTCGCCGCCGAAGTCCTTGGTGCGGACCAGGATGTAGGCGAGGAGGTTGAGGCCCAGGGCCTCCGGGTCGATCCGCACCTCGTAGCCCTTGATCACCCCGCGAGCCTCGAGCTTGCGAATCCGCTCCAGGATCGCCGAGGGCGCCATGCGCACCTGCCGGGCGATCTCGGCGTTCGAGATCCGGGCGTTCTGCTGAAGGATCTTCAAGATCTCGCGGTCCGTGCTGTCGATCATGCGGCCATCCCCCCCCTAGCGCTGACGATATAACAGGTACGGGACGGTCCGCAAGGGGGGAATGGCATTCCTTCCCCCGGTGGCTCTTCCCGCGATGTCCCCCGTGTCTCCCTTTGGGCGAGGCGGCCGAAGTCCACGGTGGTTCCCTTCAAACCCCTCGCCCAAAGGGAGACACGGAGGACATCGCGGGGAGAGCCGGCTAGATCGGAATGCGGCTCTCGGCCTCCGCGGCGAACGGGTCGTCGGCGAGGCCGCGGGCGTGCCGGAGCAGGGCGGCGTGGGCGATCATCGCGGCGTTGTCGCCGGCGTAGACCAGCGGCACGAGGCGCAGCTCGCGGCCATGCCTGGCGCTCCAGGCGGGCAGCTCGCGCCGCAGCAGGCGGTTGGCGGCAGCCCCGCCCGACACCGCCAGCGGCCCGTCCGCGCCGTGGCCGCCGCTGCCCGGGGGCCGCCGCACCAGCCGCTCCAGCCGGTCGATCACCTGGGCGACGGCGGCGGCGCGGAAGGCGGCGAGCAGGTCGAGGGCCGGCTGCGGCAGCTCGGGGGCAGCCGCGGTGGCGTCCTGGCCCGCGGCGCCCTGGCCCGCGGCGCCCCCTTCGGTAGCTCCCGCTCCGGCGGCGCCCAGCGGGCCGAGCCGGCGCTCCAGGCGCTCGATCTCGGTCAGGGTCTGGCTCTTCAGGCCCGAGTAGGAGAAGTCGAGGGTGTCGCCGCAGCCGGGTACCGGCAGCCGGAAGGCCGAGGGATCGCCGCGCTCCGCCAGCTCGTCGACGCGGGGGCCCTGCGGGTAGGGCAGCCCGAGGCGCTTGCCGACCTTGTCGAAGACCTCGCCGAAGGCGTCGTCGCGGGTCTCGCCGAGGGTCTCGATGCGCCCGTCGCGGACCGCGAACAGGCTGCTGTGGCCGCCGGACAGCACCAGCCCCTGGAAAGTCGGCGGCGGCGGCGCGGCCGCCCGCGCCGCGGCGCCGGTGGCGGGGTAGAGGAAGGGCGAGTAGAGGTGGCCCTCGAGGTGGTGCACCGCGTAGAACGGCCGTCCGAGCGCGAACGCCAGCGCCTTGCCCAGCGCCAGGCCCACCAGCAGGGCGCCCACCAGCCCGGGCCCGCGGGTCGCCGCGACGGCGTCGAGCTCGGCGGTGCGGACGCCGGCCGCCGCGAGGGCCTCCTCGCTCACCGGCAGCCAGTTCGCGAGGTGCTCGCGGGACGCGATCTCCGGCACCACGCCGCCGTAAGGCGCGTGCACCGCCAGCTGGCTCGAGACGATCGACGACAGGACGCGCCCGTCGCCGTCGAGCACGGCGCAGGCGGTGTCGTCGCAGGAAGTCTCGATGCCGAGGACCAGCGGACGGTTCATCGCCACAGTCTACGCGACCGTGGCGGGCCGGCCAGGATCAGCCGGTGGTGTCGGCGCCCGACGCGGCCGGGGCCGGCGGGGCCTCCGGCGCCGGCGGCTGGCTCTCGGCTTCCGGGGCCCTGGGGATCTCGATCGGCTCGTAGACCGGCACCTCGAAGCCCAGGGTCTCGTGGCAGAAGCTCTTCCACTCGTCGGTGACGTTGTCGAAGATGATGTTCTCGTCGTTGTAGATGCCGTCGGTGACGATGTAGCTCTCGTGCAGGTAGAGGATCGAGTCGTCGTCCAGCTGGCGCTCCACCTCGACCTCCTTGCCGCCGACCTCCTGCTTCTCCTTGCGCACGTTGGCGGCGTTCTCGGTCCAGCCGGGGAACTTACGGAAGTTCCTGGCCTCGTAGGCAGCGCAGTAGTTCGACATTTCCATGGCCGGGTCTCCTCGCTCGGTGGTATGCACCATCATGCTCCAATCCGACGGCGCGGCGCCACCAGCCGCGGCGCCGCGCGGGACCGAGCATTCGCTACAGACAAGTGCCGGCGCCGGCCCGCGGCGGGACAGCGCCTGGCCGGACCCACTACCCCAGGCCGTGGGGTCGGCGCCCGACGGGTCGGCGCCTGATAGAGTAACGGCCCGCGCACCCGCCCCGCCATGACCGACCTGCTGACGCTTGCCGACCTCGACCTCGGCGGCCTCGCGGGCCGGCGCGTCTTCGTGCGCGTCGACTTCAACGTCCCGCTGTCGGACGCGGGCGAGGTGCTCGACGCGACCCGTCTCGAGGAGGCGCTGCCGACCCTGCGCGAGCTCGCCGCCGCCGGCGCCCGGCTGATCCTCGCCTCCCACTGCGGCCGCCCGAAAGGCCAGCCCGATCCCCGCTACAGCCTGCGGCCGGTGGCCCTCGCGCTGGCCCGGCTGGCGGGCGAGGAGGTCGCCTTCGCCGACGACTGCGTCGGGGAGGTGGCGGCGGCCGCGGCGGCGGCGCTCGCTCCCGGGAGGATGCTGCTGCTCGAGAACCTGCGCTTCCACGCCGGCGAGACCGCCGACGATCCCGCCTTCGCGGCGCAGCTCGCCGGCCTCGCTGACGCTTATGTCGACGATGCCTTCGGCAGCGCCCATCGCGCCCATGCCTCGGTGGTGGGGATCGTCGAGCACCTGCCGCGCAAGGCCGCCGGCCGGCTGATGGAGCGGGAGGTGGCGGCCCTGGGCAAGCTGCTTGGCGAGCCCCGGCGTCCGTTCGCCGCATTGCTCGGCGGCGCCAAGATCGAGGGCAAGATCGACACCCTGGCGAACCTGCTCCCCCGTCTCGACCTGCTGCTGGTGGGCGGCGGCATGGCCAACACCTTCCTGGCCGCCCAGGGGCACGACATGGCGGCCTCGCTGGTCGAGCCGGACCGCCTGGAGCTGGCGCGCGACATCCTGCGGCGAGCCGGCGACCGCGGGGTGCAGGTCGTGCTGCCGGTCGATCTCGTGGCCACCGACGACCTGGCGTCGCCGCGGCGCATCGAGACGGTCCCGGCGGAGGGCGTGCCGGCGGGGATGAAGGCGGTGGACATCGGGCCGGAGAGCCGGCGCCGCTTCGCGGCGGCCATCGCCGGCGCGCGCACCCTGTTCTGGAACGGCCCGCTGGGCGTCTTCGAGCGGCCGCCGTTCGACGCCGGCACGCGGGAGGTGGCGCAGGCGCTGGCCGCCTGCGCCGGCTTCTCGGTGATCGGCGGCGGCGAGACGGTCGCCGCGGCCCGCCAGGCCGGGGTGACCGGCAAGATCGGCCACGTCTCGACCGGCGGCGGCGCCTCGCTCGAGTTCCTGGCCGGCAAGACGCTGCCCGGGGTGGCGGCGCTGGAGCGGCGGCCATGAGCGGCAGGGGCGGCGGCACCCCGGGCGCCGGGCCGCCGCGCCGCCGCCGGATCGTGGCGGGGAACTGGAAGATGCATTTCCTCGCCGCCGAGGCGGCCGGGTTCTGCCGCGAGCTGCTGCGCGGTCTGCCGGCGGGCGAAGCGGTTGATCCAGGCGATCCCGGCGGTTCGGGCGGCGCCGGCGGTCCGGCGGCCGCCGGCGTCGAGGTCGTCCTGTTCCCGTCCTATCCGCTGCTGCCGGCGGTGGCGGCGGCGCTGGCCGGCAGCGCGGTGACACTGGGCGCGCAGGACCTCCATCCCGCCGACCGCGGCGCGCACACCGGCGACGTCTCGGGGCCCCAGATCCTCGACGCCGGCTGCCGCTGGGTGCTCTGCGGGCACAGCGAGCGGCGCCGCGATCACGGCGAGAGCGACGAGCTGATCGCCCGCAAGATGGCGGCCGCCATCCGTCACGGCCTCGCCCCGCTGCTCTGCGTGGGCGAGACGCGCGAGCAGCGCGAGGCGGGCGAGACGTTGGCGGTGCTCGAGCGGCAGCTGCGGAGCGGACTCTCGTCGCTGCCGTCGCGGTCGCCGGCCGGCGGGCGCGCGGACCTGGTGATCGCCTACGAGCCGGTCTGGGCCATCGGCACGGGTCTGACCGCCAGCCCCGAGACGGCCCAGGAGGCCCACCAGTTCCTGCGCGCCGCCGCGGCCGGGCTTGCCGGCGAGGACGCCGCGGTGACCCTGCTGTACGGCGGTTCGGCGACCCCGGCCAACGCGGCGGGCCTGATCGCGCAGCCGGACGTCGACGGCTTCCTGGTCGGGGGGGCGAGTCTTGACCCGCGGCAGTTCCTTGCTATCATAGCGTGCTCCGGTTGACGGGCCCCCTCCCGGCTCGGGCCCGTACCGCACGCTTCTCCCTCTAGTGGATAGTGGAGGCTTCGATCCGTGATCTATCTGCTTTACACGTTGCACGTCCTCGTCTGCGTCTTCCTGATCCTCGTCGTCCTGCTGCAGCAGGGCAAGGGCGCGGATCTCTCGGTCTTCGGCGGCGGTAGCACCCAGACTGCCTTCGGCGCTCGCGGCGCCACCACGCTCCTGCACAAGATCACGGTCATCTCGTTCATCGTCTTCGTCGTGACGACGCTGTTGATCGGCATCCCGCAGTTCAGCGGCAACACCTCCGTCATGCGCAACGGCTCCGCCGCGGGCAAGCCGGCAACCGCCCCGGCCCGCCGCGCTCCCGGCCCGGCCCCGCAGCCGGTGCGGCAGTCCATCCCGGTCGCCCCGGCCCCGGGCAGGACGCCGGCCGGAGCCCCGGCCCCGGCCCCGAAGGCGCCGCCGGCAACGCCGGTGCCGCCGCCGGCCCCGGCCCCGGCCCCGGCGCCTGGCACTCCCCGGTAGGCGGCTCCCGGCGGTCCAGGAAGGTCCAGGACGGTCCTGTTAGAATGCTCTTTGCGCCGAAGTGGCGGAATTGGTAGACGCGCACGTTTGAGGGGCGTGTGGGGTAACCCGTGCCGGTTCGAGTCCGGTCTTCGGCACCAAGCTGACTCACCCTGAATCACCCGCCAGGCCTGCTCGGCCCTGGCCTGATCTGGCTGCTACCCTCCGGCCCCGCCGTCCGGCGCGAAGCCGCGCAGGAACTCGCGCAAGGTGCCGTCGAAGGCTTCCGGCTGCTCCAGGCTCGAGAGGTGGCCGGCGCCGGCGATGGTCACCAGGCGGGCGCCGGGGATGCGGTCGCGCAGGGCGGCGCTCTCCGCGGGCGGGGTGATCTCGTCCTCCTCGCCGGCGACGACCAGCGTCGGGACGGCGATGTGCGGCAGCAGGGGCGTGCGGTCGGGGCGCTCCGCCATCCCGCGCTGGGCGGCGGCGATCCCGGCCGGCGGGGCGGCGGCGATCTCCCGGTGCAGCCAGGCGACGAGGTCCGGGCGCGCCGCGCGCGTGCCAGGAGCGATCAACTTGGGGACCAGGCTGCTCGCCAGGGCCGCCAGCGCCGGCGGACCGCCAGTCTCCACCGCGCGCGCCGACTCGAGGCGCCGGCCGCGACCGGCCTCGTCGTCGGCGGCCGCCCTGGTGTCGGCCAGCACCAGGCCGCGCACGCGCTCGCGGAAGGTCTCGTACAGCGCCAGCGCCACGTAGCCGCCCATCGACAGGCCGCACACCACCGCGGCGCCCACCCCGGCCGCGTCGAGCCGCGCCACCGCCGCCGCCGCCATGTCCTCCATGCGGCACACGGCGCCCGCCCACGGCGGCGAGCCGCCGAAGCCGGGCAGATCGGGCGCCAGCACCCGGCAGCCGCCGGCCAGGCCGGCCAGCTGCGGCTGCCACATCCGGCGCGACAGCGGGAAGGCGTGCAGCAGCAGCAGCGGCACTCCCTCGCCGACGTCGTCCATTCCCGCTAAGGCGTGGCCGTGGCCTTCTTGATCGTCACCGGCTCGACCGGCTTGTCGCCGGGCCCGGTCTTCACCGCGGCGATGGCGTCCACCGCGTCCATCCCCTCCACCACCTTGCCGAACACCGCGTAGCCCCAGCGCCCGTTCGAGTAGTTGAGGCTGCGGTTGTCGACGACGCTGATGTAGAACTGGGAGGTGGCGCTGTTCGGATCGCTGGTCCGCGCCATGGCGATGGTGCCGCGCGCGTTCTCCAGGCCGTTGTTGGACTCGTTCTCGATCGGTGGGCGCGTCGGCCGCTCGGTGCCGCTGGCCTCGTAGCCGCCGCCCTGGATCATGAAGCCGGCGATGACGCGATGGAAGACGGTGCCGTCGTAGTGGCCCGCCTTGACGTACTTGAGGAAGTTGTCGACGGTCTTCGGCGCCTTGTCCGGGTAGAGCTCGATCACGATCTTGCCCTTGGTGGTGTCCAGGGTCACCCGCGGGTGCGGCTTGACCGGCGCGACGGCGGCCAGCAAAGCGACGACCAGGGCTAAGCTTGCATGCATGGGATCTCCTCCTTTGGCAGCGCAGCCGGGCGGCGATGCTACCACGCGCGGCACGGACGCCGGCGCGGCCGCGGCGGCGCCGGACACGGTGGGAGTGGTGCTCGCGGGCGGCGCCTCGCGGCGCATGGGGCGGGACAAGGCGGCTCTGGCCGTGGACGGCGAGACCCTGGCCGCGCGGGCGGCGCGCCGGCTGCTCGGCGTCTGCGCGCGGGTGGCGATCGCCGACGGCGGCCGCGGCCTGGTGCCCGGCCTGCCGTGCCTGCCGGATGCGCCCGCGCCCGGTCCGGCGGCCGGCATCCTCGGCGCCGCGCGCGCCTGGCCCGGGCACCCCCTGCTGGTGCTGGCCTGCGATCTGCCGCGAGTCTCCGAAGCGCTGCTGCGGGAGCTGATGCGCCGGCTGCCGGCAGCCGAGGCCGCCGAGGCCGGCGCCACAGCCGATCCAGACTGGGTCGTGCCGCGCTGGGAACGCGGTCTCGAGCCGCTGTGCGCCCTCTACCGGCCCGCGGCGCTCGCCGCGCTGGCGGCCGCCGTCGAGCGCGGCATCGCCGCCCCGCACCGCCTCGCCGAGGCCGCCGGCCTGCGGGTCCGCTTCCTCGAAGGCGAGCGCCTGCGGCGCTGCGGCGAGCCCGCCGAACTGTTCCTGAACCTCAACACCGCGCGCGACCTCGAGCGCTGGCTGCGCCTCGAGGAGAGCCTGTGAGAAGCCGGCCAGGAGCCGCCGCTCAGGCTCCTAGCTGCCGTCGACCACCGTCCTGAGCCCTTCGCCGGCGCAGGCGGCGCAGGGGCAGACCTGGCGCAGGAAGTCGAAGCGGTAGATGCCGGTCGAGTGGCCGTCCGACCAGCCGACGGAGATGGCGTAGTTGCCCACCGGTTGGATCGATTCGGCGGTCACCGGGCCGCTTGCCGGCTGGTAGCGAATCGCCGAGCCGGAATGTCCCTGGCACATGGCGCACGGGCACCAGGCGCGCACATAGTCGTAGTCGTACTCGGCGACGTGGCCGTCGCTCCAGGACAGGCGCAGCCGCCGCTCTTGCGGCAGCCTGCGCACCTCGGTCAGCGTGAATTCCATCGCGAGCCCCCCGCCCCGTCCGGTGACGAGGACGCCCTCAGTCTAGTTCCACCGCGGCGCTCAGGCGACTCAGGCGACCAGCGGGTAGACGCGGTTGCGGCCGCCGTTCTTGGCTTCGTAGAGCGAGCGGTCGGCGGCGGCGATGAGGTCGCGGGCGCTGAGCCGCTCCTGGCGCGGCTGGTCGTCCCGCAGCGAGGCCAGCCCGATCGAGATGGTCACCCCCGCCAGGCTGCCGTCGTCCATCGGCACCGCGGTCCCCGCCACCAGCGCGCGGATCTTCTCGGCGACGCTGACCGCGCCGGTGATGTCGGTCTCGGGAAGCACCACCAGGAACTCCTCGCCGCCGTAGCGGCCGAGCCAGTCGGTGCTGCGCAGCCCGTCCGACGCCGCCTGCGAGATCGCCTTGAGCAGCGTGTCGCCGGCCAGGTGGCCGTAGCGGTCGTTGACGTCCTTGAAGTAGTCGAGGTCGGCCATCGCCAGGGTGAGCGGCCGGCCGTAGCGCTGGGCCCGCTCGAGCTCCCGGTCGAGCTGCTCGAGGATCGCCTCGCGGCGCAGCAGCCCGGTCAGGCTCTCGTAGGTGGCGGACTCGAAGAGGCGGGCGTTCTCGAAGACGCTGGCCACGTGGTGGGCCAGCAGGGTGAGCAGGTCCTGCTCCTCGGCCGGGTAGGGGTGACCGTCCAGCCGGGCGCCCACCACCAGCGCCCCGATCAGGCGGTCCTGGATGAGCAGCGGCACCGCCAGGCCCGGCGCATCGAGGCCCTGCAGCCGATGCGAGATCACGACGCTGCGGGCTGCCAGCTGCGGCGCCGCGACCGGCCGGGAGGCGCGCTTGAGCAGCTCGATGCCCGGATCGTCGAGCGGCACCAGCAGCGACCGCTCCGCGTCCTCCCAGCCGCCGCCGGTCGCCGCCAGGACGTTGAGCAGGCCGCTCTCGGGGCTGGCGATGAGCAGCACCGCCGAGCGCGCCGCGAAGATCCCGGTGAGCCGCGAGACGAGGTGGCGTCCCATCCGCGGCAGCTTGCCCAGCGCCGGCAGCTCGCCCGCCAGCGCGATCAGCCGCCGGCGCAGCTCGTTGCGCTCGGGGAAGAAGCCGCGGTCGATGAGCCGGTGGGTGAAGCGCCGCAGGGGGGCGAAGAGCAGCCCGAGCAGCAGCATGGCGATGCCCACCGCCAGCAGCGATCTTCCCCCCGGCTGCCGCGCCGCGAAGGTCGCCGGGATGAGCAGCCAGAAGGCGCCGAGAGCGCCGTAGAACACCAGCACCAGGGCGCCGCTGAGGGTGGTGTAGATGAGGCCGCGGCGCACCGCCAGCTCGATGTCGAAGAGGTGGAAGCGGAAGATCGCGGCGAACAGGGCCACCGGGAAGCAGAGCAGCACCAGCGTCTGCAGCGGCGCGACCCAGTCCGCGGCCGGGTGGCCGGTGAGGCTGAGGATCGAGTTGTACAGCGTGAAGAGGAACCAGGCCGAGGTCGCCGACAGAACCAGCCCCGCCTGGTGACGGCCGCGGGGCTCGGGATGGCGCAGCGCCTGGCTGGCCAGCAGCGCCGAGACCGCCAGCGCCCAGAACGGCAGGGCGAACTCGTTCAGCCAGTCGTCCGCCTGGCCGCTGCTCCACGGCAGGGCGTGGGTGCCCCGCTCGTCGCCGAGATAGATCGCGCACCAGAGGACGCCGAACGCGAGCCCCACCAGGTAGTAGAGCGGCACGACCCAGCGCCGGCGGCGCAGCCACTCCGGACGTTCCGGGATCAGCGAAGCGAGGTGCAGCTCGAGGCTGAACTCGATGCCGGTGAGCAGGTAGAAAGCGCAGTTTGAGAAGGTCTTGGTCCAGCTCAGCCCGATCACCTGCACGATGGCGCTGGGCAGCAGCAGCTCGATCGCGACCGCCATCGAGAACCCGAGCAGCAGCCGGGTGCGCAGGTCGCGCAGGCTCTGGGTGAGCGCCAGCAGAGCGACCGCCAGGAAGCCGAGCGCGGTGACGGCGTTGAACAGGAAGGTGAACAGCGGGAAGGCCATGCCCGGCCGCACCGTGAGGTCGACGACCCTGCCGCCGCGCACCACGCGGAAGATCGCGGGCCTGCCGGCCTGGAAGCGGTTGGTCGCCGTGCTGTAGGAGAGCAGGTCGCCGACCGGAGCGCCGTCGATCGAGACGATCCGGTCGTCCTTGCGCAGACCCGCCCGGTCGGCGGGCTCGCCCGGGCTCACGTCCTGGACACGCACGCCGTCGGATGCAGTAGCCGGATCGTAGCCGACCCGGCGCTGCACGCTGCCGGCGGTCTCGACCGCCTGCGCATAGAGCAGCGCCAGGGCCCCGAGCGTCAGGCCCAGGGCGAGTGCGGCGCGGATGGAGCGATCATCGGCGATCATCGTAGTCGCGCAATAAAGTTCTCTCCCAGAGGTTATTGGGGAAATTATACCTTACGCGCTTTACACACCCGAGCGCAAGTTGCATGCAATAGAAACGGTTATCGCGAGCTTGCGAAAGCAGACGAGCGGGCGACGATGCCTCATGCCTCGCTCCGGGCGACGGTTCCCACTCCTCTGCCGCCCTCCGGGCGCGGCATCGAAGTCCTCCGGCGGTGCCGGTCGGAGGCTCGCCCCGCGGGCGGCCGAGGGGGTGGGAACCCTCGCCCAGGGGAGGTAAGATCGGTCGCCATGCCTCGCCATCCGCGCTTCTCCCCATCGGTCGCCGACATCTCCGGCGCCGTCTACTCGGCGCTGGCGCACCGCCTGGCCGGCTTCCAGGGCGAGGTGTATCCGCTGCACGTCGGAGACACCTGGATGGAGCCGGCCGCGGGCTGCCGCATGGAGGACCTGACCGTGGCGGCGTGGCCGGGGATGCACCGCTATGCCCCGCCGCAGGGAATTCCGGCGCTGCTCGACGCCCTGGTCGAGCGGGTGCGCCAGCGCACCGGCGTCCCGACCGAGCGCGAGAACGTCCTGGTGACGACCGGCGCCACCGGCGGCCTGGGGGCGGTGGCCGGGGCGATCGTGCAGCCGGGCGACGAGGTGCTGGTGCTGTCGCCGCACTGGCCGCTCATCGCGGGGATCGTGCGCTCGTTTCACGGCGTGCCGGTCGAGGTCCCTTTCTTCGGCGTCGCCGACTCGCCGGAAAGCGCGGTGGAGGTGGTGAGCGCCCATCTCCGCGAGCGCTCGATCGCGCTCTACCTCAACACGCCGAGCAATCCCACCGGCCAGGTGATCCCGCGGCCGGTGGTCGAGGCGCTGGTCGCGTGGGCCGAGCGCCACGATCTCTGGATCCTCGCCGACGAGGTCTACGAGGACTACGTGTACGAGGGCGAGCACACCTACACCCGGCCGCTCGCGCCCGGCAGCACCTTCGCCGTCCACTCGTTCTCCAAGGCCTACGGCATGGCCGGCAATCGCTGCGGTTACGTGATCGGTCCCGCCGCCGCCATGCCGGAGCTGCGCAAGGTCGGCCTGCACAGCTTCTACAGCACGCCGACCGCCTCCCAGCTCGCCGCGGTCAAGGTGCTCGGCGCCCCGGGAACGATCTGGATCGAGCAGGCGCGGGAGCAATATCGCCGGGCGGGCGAGCGCGCCGCGGCGCGCCTCGGGCTGCCGGCGCCGCGCGGCAGCAGCTTCCTCTTCTTCGACGTCGCGGGCAGCCTGGACGGGCGGGGCCTCGGGGGATTGCTCGAGGACTGCGTGGAGCGCGGCCTGTTCGTCGCGCCCGGCGCCAGCTTCGGCCCCTACCCGACCCACGTCCGGCTCTGCTTCACCGCCGCGCCGCCCGACGTGGTCGACCGCGGCGTCGAGGTCCTCGCCTCGCTGCTGAGCGCCCGGGCGCGGCCGACGGCGGACGCCGCGGCGGCGCCGGCGACGGCGGCCGACCCCGCTGCCGCGCGGCGCTAGTCTCATGGGCGCCGTCGCCGATCCCGGCCAGCTGCGCGACCTGGAGCTCTTCCAGGGCCTGGACGGCGAGCAGCTCGCCCACCTCAACCAGCTGCTGCGGGCCTCCAACGTCCCTGCCGGCACGCACTTCATCACCGCGGAGCAGCCGGGCGACGTGGTCTACGTGCTGCTCGAGGGAACGGTCAAGATCTACGTCAGCCGCACCGACGGCCGCGAGGTCATCCTCGCCTTCCTGGGGCCGGGCGACACGGTGGGGGAGATGAGCCTGGTGGACAGCGCCGGCAGGTCGGCGAACGTCGTCACCACCGAGTCGTCGCGCCTGCTGTGGATGGACCGCGCCTCCTTCCAATCCTGCCTGCGCGGCATGGCGCCGCTGGCCGTCAACCTGGTGCGCCTGCTGTCGCATCGCCTGCGCTTCGCCAACGAGCAGATCCAGGCCCTCTGCACCCTCGACGTCCCCGGGCGAGTGGCGCGCCAGATCCTGGCGCTCGCCGATCGCTACGGCAAGCCGGCCGCCGGCGCGGCGCCGGGCGCGGCAGGCGAGGTCAGGATCCAGCTGCGCCTCACCCAGAGCGATCTCGGCGAGGTGATCGGCGCCTCGCGCGAGCGGGTGAATCAAGCCATCGTCGAGTTCAAGCAGAACGGCTACATCGCCGTCGATTCCGATCACCGCATCCACGTCCGCGACCGCCAGGCCCTGACCCGCTACTGCCTCTGACGGCGCCAGCCGTCGACGCAGCCGCCGGCGGTCGGGCATGGAGGATCGAATTGCGGTGACGGCCTGGTCTCGATCTAAGGCTGAGCCGCCGCGCCGGCGGCATTCCCCGGCACGGATGCGAGGGCCTGGCGGGCGGCGGCGAGGAGGGCCGCGGCGGAGAGCGGGGCGCCGACGGCGCCGCGCATCCAGGCTTCGGGGGTGAGGCGGCCCTGGCGGGCGATGCGCTCGAGCTCGGCGCCGGCCGCGCCCGGGCGCGCGCCCGCGGCCTGCTCGACCTGCCGCAGGCGCGCCGCCAGCTGGAAGGCGGCGATGTGCCCCAGCGCGTAGTCGGGCAGATACAGGGAGTAGGCGATCATGTGCGAGTAGATCGCCAGCACCTCGCACCCGGGATGGCCGAGCCGCGGCGCGAAGAAGCGGTCCCAGACCTCGCGGGCGATCGCCAGCACGGCCTCGCGCAGCGTCGCCGGCGCGGCGTCCGGATGCGCATAGAGCCAGCGCCAGACGCGCATGTCCACCAGCGACACGCCGGCGATCTCGTAAGTGTTCCACAGCGTGCCGAGACAGCTGGCGTCGCGGTCCTCGGCCCGCGGCGCGAGCCCGAGGAGCTCGAGGTCGCGCTCCTGGAAGAGGAAGGCGAAGGCCTCGGTGAAGGCGTTGTTGGGCACGCCCGCCAGCCACCAATGATCCATGCCGTCGAGGGAGAAGACCTGCTCGACGTTGTGGCCGAGCTCGTGCATCGCGACGTTGTAGGCCTTGTAGTCCATGCCGGCCTCGCCGACCCTGGTGCGCAGGTGGGCGCGGTCCTCGCGGCGCACCGCGCCGAGGGCATGGCCGGCGCCGCGCGCGGGATCGACCACGATGTGGGCGGCCAGCCACGCCGCCCGCTCGGCCGCGAAGCCCAGCCGCCCCAGCAGCTCGGGCAGGGCCGCCTGGAAATCGGCCACCGTCGGGAAGGCGGCCTTCACGCGGGCGTCGAGCTCCGCCTCGCCGTGCCGGCCGCGGGCCTTGAAGCCCGAGTACCAGATGTCGAAAGGCTCGAGCGGGCGGCCCAGGCGCCGGGCGATCTCGCCGGCCAGCGCGTCGACCTCCGGCGCCTGCAGCACCGACACCAGCAGCGCCTCGACCTCCTCCTCGGGGATCTGGCGTCCGAGCTCGAAGCGGCGCGCCGGCAGGCTGGGGGCCGTGGGCGTGTAGGGATCGACCCGCCGCTGCGCCCGGAAGATCGCGAGCAGCTGCTCGTAGCGCCGGTCCGGCTCGCGGGCCGCGAGATCGGGTTGGCCGGGGGGGAGGGGATCGCGAGGACCGCTGGCCGGACCGGGCGGCGCGGGCGGCGCGGCGAGTGCGGCCGGTGTCGCGTCCGGCGGCGCGGGAGCCAGCGGCCGCACGGTGTTGCTCTCCGGCTCCCAGAGCAGGCCGGGGTTGTCGATCGCCGCCGCCGGGATCTCCTGGCGCACGATGCGTTCCATCACCCGCAGGATCAGGCGCTGGCGCGCCAGGGCGCCGGCGGCATCGGGGTCCGCGTAGTGGGACGCCAGCTGGTCGCGCAGGCCCCAGTGGCTGATCAGGCGCAGCCCTTCCGGGAAGAGCCGCTCGCCGCTCGGCGTCAGCAGCCGGTCGAGGCGGATGTTGTAGGTCGAGACGTACTCCTCGGCGGCGGTGGCCACGCGGTTCGCCGCCTGCGTCACCGCCGCCGGCACGCGGCAGGCGAAGCGGTCCATCATCGCCGAGCGCGCCCAGGCGGCGCGGTCCCAGCCGGCGCTCTCGGCCAGCCGCCGGCGCAGGGTATGGACGGGGAAGTTGAGCAGGGCGAAGCCGGCGATGCGCTCGCGGAAGAGGTCCTCGTCGACGTGCGGCGCGAGGTCGAGATGGACCAGCAGCGCATCGACCGCGGTGGCCGGCGCCGCCGGGCCGCGATCGACCTCGATCGGTCCCATCAGCTCGCGCCGCACCTCGTGCAGGTGCCCGTCCACCTGCTCCATGACCTGCTCGAGCCGGCGGAAGCTGCGCTCGAGCTCGGCCGGATCGGCCTGGAACGACGCCTCGCAGAAGGCGCCGAGCTCCTCGGCGTCGCCGTCCTCCGGCCACCAGCGCGCCGCCACCTGCTCGACGCCGCGGCGGATCCGCTCCTCCTGCCCGGCGCCATGGCGGTGCAGCAGCCGCTCGACGACGCGCTCCACCGCGCGCTCCACCGCCTCCGTTGGCAGCGCCGCGGCCACTAGACGAGCGGCCTGAGGGAGGACGCGACCAGGCCCTCGTCGATGACCAGGCGGTGGCCGGCGCCGTTCGGCTGCACCTCCGGCCGGGAGAAGGGATCGAACTCGAAGGGCTTGATGATCCGGCCGTAGACCGACTTCAGCGCGCGGGCGCCGATGCGGCTGCTCTTCGACGCCTCCTCGGCGATCTTCTGCACCGCCTGCTCGGTGATCTCGAGCTCGATGCCGTACTTGCGGAAGAAGTTCTGGGAGGTGCGCAGCACGCCGTCCTCGGGCTCGGCGAAGATCCGCGACAGCAGCCCGGCGTTCAGGTCCTCGAGGATCACGGCGTTGTCGAAGCGGGAAAGGAACTGCGGCTGCATGCCGTACTCGAACAGGTCCTCCTGGCGGAAGTGGTGGCGCAGCGTGAAGTACTCGCGGATCTGCACCTTGCCGTCCACGAAGGTCGTCGTCGTCGGCAGCTTGGTGCCGCTCTTCGGCGAGACGACGCGGGCAAAGACCTGGTCGTAGAGGCTCTCGAAGGCGCCGGCGCAGAGGAACAGCATCTTGCCGGTGTCCACCCAGACCGTGTTGCTCCCCGTCTCGCCGCTCTCCTTGGCCGGGGCGGTGATGCGATACGGCACCCGCTCGCCCTCGATCAGGGTGAGCACCGCCTGCTGGATGTTGATGCCGGTGACGTAGGGCTTGCCGCCCATCAGCCCGGAGACCTTGTCGATCTCGTCGAGGCAGATCGTCGCGCGCTCCATCAACCGCCCGATCTCCTCGGCCGAGGCCCCCACTCCGAGCACCTGCCGCACCCGCTCCTCCAGCCGCGAGAACAGCCGGCTGGTGTCCACGGCCCCGTCCTCGGTGGCCAGCGTGTTGGCATTCATGATCAGCACCACCCGGTACTCGGCAAGCTCCTCGTAGGCCGCGTACATCGCCTCGATGCCGCGCATGATGGTGGTCTTGCCGGTGCCGGAGTTGCCGATCAGCAGCAGGTTGCCGTACTTCTCCCCCTGCAGGTGCTTGAAGATCGCGACGGAGACATAGCGCAGCGCCTCCTGCTGGCCAATGACCCGCCGCGCCAGCTCGTCATGGATGTCGACCGGTCTCATCTCGTCCCCTGCTGCCGAAAGTGCCCCCCGCCAATCCAACCGCGACAGTAGACAACCGGGACTCTATCCTGCCGATTCCCCGCGCGCGCTGCCCCGGAGGCGTGCTCTCGGAGATAGACTCCCGGAAGTGCCCCGCCACGCCGCCATCGACCTCGAGCGCCACCTCAACCCCGACCAGATCGCCGCCGTCACCCACGGCGAGGGCCCGCAGCTGGTGCTGGCGGGGGCCGGCTCGGGCAAGACGCGGGTCATCACCTACCGCATCTCGTGGCTGGTCGAGGAGCGCGGCGTCGATCCCGGCCACATCGCCGCCGTGACCTTCACCAACAAGGCGGCGGGAGAGATGCGCGAGCGCGTCGAGGAGCTCCTCGGCCTGCACCCGCTGCCGGCCTCGGTCGGCACCTTCCACCGCTTCGCCCTGCTGCTGCTGCGCCGCTACGGCGAGCGCGTCGGCGTCAAGCGCGACTTCGCCGTCCACGACGCCGCCGACCAGCTGTCCCTCATCAAGGAAGCGCTGGCCGCCGAGGGGCTGTCGGAGACCGCCTTCTCGCCGCGCGCCGTGCTGGCCCAGATCAGCGCCGCCAAGAACCGCCTGATCGAGCCCGCCGCCTACGATGCGGCGGCGGCGAACTTCTTCGAGCGCAAGGTCTCGGGCCTCTACCGGCGCTACCAGGGACTGCTGGTGCAGGCCTCCGGCGTCGACTTCGACGACCTCATCGCGCTCGCCGTCAAGCTCCTCGCGACCGACGCCGAGGTGCGTTCCCGGGTGCGAGCCCGCACCCGCTACCTGCTGGTGGACGAGTACCAGGACACCAACCACGCCCAGCTGCGCCTGATCCAGGAGCTCGCCGGCCCCGACGGCAACCTCACCGCCGTCGGCGACGAGGACCAGGGGATCTACCGCTGGCGCGGCGCCGACCTCGAGAACATCCTGCGCTTCGAGGAGGCGTTCCCGGGGGCGACCATCCGCAAGCTCGAGCGCAACTACCGCTCGACGCAGACCATCCTCGACGTCTCCGGGGCGCTCATCGCCCACAACGTCCACCGGCGCGGCAAGCGGCTGTGGACCGACAGCGGCAGCGGCACGAAGGTCGAGCTGTACCGCGCCGCCGACGAGGTGGAGGAGGCGCGCTGGACGGTCGACACCCTGCAGGACCTCTCCCGCCACGTCCGGCGCGGCGACATGGCGGTGCTGGTGCGCACCAATGCCCAGACCCGGGCGCTCGAGGACGAGCTGCTCAAGCGCGAGGTCCCCTACGCGCTGGTCGGCGGCGTCCGCTTCTACGACCGCGCCGAGATCAAGGACCTGGTGGCCTACCTGCGCGTGCTGCGCAATCCGCGCGACAACTTCTCGCTGTCGCGCATCTTCAACCAGCCGCCGCGCGGCATCGGCAAGTCCACGCTCGAGATGCTGCGCGAGCAGGCGCTGCAGCTCGGGGAGCCGCTCTGGGACGTCATCGCCCTCGACCAGCTGGGAACCCTGCCGGCGCGCAGCGCGGCCGCCGTGCGCCGCTTCCGCGACCTCGTGGTCGGCCTGCAGCAGGCTGCCGACGAGCTGCCGCTCCCGGCCCTGCTCGACCGGCTGCTGGCCGCCACCGGCTATGCCGATCTCTACCGCCAGGACGATCCCGAGGACCAGGCCCGGCTCGAGAACATCCGCGAGCTGCTGTCGGCGGCGCAGCAGTTCACCGAGTCGGCGAGCTACAACAGCGGCGACCCCGACCTGCTGACCGCGTTCCTCGACCACGTGGCGCTGGTCACCGACCTCGACACCTGGCAGGCCGAGCGCGGCGTGTCGCTGATGACCTTGCACAGCGCCAAGGGCCTCGAGTTCCGGGTGGTGGTGGTGGCGGGCCTCGAGAACGGCCTGCTCCCCCACTTCAACTCGCAGGGGGCGCCCGAGGACGTCGAGGAAGAGCGGCGCCTGCTCTACGTCGGCATGACGCGGGCGCGCGAGCGCCTCTTCCTGACCTGCTGCCGGCGGCGGCGCATCGCCGGCCGCTACCAGGACCAGGCGCAATCGCCCTTCCTGGACGAGCTGCCCGGCGAGCTGATCGAGGTCAGCCAGAGCCCGGCGCTCTTCCAGGCCCCCCGCCTCGACGCGCGCGCCCAGGGGATCTACTCGTTCTTCGGCGGCCGCCAACGCGGGGAGGACGACGGGGACGACGGGGACGACGAGGGCGGGGAGGGCGACGAGGGCGGGGAGGGCGCCGGCCGTGCGGGCGGCGGGGGCCGTGCCGGCGGCGCGGGCGGCGCGCGCGACGAGAGGGCGGCCGGCGCGCGAGCGTCCGCCCCCTGGCGGCCCGCCCCCGGAGCGGGGACCGCCGCCGGCCGGGCGCCTGCCTACCGCGACCCGGTGGACCGGCTGCCCGGCAGGGGTCGTGGAGGGGGTCGGGGAGAGCCAGCCCAGCGCCGCCTCATCCCGGACCCCGAGTCCGCCGGCGAGCCCGCCACGCTGCGGCGCCCGCTGCGCCGCGGCAGCCGGGTGCGCCACCCGACCCTCGGCCACGGCGTCGTGCTGGAGCTCGAGGGCCAGGGCGAGTACGCCAAGATCACGGTCTACTTCGACAAGACCGGCAAGCGCAAGCTGATCGCCCGCTTCGCCAGCCTCGAGGTGCTGTGACCGGCCGGGGGGTCCTCACCGCCGCGGGTGGCGGACTTCGTAGTCCTCGCGCAAGAGGGCGAAGAGGTAGTTGTCGATGCGGCGGCCGCGCAGCTTGAAGTAGCCCCGCAGGTGCCCCTCGCGCAGGAAGCCGTTCTTCTCCAGCACCCGCCGCGAGGCCGCGTTGTCGATCGCGCAGCGCGCCTCGACGCGATCGAGATTGGTGTTGGTGAACAGGTCCTCGAGCAGCAGGCCGAGCGCCTCGGTCATCAGGCCGCGGGACTGGTAGGCGGTGGAGAGGGCGTAGCCGACCTCGGCCAGGCCGTGCTCCCAGTTGCTGACCACCAGCGTGATCCAGCCGGCCGGCTGGCCGTCCACCTGGATGATCCACTGGAACTTGTCGCCCTGGCCGCGGTAGAGCTCGCCGATCCGCTGGCTCGCCACGTCCGCCCGCAGCTGCGAGGTGGGCAGGTCGTTGAGCGGCTGGTAGCGCCTGACGCTGGTCTCGGCCCGCCACTGCCGCAGCAGCTCGGCATCGCGCGGCGACGCTGGCCGCAGGTTGACGATCGGGGACCTGGCGCGCTCGACAAACATCTTCGCAATTGTAGCCGCACGTCCGGCGCGCGCGTCACGCCGCCACGCCGGTGGCGTGGGTCAGGTCCCTCCTGCCTCCTGCCGCCGCTCTGGCGACGTGCCGCGTCAGCCGTCCGCTTGCCAGCCCGCGCCGGCGCCGGCCCGGGCGAAGCGCAGGCCGTCGATCGCCGGCATCACGGAGAGCAGCGCCATGTAGCCGTAGCCCTGCACGAACAGCAGCAGGAACGGCACCGACAGCCACATCCCGCCGACCATGGCGAAAGCGGTGCACAGGGTGAAGTAGACGGCGAGCATCGCCTCGACCGCGAACGAGGAGCTGACGCCGGCGCGGTAGCGCTTGCCGCGCCACTCCTGGCCGCTGCTCTCGATGCGGTACTTCGGGGTGCGGTGGAAGGTGCCGCCCCGCCGCACCAGCCCGGAGAGCACGGCATGGGAGTTCACCACCGACAGGCCGATGCCCAGGCCCATCAGGGCCGGCAGGTACCGCAGCTGCCGCCGCCAGCCGGTGCCGCCGGCGACCTGGCTCATCAGGTAGAAGACCAGCACCGAGGCGGTGGCGGAGAGGAAGAACGGCAGGTCGACGAGCATCAGCATGCGGAACGAGGTGCCGCGCCGCAGCAGCATGGCCGGGAAGATGAGCAGCGACAGCAGCAGCATCAGGGGATAGCTGATGTTGTTGGTGAGGTGGACGAGGGCCTCGAACTTGACCCGCGCCGGCAGGGGCGCCCGCAGCACGCGGCCGATGAGCTTGCGGCCGGTCTGGATCGCGCCCTTCGCCCAGCGGTACTGCTGGGTCTTGAAGCCGTTGACGTCGACCGGCAGCTCGGACGGCACCGCCAGCTCGGGCAGGTAGAGGAACCGCCAGCCGATGAGCTGCGCGCGGTAGGAGAGGTCGAGGTCCTCGGTCAGGGTGTCGTGCTCCCACCCGCCGCCGGCGGCGATCGCCGCGCGCCGCCACACCCCGGCGGTCCCGTTGAAGTTGAAGAAGCAGTTGCTGCGGTTCCGCGCGATGTGCTCGATCATGAAATGGCCGTCGAGGAAGATCGACTGCACCTGGGTGAGCAGCGAGTAGGAGCGGTTGATGTGCAGCCAGCGCCCCTGCACCAGCCCGATGCCGGGGTCGGCGAAGTGCGGCACCGCCTGGCGCAGGAACTCCGGCTGCGGCACGAAGTCGGCGTCGAACACCGCCAGCAGCTCGCCGCGCGCCTGCTCGAGCCCCGCCGCCAGGGCGCCGGCCTTGAAGCCGGTGCGGTCGTCGCGGTGCACCAGCTTGATGTCGATGCCCTGGGCGCGGTGCTCGGCGATCAGCCGCCGGACGATGGCGGTGGTCTCGTCGGTCGAGTCGTCGAGCACCTGGATCTCCAGCCGGTCGCGCGGGTAGTCGAGAGCGCAGACGGCGTCGATCAGGCGGGCCGCGACGTACATCTCGTTGTACAGTGGCAGCTGCACCGTGACCAGCGGCCACAGCTCCGGATCGGGCGGACGCACCGGGGTGCGCCGGCGGGTCTTCAGGTACAGCAGGACCATCCACAGGCGATGGACGCCGAAGAAGGCGAGAACCGCCAGAATGAGGTAATAGAGTGCCAGCACCGCCGGCCCCAGGGCCGCCGCCGCCGAGCTCGCCCAGCTCGCCGGGCTCATCGGAGGCGCTCCCCGGCGGCCGCCGCGGCCGGCCGGGAGACCCCGGGGGGTCCATCCGCGGGGGCCGCTCCGGCTGGCCGCGGTGGGCGGCGGCGGTCGGGCCGCTGCTGGCCGTCAACGTCGCGTTGTCGATCGCCTCTGACCTGGCTCATCATCTCGTCCTCGCACTCGCCCTGCTGGGTCCGGCCTTCGCCTGGCTCGCCTGGATGGCACCGCGGCTCGAGTCGCCGCGCACCCCTGCCCGTGACATGTCCTGCGCCATCCTCGCCGGAGCCTTCCTCCTGCGGCTGCCCTTGCTGCCGCTGCCTTTGACGCTGTCCGACGACGCGCTGCGCTACCTATGGGATGGGAAGGTGGCGGCGGCGGGCCTCAACCCCTATTCACTGCCACCCGCGGCCGAGAAGCTCACCTTCCTGCGCGACGAAGTTTGGCGCCGCCTGCCCCACCGGGGGGTCCAGACGGTCTACCCGCCGCTTGCGATCGCGGCCTTCAGTATAGCGGCTAGGCTGCCCAATCCAATCCTGGCCTGGAAAGCCATGGCCGCCGCCGCCGACCTGGCCGGCTGCGCCCTGCTGCTGGCGCTCGCCCGCCGGCTCGGGCTACCCCTCGCGCGGACCGTATGGTACGCCTGGAACCCGCTGGTCGCCATCGAGCTCTCCGGCATGGCCCATGTCGACGCGCTCGGCGTCGCGGCGTGCCTGGCCACCGTCCTCTGCCTGGTGCCATCCCCCTCCCGCTCCTGGGCCACGGCCGGCCTCTTCGCCGCGACCGGAGTCCTTGCAAAGCTGGCGCCCGTGGCGGCGCTGCCGATGTGGAGCCGCCAGAGCGGCCATCCGGCCCGCATGCTGGCGGTGGCCGGCGGGCTGCTGGCGGCGGCCGGCCTGCCGGTGCTGGCGGCGACCGGCGGTGTGCCCCCAGGCCTGCTCACCTATGCCGTCTCCTGGGAGTTCGACGGACCGGTCTTCGAGCCGCTCTGGCGCCTGCTGGACCTGGCCGGCGCCGCCCCGTGGCTGGCCCGGCTGCTCGACGCCGCGAAGCGGCTGACGGGCGAGTACACGCGCTGGAACCCGCTCTACCACTTCCTCTACCCGCAGTTCCTGGCCAAGGCGCTGCTCGGCCTCGCCGTGCTCGCTGTCGTGGCCGCCTCGGTCACGCGGCGGGGCGCGGGCGAGGCGGGTGGGGCCGGGGAGGCGGGTGGGGCCCTTGAGGCGGGTGGGGCGGGTGAGGGAGGCGAGGCCGGCGGGGCGGGCGAGGCGGGCCAGGCGGGCGAGGCCGGCCGGTCCCTGGGGCCGGCCGCGGCGACCGGCCGGTTGTTTGGCGCGCTGTTGCTGCTCTCGGCCACCGTGTACCCCTGGTACGTGGTCTGGGTGCTGCCGTGGGCCGCCCTGTACCGGCACACCGCTTGGCGGGCGCTCTCGGCGCTCATCCTCTTGAGCTACCTCGCGCAACGCGGCGGCGTGCCGCTGATGCCGTGGGTCTTCGCCGCGATCTGGGTGCCGTTCGGGGTCCTGCTGGCGACGGGGCGACGATGGTCGTCCGGCTGATCGTCTCCTACCGCGGCGCCGCCTACGCGGGGTGGCAGCGCCAGGACAACGCGCTGGCGGTGCAGGAGGTGCTCGAGGAGGCGCTGGCGCGGCTGGTCGGGTCGCCGGTGCGGGCGGTGGGGGCCAGCCGCACCGACGCCGGCGTGCACGCCCGCGGCCAGGCAGCTCACCTCGAGCCGCCGGCGGCGGTGGCGGACTGGCCCTTGCGCGGCCTGGTGCATGGCACCAACCACCTGCTGCCGGAGGACGTCCGCGTGCTGGCCGCCGACCGCATGGCGGCCGGCTTTCACGCCCGCCGCGCCGCCCGTGGCAAGGAGTACTGCTATCGCATGAGCCGCGCCGCGGTGCTGTCGCCGCTCGACGCGCCCTACGTCCTGCGGGTGCCGGCCCGCATCGACGCCGCGGCGATGGCGGCGGCGGCGGCGGCCCTGGTCGGCCGGCACGACTTCTCGGCCTTCGCCCTGGCCGGCGGCGCCCACACCCAGCCCTTCCGCACCATCGCCGCAGCGGCCGTCGAGGCGGTCGGCGAGGTCGGCGAGGCCGGCGAGGCCGGCGCCGAGCTCCGCTTCCGGGTCGTGGGCGACGGCTTCCTCCGCGGCATGGTGCGGGCGCTGGTCGGGACGCTGCTGGAGGTGGGGCTCGGGCGGCGGGCGCCCGCGGACGTCGCCGCGCTCCTCGGCGGGGCGGCGCGGGGCGCGGCTGGAGCGACCGCCCCGGCCCACGGCCTGGTGCTCGAGCGGGTGCTCTACCCGCCGGAATGGCAGCCCCTCCCCCCTTGACTTTGGCGGCGGGGTTCGGTCTGCTTAGGGCGGGGCAGCTCTGTCTCCGTCTTGCTCGAAGCTCAGCGTCCGCAGTCGCCGGGGCCTTCGCCGGCGGTCGCCGGACGTATCGAGGGGCCTCGAGGGCCGCGCACCTTGAACCGAGCCGCCGGCGCCGCGCCCCGGCGCGAGGCTCGATGGGACCACTCGCCATGAGAACCATGAGAATCGTCGCCCTGCTGCTGATCGCCGCCGGTCTCGCGACCGGCGCGGCCCGCTCCCAGTCGTCCGACTGCCCCTGCCCGCCGGCTGCCGACACCGGCACCGGCGACCCCGGGACGGCGAGCATCGGCTATTTCCACGAGCAGCTGTCGCCGTACGGCCGCTGGGTGGCGCGCGACGGCTACGGCGAGGTCTGGGTGCCCTACGTCGCCGCCGGGTGGCGGCCCTATACGACCGGGCACTGGGTCTACACCGACCAGGGCTGGGCCTGGGTCGCCGACGAGTCCTGGGGCTGGGCGCCGTTCCATTACGGCCGCTGGTTCTACGCCGACGGCGGCTGGGCCTGGGTGCCGGGAACGGTCTGGGCGCCGGCGTGGGTGGCCTGGCGGCACGGCGGCGGCTACATCGGCTGGGCGGCGCTGCCGCCGGCGGTCGGCTTCTCCTTCGGCGTCGGCGTGGTCCTCGGCGGCGTCGACCTGAACGTGGCCATCGCTCCGGCGTACTACTCCTTCGTGGGCGAGGGCGCCATCCTGACGCCGCGCCTCTCCACGGTCATCGTCGCTCCCGAGCGGAACGTGACGATCATCCACAACACCACCAACATCACGAACTACTCCGTGGTCAACAACCGGGTGGTCAACAACGGCGTCAGCGTGCAGCGCATCCAGCAGGTCACCGGGCGCCCGGTGCCGCGCGTCAGCACGGCGAGCCAGGTGGGCCTCGTCCAGCCGCCGGTGATCGCCAGGGCGGCGCGGGTGACCAAGGCCGAGACCTTCACCAACCGCTCGGCGAGCAACCCCCTGGGGCGAGTCACCACCACCGGCACCGGTACCGGCCTGTCCAGCACCCAGCCGAGGTCCACCGGCACCGGCGGGCGCTTCCACACCACCGGCACGACGGGCAGCGTGGCCACCACCGGCACGAGCGGCTCGACCGGGACGGGCCGTTACGGCCGCGGCACCACCGGCGCCGGCGCCGGCACCACGAGCACCGGCACCTCCGGCCAGCAGAAGTCCGCGCGGTCCGGGCGCTACCGCACGACCGGGACGTCAGGCACGACGGGCACCTCGACCACCACGGGGACCGGGCACCACCGCACGACCGGCACGGGGAGCCTCTCGAGCACCGGCACCGGGCACTACCGCACGACCGGTACCACGGGTACGAGCACCACCACCGGGACCGGGCACAATCGTCGCAGCACCGGCACGGCGGGCACGTCGAGCACCAGCGGCGGCGGCGGCCGCTACCACGCCACCGGCACGACCGGCATGTCGAGCACCAGCGGCGGCGGCGGGCACCCGCACACCACGGGTAGCACCTCGAGCTCCCGGCCCCCGGGCAAGTCAGGCACCTCGGGCACGGGCACCGGGCAGAAGAAGACCGGCTGGTGAGGCCCTAGGGCACGGCCGCCGGTCCGAGGCGAGGGCGATGACGCGCATCGTCGTGCTCGGCGGCGGCTTCGGCGGCATCTGGACGGCCCGCCACCTCGAGCGGTGCTGCGCGCGGCGACCCGACGTCGAGGTCGTGCTGGTCTGCCGCGACAACTTCTTCCTGATGACGCCGCTGCTGTTCGAGGCCTTCTCGGGCACGCTCGAGCTGCGGCACTGCTCGCTGCCGGTGCGCGACTTCCTGCGCCGGGCGCGTTTCGTCGAGGCGACCGTGCGGGCGATCGACCTCGAGCGCCGCGTCGTCCTGGCGGCGCCGGCGGAAGGCGCCGGCATCGAGCTGCCCTACGATCAGCTCGTCCTGGCGCTCGGCGCGCACACCAACCTCGACCTGATCCCCGGCTCGGCGGCCGCCTTCACCTTCAAGACCCTGGCGGACGCCATGCTGCTGCGCGACCACATGATCGAGCGCTTCGAGCGCGCCGACGTCGAGCTCGATCCCGAGCGCAAGCGCCGCCTGCTGCGCTTCGTGGTGGTGGGCGGCGGCCTGGTCGGCGTGGAGCTGTTCGGCGAGATGACCGCCTTCGCTGACGAGATCGTGCGCTACTACCCGCGGGTGCGGCGCGCCGAGGTCCGCTGCCATCTCCTGCAGGCCACCGAGCGCATCCTGCCCGAGGTCGCCGAGCCCTTCGCCCGCTACGCCGCCAGGGTGCTCGGCGGCCGGCAGGGAGCGGAGATCCGCACCTCGGCCCCGGTGCGGGCCATCGAGCCGGGCAAGGTCCACCTCGACGGCGAGACCCTCGAGGCCGAGACCATCGTGCTGGCGCCCGGCATCGCGCCGCACCCGCTGACCGCCGAGCTGCCGCTGCCGAAGGACCGCCACGGACACCTGCTGGTGGACGGCGCGATGCGCTGCCAGGAGCGCCCCGAGGTCTGGGCGCTGGGCGACTGCGCGCGGATCCCGGACCCGGCGGGCCAGCCCTATCCCTACCTGGCGCAGCACGCCATCCGCGAGGCCAGGCAGCTGGCGCGCAACCTCGCCGCGGTCCTCGACGGCAGGCCGCCGCGCCCCTTCGTCTACGAGACGCTCGGGATCATGGCCTCCCTCGGCCACGCGCGGGGACTGGGCTCGGTGCTCGGGCTGCCGCTGCGCGGCTTCGTGGCCTGGTGGGCGCGCCGCACCTACTACCTCTTCCAGATGCCCCGCTTCAGCCGGCGCGTGCGCATCGTCGCGGACTGGACGCTGGCGCTCTTCTTCCGCCCGGACATCGTCAAGTTCGACCTGGCCAGCGAGGGCGCGCAGCTCGCGCGCGACCACGCCTCGGGCGCCAGCCTGCCGCGCTGAGGAGCTTCCGGCCGGGCGCGCGGCGATCCCGCGGCACCAGCGCCGCCAGCGGCGCACTTTTCCCGGCTTCGAGCACTAGGATTGTTAGGGTGACCTGTCTCATAGGACGTTACAGTCCGCCAGGCCGTGCGTAGGGCGCCGCCCGGCGGCACGAGGCCCCCCTTTTCCGGCGCAAGCTCTCGTCGCGATGACAGAAGCGGCAAGCTGCGGAGGGGTTTGCCGTCCCGCGGTCCGGGAGAGGAGCCGCTGGCGCCGGCCAGGGCGGAGGCTCGCCCGTTCCATGGCCAGGCTCACCCTCTACATAAGGAGGGGAGTCAACATGGCGAAGCAGCAGTCGACAAGAAGGCGTCTGGTGGCGCGCGGCCTCGCGCTCTCGGTCGTGCTGGCGGTCCCGGTCGTGTACGCGGTGACCACCGAGGCGCCGGCCGGCTTCGACAACCTGACCAACGGCTTCGAGGCCCAGGCGAACATGGATGCCGACCGTGCGAAGTTCGACGAGGTCGAGCAGATCTCCGACGGCCTGGGCCCGAACTACAATGCGCAGTCCTGCCGGGAGTGCCACCAGAACCCGGTGAGCGGCGCGATCAGCCAGGTGACCGAGCTGCGGGCGGGCACGTTCAACGGCAGCACCTTCACCCCCCATCCCGGCGGCTCGCTGATCTTCTCGCGCGCCATCGATCCCTCGATCCAGGTGCGGGCCCTCGGCACCGACAACGTGGCCACCTTCCGCACCAGCCTGAACACAGCCGGCGACGGCTTCGTCGAGGCGCTGCCGGACACCGCCTTCACCAGCGTCCAGGCATCGCAGCCTTCCTCGATGCGCGGCACCATCATCCGGGTGCCGGTGCTCGAGGCCTCCGGCGTGACGCGGATCGGCCGCTTCGGCTGGAAGAACCAGCACGCGAGCCTGCTCTCCTTCTCGTCGGACGCCTACCTCAACGAGATGGGGATCACCAACCCGCTCAACCCCACCGAGAACACCTCCAACGGCACGGACGTCACCTATCTCAACACCCAGAACGGCGTCCCGGCGATCCAGGACCCGGCCACCCAGTCTGACCCCTTCGGCGCCGACGTCGGCGCCTTCACCCGCTTCATGCGCTCGCTCAAGGTGCCGCCGCGCGACACGGTGCTGGCGGCGACGTCGGACGCCAGGGCCGGCGCGACGCTGTTCAGCCAGATCGGCTGCAACATCTGCCACGTCCCGACGCTGACCACCGCGCCGGTGGGCACCTCGTTCAATGGCGGCCAGTTCATCGTCCCGGCGGCGCTCGGCAGCATGAACATCCACCCTTACGGCGACTTCATGCTGCACGACGTCGGGACGGGCGACTTCATCGTCCAGAACGGCGGCATCGGGACGCTGACCCTGATGCGCACCGCGCCGCTCTGGGGCATGCGCACGCGCAACCGCCTGATGCACGACGGCGAGAACATCCTCCGCAACGACGCCATCCTGCGCCACACCAACCAGGCTGAGGCGGTCATCGAGAACTACATCTACCTGAGCACCACCCAGAAGAACCAGATCATCACCTTCCTCAACTCGCTCTAGCGCCCCGGCGCTCCGGCGACCTCGCAGGACCGGCCGGGTTCGTCTCCTGGCCGGTCCCGCGCCCCTGCCCGGCGATGGATCGATCGATATTGATATTGATATTGACAACGAACGTCAATCGGACCGCAGGGCCACCGTCGGGTCCAGCAGCGATGCCCGCCGCGCCGGGACGTACGACGCGACAGCGGCGACGGCGGTGAGCAGCAGCGCGGCGCCGGCGACCACGAGGGGATCGGCGGCGCTGACACCGAAGAGGAGATCGGCCATCAGGCGCGTGAGCGCCAGCGTCGCGGCCAGGCCGAGGCCGATCCCCGCGGCGGCGAGGACGGCTCCGTGCTTGACGAAGTGCCGCCGCACGTCGGTCGCGCGGGCGCCGAGCGCCATGCGGATGCCGATGTCGTGGGTCTTGACGCCGACGGCGTGGGCGAGCAGGGCGTACAGGCCCGAGACCGCCAGCAGGAACGACAAGGCCGCGAACAGCACCAGCAGCACCGCCGTCAGCCGCTGCGGCCCGAATCCGCGGGCGACGATCTCTCGCTGCGTCAGCACCTCGTAGACGGGTTGCTGTGGATCGAGGGCCAGGACCTGGCGCTCGACTGGCGCGGTCCAGGCCGCGGGATCGCCGGTGGTGCGGACCAGGATGGCCATGTCGCGCGACTGCACGGCGGTCTGCGCCAGCGGCAGGTAAAGCTCCGGCCGCACCTCGGCCAGCACGCTGTGCCGCTGGCGGGCGTCGCCGACCACGCCGACGACGGTCGTCCAGCGCCGGCCGGCCGCGGCGCCGCCGGGGGTCCCGGCCGCGGCGCGGCCCCCGGTCGCGATCTGCCTGCCGAGCGGGCTGGCTCCGGGCCAGAAGCGCTTCGCCATGGTCTCGTTGACGACGGCCACAGGCAGGCCGTTCGCCCGGTCCTGGTCGCCGAACACCCGCCCGGCACGCAGCGGGATGCCCAAGGCCGCGAAGTAGTCCGGGCTGACCCGCCGCGCCAGCGCGGTGGCCGCTACGTCGCCAGGCTCCTCGCGTCCCTGGATCGAGAGGTCCTGGTTCGACAGCTCGGCCATCGGCCGGTCGGAGACGGCCGCGGCCGCGGTGACGCCGGGCAGCGCGCGCAGCCGCTGCAGCAGGCCCGGCGACCGCCGCGGACCTGTGATCCACTTCGACACCTCATTCGTCGTCGACTTCCTGCGCGAGACCTCGCCGCGTCAGAAGTGGTCGCCGATCGCTTTCACCACCAGCGGCTTGAGATCCTTGTACGCCGGCAGCGTCTTCCACCCCAGCCCGAGCTCGCTGTGCACGCCCGGCTTGTCCATGCCGAGCAGGTAGGGCGTTCCCATTTCGCGGATGACCGCGCTGGTCTCCAGGTTCACGCTGCCGAGACGCTGCTTGCCGTCGTAGACGTCGAAGCGGTAGACGTACGCCAGGTCTCCCGAAGTGTCGAAGGTCTCCGCAGCGAACACCTTGCGCTTGCAGACCTCGAACTGGTCGCAGACGTAGTCCTTGAGCGAGGCGACGTTCGGATCCCTGCTGCTCATACGCAGCGCGAACACCCTGTCGCGCCCACCTCGAGGCGTTGGCGTCGTCGCCCAGCGCCCGGTAGGCCTGCACCAGCTTCTTCGCGGTCTGGAAGTCGTCGGGGGCCAGCGCCGCGGCCGCCTGCCAGCGCTCGGCGGCGGTGCGGAAATCTTTGAGGTTGTAGTAACCCTGGCCGGCGTTGTACGCGGCATCGGCGAGCTGTGGGTCCGCCTTGAACGCGCGATCGAGGTGCGCGACAGCGTCCTTGTCGCGATTCAGAGCCCTGCTGAGCACGACGCCGGCGTTGTACGCGGCCGCGGCCATGGTCGGATCGAGCGCGAAGGCGCGATCGTAGGCTTTGACCGCGTCCTCGCCGCGGTCGAGTCGCGACAGGATCCAGCCGCGCGCGTAGTGAGCGTCGGCATCCTTGTCGTTCTGCGCCAGGAGCGCCTCGACCTCGGCGAGCGATTGCACGCGCACTGAGCGATCGCCGGCCATCGCGCGCCTCAGGATATCCACCGCCGGCGATTCGGCCGGCGCCGGATCGCCGGCGACGCGACCTGCCGCCGGCACTGCCGGATCCAACCGCGCGTACGCCAGTGGGCATGCGGCAAGGGAGAAGAAGCCGACTGCCACCAAGAGCCTGCGCCGCCGCCGCATCGTGCCCTCCCGCGCGCGCCCGACGCCGCCCTGACCAGCAGACGCCGACCTCGCGACCCGAGTCCTTCGCGCAGAGAGCGTAGCACGGCGGTGCGCACCGTCGAGGGCGCTCTGTCGAGGGGCGCGCGGCGAGGGGTCCCGGCGACGGTCAGGGCCTGCGTTCCGCTCCTGTTCGCTGGTAACGCAGGAGGACGACCCCGTTACCGAAGGTCCGGGTCTCGACGAGCTGGAGATCGATCCTGGCGTCCGATAGAGGGAACAGGGGCTTGCCGCCGCCGATGACGACCGGGTGGACGTAGAGGCGGTACTGGTCGATCAGGTCGAGTCGCATGAAGGCCGCGGCGAGGTCGGCGCCGCCGAGCGCCAGGTCGCCGCCGGGCTGCGCTTTGAGCTTCATGATCTCGTCGGCGACCACGTCACGGACCACGACGGCGTTCCAGTCGGCCCGCTCCAGGGTCCTCGCCGTGCAGTCCCTCGATGAAGCCGTCGAGAGACACCGACATCATCAAGATGATCTTTCTCATCGCGGCCCCATTCGACTGTCGATCAAAGTTCGGGGTACGACCCAGGCCGCATGAAAGCCCAGCCCCCGTCCATCTGCGATCCTATGACACGGTGCGGCCGCCTCGCGTTCATTCCAACTCACCCACGGCGGGCAGGGAGGATGGTGATGCTCGCGGGAGGCAGCCCACAGCGTGATGCACGAGCCGACGCCGCGGTCCGACCTCCGCTGCAGCAGTCCACCGGCCTGAACCCGCGCACCACAGTGCGATGCTTTGCTACTCATCAGCACCGACACCCCAAGAGCATCGCGTCAGGATGCGGGCCCAGAGTTCCCCGACCCCGTGCGGCCCCCGCCGCGCATTCGCCAGGAAGGTCCGCCGATCTTGAGGACGCCGTAGGCACCCCCGCTCGAGCCTTGACCTTCGCCGCTGCACCGGCCATGCTACGAGCATGGACAGCAGGATTATCGAACTCGACGCCGAAGCCTACGAGGCGCTGGACGGGCCTGATGAGAAGCCGCTCCACGATACAGAAAGGCCTGAGCGCCGCCGAGCAAGAGAGGCTTTCAGTCTTGCAGAAGCGGTTTCCATAGCACCGGGAAGGCGCCGCCAGGCGATCGGTGACTGCCTCATCGCGCGACAGCACGTCCGAGGATGGCATCGACAATGGCCTCGCACCCCGTCGATGCCGCGGCGGGCACGGGGGCGAGATATGCGTAAAGCCTAGGAAGTTGACAGCCGTTGACACCGCTTTCACAGTAGCGCGGAAACCGACTCCCGGACCCGCCGCATCTGGCCCTCCACCACCCACCCTCGGCGGTTACCGCACCTCCCACAGCTTCGGCGACTAGCTCATATACACTCCGGGAAGGCAAAGGAAGCCCAGCTCACCACGAAGGGGGTAGCACCCCAAGGCGACCACTTCAACCAACACTACGAGCCTCGCCCGCCTGCGGAAGCCGGGTCTACGTCGTTGAGTACCGGAACCGCGAGCAGCGCAAGCGCAATGTGCTAAACTGATGAGAATGAGGACCCAATAGAAGAATGGATGCTCTCGATATCCTTTCAGGGGCAAGAAACGTTATCATCGATTACGATGGCGTAATCGCTGATTCGGAAGTGTTTCAACTCTCGATCTGGAAACCTCTCTTAGCGGAGCAGGGGCTGCCTCTCGACCGGCTCTCCCTGCACGCCATTGCCGGCATTCCCGATCGGCAGGCCCTCGAAAGGATCTGCCCTGGCCTTCCCTCTGTGCGGTACGAGGAGTTAGTGCAAGCGAAAAAGCAGAGATGCAGGGAGAGACTCGAGGAGATTCCGCCCGTCCCTGGGACTTGGCGGTTCCTTCAGAGCGTCTCGGGAGTCAAGAATCTCTTTATCTGTTCTGGCTCTCCAGTGGCAACGATCGAGCGCTTTCTAGACCGCAATTTTCCAGGTATCCGCTTCAGCGCGATTGTCGGAAAAGGAGATTACAATCTCCCCAAACCCCATCCTGATCCTTATCTAGCTCTCCTAGAGCGGACCAAGATTCGTGCTGATCATACGGTTGCTATCGAGGATTCGCTGCCCGGTATCGAGTCCGCAAAGGCCGCAGGATTACGCGTTATTCAGCTCGATCGTTATGGGCACCCGCACGGTGGCACTCCTTTAGTGCCCTCGGCCGACGTGCTTGCGGACTGGCGAGGGGAAAAGGATGATGGCTTATAAGATCTTTCTGTCACACAACATCGTTGATAGTACACCGCTGATCCTTGAGATCGTCCACAAGGTCGCCGAAAAGAACCAAGTCATGATCAAGGTGCTCTCTCCAGGAGTTGCAGCAGCCAACCCAGCGGAAGAGGCGCGCCGATTATTAGAGATGGAAAGCATCGAAGCTCTTCTCGCTGTGTTCCATAGAGAGAGTAGTTGGGTTAGCAACGAGATCGGGATGGCCTATACCTGGGGCCTGCCAGTGTACGTGATCGCCAATCTCGGAGTTGATGTAGGTGGAATTTCGAAACTCGTGACGTCAATCCTGCATGCAGACGTCTTCAACCCTGATTCCTTACGATTGGCGTTGAATTCCGCTTTCCAGATCTTGGCTAAGAAGATCGAGGAAGACCGAGGGCGACTGCCTGAGCCTCCAATGCCCGGAGAGGCTATTGAGGTAATCCGCTGGAGCCGATTCTACGAGTTGGTGAGGCGGGGTGCCAGGGAGATTATGAAGGACCCCGACCCGATTCAGAAGGGGTTCCGACCGACACTGGTTCTCGGCATTTCCCGAGGCGGCATCATAGTCGCGGACCTTGTTTCACGGCTTGCGGGAGATCTCCCGTTGGGCCTGCTCGCGGCAGATCGCAAGGTCAGAGGGTCAACTATCATCTATCCAATGGAACCGACGAAGACCTTGTTACGGCGCCATCTTAAGGAGGTCAGTCGGAAGCAACAGGCTCGCATCCTTATTGTGGATGACGTCATGAAGTCGGGTCGATCACTTCAGGCAGCTCTGAACCAAGTTCGAGGTCTACTAACTTCCCTGGGTGCAGGGGACGAGCAAACAGCAGTTGTCAAGTCGCTGGTCCTCATTGTCCGCGGCAATGCGTCGGCTACCCAGCCGGACTATCGTTTTCTCGACGTGCCTCACGATGTGGGGATCGTTCTTCCCTACGGGCTTGGATAGGGCGAAGCCCTTTGAGTCCGGGCGGCCATCGCAAAGAGGGGCCGCCAGCCGTCCGCTGCCCGATCGCTTATCTCGGGATGTCTGGATCGGCGATCCGCCAGTGGCAGCTGGCTTCCACGAGGAACAACCAGTCCCTGGAGGATCTGGCGCAACTCGTCAACCCTGCGGTCCGCGGCTGAATGAACTACTACGGGAGGTTCTATCGCTCGCAGTGTGTTCAGGTCCTCCAGTACCTCAACAAGGTGCTGGCCGCCTGGGCGCGGAGACTCGGGGTGCTGCCGGAGGCCGGGTCGTAAGAGCCGGATGAGGCGAGAGCCTCACGTCCGGTTCCGTAAGGGGACGAGGGGTGAAATCCCCCCGCCCTACTCGACCCGTGATTTTCAGTCCCGCCCGGCCACCGCCAGCAGGGAGTCGCCGAGCCAGGGGGTCGTCACCACCCGGCCGATGCGGCGGAGGGGCTTGAGGATGGGGTTGCCTTCGCCGACGTTGCAAAAGTTGGAGATCGTGGTGAGGGTCCCGAGGCGCAGGCCGGCGTCGGCGAGGGCTTGGCGGAGACGGGCGGCGGAGAACATGTGGACGTGGGTGGGATCGAGATGGAAGCTCCAGCGGCGGCCTAGGATGGGACGGGCCAGGCTGCCGGCGTTGAGGGTGATGACGATCAGCTTGCCTCCGGGGGCGAGGGTGCGGCGGCAGCTGGCCAGCGTGTCGGGGTAGCGGTCCAGGTGCTCGATGACGTCGAGCAGGGTGATGGCGGCGAAGTGGGCGTCGGGGAACGGGAAAGGGTCTTCCGCGCCGCCGGTCGCGATCGCGGCGGCGGTACGCTCGCTGGCAGCCGCGACCGCATGCGGCGAGAGCTCGAGACCGTGAGGTTCGTAACCGGCTCTCTCGAGAGCTTCGAGGAAGAAGCCGTAGCCGGAGCCGACGTCGAGGACGCGCCCGTGGTCGACGCCGTGGGCGCGCAGCAGACGGATCAGGTAATCGAGGTACTTGCGCTTGCCGGGATGGAGCTGGAAGTACTCGCGGTCGAAGTAGTCGCCGCCCTCCGCCTGCCGCGCCGCGGGTGCCGCCGACTCCCGCTGGCCGGCGAGCGGGGTCGGCGGGCGCCGGGACGAATCGGCCTGAGACACGCGCGGATGCTAGCACGCGGCAGCCGCGCGGCCGGCGCATGCGCTCGAGCGCTCACATGGCCAGGCGCTGCAACCAGCCGCGCCAGCCGAGCAGGAGGTTGGGGCGCTCGAGGCGGGCGAGGCACCAGCATTCCTCGTCGGGCTCGGTGACCGGGCGGTGCTCGGTGCCGGCGCCGTAGATCGCGTACTCCCCGGCCTCGTGCCGCCCCTGGCGGTCGTCGAAGCCGCCGGCCATGACCAGCACGTCCTCCTGGGCCAGGTGCCGGTGCGCGGGCAGGAAGCTGCGCGGCGCGAGATAGCCCAGCAGCAGCACGCTGCGCGTCCAGGGATCGCGCGCCAGCTCCGCGTACCACGCGCCGGGGGCGAGCGCCCAGCGCCAGGGGAAGCGCCGCAGGGTCGCCAGCGCCGGCAGCTCGCAGCGCACGCTGGTGGGCAGCGGCATCGCGGCGACCTCGGGGTCGAGCGCGCGGACCGGCGGCGGCCACATTCCGGCGGCCGCGGCTGTCGCGGCGGACAAGGCGGCCGCCTCGGGTGCCGGAGCGGCCTGGGGGAGCCGCGCGATGCGCCCGAGGAGCCCTTGCCAGAGACCGGACGGCACGGCCTCGCCGTCGATGCCGCGCAGCAGCGCGCCGCCGGGAAGCGTCAGCTCCGCCATCGTGGCGCGGCACCTCGCGCAGCCGTCCAGGTGGCCTTCGACCAGCACGCGCCGCGGCAGGTCGGACTCCCCGCTCGCGACGCCGAGCAGGATCTCCTCGGTCGGATGCACTAGCCGCTCTCCAGCAACGTGCGCATGGCACGCAGACCGAACCGGATGCGCGATTTCAGGGTGCCCACCGGCAGCCGCAGCCGCTCCGCGGTCTCCTCGTAGGTGAGGCCGCCGAAGTAGGCGAGCTCGATGGCCCGGCGCTGGTCGGGCGAGACCTGCGCCAGCGCCTGGCGCACCGCGAGCAGCAGGTCGCTGCCACGCTCCGCGCGCGCCGGCAGCTGCTCGAAGTCGACGACGGCGGCTTCGTTCGGGGTGCCGGCCTTGCGCCAGTGATCGATCAGCTTGTGGCGCGCGATGGTGAAGAGCCAGCCCGCGACGTCGCCGCGGTCCGGCCGATAGCTCGCCGCCTTCTGCCAGACGCTGACGAACACCTCCTGGAGCAGGTCTTCCACCAGGGTCGCATCGCGACAGAGCTGACGCATGTAGCCCAACAGGCTGGGGGCGAAGCACTGGTAGAGCTGCTGAAAGGCCGCGGTGTCGCCGCGCGCGATCTCCGCCAGCCAGTCCGCGGCGCCGGGGTCGGTCACCGTACCCGAAAGCAACAGCAGGCTCCCACGAGGGGAGTAATCTACGACAGGTCCCTGGCGATTTGAAGCCTCCGCACGGCCTGGCCGGCTTGGCGGGCCGGACCCTTCCGGCCCCTCCGCAGGCCCGCGGCGCGCGAGCCACGGCCGCCCGGGCGACGGCGGCGGCCGGCAGGGCGAGACGCTGGCGGCGAGCGGTTCCATGACGATCGGATGGGCGTGGACAGCTGCTAGCAGCTAGCTGCCAGCCTCCGCTACCGTCCCTACGTGCCCAGGGGGGTTATGGATGACGGCCGGTCCCGCGAGCGCGCTGGCGGCCGGGGCCGACCGCGCCGCGACACTGGCCCCGTCGCCGCCGGTCAGGGGGCCGCGGGCGGCGCCAGGCGGGCTCGCAGGCGCCGTGCGGCGGGGTTGGCGGGATCGATGGCGAGGGCGCGGCGGTTCAGCTCGCGGGCCGCCGCGAGGTCGCCGAGCCGCAGGCGCAGCAGTGCGCTGTTCTGCAGGGCCTGGAAGCTGCGCGGGTTCAGCGCCAGCGCTCGATCGAGATGACGGGACGAGGCTGGCAGGTCGCCGAGGGCCAGGTAGATGCCTCCCAGGTTGCTCTGCGCGTCGTCCGAGTCCGGCTCGAGCGCGGCGGCGCGCTGGTAGCAGCGCAGGGCTTCCGGCCAGTCCCGGCGCCGGGCGGCGAGGTTGCCGAGATCGAGCCAGGCCAGGAAGGTGTCGGGCTCCGCCGCCAGCGCCGCCTGGTAGTGGCGGCCGGCCAGCGCCGGATCGCCGTGCTCCTCGGCCAGCCTGCCGAGGTTGTAGTGCACCAGGTCGAGCCGTGGCTCGAAGCCGGCGAGGCGCGGCAACGCGAACGCCGCGGCCACCGCCAGCCCGAGGCCGGCGGCGCGGACGGCGTGGCGGCGGCTCTCGGCCCGCCAGGCCTGGACGGCCTCGACGAGGGCGGCGACCGGCAGCGCGGCCAGCAGGAGCAGCGCCGGCACCGCCGGCAGGCGGTAGCGCGCGAAGAGGAAGAACGCGACGGTCGAGACCATCCAGGCGCCGGCGAACACCAGCGCCGGCGCCAGGCCCCGCGCCCGGCCGCCGCCGAGGAAGCCGAGGCCCAGCGCCGCCAGCAGGGTCACGCCGCCGAACTCCAGCAGCGGCAGCCGGTAGACGGGCGACAGGCCGCGGAGGTAGTAGTAATCGACCGCGTCCGGCCACTCGTACCAGCTCCAGAACAGGCCCAGCTTGCGCAGCGTCAGGCGCAGGAAGTCGCCGGGGTGCGAGCGCGCCCAGGCGAGCGCGCGGTGCAGCCAGAAGCGCGAGACGCCGGCCGCGGTCAGCGGCCGTCCAAGGGCCTGTTCGGCGATCCTCGCCGGCTCCCTTCGCTCGAGCTCGGGGATCTCCTTGCCGGGCACGATCGGCCGGTACGTGCCGTCGGCTCGCGGGTTGTTGCCGATGAAGAAGTTGACGCCGCCCTGCGAGGTCGTGGGAAGGAAGTCGCCGCCCACGAGCCCATTGCGCAGCGCCACCGGCCCCAGCGCCAGCGCCACTCCGGCAAGCAACGCGACGGCGCGGCCGGCACGGCCGGCAAGGGCGGTGCCACCGGCAACGGCAGCGTGACCGGCAACGGCGGGGTGACCGGCAACGGCGGCGTAATCGGCAATGGCGGCGTGATCGGCAACGGCGGCGCGATCGGCAACGGCGGCGCGACTGCCGGGCCCGGTGCCCGCCCCGTGCCGGCCGCTCATCCACGCCAGCGGCACCAGGAAGGGCACGACCAGCAGCGCGTTCTCCCGCAGCAGGGCCAGCACGCCGAGCAGCAGGCCGACCAGGAGCCACCGCCCGGCCCAGGCGGCGCCGCCACGGGCTCCTGCCGCGGCCAGGGCTTGCGGGTCAGCGGCGGTCGCCACCCGCGAGCCGGCGATCGCCGCTCCCTCGCCGGCGCCTCGCGCCCAGGCCATGGCCCACAGCAGGAAGCAGACAACGGTGACGGCAATCGATTCCTTCACCAGCTGGACGTCGTAGAAGAGGAAGGGACCGTACACCGCCGCGAGCGCCGCCGCGGCCAGCCCCGCCAGCTCGCCGGCCATCGCTCGTCCGGCGCGATAGAGGGCGTAGCAGCCCGCCACCGCCAGCCCGATCTGGGCGAGATAGGCGGCGTCGAGGCGAGGTCCGACGGCCTTGTAGAGGAGGGCGAGGAGGTAGGGATAGAGCGGCGCCTGGAAGAAGACGCCGCGCCCATGCCCCAGCCAATCGCCGCCGGCGATCTCTCGCGCCCAGCGGTCGTACTCCCAGCTGTCCATCGCCGGCGCGCCGATGAATGGCGCCCGCCGCACCGCCGCCCAGTGCGCGAGGCGTAGCGCCAAGGCGACCCCGAGGATCGCCGCGATCGGCAACGCGCGCCCGGCGGGCCCAAGACGAAACGTCCTGGCGAGGGGGAGGGAGGGGGGGTCCCCTTCCCCCCCGGAGGGGGGCCGCGGCTCTGGCACGATCAGCCGCCTGCGCCGGCGGCCTCCGCCCGCCGCGACGGACGCTTCGCTAGCCAGTGGGCCACCACCGGCAGCGCCAGCAGGCCGAGCAGCACGGCGAACCAGAGGGTGGCGCCGCGGATGACGAAGGTGACCAACGCGGCGCGGGCGGTGTCGAGGCCCTGCGCCCTGAGCAGCGCGGTGAGCGTGCCGTCGGCGGCGCCGAGGCCGCCGGGCAGCATCGAGGCGGACCCCAGGACCGTCGAGGCCTCGTAGTCGAACAGGCCGGCGAGGAACGCCGTGCGCGGCGCGTAGGCGCGCACGGCCACGACGAAGCCGGCGCCTTCCGCTCCCCATGCGAGGGTCGACACCAGCAGGCCCATCGCCAGGAGGCGCGGAGAGAGCAGGCTGCGCAGTCCCTGGTAGAGGGTGGCGAGCGCGCCGGCGCGCGCCCCGACGAACGGCAGCAGCGCCAGCCTGCCGAAGAGCCAGGCCGCCCAGCGCTCCCAGGTAAAGACGGCGACGCCGAGCACCACCGCGGCCAGCCCCATCGCCGCCCACCAGCGGCCGCCCGGGAAGGGGAGCGCGCCGACCGCCAGCAGCGCCGCCACCCCCAGGACGTCGGTGACGCGCTCCGCCAGCACCGCCGGCGCGACGCGCAGCGCGGGGCCGCCGCCGAGCTCGCGCACCAGCCAGGCCTTGCCCAGCTCGCCGGCCTTGCCCGGGGTGACCGACAGCAGGAACCCCGTCAGGAAGACGGCGCCGCTGCGGCCGAGGGGCAGCCGCGCGCCGAGGGCGCGCAGGTAGATCTCCCAGCGCACGAAGCGCAGCGAGTAATTGAGCAGCGACAGCGCCAGGATCGGGGCCAGCAGCGCGAAGTCGAAGCGCCGCAGCTGCGCGAAGAATTGCCGCGGATCGGCGAGGCCGAGCAGCCCCGCCAGCACCAGCAGGCCGAGAGCGAACGCCGGCAGCAGCCGGCGCCCCAGGTGGTAGAGCGCGGCCTCGGGGCGCCGCGGCTCCACCGCCGCCGCTGCCTCCGGCGCGTGCGCCTCGCGCGCCGCGGCCGGCCCGGGCAGGCTCAGGCCGCCGCCGCTCGCGGATCGATCTCGGCCGCTTCCGGGTACTGCTCGAAGAGGCGCATCCACTTGCTGGTCTTCCGGTAACGCTCGATGCGCCGCTTGCCGATGGTCGGATACCAGGCGAAGTCGTGGTAGAAGGACGACCCGAAGACGAAGAAGTACACCAGCGGCGTGCGGAACAGCAGCTTCTGCAGGCCGTGCAGCGGCCCGAACCAGACCAGGTTGCCGAAGCGGGAGACCGCGTTGTCGCCGACCGTAAAGTGGAAGTTCATGCCGGAGACGTCCTCGCCCACCACCTCGATGTCGCGCGGATCGCCCACGCCCAGCCCGGCATCGTGGGCCAGCCGGATGTACTTGATCGACAGCGGATCGAACCCCATCAGCTTGGCCGCCACCGCGTCGATCGCCACCTGGTCGCCGGAGGCGAGCAGCAGGTCCTTTTCCACCGGGATCATGGTCCGCGGCCCGGGACCGTCGCCGCAGGTGGTGCCGTCCATGACCGCGAAGATGCCGCTGTGGATCTCTTTCTGGATGGTGAGCAGATCGACCAGCGTCTCGTGGATCCACGAGTGGGTGTAGTGCCGCCGGGTGTTGAGCAGGCCGCCGAAAGCGTTCTTCATCGCGCCGGTGGTGGTGGTGTAGATGTGGCACTTGACGGTCGGCAGGTGGACGATGTTCTTGCCGATGAAGAACTCCGGGATGGTGATGCCATCGGGGTAGATGCGCGGCAGCGCCAGCAGGCGCCCCCGGGGCTCGTAGCGGATCCATTTCAGGTCGTCGGGGAAGCAGTTGTAGCGCACCGGCACGCCGTACTTCTCGAGCACCGGCAGGTAGCGGTTGAGTCGTTCCCCCTTCTTGGGGTCGGTGACCACGGTGTTGTTCTGCACGCAGACCTGATCGTTCAGCCCGAGCTGGCGCAGCTCGCGGATGGTCCCCTCGAGCTGCCAGGGGGTGGTGTTGGCGCCCGGGAACGGGAAATGCCAGGAGATGTTGTCCTTGAGAATGGTGGTGACGCCGCGGGCGAGATGATCGCGCGCGTCGGCCATCTCCATCGTCCGCCCGATGTCCTCGAGGACGCTCTCGGGCCTGGTCTTGAGCACGGCGACGCGGGGCTTCTTCACGGGTGGTGGTCCTCCGGATGACCTTGCGGCCGGATCTGGCGGCCGGATCTGTCGGCCGCCGCGAACCGGCTGCGGGTCTACGATACCAATTCTACGAGCTTGACGAGGCCGCTCAGTCGAAGAAGCCCCGCACCGCCTCGCAGACCGCCGCCACCTCCTCGTCGGTCAGCTCGGGGAACATCGGCAGGCAGAGCACCTGGGCCGCGGCGGCGGTGGCCACCGGCAGCTCGTCGCGCGCGCCCGCCGCACTCGCGGTGCCCGCCGCCCCCGCCCTCCCGATCGCCGCCGCCGTGCCCGCGAGGGCCGGCTGCCGGTGCAGCGGCGAGGGGTAGTGGATGGAGCTCGCGATCCCGTGCTCGGCGAGGTGGCGCATCAGGGCGTCGCGGTGGGCGGTGCGCACCGTCAGCTGGTGGTAGACCGACTGGCTCCCCGGCGGGTCGGCCGGCGGGAGCGCCAGGTCGCCGGCGCCGGCCAGACCGCCGTAGTAGCGGCACGCCAGCTCGCGCCGCCGCGCGTTGTCGGCCTCGAGCAGCGGCAGCCGGCAGTTCAGCACCGCGGCCTGCAGGCTGTCGAGGCGGCTGTTGTACCCCACCTCGACGTGATGGTAGCGCGTGTCCTGGCCGTGGTTGGCGAGCCGCCGCACGCGCTCCACCAGCGCGCGGTCGTTGCCGGTCACCGCGCCGCCGTCGCCGTAGCAGCCGAGGTTCTTGGTGGGGTAGAAGCTCCAGGTGGCCAGCCGCCCCAGCCCGCCGACCCGTCGCCCGCCGTAGAGCGCGCCATGCGCCTGCGCCGCGTCCTCGATCAGCCACAGGCCGTGGCGGTCGCACAGCCGCAGCACGCCGTCGACGTCGAACGGCCGGCCGTAGAGGTGGACGCCGACGATGCCCCGGGTGCGCGCGGTGACGCGCGCCGCGGCGTCGGCGGGATCGAGGTTGAAGGTGGCGGCGTCGATGTCGCAGAAGACCGGCACGCCGCCGGCGAGGAGCACGGCCTCGGCGGTGGCGAAGAAGCTGAAGGCGGGGACGATCACCTCGTCGCCGTCGCCGGCGCCGACGCCGAGAGCGCGCAGCGCGAGGACCAGCGCGTCGGTGCCGTTGGCGACGCCCACGCAGGCCTCGACCCCGAGGAAGGCGGCGAACTGGCGCTCGAGCTCTCGCACCTCCGGACCGAGGACGTAAGCGTTCGCCTCGAGGATGCGCCGCCAGCGCTGCTCGAGCGGCGCGGCAATCCGGCGCCGGGCGCGGCCGAGATCGAGATACGGGACCTGCAGGGTCGTGGTCACGGGCCTCCGGGCCCACGCGGCCGGCGCTCCTCCGCGGTCCGGAGAACGCGCATTGGTTGGCAAGTGGGCGAGAGTATTGTACCCGCATGCTCTGGCGGCTGCGGTTCTACTGGGTGGTCGGCGCCTGCGGCGGCGTGCTGATGGCGCTCGAGATCCTGTCGAGCCGCATCCTCGCACCCTACTTCGGCAACAGCGTCTACGTCTGGGGCTCGATCATCAGCGTCTTCCTCGGCGCCCTCTCGCTGGGCTACGTCTGGGGCGGACGCCTGGCTGACCGCCACCCCAGCCTGGCGGCGCTGGCGCGGCTGCTGGCGCTGGCGGCGGCCTGCCAGGAGGCGCTGCTGCTCGCCGGCTCGCGCTCCGCCGCGGCGCTCGCCGGCTGGACCGGCGCCTCGCCGGCCGGCACCCTGCTCGCCGCCGCGGCGCTCTTCGGTCCCGCCAGCGTGCTGCTCGCGACCGTCTCGCCCTATGCCGTCCGCCTGGCGGCGCGCGACCTCGGCCGGCTCGGCGACACCGCCGGCCGTCTCTATGCCCTCTCTACTCTCGGCAGCCTGGGAGGCACGCTGGTCGCGACCTTCCTGCTGATCCCGTTCTTCGAGCTGCGCCACGTCCTGGCGCTGCTGACCGCGGCGACCGCCGCCACCGCCCTCGTCGCCGCGGCAGGCGGCGAGCCGGGCGCCAGGCGGCCCGAGCCTCCCGCTCCCGCGGCGGCTCCCGCGCCGGCGCCGGCGCTGGCGCAGGCGAAGGCGCTGGCGCCGGCGCTGCTCGCACTCCTCGTGCTTGCCGCGGCCCTCGCGGCGTTCCTGCCGGACGCCGGCACCGGCTCCGACCTGCTCTACCAGCGCACCACCCCCTACCAGACGCTGGCGGTGAAGGAGCGGGCGGGCGTCCGCTACCTCGAGAGCGACCGCGTCCAGCAGGCGGCGGTCCAGCTGGCGGACGGCGAGCCGGCCATGCGCTACCCGCGCTTCGCGGCGGCCAGCCTGCTGCTGAACCCGCGCCCGCGCCGCCTGCTCGCGCTCGGCATGGGCGGCGGCTCGGTGGGTTCCTACCTGCAGCGGCGGCTGCCGGAGCTGGCCGTCGACTACGTCGACATCGATCCGGCGGTGCCGGAGATCGCCCAGCGCTTCCTGCTGCTGCGCACCGGCCCGCGCACCACGATCACCGTCGCCGACGGGCGGCGCTTCCTGGCCGGCGCCGGCGGGCGCGCCTGGGACGTCGTCTACTGCGACACCTACATCGGCAGGAGCGTGCCCTTCCACCTCACCACGATCGAGTTCCTCGACGAGGTGAAACGCCACCTGGCCGCCGGCGGCAGCTTCGGGCTGAACCTCGCGGCGGGGCTCGCCGACCCCTTCTCGAAGGCCATGTACCGCACCGTCCTCGAGCGCTTCGGCGCGGTCTACCTGTTCAAGGTCGGCGGCGCCAGCAACGTGCTGGTGCTGGCGACCGATGCCCCGGGCGTGCCGCGGCCGCAGCTGCTCGCCCGCGCCCGCGAGCTCGACCGCGCGCTGCCCGGCTTCGATCCGTCGTTCAGCAGCATGGCCCACGCGCGGCTGGCCGTCGGCCTCGAAGCCGTCGACGTGCCCCTGCTGCGCGACGACTTCGCGCCCGTCGACCGCCTCATCCACCTCGGCGCCGCCGCCCGCGGCGAAGGGTGACCGGCGCGCGTCACGGTGCCGCCTCCGGCGCTCGGCAGCGAAGCGATCGGACGGTCGCCGGCACCGCTATCCCGGATCGCCCGGGTCTCCCGGCAGCCGGCGCAGCGCGTACCGCGCCCAGGGCGTGCGGTAGACGACCAGCTCGCCGCTGCCCATGGTCCGGTTGTCGGCCAACCGCACGCGCAGCACCGGCCGCAGCCCGAGATCGGCGGCGAGGTGCGGCAGCCAGGCGGGGAAGATGGCCACGAAGTCGGGCCGGCGGCCGGCGACCGCGGCGGCCATCGCCCGCTCCCAGGGAACGCCCCGCGCCACCTGCCGCTGCACCTCGAGGCGCAGCTCGGGGTTGGCGATGCCGGCGAGGTCGACGATGCGGTTGGGGAGCAGGTACTTGAAGGCGCCGATGTCGTTGACCGCCAGCACCGCGCCGGCGGGCAGGCGCGGCGCCAGCCAGCGCGCCGCGCGCACGTCGCTCGACTCGACGTCGAGCAGGTTGTGGGCGTAGAGGCCGGCGCACTGCAGCAGGCTGGAAGCGGTCGGCCACAGCAGCAGCGCCAGCAGCGCCAGGCCGGCCGGCAGCCGCGCCCTGCCGGCCACCACGCCGGCGCGCAACGCCGCGGCGGCGTCCGCGAGGGCGACCACGCCCAGCAGCGTCACCACCGGGAAGAGCGGGAAGAAGTAGCGGCCGAAGTTGCCGGCCATCATCCTGCCGGGCGGGCTGAGGGTGGAGTAGGCGAGGGGCAGCGCCACCAGCCAGAGCCCCGGCAGCAGCCCGCGGTCGCGGCGCGTGCCGAGGCGCGCCACGAGCGCCGCCACTCCTCCGCAGCAGAGCAGGGTCATGTACGGCTGCTGGCGGAACAGGATCTCGACCACGCCGGCGACGTACTGCAGGTCCGGCAGCCAGCGCCGCAGCTCGCCGCCCTTGGCCGCGTAGGTGGTGGGCAGGAAGGTGCCGCCGGCGATGCGGTAGAAGAGCAGCGGTCCCGCGAGCACGCAGCCCGCCAGCACGCCGCCCGCGGCGAGGCGCGCGAACGGCGGCCGCCGCCATCGCAGCGGCGCGTCCCCTGCCGCGGCATCGTCTACCGGGCGGTCGCGGTCGAACCGCAGGCAGCGGTCGCCGAAGGCGAGCGCCAGCAGCAGCAGGCCCTCGGGACGGGCCAGCGCCGCCAGGGCGAGCACGGCGGCGGAGACCGGCAGCCCGGCCGCCGCACCCGCCGCGGCCGCCGGGTCCGCCGCCCGCTCGCGCAGGTGCAGGACCATCCCCCAGGTCGAGAGCAGCACGAACAGCGGGATCTCCATGCCCGACAGCGCCGACCAGACCAGCCAGCCCGTTCCCAGGGTGAGGCCGCTCGCCAGCGCCGCCAGGCCCGGCGCCAGGCCGAGCTCCCGCGCCAGCCGCCAGGTCGCGTCGATGCCGGCGACGTAGAGCAGCGCGCCGGCCAGCTGCGCCCAGGCGAGCGGGTTGCCGGGGAGGTAGGCGAGCAGCGCCAGCAGCGCCGTCCACAGCGGCGCCGTCGAGCCGGTGACCAGCTCGCCGCTGTTGTACGCGAGGCCGCCGCCGGCGGCGAGGTTGCGGGCGAACTGCAGGTGGATCCAGCTGTCGTCGAGCGGCCACCCCAGGCCGCCGTCGAGCCGCCAGAGCTCGATCGCCAGGAAGCAGAGGCAGGCCGCGGCCGCGCCCAGGAGCAGGCACCAGCGGGCGCCGCTCGAGCGGGCCTCGCCGGCGGCGCCGGCGCCGCCGGCGAGATGGGCGGCGCCGGCGGACGGCGGGGCGAGAGGCGCCGTGGTCATGGGGAGAGCAAGCATATCCGAGTGCGCCTTAGGGGCAGGGCGCGGCCGGCGGCGGGCGCCGGGAGAAGGAGAGAGAGGTATGATCGGCGGCCGATGTCCTCCCCCGAGCTCGAGCGGCGCCTGCGCCAGGCCTCGCGCCTCGCGCTGTACGGCAGCATGGTGCTGGCGATCGCCGCCGGCTGGGGCATGGTCGCGACCCTCGATCGTCCGGTGGTGCCGGCCGAGACGGAGTGGATCGAGCACGATTACTTCCACGACCCGGCCGTCCGGCTGCTGCAGAGCTACGTCCAGATCGACACCAGCGAGGCGACCGGCGACGAGGTGCGCGGCGCCCGCTTCCTGGCCGCGCAGCTCGCCGCCGCCGGCATCCGCTCCGAGATCGAGGTGCTCGACGGCAAGCACGCCAATCTCTACGCCCGGCTCGACGGCCAGGACCCGCATCCGCTGGTGCTGCACAACCACATCGACGTCTCCGACGTCGACCCGCGCCAGTGGATCTATCCGCCGTTCGCGGCCCGCATCGTGCTGCCCTGGATCTGGGGGCGCGGCGTCTTCGACATGAAGAGCGTCGCCATCGCGCAGCTGCTGACGATGATCGATCTCGCCAGGAGCGGCCGGCCGCTGCGGCGCTCGGTGCTGTTCCTGGCCACCGGCGACGAGGAGGCCGGCGACAGCCGCCTCGGCGCGCAGTGGGTGATCCGCCGGCGGCCGGAGATGGTGCACGATTTCTGGGCGGTGCTCACCGAGGGCGGCACCGTCGAGGCCCGCTCCCGCTCGGACGTCAAGTACTGGGGCACCGAGATCGGCCAGAAGCACTTCGCGAAGCTCACCGTGTGCAGCGACAGCAGCGAGCGCCTCGAGGACCTGCGCCGCTCGCTGCTCGACCGCGGCTACACCGAGACCGACCTGCACCTGCTGCCGCAGGTCGCCGCGGTGCTCGCGGACTACGGCCCCAGCCGCGACAGCCGGTTGATGCGCGAGCCGCTGGCCCGTCTGCCGGACCTGCTGACCGACTTCACCGCCTTGCGCGCCATGCCGGCCTACGTGCGGTCGATGCTGCGCAACGAGGCGGTGCCGCTCCACGTCCGGCCCGCTCCCGGCGGCGGCTACCAGCTGCTCGTCATGCTCCACCTGCTGCCCGGCCAGCGGGCCGCCGACGTGCGCGACCAGCTGCTGCCGCCGTGGCTGATGCTCGGCTTGCAGACGAGCCTGTACGAGGTGCCCGGCAGCCCGCTGCCCAGCCCGACCGACCATCCGGCCTTCCGCGAGATCCTGGCCACCCTCAAGACCGAGTACCCAGACTTCCCCGCCGGGCCGTTCTTCCTGCCCTGGACCGCCACCGACGCGCGGTTCTTCCGCGCCGCCGGGGTGCCGTCGTACGGCTTCTCGCCGTTCCTCATCATGAGCACCGACACCTACCAGGTGGACCAGCAGAACGAGCGCCTCGCCCTTCCCGGCTTCGTGCAGGGCGTCGCGCTCTACCGCAAGCTCGTGCGCCGGCTGGTCCTCTGATGCTCCGGGGACGCCTCCGCCCGCCGCCGCTCCTCCTCGTCTCGCTCGTCCTCGCCGTTGCGCCGGCGGTGGGCGATGCGCCGCCGCGGCGGCTCTCCGAGGCCGCGGGCTGGCTGCGCGGCTACGTGCAGATCGACACCACCAATCCGCCGGGCAACGAGCGGCTGGCCGCCAACTACCTCGCCGCCATCCTGGCGCGCGAGGGCATCCCCAGCCGGCTCTGGGTCTCTCCCGGCGGGCGCGTGAGTCTCTCGGCGCGGCTGACCTCGCCGCGCGGCGGCGGGCGCGCCCTGCTGCTGCTGCACCACATGGACGTGGTGGCGCCGGGGGCCGGCTGGACCGTTCCGCCCTTCGCCGGCCTGCTCCGCGACGGCAGCCTCTGGGGGCGCGGTACCCTCGACGACAAGGGCCTGGGGATCTGCGGCCTCGCCGCCCTGGCCGACCTCAGGCGGCGGCGGGTGGAGCTCGACCGCGACGTCCTCTTCCTGGCCGTCGCCGACGAGGAGGACGGCGGCGGGCAGGGAGCCGCCTGGCTGGTCGCCAGTCATCCCGAGCTGTTCGCCGGGGTCGAGGGAGTGATCGGCGAAGGCGGACGCAACCAGTTCACCGACCGGCTGTTGTGGTGGGGGGTCGAGGTGGCGCAGAAGCGCCCGCTCTGGCTGCGGGTCGTCGCGCACGGCCGCGGCGGCCACGGCTCGGCGCTCAATCCCGAGAGCGCCAACCACCAGCTGATCGCGGGGCTGGCGCGGCTGCTGGCCCTGCCCGGGCACTGGCGGGTGACCGCGCCGGTGCGCGACTACCTGCGGGCCCTCGCGCCGCTGCACAACTCGCACTGGCAGCACCTGCTCACCCACCCCGACGACGCGATCGGCGACCAGGGCCCGCGCGAGTCCATCTTCCCGGGCATGGCCAGCCTCTTCCTCGACACCGTGCAGGTGACGGTGCTCGCCGGCGGCGACCGCGTCAACGTCATCCCCGCCGACGCCGAGGCCAGGATCGACGTCAGGATGCTACCCGACACCGACGGCGCCGCGTTCCTCGCCGCCGTGCGCGGCGCGCTCGGGCCGCGGCTGTCGGTCGAGGTGCTGATGACCGCGCCGCCGGCCCCCGCCTCGCCGGCTTCCGGGCGCCTGTACGGCGCCATCCGCCAGGTGCTCGGCCGCGAGGCGGCGGTGGTGCCGATGCTGGACGCCGGCACCACCGATTCGCGCTTCTTCCGCGAACGGCGCGTGCCGGCGTACGGCCTGGCGCCGTTCGCGCTCGGTCCGGACGACTCCGGCGGCATCCACGGCGCCGACGAGCACCTGCCCCTGGCCGAGCTCGACCGCGGCATCGAGCGGATGCGCCGGATCGTCGCGGCCTACGCGGCGGCGGCTCCGGCCGGCGCCCCACGTTGAGCGGCGGGGCGACTGACAACGCTTTGCCGAGCGGTGGACTTTTTTTGACACCCACGGCGAGCCCCGCGCGGCGAGCACCCCTGCGGATGTCGTCCTGATCGGTCGGAAGCATTGGCACACCTCTTGCCAACCCCGTGATCACGCTCAGCTCTCTTCGGGCCTCGGGGGGGAAAATGTGATGCATTGCCATTTGCACATAAGGCAAAAAGGGAAAGAAGGGAAAAAAGAGCAAAGAGGCTTCACGCTCATCGAGCTGCTCATCGTCGTTGCCGTGATCGGGATCATCGTCTCGATGCTGATCCCGAACCTGCTCGATGCCTTTCAGAAAGCGAAGCAGAAGCGCACCATGGCCGACATGAAAGTCATGGGTACGGCGATGTTCTCGTGGCTCACGGACCAGTCGGCGGCGGCCGCGGCCGGCGCCAGCTCCACCTCGATCGACCTCACGCAGTACGGCACCCAGCTCACCCCCGCCGATCTCACCACCGTCCTGGTGTCGCAGTACATCCAGTCGATCCCCACTCTCGACGGCTGGAAGAGCCCCTTCCAGTATTATCTGCGGACCGACAATCCGCACCTGGCCCAGGTCATGGCGATCCGCAGCCTCGGGCGCGACAAGACCGCGGAAGGAGACACCTACACCATCACCTCGTTCGATCCCACCGATTACGATCGCGATATCATCTGGGCCGACGGCTTCCTGGCGCGCTACCCGCAGAAGAGGTAAACGATTGATCGAGCAGCCTTCGCCGCCAGGCACCCGCTTCGCCTGGCTGCGATGGCTGCGATGGGCGCGAGCGGCGCCATGGACGCCGCCGGCGCGCCCCGTGCGGGCGGCGCTGCTGCTGGGCGCCGCCTGGCTGGCCGTGTTGTTCGGCCGCCTGCTGCCGCCCGGCCGCGCGCTGGCCAATCGCGACATCCTGCTGTTCCACCTGCCGCTGCGCGCCTGCTTCCGCAACCTGGCCGCCGCCGGCGTGCTGCCGCTCTGGAACCCGTGGCTGAACGGCGGCCAGCCGATCCTCTCCAACCCCAGCTACGCGGCGTTCTATCCGCCGACCTGGCTCGCCCTGCCGCTGCCGCCGGAGTACGCCCTGAGCGTGCTGGCGATCCTCCACGCCGCGATCGCCTTCGCCGGCGCCTGGCGGCTCGCCCGCCAGCTCGGCGCGGGAAGCGGCGCCGCTGCCCTGGCGGCGGTCGCCTACACCGGCAGCGGCGCGCTGCTGTCGCTGCTCGAGGCCTACACCCTGTTCTGCGGCATGGCCTGGTTCCCCTGGGTGCTGGCGCTGGGCGACGACGCGCTGCGCCGTCCGGCGGGCGGCGCCTGGCGCCGGCCGGCGCTGCTCGCCGGCCTGGCGCTCGCCATGCAGGTGCTCAACGGCGAGCCCTCGACCGTGGCGATCGGCGGCCTCGGCCTGCTGGCGCTCGCCGCGACGACCATCTCCGGCGCCTACCCGGCGCCTCCGGGTGGCCGCCGCCCCGCCGCCGCCACGGTCGCGTGGCGGGTGCTGGTGCCGCCGCTCGTCGCGGCGGCGCTGGCCGCGGTGCAGCTGCTGCCCACCGCCGACCGCCTCGCCGGCACCGCCCGCTCCGGCGGGCTGGCGGCCGAGGAGGCGACCCTCTGGTCGTCGCCGCCCGAGCGCCTGGTCGAGACCGTCTTCCCGCGCTTCTTCGGCGACCCGTCGCGCCAGGGCGAGGGGCTGTTCTTCGGCCGCGGGCTGCACGACCTCGACTATCCCTACGTGGTGTCGATCTATCCCGGCCTGCTGGTGACCCTGCTCGGCATCGCGGCGCTCTGCCGGTGGCGGGTCCCGCGGCGCGGCGCCTGGGCGCTCTGCCTGGCGGCCGGGTGCTTCCTGGCGCTCGGCCGCCACAACCCGTTCTACGACCCGCTGCGGCGCCTGCTGCCGCCGCTCGCGGCGATGCGCTACCCGGAGCGGTTCGTCCTCCTCGCCATCGCACCGCTGGCGTTCGCCGCCGCTCTCGGCTGGCAGCGCCTGCTCGACGAACGGCGGGCCGGCCGGGAGCAGGCGGCCGACCTGCCGCTGGCCCTCGGGCTGGTGATCCTGGCCACCGCCGGGGCGCTGGCGAGCCTCCTCTACTTCGCCCCCGGCACCGCCGCGGCCTGGCTCGCCGATCATGCCCCCCTGCCCGTCACCCCCCGCGCCCTCGCCCAGGGCCTGGCGCTTCTGCGCCGCGAGGCCTGGGCCGCGGTCGCCACCGCCGCGGCCGCCGCGGCGCTGCTGGCGCTCTGCCGCTGGCGCCGCCCGCGCGCCGGCCTGCTCTCGGCGCTCGCCGTGGTCCTGCTCGCCGGCGACCTCTGGCATTACGGCGGCGGCCTGGTGCGCACGGTGCCGGTCGCCGAGTACCGGCAGCCGCCGCCGCTGCTCCGCGAGCTGAAGCCCCGGGGTGCCCGGCTGTTCGTGCAGACGCTCCCGGAGGAGCGCCGGCTGCGCCTCGCCAGGGGCGACGCCGGCCTGGCGCTGACCCGGGCCCTGCTGGCGCGCCTGCTGCCGTACTCGGCGGCGCTGTGGCAGGTGCCGTACGCCCTCAACGAGGACTTCGACCGGATGCTCACCCGCTGGGGATCCGCCACCCTCGAGGTGCTGCACGCCGACCTCCGGCAGCAGCCCGAAATGGCGTTCCGCCTGCTGGGCGCCTGGGGGGTGGGCGGCATGCTGCTGCGCGACACGACCGCGGCGGGGCTGCCCGAGGAGGCCGTGCCGTCGCAGCCCTCGCCCTTCCCGCTCCCGGCGCCGCGCCGCTTCGTCCCCGACCGCTTCCGCATGAGCGTCTACCGCTTCGTGCCGCGGGTCGCTTTCGATCCCAGCTACGCCTCGGCGCTCTTCCTCGCCCGCAGCCAAGGCTTCGCCGTGGACCGCGAGGAGCACTGCGTGCGCACCGGCGCGCCGCCGGCGACGGTCAGTTACCCTCTCCCGCCGCAGGTCCTCGCGTTCAAGGACGCCGCCGGCCGCATCGACCTCCGCTACCGCGCCGCGGCAGGGGGCTTCTTCGTCGTCGCCACCACCTTCGACCGCGGCTGGCGGGCGGCGGTCGACGGCGTACCGCTCCGCGTCTATCCAACGGCGGCCGGCCAGCTGGGAGTGGCGGTGCCGGCCGGCGAGCACCGCCTCGAGCTGGCCTACCGCGAGCGCCTGCTGCCACTCGGGGCCGCCATCAGCCTGGCCGCCCTGCTGGCCGTGGCGGTCGGGGCGCGCCGCTCGCGTAGAATCCAGCGATCGTGTCCCTGCGCATCCTCCTCGACGCCTACGCGGCGGTGCTCGGACTGATCGCCGGCAGCTATCTGAACGTCGTCATCCACCGGCTGCCCAGGGGCCTGTCGACCGTGCAGCCGCGCTCGGCCTGCCCGGCGTGCGGCGCCCCGATTCCCGCGCGCGACAACCTGCCGCTCTTCTCCTTCGCGCTGCTCGGCGGCCGCTGCCGGGCCTGCAAGGCGCCCATCTCCTGGCGCTATCCGCTGGTCGAGGCGGTGACCGCGGCGCTCTTCGTCGGCTGCCTCGAGCGCTTCGGCGTCTCGCTCGCGGCGGTGGCGGCGGCGCTGTTCTGCTGCCTGATGCTGGCTCTCGGCCTGATCGATCTCGAGCACCTGCTGCTGCCCGACCGCCTCACCCTGCCCGGGATCCTGGCGGGCCTGGCGCTGCAGCCCTGGCTGCCCTGGGGCGGCCTGTGGCAGGCGGTCGCCGGGGCGCTGCTGGGAGCGGCGGTGCTGCTGGCGATCTGGGCCGCCTGGTACCTGGTGCGGCACGAGGAGGGCATGGGGCTCGGGGACGTCAAGATGCTGGCCCTGATCGGCGCCTTCCTCGGCTGGCGGGGGACGCTGGTGGCGCTGTTCTTCGCCTCTTTCGCCGGCGCCCTGACCGGCCTGGCGTTGATCGCGACCGGCGGCGCCGGCATGCGATCGAAGCTGCCCTTCGGCAGCTTCCTGGCGCTCGCCGGCATCGCCACGCTCTTCGTCGGCCGCGAGATCGCCGGCTGGTACGCCGGCCTCCTCTGAGCGCGACGCCGGAGCCGTCGCGATGTCCGTCGCGATGTGTATAATCGCGAACAACTGGAAGGAGCTCCAACCCGCCATGACGTCTCGATCCCGGGTCACCCAGCCGGCCGGCACGGCCGCCGCCGCGCTGGCCGGCGCCCTCGCCCTGCTCCTCGGCCCCGCGCCTCTCCACGCCGACTGGATCGTCACCCGCCAGGGCGAGCGCTTCGAGATCCAGGGGACGTGGCAGCTCAAGGGCAAGCTGGTGGTCTTCACCCTGCCGAACGGCACCCTCTCGTCGATGCGCGCCGACCGGGTCGACCTCGATGCCAGCAAGCAGGCGACCGTGAAGGCGAAGCAGCAGGCCGCGGCGCCGCCGGCGGCTGCCGCCAAGGCGGAGCCGAAGCGCAAGGCGGTCATCGTCCTCACCGACAAGGACTTCAAGAAGCCGCTGCCGGAGGGCGCCGCGCCCGGGGCGCCGAAGACCGCGGGCGCCGCCGACAAACCGGCAGGCGCCGCGGGCGGCAAGGACAACCCGTCGCCGAGCAAGAGCGTGCCGAACGCCGCCGAGGTGGTGAAATGGGACCGGGTGCCGGCCAGCGAGAGCAAGGCCGCCGGCGCCGAGCTTCAGGGCACGGTGCGGAACACCTCCCAGGACATCCTGACCGAGGTGGGCGTCGTGGCCGCCCTCTACGACGACAACGGGACCTTGATCGGCCGCTTCCCGGCGGTCGTCGACACCCAGCAGCTGCCGCCGGGGGAGAGCAGCAAGTTCCACCTGGTGGCCAACGGCGTCTTCGCCTTCGCCGCGATCCACTGGGAGATCACGAGCAAGGGCTTCCGCTCGGTCCAGCCGCCTCCGGCACCTCCGCCCGGCGGTTAGCCGGCGCCCAGCGCCCGGCGGACCGCGCCGAGCAGCTCCTCGTCGTCCTCGGGCGCCACGGTGCGCAGATCGAGCAGCAGCCGGCCGCGATGCTGGTAGCCGATCACCGGCGGGTCGCCGAGGCGCAGCCGCGCCAGCAGCTCGTCCCCGCCGGCCAGCGCCAGCGCTTCGCCCGGGATCGGCGCTTCCGGCGCCGAGCCGCCGCCCAGGAAGGCGTCGGCGGGGACGATCTCGGCGACGCCGGCGCCGGGGGGGACTGTCGTTCCCAAAGCCGCGGCGGCGCGCTCGAGCCGCTGCCGGTGCGCGGCCGGGTCGGGCCACATGCGGTCCAGCGGCATCGCCCCGCCGGCGAGGTGGAGGCGCAGCACCGCCTCGAGCGCGGCGAGCGCCGTGCGGTCGGGCCGCAGCGCGCGGTAGAACGGGTGGCGGCGGCAGCTCGCCAGCAGGTCGCGCCGCCCGAGCAGCAGGCCCGCCTGGGGACCGCCCAGCAGCTTGTCGCCGCTGCCGCAGGCGAGGTCGCAGCCCAGCTCCATCAGCTCGGCGAGGCTGGGATGCTCGGCCAGCTGCGGCGCCGTCCGCGGGCTGCGCGGCAGCAGCACGCCGCTGCCCTCGTCCACCAGCACCGGCACCCCGACCCGCCTGCCGAGCTCCACCAGCTCGCGCGGCGTCACCGCGGCGACGAAGCCCGAGAGGCGGAAGTTGCTCGGGAACACCTTGAGCAGCAGCGCCGTGGCCGGTCCCACCGCGCGCTCGTAGTCGGCGAGGCGGGTGCGGTTGGTGGTCCCCACCTCGACCAGCCGGGCGCCGGCGGCGGTGAGGATCTCGGGGATCCGGAACGAGCCGCCGATCTCGACCAGCTCGCCGCGCGACACCACCACCTCGCGGTCCCTGGCGAGCGCCGCCAGGCACAGCAGCAGCGCGGCGGCGTTGTTGTTGACCGCCAGCGCCGCGGCGGCGCCGGTGGCGGCGGTCAGCAGCCGCTCGACCCGGCCGTTGCGCTGGCCGCGCCGGCCGGTCGCCAGGTCGATCTCGAGGTCGCAGTAGGCGTCGAGCAGCGGCGGCAGCGCCGCCGCGACGGCGCGCGGCAGCGGCGCGCGGCCGAGATTGGTGTGGACGAACACCCCGGTGGCGTTCAGCACGCGGCGCAGCCCACCGCCCAGCGACGCGGCGAGCTCGGCGGCCAGGCGCTCGGCCAGCCGGTCGATTCCGGCGATCTCGGCGATCCCCGCGATCTCGGCGATCTCCGCGATGTCCGCGACGTCCGCAAGGTCCGCGGCCGGGGCGGCGGCGGGCGCCGCCGGCGCCGCGCCCAGGCGCTCCCGCAACGCCGCCAGCATGCGGCGGGCTTGGACCTTCACCTGCTCCCGTCCGTATAATGCAGAGAGCGCCGCCACCGCCGGGTCGTCGAGCAGCCGGTCGAGCTGCGGCAACGCTCGGCGGGCGTCCTGGGCAACCTGATCTGGAATCCGCATTGGATGACGATCGGGATGAGAATCGGATGACGGGCGGGCATGGGCCGGCGCCTGAGTCATTCTAGGAGATTCGTGGACCCCAAGCGACATCCGCATCGAGGGCTGGCAGCCGCGGCGCCCGGGTCGTCTCCCCGGAGCGGCGTGGGCCCTTCGGCGAGCATGGCGAGCATGGCGAGCGCGGCGAGCGCGGCAATCGGCGGCAGCGGCGGCAGCGCCGGCAGCGTGTCCGTTCCGCGAGCGGCCGCGGCGGCGCTGGCCGGCCCGCTGGCGAGAACCGACGCGGCCAGGGCGGCCGGCGCTCCCACGGTGACGGAGGCGATCGACCACCTGGCCGCCGACATCCGGCAGCTGCGGGTCGATTTCGAGCGCTTCTTCAGCGGCGCCCTGCTGATCCCTCCCGACGAGCTGCGCCGCCGCGTCCAGGCGCGCCTGCGCCAGCTGCGGAACGTCAACAACATGAGCGCCGTCGACCGCTTCCGCCTCGGCGATCTCGAGGCCCGGCACAACAGCTACGACGAGCTGTTCACCCGGCGCCTGCGCGACCGCGAGGAGGGGCGCCTGCGCACCGGCCAGGCGCCGCCTGCGCCGCCTGCACCGCCTGCGCCGCCGGCGGGTTACGACCCAGGCGCCGGCATCGTCATCGGCCCCGATCCCGACCCGCGGGCGGTGGCCGCCCTCTACGCGGGTCTGACCGCCGCGGGAGCCTCCGGCGGCGGCGCGGAGGCACCGCGCTTCGATCTCGCCAGCTTCGGCAGTTACCTGCAGCGCCAGGCGGCGGCGATTCGCGCCAAGACCGGCTGCGCGGAGGTCCAGTTCCGCCTCGCGGCCGAGGACGGGAAGCTCCGGCTCAAGGCCCGCCCGCTGTCGCCGGCGCCCCCGGCTCCGGGGGATCCACGCTAAGACGTAAGGAGAAGACGTGACCATCGCCAAATTGCCACGATCGCGCCCGCGGGCGCTTCCCATCCTCACCGTCCTCGGCTCGCTCGTCGCCGCCGGCGCGCTGCTCTCGATCATCGCCATGACCGCCGCGGCGGCGGTGCCGCCGAACCTCCAGGCGGCGCTCGAGAAGCAGCAGCGGTTGGCGGCGGCACGGCCGCAGGACGCGGCGGTCTTCAACGATCTCGGCAACCTCCTGGTGATGGCGGGCCAGCCGTCGGAGGCCGAAGCGGCCTACCGCCACGCCGTGGAGATCGACCCGCACCGGCTGTCGGCGCTGTACAACCTCGGTCTATTGCAGCTGCAGGCGGGGAAGCCCGCCGAGGCCCGGCAGCTCTTCGAGAAGGTGCTCGAGATCGAGCCGCGGCATGCCTGGGCCCACTACCAGATCGGCGCTCTCCAGGAACGCAAGGGCGACAAGTCGCGGGCCGTCCGCGAGTACGCCCAGGCGTTCAGGCTCGATCCCCAGCTCGCCTTCCGCGAGGTCAACCCGCAGATCGTCGAGAACGGCCTGGTGACGGAGGCGCTGCTGCTCGCCTACCGCCGCGAATCCTCGGCGGCCGCGGCGCCGCCGATCTACGACGAGCGGTCGCGCATCCGCGAGCTGCTGGTGCAGCAGCCCGGCCAGGCCGGCAAGGACGCCGCCGCCGAAGCCGCGGCTGCCGCGCCGCCGGCCGCCGCACCGACCGGTCCCGGCGGCCGGGCGACGGTGCTGCGGCAGAGGGACCTCTCAGGCGTCAGCACCCTGGGCCAGGCAACCCCTCCCGGCAGCCGTCCGGGCGCGCCACCAACCGCCGGGCGTCCCACGGGCCCCTACGGAGCGCCGGGCTACGTTCCCCAGCAGGACAGCGGCGGCGCCTACCAGGGCGGCGCGCGGCAGTGGACCCGCCCCGCGCCGAACCCCAATCTCGACGGCACGCAGCCGGGCACGGTGGTGACACCCCCGCCGGTCGGTCTCTACTACCGGCCGAACCCGGCGAGCACCGGCCGCCTCGGCACCCAGGTGATGCCGGAGCAGAACGGCTAGCTGCTTCAGACGTTGAAGCGGAAGTGGACGACGTCGCCGTCCTGGACGACGTAGTCCTTGCCCTCGAGGCGCAGGAGAGCCACCTCGCGGCACGCGGCCAGGGTCTTCAGGCGGAGCAGATCGTCCCAGCGCACGACCTCGGCGCGGATGAAGCCGCGCTCGATGTCGGAATGGATGCTGCCGGCGGCTTCGCGGGCGCGCGTGCCGCGGCGGACGGTCCAGGCCCTGACCTCGTCCTCGCCGACGGTGAAGAAGGCGATCAGGCCGAGCAGCCCGTAGCTGGCGCGGCTGAGCCGGTCCAGGCTGGGCTCGGCGAGGCCGAGGTCGTCCAGGAACTCGCGCTGCTCCTGGGGCGGCAGCCGGCTGATCTCCTGCTCGATCGGCGCGCTCGCCGTGATCGCGGTGACCGCCGGCCGCGGCACGACCCCGAACTCCGCGGCGGCGGCGGCCGCCCGTCCCTCGTCGGCGTTGATCACCAGCAGCATCGGCTTGGCCGACAGCAGCTGGAAGCCGCGCAGCCGCCGCTCGTCCTCGGCGTCGAGCGGCACCTCGCGCAGCGGCGTCTCGGCCTCCAGGGCGGGCATGATCACGTCGGCCAGCAGCGCCCGCTCGCGCTGCTCCTCCGGAGTCAGGCCGCGCTTGACCGCCTTGTCCAGGCGCTCGAGGCGCCGCTCGACCAGGTCGTGATCCGCCAGGATCAGCTCGAGATCGACCATCGCCACGTCGCGGGCCGGATCGACCGTCTCCTCGGGGTGGACGATCTCCGGGTCGGTGAAGGCGCGCACGACGTGCACCAGCGCGTCGACCGTCTTGAGCTTGGCGAGATCCAGGCTCTCGGCGCTCTCGCCGCGCTTGAGGCCCGGGATGTCGACGTACTGCACCGTCGCCGGCACGTAGCGGCGCGGCTCGAACAGGTCGCGCAGCTGCTCGAGGCGGGGATCGCGCACCGCCGCCGCGCCGAGATGGGTCTCCGCCGAAGCCGAGAACTTGCCCGTCGCCTGCTGCGAGGCGGTGAGGGTGTTGAACAGCGTGGTCTTGCCTGACTTCGAGAGACCGAGGATGCCCAGCTGCAAGCCGCCCTCCCAGGGACCGTGGGAGCGGCAGGTTACCGCCTCCCCCCGGGCGCGTCAATGTCCGCCGCTTGTTGGTAGTGGGTCAGTTACACTGCCGCCGGGTCCACCTGCCATGGTTGCGAGATCGAGAGCCACCCCGCAGGCGAAGAAGAGCGCGGCGCGGCGACGGCGGACGCCCGCGACGCCCGCGACGCCCGCGACGCCGACATCGCGCGCGCCAGCCGCGCCGCGGCGGCGGCGAGTTCCAGCGCCGAGAGTCCTGATCCTGGCGGCGGCGGCCCTCCTGCCGCTGCTCGTCTACTGGCCGACGACGGGCTACGGGTTCCTGCTCGACGACTTCGTGCTCTACCGGACGAGCGCGTCCCTGACCGATCTCGGCAGCATCCCGCGGGGGTTCGTGACCGACCTCGGAGCGCTGCGCAAGGGGGCGGACACCGTCATCAGCAGCTACTACCGCCCGGTCTTCCTGGCGCTCTCGACGCTCTACCACCAGCTCGCCGGCGGCGAGCCGGCTGCCTGGCACGCCGCCGCCGTGGCGCTGGCGGCGCTGATCGGCGCGCTGGCGTGCGGGTTCTTCCTGCGCCTGGGATTCTCGCCGCCCGTGGCGCTGCTCGCATCCCTGGTCTTCTCGCTCCACCCGTCCCACGTCAGCTCGGTCGCCTGGGCGTCGGGGCTGCAGGAGCTGCTCGCCGCGTGCTTCGTGCTCTGCGCGCTCCATGCGCTCCTCTGGCGCCGGCGTCCGCGAGACGGCGGCGACGCCGTGCCGCTCGCCCTGGCCGCGGGCGCCTACGCGCTGGCGCTGCTCTCGAAGGAGGTGGCGATCGGCCTGCTGCCGTTCGCCGCCGTCTGGGCGCTCGCCGCCGGGAAGAGCGACCCCGCGGAGTCGCGCCGGCTGTGGAGGGCGACCGGCGTCCTGGCGGGCGTCACGCTGCTCTATCTCGGCGTTCGCCTCGCGATCTTCGGCGGCCTGGCGCTGCCGTTCCCGGGCGCTCCAAGGTTCCGCGACGCGCTGCCGTCGGTGCCGGTGGCGCTCGTCACCTACCTGCGCCTGCTGGTCTGGCCGGCCGGGTTCTCCATCTTCCGCCCCGAGCGTCCTGTCTACGGGGCGTTCGCCGGGCGCGTGCTGCTCTCCGGCGGCGTGCTCCTGGTTCTGCTGATCGCCTGCGCCTGGCTCGTCAAGCGCCGGCGGGATCTCGCGCTGCCGCTGGCCTGGGCCGTCGTCTGGCTGCTGCCGGTCCTCAGCCTCTGGGCGCTCGACCCGCAATGGATGGTGACGGACCGGTACCTGTTCCTGCCGTCGCTCGCCCTGCCATGGCTGCTGGTGTCCCTGGCGTCTCCGGCGTCCCTGATGCCCACGGCAGCTCCAGCGCCTCCGGCACCTTCGGCGCGTCCTGCATCCGCGCCAGCCCACGACGACCGCCGGCGAGAGCGGCTGACCATCGCGGTGCTGTCAGCGCTGGCGATCGTCTTCGCCATCCTCGCCGTCCGCTACTCCGCGATCTTCCACGACGAGCGCACCTTCCTGGCGGCGATGGAGAAGGCCGAGCCGACGAGCCCCCTGGTCTTCGGCGAGAAGGGCAGGCTGGCGCTGCGCGACGGCGACCTCCCGGCAGCCCGGGCCGCGTTGACCAGGGCCGTCGAGCTCGACCCGCTGGGCCCCGGGGCGCTGATCGCGCTCGGCGACCTCGACCTGCGGCAGGGCGACTTCGCCGCGGCGGAGCTCCATTACCGGCGATCCCTCGCCGTCAGGCCGTACGCCAGCCGCGGCTTCAAGCTGCTGGCGATCGCCGAGTCGAAGGCAGGCCAACGCGAGAGGGCCCTCGCCTTGGCCGCCGAGGCCGCGCACCGCTGGCCGGACGACTTCGAGGCCCAGCTCCTGCACGCCCTCTTTCTGGGCCAAGCCGGCGACAGGCCGCAGGCCACCGCCGCCTTCGAAGCCGCCCGCCGCCTGCGTCCAGGCGATCCCGCCGTCGCGGGCGGCCTCGACGACGCCATGGCGCGCCTGCTTCCGGGCCTGCTGCCGCGGCCTGGCGGCAGTCCGGCGACGCCATAGGCAGTCCTGACCTCGAGGGGGGCTGGACGCGGGGCTGGACCCTGCTCGCCGCCCACGGCTGAATGGTAGACAATCTACCCTCGACTCCCGGATCGGTGGTAGACTGTCTACCATCATGGCCAAGCCGCCCGCCTCCTCTCCCTCCTCCCCCGACCGCGTCGAGCTGCTGCAGGGCACCCTCGACATGCTCATCCTGCGCACTCTCGTCTTCGGTCCGGCGCATGGCCACCAGGTGGCGGCGCACATCCAGCGCACCAGTGCCGAAGTGTTGCAGGTCGAGCACGGCTCGCTCTACCCGGCGCTCCACCGCCTCGAACGCAAGGGATGGATCGCCGCGAGCTGGGAGACGGCCAAGGACCGCAACCGCCAGTTCAAGTACTACCGGCTGACCCCCGCCGGCCGCCGCCAGCTGGTGGCGGAGGAGTCGAAGTGGCGGCAGCTCGCCGCCGCCATCGCGCGCGTCATGGGGACCGCGTCATGAGCCTCCGCGCGGCCGTCGCCCGCTGGCGCGGCCGCCTCGCCCGGCGGCGGGACCGGGAACAGGACCTCGAGCGCGAGCTGCGCGCCCATCTCGACCTCGAGGCCGAGGAGCAGGAGGCGGCGGGAGCCAGCCCGGAAGCAGCCCGCCAGGCCGCTCTCCGTGCCCTGGGCAGCCCGGTGCTGGTCAAGGAGCGGGTCCGCGAGAGCTGGGGCTGGACCTGGCTCGACCGCCTGCGGCAGGACCTCCGCCTTGCCCTGCGGCAGCTGCGCCGCAGCCCGGGATTCACCGCCGCCGCCATCGTCACCCTGGCCCTCGGTCTGGGTGCCAACACGGCGATCTTCACGCTCATCAACCGCGTCCTGCTGAGCCCGCTGCCGGTCGACCGGCCGGGCGAGCTCTACAGCCTGGGCGACAACCGCAACTGCTGCGTGGCGACCGGCATCCAGGACAACTTCACCCTGGCCTCCACCGCCGTCTACGAGCAGCTGCGCGACCACACGCCGGAGTTCTCCCAGCTCGCCGCCTTCGAGAGCCAGGTGATTCTCTATTCCTTCCGGCGCAGCGGCGCCGCCGCCGCTCCCGAGCCGGCGCGCGGCGAGTTCGTCTCCGGCAACTACTTCGCCATGTTCGGCGTGCGCCCGGCGGCCGGGCGCCTGCTCGCCGCCGCCGACGACCGGGCCGGGGCGCCGCCGGCGGCGGTGATGAGCTATCGCTGCTGGGCCGAGCGCTTCGCCCGCGATCCGGCGGTGGTGGGCGGCAGCTTCGCGCTCGAGAGCCTGCCCGTCACCGTGGTGGGCGTCGCGCCGCCGGGATTCTTCGGCGACACGCTGCGCACCGATCCGCCGGACCTCTGGCTGCCCACCGCCGCCGAGCTGCAGCTGCGCGGCGAGACCTCGCTGCGCCGCCATCCCGAGGAGTCCTGGCTCTTCGTGGTCGGCCGTCTGCGGCCTGGCATGCGGCCGGCGCCGGTCGCGGCGCACATCGCGACGCAGGTCCGGCAGTGGCTTCTCGCCCATGCCGCACCCACGGGCCGCGAGCGGGCCGCGATCGCCCGCATGGCCGTCGAGCTGCATCCGGCGGCCGGCGGCGTCGGGCTCCTGCGGGACACCTACGGCGCCGGGCTCGGCGTGCTGATGGCCGTCTCGGGCCTGCTGCTGCTCATCGGCTGCGTCAACGTGGCCAACCTCCTGCTGGCGCGCGCCACCGCCGCCCGCCGGCAGACCGCCGTGCGCGTCGCCCTGGGGGCCGGCCGCGGCCGCCTCATCCGCCAGACCCTGACCGAAGGGGTGCTGCTGGCGCTGCTCGGCGGCGCGGCGGGGCTGGCGGTCGCGCTCGCCGCCACGCGCCTCATGCTGGCGCTCGCCTTCCGCGGCGCCGGCTACGTCCCCATCGATCCCAACCCCTCGCTGCCGGCGCTGGCTTTCGGCTTCGTCCTCGCGCTGCTCACCGGCGCGGTCTTCAGCGCCACCCCCGCCTGGCTCGCCTCGCGTGTCCATCCGGCCGAACCGCTGCGCGGCGCCGGACGCTCGACGCCCGAGGGCGCTGGCCTGCCGCAGCGCTCGCTGCTGGTCGTGCAGGCCGCCCTCTCGCTCGTGCTGCTGGTCGGCGCGGGCCTGCTGAGCGAAAGCCTCGGCCGGCTCGAGAACCAGCGCTTCGGCTTCGAGACGCGGAACCGCCTGATGCTCGACGTCGACCTCGCCCTGGGCGGCTCGACGCCGGAGCGGCTGCGGGCGCTCTACCAGGCGCTCACCCGGCGCCTGACCCGGATCCCGGGTGTGGCGAGCGCCAGCCTGGCGCTCTACAGCCCGCTCGAAGGGATCAACTGGAACGACGCGATCTGCATCGAGGGCATCCCCGGCCGCATCCCGGCGCGTGACGACGAGCGGGCGCCGTCGATCGACCGCGTCAGCTCGCACTACTTCGAGACCGTCGGCACCCGCCTGCTGCGCGGCCGGGCGATCGACGAGCGCGACACGCCGGCCTCCCACCACGTCGCGGTGATCAACGAGACCTTCGCCCGCAAGTACTTCCCCCACCGGGATCCGCTCGGCCGGCACATGGGCCTGGGCAGCGACCCCCGCCACGCCAGGGACTACGAGATCGTCGGCATCGTGGAAGACGCCAAGTACACCAACCCGCGGGTCCCTGCCTACGCCACGGAATTCATCCCCCTGCTCCAGGACCAGGTCTACGACGAGCCGACGATGATCAACATGCAGACGCGGTCCAACCGGGTGCGCAGCATCCAGCTGCGCCTGGCCGGCCCGCTCGACGTGCAAGCCGCGGTGCGCCGCGCCCTGGCCGAAGTCGATCCGGACGCCAGCGTGCTCGGCGCGGTGAGCTTCGACGAGCGGGTCCGCCGAGCCTTCAACGCCGACCGGCTCATCGCCCGCCTGACCGAGCTCTACGGCCTGCTGGCCCTCGTCCTCGCCGCGGTCGGCCTCCATGGCGTCGCCGCCTACACCGTCGCCCGCCGCACCGCCGAGATCGGCATCCGCGTCGCCCTGGGCGCCGCCCCCTGGAACGTCGTCCTCATGGTCTTGCGCGCCGCCCTGGCGCCGATCGCCCTCGGCCTTGCCATCGGCACCCCCGCCGCCCTCGCCGCCGGCTGGGCCCTAGCCAGCCGCCTCTTCGGCGTCGACCCCTACGAGCCGCACATCTTCCTGGTCGCCCTCCTGATGCTAGCCGGCGCCGCCTTCGCCGCCGCCGTCGTCCCCGCCCGCCGCACCACGGCGATCGATCCCATCCGCGCCCTGCGCGCCGAGTGAGCTGCTCTCTACTTCAGCGCGCTGCGATACTGGTCAGCGATTCGCTCGGACGTCCTTGTGCAACTCCCCTGCGCATCCGTCCTCCGACGACCATGCGCTGCTCACCGGCAACGGCATCCTCCATCCGTCGCGACGTATATGAGGTGCGCGCGGCTGGCTGGCCTGCCGGCGGCCAGGGCGGCGCGTCATGAATGGATATCATTCACGGCGTGAATGGATTACTCTCCCGCGCCTACATCCTCGAGCGGGCCCGCGAGGAGCCCGCGGCGTGAGTACTCCGCCCGCGCCGGTTTCCTGCTCCACGCCGGCAGCGAGATCGCCTGGCTGGCCGACGGCATCCTCGCGGCGCCCTGGTGGAGGGTGGTCTGAGGGGCGCCGCCATCGCCGTGAAGGCGCGGGGGGCGAACCTCCAGGGCGCCGCTTGCCGCAGCAGCGCGAGAGCCGGCCGCTTCCGCCTCACCCGCCTGGAGCCAGGACGGGCGGTACCGGGGTGTCCTTACGATCGTCGAAGCGCACCCGCGCGTAGATCTCGGCCATCTTCAATGCACACTCGATCGAGGGAAGGACAATGGAGCCTGCACCGCGGGCGCAATAGAGCTGTTCGTAGAGCGCCACTGCGCCCCATTGCGCGAGGTGAGCGAGGTCACCAGAAACCGCGGATTGGCGCCTCGTGGGAGATGCTCGGCCTTGCCGATGACGCGTCGCTGCCGCGACCAGCTCTTACGGGTGCTGTAGACGAAATCTCGGTACACGCGCTCGGCCTTGCCTGACGACTCCGAGAGCGCGCGCGCCTGGGCCAACTCTCCGCCCAGAGCGCGCTGCAACCGGGCATTGCGAGCCAAGCCAAAGACATAGCCCACACCCGTTTTGCTCACACCAGGCCATCAGCTCCTCGCGCGCAAACCCCGAGTCGCCGCGCAGGATGATCTCCACCTCCGACCAACGGCTGCGGATCTGATCGACCAGGCGCGTGACCTCGTCGACGGCGCCGGCCGAAGCATCGATGTCGGAGCGCCGCAGCCGAGTGCACAGCAGGTGAGAGCCGCAGAAGATATAGAGCGGCAAGTAGCAGTGGCCGCCGTAGTAGCCGTGGAGGAAGCGGCCCTCTTGTTGCCTATGGAGAGGATCGTCGGTCGCGTCCAGGTCCAAGACGATCTGCTGCGGGGCCTGCTCATGAGCCGACAGAAAAACCTCGACCAAAAAGCGGTCCACGGCTTCGGCATCGACCGCGATCTTCCGTACTTGTCCTGGGCGACTGCACCCCATTCCAGCCGGTTCAAGGTGCTCTTGCCAGCCAGTGGCTTGCCGCGGTCCTGCTCGTGGCGCCGGTCCCTGCCGGTGGGATCTGCCTTGCCCACGATCGTCGCCAGCAAAGGATCCGTCCGCAGCTCGTCGTGGTCGTTGAGATCCTCGTAACCGAGCGCTAATCCCAACACCCGCTGGCGCACCAACTCCTCGACGCTGTGCTCGATCAACTCCGGGTTGCGCTGATCCCGGAAGCAGGCTGCAAACTGTCGCAGGATGCCCCGTCGCCTCTCCACCTCGCCCAGCAACAGCAGCCCACCATCCGAGCTCAGGGTCCCCCCATCGAACGAGGCGACCACCCGCCTCCGGCGCCTCCGGCCCGACCCTTGAAACTCAAGCTGCTGAGGGATACAGTCTGTCGCCGTAGGGCTGCTCTCCTTGTCTGGTCTAAGTGCTTGGTGACACAACACTTATACCACATAGAAGCAGCCCTTTCTCACTCTCTCATGAGAAATCCGGGCTAGGGCTGTGCTCGATCATCCAGGAACTCAGCGAGCGCGGCGGCGGCGGCCGAGCGGAGCCGCAGGTAGTCGGCCTCCGGCAGGCGCCGGATGGCTCTTTCGTTGATCAGACGCCTGCCGGTCAGGGCCGTCGCGATCTCGGCGGGAGCGGACCAGAGCGGCTTGCGCCCGGGTCCGCGCAGCACCGGCCAGTGGCGCAGCAGGCCATTGGTGGTGATGGTCACCAGCCGACCGGTAGCCTCGACGAAGGTGGCACTGACCACCGGATCCACCTCGCTCACGAGTCGTGACAGCAGCCGTGGCCATGCCTCGCCCGGCCGGGCTGCGCTCTGGTGCAGGAGCAGACCGGTCACCGGCAGTCCTGAGGCGAAGTCGTAAACCCGCAGGCCAGATGCTCGCTCGACAGTGGTCACGTTCGTCGCCAGGTTAAACCATCGTCCGTTGGGGCTCAGCAGATCCGCGCCGCGAACGGGATAGAGCCTCGCGCCGCCCGAGCTGAACGCCGACAGCACCGGCGTCTCGCTGCCGGCTGGCACGATGGTCGTACCGGGTCCCTCCCGGCGCAAGACGACGACGACGTTGCCAGGCAGAGATCCCCTGACCTCGCCTGCGCGGTCGACGTGGATCTGCCGCAGGTTCAGCACGATGTCATAACCGAGATCGAACGGCAGGCCGGCGGCATCGCTGAATGGCAGCGCCTTGCCCAGCTGCCCCTGCCCAGTAATGCTCCAGATGGCGATGGAGGAGTACCCGAAGTCGGCGATCAGCGCATCACCATCGGCCGAGAATGCTAGGTGCACACTGTTTGCCGGCAGATCTGGGTGAATGCTCGACAAGGAACGTCCGGTTCGGGTGTCATAGGCGAGGAGCACCGCGCGATGGTCAGAGTGCGCCCCGGCCGTGCCGATCCGCGAGCCGCCGGCAAGGAACGAGACGGCTTCGACCGGTCCGCTGCTCTCTCGGCTCCAGATCGGCGTGAGCTTTTCCAAATCCCAGACCAGGAGTCGGTAACCTCCACCCTCTCCCGAGGCCACGGTCGCGAGCACTCGGCCGGCCGGATGCAGGCAAAAGTGCGTGCGGATCGGGAAGATCTGTGGCAGCTGGCCGGCGTGATGGCCAGTCTGGACATCCCAGACATCGATCTGCGCTACATACTTCCCTTGCCGGGAGAGCCGCGACATCGTGAACACCTGATGCTGATCCTCGGAGAAGCGCGCGTCGAGCACCTCTCCCGGAAGCGGCAGCGCGAAGGCCCTGGGGAGGGGCCTCACGAGGTTCCATTGCTCGACGATCCCGTCGTGCGAGACGGTGCTGAATCGCGTGCTGCCCGGATCGGCACGGAGAGCTAAATAGTCGATCTGCAAGAAAAAGGGTGCTGCCATCAGCTGGAGCGACTCCCGGTCGAAGAGCAGGAGCTGCTGCCTGCGCTCCCCTTGGAGAGGATTTCCCAGCGGCTCGCGTACGAGCAGCCAGCGATCGCCGCCCACGAATGAGAGCGGCCGGTACTCCTCGCCGTCCTTCATGATGAAGATCGACGCGACGCGCGTGGAGACGGGTACAGTGACACGGCTGCCACGGCGCAGCGACCAGACCTCGGCCGGATAGTCGGCGCCCGAGCTCATCACCGCGGCGCTGGTGCCGTCGGCGGTCAGGTCCCAGATGCGCGCTGCAACCGGAGCCTCGAGACTGCCGACGGGAGCAAGGGAGCGCCCGTTCAAGACCCACGACGAGAGCGACGATGCGGCCCCTCCCTCGGTCTCTGCGACCACGGCGACCGCGCGCCCGCCGCGAGCCAGGAACACCTGGCGGATCTTGCCGTCGAGGCGCAAGGGGACACACCGCGGCGTCCCGCTCTCGATGTCCAGGAGCTCGAGCAGCTGCCCGCCTCGGTCATCCGCGCGTCGCAGCTGGACGATGGTCGAAGAGGCAAGGTCGACCTGTCCGAGCAGCAGTAGGTCCGCCGAGCTGAACACGGGCAGGCGCGGTCCCGCCGCGAGGTTCCAGAGCGCCAGCCGATACGCATGGTAGCCGTCCTTGCCCCCTCCGGCTTGCACCAGGATCGATCGCCCGTCAGGTAGGAAGCCAACGATCTCAGGGGGCCGGCTACCTGGCATCTGCGCCAGGCTGGCTATGCCAATACATACACCGTTGTCGGCGCGCCAGGCCACCAACCGGTGGGGACTCTGACCGAAGAACGGTTTCACGATGGCGGCCACGTAGCTGCCGTCGGCGCTGAACTTCACCTGGCGGTACTCGAGGAACGGCTCCACCTCCGCGAGTGCGACTAGCTTGCCGGGTCGCCCTGAAATCGGCGCGACGAGGGAGCGATCAGGGGAGTGCACGAAGACATGAGCCAGATCCGGCGAGAATGCCGCCGTGAGGACGCCGGTCTCGAGATTGGTCACGGCCTCAGGCATCTCCTGCGCCAGATTTCTGGTCATGGCTTCGTAGGTCGGGCGGAGGGCATCGTCCTCCGGGGCGGTCCGCATGGCGCTGTCTGCGAGCAGAAACGCCTTGACCGGATCCACGTCCCAGTTGACATAGCTCGCGAAGGCACGCTGCTCGGCGAGGTGGCTGCGGGCTTCTTTCGCTTTTTTCGTTGCCTCGCGCGCATTCAAGACTGCCCAGATGGCCAGCGCGGCCGTGAGCAAGAGGACCCCCGAAGCGATCACCCAGAGCTGGCGCTGCCTCGATCGTTGCGCCGACCGGCTGGCAAAGATGAACGCCGAATGAAGCTCCGTCGGTCGCGGTTCGCCGCGGGCGCTGGCGACGCCCAGCCATTCCTCCGCCGCAAGCAGCTCGCTGCCCCGCAGCAGCAGGCTCGGGTCCTCGTTCGTTTGCTTCCAGGCGAGAGCTTGGCGCAGAAGCTCTCCGTGCAGATGGACGATTCTCGGGTCCCGCTCGAGACTGGCGACGACGGCATCCACGCCGGTGTCGATTGGCCGGCCTTCAGGGATCTCGATCCACTGCCGTGCCCGCACCGCCTCGGGCAGCTCCGCGGCTGGGATTGGCTCCAGGAGAACTGGAATGATCCGTTTGCCAAACTCGACCGCCCAACCGAGCTCCCGCAGGCAATGCTCCGACGCGACGGAGGCCTGGCTCACCAGGAGTAGGAAGCTGTCACTCGCCCGCACGCCTTGCCTGAGCGCTTGTAGCCATTCCTCGGAGGGCTGCAGGTCTCGCCGGTCGACCCATGGCCGGTGCCCGCGGTCGATCAGCTCGCCGGTCAGCGCCTCCGCTGCAACCCGGTCTCGGCGGGAGTAGGAGAGGAACACGTCCGTCCGGACATCGAGGCCCAGCCGAACGGCGATCTTCTCGAAGACATCGTAGGTGTCTCCCGCCGCCTCGATGACCTTGATCCGGCGGGCCACAGCCGGGTCCGTCAGGTGGCGCCGGAGGTCGCCTGCGCGCGTGATCAGCAACAGTGGTGCCTGGCTCTCCCCACGTTCCAGCAGCCGAGTGAGCACGACCTTCGCCTCGCCGGCGTCCGGCGCGGCGAGAACGATTCGAGAGGCGATCTCGTCCTCCGCTGCCGGCTGCGGCGGTGTGCTGCCGTGGTAGGCAACGATGAAGCCCACGTTGCGAAAGAGGCCCTCCAGATTCCTGGCCAGCGTCGCTTCCGATGGCGAGGCATAGAGCTGGATGGTCGCAGGCCGTACCTGCGCAGCTCTTGGTGCTGGGCCGATACCCTGAGGCAGTGCAAGCTTGCCGTCCATCACGGATCGCACGGAGGAGTGATCAGGCGACGGTGCGAAGACTTTAACTGCTGCTCCCGAGCAAGTCCAGCACGGAGCGCCGCTCCCCGCATCGGCCCCTCTCCCCTCGGTGAGGGCGACGCGAAGACCCATGCCGTCGAAGACGTGAGCGGCCTGAGCGAGCCTCGGAAGAAGTCCCAAGAAGCCACCTGGGGGCAGATAAACGGCGGCAGCAAAGGGGACCGGGACCATGGCTGAACCCGGCCCCCTCCTCCACGCCGCCGGCGAGCTCGCCGGCCGCCACCAGCACCGTCTCGATTTGGTAAACGTCCGGCGCGCCCTCGGCCGCGTGGCCCCTCCGAGGAGCAGCGGGCCGTCGTCCTCGCCGCCACCACCGGCGACGACCTTGCCCTTATCGTCGGTCGCGCCGGCACCGGTGCCCCAGCAGGCAAGCGTGGAGTCTGACTACTGATCTGCATTGCGCTCAGCGCCAACGCGTAAAAGTTCAGCGACGGGAGCCGACGATCGGGACTGAACCGACGACCTGCAGATTACGAATCAGGGTGCCGGCCGCAGCTCCAGGCCGGTGACGAGGAGGGTGGGGGAGCCGAGCATGCCGTCGAGGGGGAGGAAGGAGAGGTCCCGGGCCGCTGCCTCGATGCCTTTGAAGAGGGTCGCCGCGGTGCCGCAGAGGTAGGCGCCGGCGATCGGGGCGGTGGCGCGGCCTCCTTCCACCGCGAAGCCGCAGACCGGCAGCTCGAAACGATCGCCCTCGGCTTCTATGCGGGCCGGACCAGTGGTGTCGATCAGGTAGTGGCCGCTGCGCACGTCGGCGAGGAGGGCTGCCACGGAGAGTTTTGGATCGGGGCGAACGTAGAGGTGAGTAGGGCCGGGAGCGGGGAGGTCGCGCCAGCTGGCGCGGCGGCAGCAGCCGCTGGCGGCGCCGGGGGCGGCTCCGTCCACCTGCCACCAGGCGAGCAGGGGCTGCCGGAAGACTCCCTCCTTGACCAGAACGGCCTCGTGGCAGGGCATGCCTTCGCCGTCGACCGGGCACTCGAGGGCGCCGCCGGGCAGACGGCCGTTGTCGACGATCGTGAGGCGGTCGCTGCCGATCCGGCCGCGCCGGTCGCGAAGGGCAGACACGCGGGCCAGGGCGGCGGGTCCCACCAGCAGCGGCAGCAGGGCGGCGAGCAGGGCCGACGCCACGGCCGGGGCAAGCAGGATCTCCCCGGCTTGCTTGCCGGCGCCTCCCTTGGCTCCGGCGGCGCTGCCCCCGCCCGGCGGCTTGCCTTCGGCGGCGACCGAGAGGCGGTCGGCGAGACGACGTGCCAGGGCCTTCGGATGGAAGCGGCGCGCTTCTCGGGCGGCTAGGTAGAGGGCCGCTCCGGCACCGGGATGGCCGGGGCCGGCGGCCTCGACGCGCAAGGTCGCCAGGCGGCGGCGGAAGGCGACGCGCAGGCCTCGGCTGCTTGCCAGCTCGCTCTCGCTCGAGCCGTCCTCGAGTGAGGCATGGAGGAGACGCGCGCCCGGCAGCTCCGCCGCCAGCTCGCTCCCGAGGCTGGCGAGGAGGCGCAAGCCCTCGCTCTCGCCGATCAGCGGTGCCTCCATGTCGGACGGCTGGGTCCAGGGCGGGATGGCCTCGGGGTCCGGCAGGCGGAAGGGGCGGCCGGTCGCCTCCGGCCAGGTTCCTCCGGGGCTGCCGGGCACGGCGCCCTCGCCGGCCGGCAGCTCGCCGGCGCCGGCGGCGAAAAACGACGAGCGCCGGCTGCTGGCTCGCACCGCCCAGGCGCGCTCCTGGCTGAACGCGGAGGTCTCGGTCCCGAGCTCGAGCGCCAATCGCCGCGAGCGCCCGCGCTTGGTCAGCACCTCGGCCTCCGCGAGGCCGCGCCGCACCAGCTCCCGCAGCACCTCCGCGGCCACGGCGTCGCCTGTCGCATCCATCATCCGCGGCCGCTCCTCACCCGGCGGCGGTCTCCGAGTCCCGGCCGTCGCGGCACCGCAGCCAATCGATCGCCAAGGCGTAGTCGACCGGCCCTCCCCACCAATCGGGCAGCGTCGCGTGACCATCCACGGTCACGCCGTGGCTCGCAAGTCGTGCAGCCAGGGCTGTGACCGGCTCTCCTGCTAGCAGAGGCAGCGCCGGCGCCTCGAGGAGCGGCCGGCCGTCGGGGCGATAGAAGCGGGCTTCGCCGCCGGGCGCCAGGTCCATCGAGATTCCCTCCTCGTGCACCGTGCGATGGTGCCGGCGGCAGAGAAGGACCGTGTTCTCGAGGCTGGTGGCGCCGCCCTCGGCCCAGGGCTCGACGTGGTGGGCGTCACAGAACCTCAAGCCGCAGCCCGGGAAGCGGCAGCCGCCGTCGCGGTGCTCGAGGGCGCGGCGCAGGGCGGGCGAGATGGCGCGGGTGCGGCGGCCGACGTCGAGCACCCGGCCATCCGCGGCGTGCCGCATTACCACCCGCGCCGAGTCGCAGGCCAGCCGCCGGGACGTTTCCGCGGAAACGCCGGTGCCGTCGGCGAGCCAGGAGGAACCGCCCTCGCCGCCGGGGACCAGCATCTCGGCGTCGACGTGCACGACCACCTGGTAACGGTCGCCGCGGGCGCCGGGATCGAGGCCCGCGGCGAGGGCGCTCTCGGCCACCAGGCCCAGGGCATCGGCGCGGCGTTGCTCGGCGGAGGAGTCTTCTGCCGCTTCCACGACCCGCGCCGCCTCTGCCGCTGCTGCCGCTTCGGCTCCCTCCTGCCCGGCGGCGGCCGGCTGGCTATGGCGCCACGGCCCGTAGAGCTGCTCGACGCCGGCGTCCAGGGCGCGGATCAGGGCCGCGCCGGCCTCCGGCGTAAGGCGCCCCCGCACCGTCACCATGCCGTCCTCGTCGGTGTAGACATGCAGGTACCGCGTGGCATGGCGGTGCTTCTCGTCCTTTCCTGCCTCGATGCGGTCGACGAGCCGCATACCGCGCACGAGCCTCTCGACGTGCGCCGCCGTTCCCGCACGCCCGAAGGTCAGCAGGTCCTTCTCGATGGCCGGCGTGGCGATGCGCGTCAGGGCGCGGACCTTCGAGTAGGAGATCTCGCCGCGGCGCATGGCCGCGGAGAGCAGCGGCAAGGCGCCGAGCGCCCGCGCCACGCGCACCTTCTCGCGCGCCGCGCCCCGGTCGAGCCCGACGCGCCAGCACAGCCAGTGCGCGCAGGAGCGGAACCCGCCGCCCCACCCGCCACGCTCGTCGAAGTCGCGAATCATGGCCAGCAGCTCGTAGGTGGCGGCCGAGATCTGCGCCGAGAGCTCCGCGATGCGCTCGCCGAGCTTCTCGAGTTCTTCGATCTCCGCGCCTCCGCTCACGCCTCCACCCGTCGTCGCGAGACATTGGGTTTCCTGGTGCACGGGTTCCTCAATGGTCATCTGACTCCCTCCTACGCCCATTGTAAACCCATGATTTTCAAGCTCATTACGGCCTGCCGCAGGGCCGATCGCCGGTAGTCGAAGGGGTCGGGGAGGCTCATCGCGAGATCCTGGTCGGGCACCCCTCCCACGGGTCGAGGGATGCCATTCCAGCGTGGACTTGGGAAAACGCGTGCAGAGGTCCGAAAAAGCTTGTCAAGGGGGTCGGCGACATCGGGGGTCGCCGACAGTCGACTTTTCTCGCCGATTGTCCGAGCTCGGGCGCCACGTGCGGTCGCGGCCGTAGCGCGCGCCGCCGCAACCGCGCCGGCACGGCTGCGACCCCGCGGCATGAGATCCGATTGGAAATACGTCACCGTGATTACGGTCCAGAAAACTAAGCATCGGCCTCGACGGCCACCCCCTCCAGCCGCAAGGCTGGCGCGGTGGCCCAGACCGGCAGCTTCTGGCCGCCCTTGGCGCACCAGCCGGCTCCCGCTGCGATGGTGTCGCGACCGACGGCGGTGGCGCGGGCGAGGAGGTCCGCCACCTGGCCACGCAGGATGCAGGGGCCGACCGGCTCGGCGAGGGCGCCGCGGCGGATGCGGCGGCCGTGAGGGAAGCGGAGGGTGAACTCTCCCGACAGCGCGTCGAGGCCGCCGCGGCTCGCCGCCGGCAGATGCAGGCCGCCGTTGGCTTGCGCCAGCAGGTCGCTCTCGGCGGCGTCGCCGGGCAGCAGCTCGAGGTGGGTCGAGCGCGGTCCGGGCGGCAGGTGGCGGCTGCCCCGGCGTCCGGCGCCCGGCACCAGCGCCGGCGAGAGGCGGGACCAGGCGGTGTCGGCCAGCGGCTGCTCGACCGCGCCGCGCCGCAGCAGCCAGCGCCGGCTCACCGGCAGCCCCTCGTCGTCGGAGGTCCGCCGGACCTCGGGCGGGGCCGCCGCCGGGTCGTCGAGGACGTCGAGACAGGGGGCCGCGAGCGCCAGCCCGATCGCCGCCTCCGGCCGGCCGCCGCGCGCCAGGGTGTCGGCCTCGAGGGCGTGCGCGACGGCCTCGTGTAGCAGCACCGCCACCGCCGCCGGCGCGAGCACGGCGACGCCGCGGAACGACGCCGGGGCGGCGGCGTTGCGGGCGCGGAAGAGTCCCACCGCCGCCGCTGCGACCTGCTCGGCGGCGTCGTCGTCGAGACGCGGCAGCAGGGCGCCGTGCCGGCCCCATTGCGATTCCAGGACGCAGCTGTAAAAGGCCTCGCTCTGCGGCTCCGGGACCAGGCGCGATCCCACCACCTGCAGCCAGTGGCGATGGCGCCGGAGGGTCAGGCGCACCGGGATGCCGACGTGATGCGCGCGGATGGCGCGGGCCACGGCCTGGGGGAACTCGCGCAGCTCGTGCGCCAGGTCGGCGAAGCCGGCGGCCCCGCGCGCGTCGGCGGCCGCGAAGGCCCCGGAGGGCCCGGCAGCGCCCCCGGCCCGCGCGGCCCGCATCGCCCCCGCGGCCCCGGCCCCCGCCGCACCCGCAGCCCCGAAAACTCCGGACGCGCCCCCGGGGCCCGAATCCCCGAAGGGCATCGGCGCGGCGCGCAGCCTGGGCTCCGGGTAGCCCACCGGCGGCAGGGCGCGCGCCACCTGGCGGAGGGCCTCGGCGAAGGGCCGCTCGGCGATGCCGTCGCGGCTCGCCATCCAGGTGCGCTGGCCGCGCAGCAGGCGCACGGCGAACCCCTCCTCACGCCAGATCCGCAAGCCGGGCGCGTCGTCCTCGGGCGGCAGCTCCACCTCCTCGCGCCGCTCGAAGTATGCGTCGGCCACGTCGTCCGGCTGCTCGGCGATCTGCGCCAGCGTGCGCGCGACGGCGGCGGTGTCCAGTTCCGACCAGGGCATCGCCGGCGATTGTTGCACAGCCGCCAGCCCCGGCGAGGTCCGGAAAGCGGCCTGGGATAAGATCCGCGACTGGTGAGCGAATCGCAAGTGACGAAGGCTCGAGAGATGAGCGAATCCCAGGTGCGCCAGGCGCCGGCCGGCGAGCGGAGCGACCCGGGTCCCGGAGAGCGCCGCGACCGGGACGGCCGGAAGGACGGCGTCGCCGAGCTCGAGAGCCGGCTGGCCGCCGCGGCGCGCGGCGGCGGCGCCGAGCGCATCGCGCGCCAGCACGCCGCCGGCAAGCTGACCGCGCGCGAGCGCGTCGAGCTGCTGCTCGACCCGGCGTCCTTCGTCGAGGTCGATGCGCTGGTGACGCACCGCTGCCGGGACTTCGGCATGGAGGACCAGCAGGTGCCGGGCGACGGCGTGGTCTGCGGCTACGGCACCGTCGACGGCCGCCTGGTGTACGTCTTTGCCCAGGACTTCACGGTGTTTGGCGGTTCGCTCTCCGAGACCAACGCGCGCAAGATCTGCAAGGTGATGGATCTCGCCGTCGAGAACGGCGCTCCGCTCATCGGCCTCAACGACTCCGGCGGCGCGCGCATCCAGGAAGGCGTCGCCTCGCTGGCCGGCTACGCCGACATCTTCCTGCGCAACACCCTCGCCTCGGGCGTCGTGCCGCAGCTCTCCGCCATCATGGGACCGTGCGCCGGCGGCGCCGTCTACTCGCCGGCGATCACCGACTTCGTGTTCATGGTGGAGGGGACGAGCTACATGTTCGTAACCGGCCCCGACGTGATCAAGACGGTCACTCACGAAGAGGTCACCAAGGAGGACCTGGGCGGCGCCCTCACCCATGCCGCCAAGAGCGGCGTCTGCCATTTCACGGTGCCGAACGACGCCGCCTGCCTGGCGGGGCTGCGGGAGCTGCTCTCCTACCTGCCGAGCAACAACCTCGACGATCCGCCGCCCGGCCGCAGCGAGGACGATCCGGACCGCGAGTCCGCGGCGCTCGACGAGCTGGTGCCGGCCGACCCCAACCGCCCCTACGACATCAAGCAGCTGATCGCGCAGGTGGTCGACGACGGCGCCTTCCTCGAGGTGCATGCCCAGTACGCCCGCAACCTGGTGGTCGGCTTCGCCCGCTTCGCCAACCGCAGCGTCGGCATCGTCGCCAACCAGCCGGCCTATCTCGCGGGCGTGCTGGACATCGACGCCTCGGGCAAGGGGGCGCGCTTCGTGCGCTTCTGCGACGCCTTCAACATCCCGCTCGTCACCTTCGAGGACGTCCCCGGCTTCCTGCCCGGCACGCAGCAGGAGTTCGGCGGCATCATCAAGCATGGCGCCAAGCTGCTGTTCGCCTTCGCCGAGGCCACCGTGCCGAAGATCACCGTGATCACGCGCAAGGCCTACGGCGGCGCCTACTGCGTGATGGCCAGCAAGCACCTGCGCACCGACGTCAATCTCGCCTACCCGACCGCGGAGATCGCGGTGATGGGACCGGAGGGCGCGGTCAACATCCTCTACCGCCGCGAGCTCGAGGAGGCCGGCGCGCGGGCCGCGGCGGTGCGCGCCGAGAAGGTCGAGGAGTATCGTCAGAAATTCTCGACCCCCTACATCGCCGCGGAGCGCGGGTTCCTCGACGCGATCGTCGAGCCGCGGCGCACCCGCGCCGAGATCGTGCGGGCGCTGCGCCAGCTGGCGGCGAAGCGGGCGTCGCTGCCCGCGAAGAAGCACGGCAACATCCCGCTCTGATCCGGGGGCGCGGCCGGCAAGCGCCGGAAGTGCCGTGTTTTGCTTGACATCCGTTGGCCGCTGGGGCAAGCTGCCGGTTCGCGCGCGATACGCACGCTGGACGAGGCGATCCCGGGAGGCGCGGCCCGCGATCTCGAGGGGGACGATGAGAGAGAAAGACCGAGAGCTGAGGCGCCGGCGCCAACGCCGGATGAAGCGGTTGCGGCGTCGCGCTCGCGAGGAGGCTCACCAGAAGGCCGAGCGGGCGCAGGGCTCGAAGCGCGCGGTCAAGAAGCCCGCCGCCCCGGCCGGTGCCACCGCCGCCGATGCGGCGGCTGCTGTCGCGCCGAGCTCCGCGCAACCCGCCGCCCCGGCTTCCCCAAGACATCCCGCCGCCGCGCCGAAGACCTCCTCGTCAGCGTCCGCCGCCGGCGAGCCCGCTGCCGCCAAGCCTGCCCCCGCTCCGGCCGCCAAGCCCGCTCCGGCTCCCAAGCCCGCCCCTGCCGCCAAGCCCGCCCCTGCCGTCAAGCCCGCTCCGGTCGCCAAGGAAGCCGCTCCGGCCGCCGCGAAGGAAGCCACGCCGGCCGCGGCCACGGAAGCTGCTCCAGTCGCGGCGAAGCAGGCTGCAGCCAAGGAAGCCGCGGCTCCGGCCGCAGCCAAGGAAGCTGTCGCGCCGGCCGCGGCCAAGGAAGCCGCCGCGCCCGCCGCCGTGAAGCAACCTGCCGCGCCGGCTGCAGCCAAGCCTGCCGCCAAGAAAGCTGCAGCTCCGGCCGCAGCCAAGGAAGCCGCCGCGCCCGCCGCCGCCAAGCAGCCCGCCAAGCAACCAGCCGCTCCAGACGCCGCCAAGGAACCTGCCGCTCCGGCCGCGGCCAAGGAAGCTCCTCCGGCCGCCGCCAAGAAGGCCGCGGCGTCCACGGCCCGCAAGCCCGCGGCCGCTCCGGCAGCCGGCGCTGCCGCCGCATCCCCGGCCGCCGCCGCCGAGGGCGCGCCCGCGCCCGCACCTGCGCCTGCGCCCGCCGCGAAGAAGCCCGCGGCCAAGAAGGCGGCCAGCCGGGAACCGAAGGCCGCCGCCGGCGAGGACGCTCCCGCACCGAAGAAGAAGTAGTCGCGACGGCGGCGCGTACGCCTCGCCGGCCGGCGCCGCCGCCTTCTCCTCTCTGTCCTCGTCCTCCCCTTCAGGTCGACGCAGGCGTCAGGTCGGCAGCCGGCGCCGGGACCCCGAAGCGCTCGCGCAGCAGCCGGCGCAGCTCTCCCACCAGGAAGATCGAGCCGCAGGCCACCAGGGTGTCGGCGCCCAGCGCCAGCGCGCGGTCCAGCGCGGCTGCCGGCGCCGCCTCGACCAGCGCTGACATCCCCGGGCGCGCGGTCCTGAGCAGCGCCGGCAGCTCGGCGGCGGCGCGCGCGCGGGGAGTGGGGACGGTGGTGAAGACGACGTTGCGGGCCAGCGGCGCCAGCCGTTCCAGCATCTCGCCGGCATCCTTGTCGCCGAGCACCCCGAAGATCAGGTCCAGGGAGCCGGCTCGCGGCCCGGTCTCGGCCAGCAGCTCGCCGAGGGCGGCGGCGCCTTCCGCGTTGTGGGCGGCGTCGAGCAGCACCCGCCGCCCGCCGGGAAGCGGCACCACCTCGCCACGACCCGGCCAGCGGCAGGCGGCGGCGCCCGCCGCCAGCGCCCGCTCGTCGAGCCTCGGGAACCCCGATCCCGCCAGCAGCTCGGCGGCGCGGACGGCCAGCGCCAGATTGTGCGCCTGGTGCCGTCCGAGCAGTCCGATCCGCAGCTCGCGCCGAGCCAGGGGCGTGTCCAACGTGACCTTCTGGCCCTCCCAACCGCCCGAGCCATCCACGCCCCCCGAGCCGCCCGAGCCGCCCGCACCCTCCGCCGCGAGCGCCGCCGTGCCGGCGATCGTCACCTCGCTCTCCGCGGCGTGCAGCGAGGCGCCGAGCTCCGCCGCGACCTGGCGCAGGGCGCCGGCCGCCTCGCGGTCCTCCACCCACGACAGGGCGGGCCGGCCGGTGCGCATGATGCCGGCCTTCTCGCGCGCGATCGCGGCCAGCGTGTCGCCGAGCAGCTCGCGGTGCTCGAGGCTGATCGAGGTGATGAGCGACAGCACCGGCTCGCAGACATTGGTGGCGTCGAGCCTGCCGCCCAGCCCGACCTCCAGCACCGCCAGCTCCACCCGCTCGGCCGCGAACCAGAGGAAGGCCGCGGCCGTGACCGCCTCGAAGTAGGTGGGGCTGTGCCCCAGCCGGCGCTCGGCGCACGCCACGACCTCTTCCAGCAGGTCGCCCAGGCGCTCGCCGCCGACGGCGCGGCCGTCGATGCGCAGGCGCTCCTCGACCGTCTCGAGGTGCGGCGAGGTGTAGAGGCCGGTGCGGTAGCCGGCGGCGCCGGCCATCGCCGCCAGCAGCGCCGCGGTCGAGCCCTTGCCGTTGCTGCCCGCCACCAGCACGGCCGGGAAGCGCAGCTCGGGGCTTCCCAGCGCCGCGAGCAGGCCGCGCATGCTCTCGAGCCCGAGGCGGATGCCCAGGGCTTCGAGCCGGCCGAGGATCTCCTGCGTGCGGATCGAGGTCAGGGCAACGCTCAGAGCAGGTGCCGGAGGCAGCGCGCCAGCGTCTCCTTCATGTCGGCGCGCGCGACCACCAGGTCGAGGAAGCCGTGGGCGAGCAGGAACTCGCTCCGCTGGAAGCCCTCGGGCAGGCTCTGGCGGATGGTCTGCTCGATGACGCGGGGGCCGGCGAAACCGATCAGTGCCCCCGGCTCGGCGATGTTGAGGTCTCCCAGCATCGCGAACGACGCGGTCACGCCGCCGGTCGTTGGATCGGTGAGCACCGAGAGGTACGGCAGGTGGGCGTCATGGAGGCGCGCCAGCGCCGCCGCGATCTTGGCCATCTGCATCAACGACAGCACGCCCTCCTGCATGCGGGCGCCGCCGGAGGCCGCGACCACGATCAGCGGCCAGCGCTTCTCGAGCGCCCGCTCGGCGGCGCGAGTGATCTTCTCGCCGACCACCGAGCCCATCGAGCCGCCCATGAAGCGGTACTCCATGGCCGCCAGCACCAGCGGGATCTCTTCGAGGCGGCCCTGGACGACGATCACCGCGTCGCGCTCGCCGACCGCCTGCTGGTAGCTCTTCAGCCGGTCGCGGTAGCGCTTGGTGTCGCGGAAGCCCAGCGGGTCCGACGGGCTGACGTCCGCGAACAGCTCGCGCGGCTCGGCGTCGTCGAGCAGCAGCGCGATCCAGGACCTGGCATCGATGCGGTGATGATGTCCGCACTTCGGGCAGACCCGCTGGTTGCGGTCGAGATCGCGCGCGTAGATGATCTCCTTGCAGCCTTCGCACTTGACCCACAGCCCCTCGGGGACGGTGCTGCGCCGGCGATCGGCGCGGATGGGCTTGGGCTTCTTGGCTTTCTTGAACCAGACCATGGGGAACAACTCTCGCGCGGCGTCCGCGGGCGGAGCTCGCGGGGTGGCCGCCGCGCGCCGTTCGCCGCCGGCGCCGCCCTTGCCGCCCGCTGCGGTCGCGCCGGTAGCGCCGGCAGTCAGCGCGCGGGCAGGAGGGAGGAGCCGGGGTGGCCCGCGCGGGCGCCGTCCTGGGCTCGGAGTCGAGGCCGCGGCGGGGTCCCCGCGGCGGCGGCCGGCGCGGCGGTCCGGAGCAGCGGGGCGCCGGCGTGGCGCTCGGGCTGGACCGGCACCAGCCTCGACTCAGAAGCCGGTGGACTCGTGCCCCTCCTCGGCCTCCAGATCGTTCGCGATCCCGAGGCGCATGCAGGCGGCATCGTACATCTGGCGCGAAGCCTTCTTCGCGTTCTGCAGCTCCGCGAGGCGGTCCTTGACCTTGGCCAGCTCGTCCTCGATCTGCCGGTCGAGCTCTTCCATCTCTTGCTTAGTTACCTGCAGTGTGTTCTCGTAGAATTTTCTCTGCTGCTCGGTAAGGCTCATGGTCTCCTCCCAATTACGCCCCGGGCCGCGGGCTCCGACCGCCAGCGGATCGGGTTGCCTGGCCTACCGGCCGTCTCGTTTACTTCTTGAACGGGATACGCAGGCGGGTCCACATCTTGACCCGGGTCCCATTCCGGGTCGCGGGCGTGAAGCGCGCTCCCCGGGCCACCTGGAGCGCGGCCTCATTGATCCCGACATTCTGACTGATCGGCTCCAACAGCTGGACGTCCTCGACGCGGCCCTGCTCGTCGACCAGGACCGACAGGACGACGACGCCTTCGACCCCGAGTTTCCTGGCGAGCGGAGGATACTCCGGTTTGGGCGTGCTGACAAGTTTCGGCGGCACTCCCGCGCCGCCGCCCGCGGCGGCCGCGCCACCGGCGGCGGCGGCGGCCGAGCGGGACCCGGCGCTCCCGGCAGCATCGGCCGGCGCCGGCCGGCCGGCCGAGTCCTTGGCGGCGCCCTCCTGCGGCGCGGCCGGCGAGCCGGGCGCCGCGGGTGCCGCAGCCGCCGGGCTGGCGGGCGGCTCGGCGGCCGCGCGCGGCTCGGCCGCCGTCGCCGGCTTCGGCTGGGTGCGGGCCGCGGCTTCCTCGCCGCTCGGGGAGGCGGGCGCCGGCTTCGTGGCGCCCACGGCCCCTGACGGGTTGGCCGCGGCGGCGTTCGCGGTCTCGGGCTTGCCCGCCTTCGTCTTGTCGAGTTCCTTCTGCAACTGCTTCTGCTGCTCCTCGAGCTTCTTCTTCAGCTCCTCCGCGTGGCGGGCGACCTCCTGGTCGACCACTCCCTGCACGTCCACCTTGCCTGGAGTTGCCGAAGTCTTCGCGCCGGCAGCGGCGGCCCCGCTCGCCGGCGGCTGTGCGCCGCTGGCCGCGGCACCGCCGGGGACGGCGGCGCTGCCGCCTGGGGTCGCCCCGGCGCCCGCGCCGGCGGCGTGCGAACCAGCGGCCGCTCCACCTGCCGATCCGGCGGCCGGCGCCGCGGCATTCCTGCGGCCGAAGACCATGTAGGTCAAGAGGCTGCCGAGCACCAGCACCACGACGGCAACCGCCAGCAGCAGGCGGCCGGGCCGCGAGCCCTCTTCCATCTGCACCTCGCCGAGCGGCGCCAGGGGCGCCACATCCGACGGCTCCGCGCCCGGCGCCGGCGTGCTCGCCGCCGGTTGGGCGCCGGGGAGCTGCGGCATGGGCAGCGACGTGGCCGCCGGCGCCGCCGCTGCTCTCGCGCCCGCGGCTGCGCCGGCGGCAGCAGCAGCGGCCGCCACGGCCGGCAGGACGACGGGGGCGGCCGCGGGAACCTGGGCGGCGCGGCGCGGCGCGGCGGCGGCCAGCGGGCGAGCGCCGGCGCCGGCGGCCGGGGGCGACTCGAGGACGCGCCGGACGTAGGCGGCGAGGTCGCCGTAGCTCGGCGAAGGCTTGAGCGCGTACAGCGCCGCTTCCAGGCGCTGCTCGAGCTCGCCGGCGGTCTGGAAGCGGTCCTCCGGCCGGCCCGCCAGCGCGTGCATCACGATGTCGTCGATCTCGCGCGGAATGGTCGGCACCACCTGGCTCGGCGGCCGCACCTTCACCTGCCGCACCGCTTCCAGCACCGACATCTCGGAATCGCCGTCGAACAGCCGCTGCGCGGTGAGCATCTCGAACAGCACCGCGCCGAGGGAAAAGATGTCCGAGCGCGCGTCGACCTGGGTGCCGCGCGCCTGCTCGGGCGACATGTACTGCAGCTTCCCCTTGAGCGCGCCCATCTGCGTCTGGCCCACCTTCGACACCGCCTTGGCGATGCCGAAGTCGCAGAGCTTGACGTCGCCGTCGAACGAGATGAGGACGTTCTGCGGCGAGACGTCGCGGTGCACCAAGCCCATCTCCCTGCCCTCGAAGTCGCGCTTGCGATGGGCGTAGCCCAGGGCGTTGGCGAGACGCACGCCGATCAGCAGCGCCAGGCCGAGCGGCAGCGGCAGGTCGTGCTGGCGCGCCGCGTTGAGCAGGGAGCGCAGGTCCTTGCCCTCGACGTACTCCATCGCGATGTAGAAGTCGGAGCCGATCTTGCCCAGGTCGTAGATGTGGACGATGTTCGGATGGCTGAGCTGGGCGGCGAGCTTGGCCTCGTCGATGAACATGCTGATGAAGTCGGTGTTGCCGGTCATGTACGGCAGGATCTTCTTGATCGCCACCGTCTTCTGGAACCCCTCGACGCCGCGCATGCGCGCCTTCCACACCTCCGCCATGCCGCCGACCGCGATGCGCTCGAGCAGCGTGTACTGCCCGAAGGTCTCGCCGGCCGGCTCCGGCGTCTCGCGCGGCACCATCTGGATGCGCTGGGTGGCCAGCGGGCTCTCGCCGCCGGGCAGCACGCTGCCGGTCGGGGCCGGCGCCATCCGCGGCGCTCCTGCCGCGGAGGCAGCCGCGGGCGGGGTCCCGGGGCGCGGCGATGGTGCCGGCGCCTGGGAAGCCAGCCCGGGACGGGACGACGGCTCGACCTTGCGGCCCGCCTTCGCCAGCTCCTCGATCTCGGAAAGGGCCATCGCGCCGGTCATCCGGCGCCGCACCCCGGTGGACTCCTTGGCGGGCGGTGCGGCGGGCGGCGGCGGCGGCGCGGCGGGCGGCGCGGCAGCCGGCGACACCGCGGGCGGTGCCGGGCGCGCCGGCGCGAGACCGGCCGCCGCGGCGGGAGCTGCCGGCGGCGCTGCCGCTGCCGGCGCCGCGGGAGTCGCAGGCGCCGCGGGACTCGCGGGCGCCGCGGATGCAGCCAATGCCGCAGAGGCCGCAAAGGCCGCGGCCGCGGCAGGAGTCGCGGCCACCGCTGGAGTCGCGGGCGCCGGGGAGGCGGCGGCAGTGGCCGGGGCGCCAGCGACGGCGGCAGGCACGGGGCCGGCAGGCGCCACGGAAGCCGCGGCGGGCGGAGACGCCGCCTCGGCCGGCTTGGCTGCGGCCGGCTTGGCTGCAGGCGCCGCGGGCGCCGCGGGAGTCGCGGGCGGTGGAGGAGGAGTCATCGCCGCCGCGGGCGCACCGCCGGCAGCCGCGTCGGTCCCAGGCGTCGTCGCCGCCACCGGCCGAGCTGCCGCTCCGGCAGGCGTCGACACCGCGGCCCGCGCCGCCGCCGCACCCGCCGCCGCCGCGGCGCTGGCCGGCCGCGGCCGCGCGCCCAGGTCCGACAGCGTCTTGCTCAGCATCGCCTCGATGTCCGCGGCGCCGCCCGCATCGGCGCGACGCGCGGAATGGGCCGCGGCCGCCTTGGCCGCGCGCGGATCGCCGCCGAACACGCCGGACAGGGTCTCGTCGAGCTTGCGCTGAACGTCGTCGCTACGAGAGGAGCGCGACGCCTGCGCGGGCGCGGCGCCCGGCGCTACCGGCGCTGCTGCTGCCCCCGCCGCTGCCGCCGCTGCCGCCGCTGCCGCCGCCGCCGGAACCCCCGGGGACCCCGGAGATGGAACCGGTGGAGACGCGGCGCCTCCCGCGCCAGGCTGGCCGAACTGTCCCTCCACCTCGGCCAGCACGTCGCCGAAGATCTCCTGGGAGGTCAGGCGCACCGTCGGCCCCGGCGCCCCCTGCGCCAGCGGACCGGCCGGGTCGCGGCGCGCCGCGAGCATGCGGCGCACCGCCGCGACCAGGTCCTCGTCGCCGAACGGCGGGCGCAGCCGGTCGTCGCCGAGCGCCGCCGGTCCGGTGGGCGAGCCCGCCTCGGACATCACGACCACGATTCCTGGCCCGCCGGCGCTGCGGCGGAAGGCGCTGGCCAGCTCGTCGGCGCCCGGCATCTCGGCTCCCGTCAGCACCAGGTCCGGGGGTTCCAGCGCGGCCGCCTGGAGGGCTTGCGCGCGGCCCTGAGCGATGCGGACGCGCCATCCCTCCGCGCTCAGGACCCGGTGGAAGCGTTCCAAGGAACGCTGCTCTTGCCCGACGACCAGGATCGAGGCCATACTCACCATCCCCAGTATGAAGTTTCAGCAAGCCTTTCTAGCACCCCTGTTCGTCCCCGTCAATCGCGCGCGGATCGCAAGATGCCTGATTTTTGAGAGATTTAACTTGCCGGGCGGCCGGCGGATCGCACGGCCGCCAGCGGAGATCCGCCCGCCCGCCCGCCGTGGGTTCGGGTAAACTAAGCGGTCTGGGCACTCCTCGGGGGTAGCGCGATGTCAGGCCACAGCAAATGGAGCACGATCAAGCACCGCAAGGCCGCCACCGACGCGCGCCGCGGCAAGGTGTTCACGAAGGTCCTGCGCGAGATCACCGTCGCCGCGCGTCTGGGCGGCGGCGATCCGAAGGCCAACCCGCGGCTGCGCAGCGCTCTCGTCGAGGCCCGCTCGAGCAGCGTCCCCGGCGACACGATCGAGCGGGCGATCAAGAAGGGCACCGGCGAGCTCGAGGGCGAGGCCTACGAGGAGGTCATCTACGAGGGCTACGGGCCCGGCGGCGTCGCCATCCTCGTCGAGGGGATGACGGACAACCGCAACCGCACCGCCTCGGAGGTCCGGCACCTGTTCACGCGCCACGGCGGCAACCTGGGCGACAGCGGCAGCGTGACCTGGATGTTCTCCCGCCGCGGCTACTTCGCCGTCGAGCGCACGACCCCTGAGGGCCCCATGAACGAAGAGAAGTTCATGGAGCTCGCCGTCGAGCTCGGGGCCGACGACATCGCGATCGAGCCGGACCACTACGAGATCTTCACGCCGATGGAGGACTTCATCGCGGTCCAGGAAGAGCTCGAGCGGCGCGGCGTGCCGGTGGCGGCCAAGGAGCTGGCGATGGTGCCCAAGACCACCATGACCCTGCCCCCGGACCGGGTGGCGCAGGTGATCCGCCTGGCGGAGGCGCTCGAGGACCACGAGGACGTGCAGAAGGTCTGGCTCAATCTCGACACCAGCTCGGTCGACGACCACGTGACGGCGGCGCACCGCTAGCCCGCATTCCCCAGCAGGCAGCGAATTGCTCATCCTGGGCCTCGATCCAGGCAGCTTGCACACCGGCTTCGGCCTGGTCGACCGCCGAGGCTCCACGGTCACCCTGATCGAGGCCGGCCGCATCTCCTGCCCGCGCGCCCTCGCCCTCCCCGCCCGCCTCGCCCATCTCGCCGCCAGTCTCGGGGACCTGCTGGCCCGCCACCCTCCCGACCTGGCAGCCCTCGAGACTCCTTTTCAAGGCCTCAACGCCCGCTCGCTCATCGTCCTCGCCCAGGCCCGCGGCGCCCTCCTCGCGGTGCTCGCCGGCCGCGGCGTCGAGATCACCGAGTACAGCCCCGCGGAAGTGAAGTCCGCCGTCACCGGCAACGGCCGCGCCGACAAGCTCCAGGTCGCCCGCATGGTCCATCTCCTCCTCGGCCCGCGAGCCGGCACCGCCCTGCCCCCCGACGCCACCGACGCCCTGGCCCTGGCCCTCTGCTGCGCGCAGAGGTGGAGGCTGGATCAGCTGCGAGATCGTCAGCGGTAGGGCGAAGGCGTTCCGGGGCGGGGGGTATTTGCCCGGAGCGGTGTGTTACGATCAGGTACTGCTCGACCAAGGTCATGGCATTCCAAGGTTCTCTCAAGGAGCTGCCCCTTCCTGACATCATCCAGCTGGTCTCCGTCTCGGGTAAGACCGGCGTCTTCACCCTGAAGCGGAACGGCGATTCGTCGGGCGAGATCTACCTGCGCAGCGGCCAGATCGTCCACGCCCACGTCGGCGACCTGACGGGCGAAGAGGCAGTCTACGAGCTGGCCATCTGGCCGGAAGGCGAGTTCGTGTTCACCCCGGGGCAGGAGACCGACCTCACCACCATCCAGAAATCGAACACCAACCTGTTGATGGAAGCCGCCCGCCGCATCGACGAGTGGCAGGTCCTGTCCAAGCGCATCCCCTCGACCCGCCTGGTGCCGGTCTTCACCAACCAGGCGGCGACCACCTCCGTGTCCCTGACGCCCCAGGAATGGGGGCTGATCTGCAAGATCGACGAGCGCCGGTCGATCGAAGAGGTCGCGGTCGGCCTCGACATGAGCCCGTTCGAGGCCTGCAAGCTGCTCTACGGCCTCATCACCTCGGGCCTGGTGAGCCTGCGCGAGGACTTCAGCCGGCTGCGCACCGACCGGCTGCACCAGATGAGCGCCGAGCAGCTCGCGGCGCTCGCGGAAGCCATCGACAAGCAGGCGCGCGCGCTGCTGTCCGGCCACTATCGCCAGGCGGAGCTCGACGTGCCGCTGCGGCTGAGCAAGGCGGAGATGGACGGCGGCCGCGGCGTCGAGGCGGTGCTCGACCTGGTGCGCTCGGAGGAGAAGGTCGTCTCCGCCGCCCTGGGCCCGAACCAGAGCAAGGCGTTCCTCGACCGCGTCTCGCAGCTGATGGAGCGCTCCATATCCTGACCGGGGCTGTCGCGGCAGCAGCCTTCTGGGCGCTGGCGACGGCCCCTGCCGCGGTGGCCGCCGCGTCCGGCGGCCCGCCAGCCGCCATCTCCGCCCCGCCGGCAGCCGAGCAGCCGCCACCCGTGCCACCCGCGCCGCCGGCGCAGGTCGGTCCGCCCGAGCCGGGCGTGCAGAGCGCCACGAGCCGCGAGGGGGCCTCCGACGAGGCCGCGGGCGAGCCCGGCGAGACGCCCGTCCAGCGCTTCCTGCCCAACGTCGATCTCCTCTTCCCGGAGGGGGTCCTCGACCTCAAGATCAGCCGCCTGGTCAACAAGGTCCTCTTCGAGGGCCAGGTGCGGTACGCCTTCGTCAGCGGCGACATCACCGCCTTCCTGCGCTACCGCTACTACGGCTACGACCGCACGACGCAGATCGAGGTCTTCGACGACATCAGCTTCGGCCGCCTGCAGAGCCTGTCGAACCGCTTCGACCGCACCCGCGGCGCCAACCTCTTCCTCGAATGGCCGCACAGCTACGGCTTCCGCACCTTCGCCCTCGGCGAGGTCGACCGCATCAGCTCCAACCAGCAGGAGGCGCCGGCGACCATCGACAGCACCGACACTTTCGTCCGCGTCGGCGCGCAGCTGGGCACGCCCGGCGATTCCCGCACCCAGAGCATCGTCGGCGACACCCGCGCCTACTTCCCGTCCATCTTCACCGCGGTGCGCGAGATCGGGCCGGGACAGTTCGGGTTCACCAGCGCGCTCACCTACGGCTTCCACCTGGGCGACTACGACTACGTCCGGCTCGAGGCCCAGGCGCTCGAGCGCTTCGACTTCACCGCGCGGACCTTCCTCGTCGGCACGGTGCACGTCGGGAGCTTCCTGTACAGCCAGCTCACGAACCCGGGCGCCAGCGATGCGCCCTTCCGCTACTCGATCCCGCTGGCGGACTTCTTCATCATTGGCGGCGCAGACAACCTCAAGGGCTTGAGCAACAGGCTGATTGGCACTCAAGAGCTGCATACGACCTGGGAGCTATTCACCCCATGGTTCATCGGACAGCATTACAATTTCCTGCATCTCGATTGGCAGAGTTGGTATTGGATCCTGTACGCCGGGGCCGGGACGATCGGCTTCACCTCCAAGGTTTACTCCGACCTCTCCGCCTACATCCCGGACGCCGGCTTCGGCTTCGAGTCCTCGGTCCGGCTCTGGCGTTACCGGTTCTTCCTCTCGGGGATCTTGGCACGTCCTTTGAAGGGAACGAACCACGTTGAGGCGCGTCTCTCGGTCAGGACCTACCGGTAACCCCCCTGCCGAAGGCCGAGACGCGTTGCTCTTATACTTTAGCGAGGATTACAGGAACCTTCCGGTTCTTGTGTATACAGGTGGAGGAGAGAGCATGCGACTGAAAAACCTGCTGTTGCCGATGTTGTTTTCGGTGTCCTTGCTGGGCCTGCTTCCAGTCGCGGCCTGGGCGGGGGAGCACGCAGATGCCCCGACGAACACCGGCGAGACTGGGCTCTTCACTCTGCTGAGCGGCAATACCTTGCCGCAGGGCGGGTGGGACTTTGGCGTCTATTACAACAACTGGAACCCGGTGCTGCGCCAACCTGGCTTCCCCGACCAGAAGATCTTCTTCTGGAACGAGACCGACGCCAGCATCGGCTATGGCCTCACCGACCGCTGGGAGCTGACGGTCTCGGTCCCCTACGACAACTACGCCTTCACCACCAGCGAGTTGGCGCCCTACCTGAACGACCGCCACAGCGGCCTGGGCAACCTCCACATCGGCACCAAGCTGCGGCTGTTCGGCCAGCCCGGTGACGTGTCGACGTTCGCCATCAACGCCTTCGTCGACCCCTCCACCGGCAAGAAGGACTTCGCCAGCAACCGCACCGGCTTCGGCGGCGGGCTCGACTGGAGCATCGGCGACTTCGTGCTGAGCGGCCAGTACGCCACCCGCAACCAGGCTTTCGGCGGGGTGGAGTTCCCCGACCAGCTGTCGGGCGGGATCGGCTACGGCCTCCAGGTCGCCCACCGGGTCGACTGGATCACCGAGGTGGTGGGCCATCACTACACCAAGAGCGACGTGGTCGAGTTCAAGGACTGGGTCGACCTGGCGACGGGCGTCCGCATCTGGCTCGGCACGCCGGAGAACTGGGCGTTCACCCTCGGGCTGCGCCAGAACCTGAACCGCCTGAACGAGTTCCGGGAGCATCCGGCGCGCGGGGTGATCGGCTTGGCCTACTACCCGCACAGGGTGAAGGAGGTTCCGCCGCCGCCTCCGCCGCCGCCACCGCCGCCGCCACCGCCGCCACCTCCGCCACCCCCACCCCCCCCACCCCCGCCCCCACCGC
>Ga0207699_10000025_pt1 | contig 166197 bp, 155 predicted proteins | sample LARL51metaG_FD_184344 | JGI IMG/M metagenome (GOLD analysis project Ga0207699, IMG submission 184344) | Corn, switchgrass and miscanthus rhizosphere microbial communities from Kellogg Biological Station, Michigan, USA - LAR L5-1 metaG... | ecosystem: Host-associated > Plants > Roots >... | reverse complement strand
CATGGTGGAACGGCCGCTGAGCAGCACCGTGGCGGGCACCCAGTCGACCACCATGCCGTCGTTGAGCAGGTGATGCGCGCGCAGCGGCAGGGCGTACGGGTTGTAGCCGAGATTGGCACGAACCGCACCGACCGCCGACCAGTTCTGCGGGGCCTCGACGCGCTCGGCGTGCCACAGCTCCAGCGAGGCCATGGCGGTGCTGACCCGGGCCAGTGCGGGGGTGAGGCCGGCGCCCAGGGTGACGGCGAGGGTGTGCGAGCCGGGGCGGACGGCCTGGAAGACGGGGATGCCGGCGGTGTCGAGGCGGGTGACGTCGCCGACCCGGGTGACCCCGGCGGCGCGGAGCAGCGGCTGGATGCGGGACCAGGTCTCCTCCGGCGGGCAGGCGCGGTGGGTGCCACGGAAGTACCCCTTCGACCCGGTCCGGGCCGGAACCGCCAGCGTCACCGTCATCTGCCCACCCCCTGCTTCACACGCCGAGTAGCCCGCGGTCGCCCGCGCGACACCACGTCAGGACCCTGCCATCCATGCGCATGGTGAAAGTCTGGCAACCAGCCTCCGGCGTTCGAATGACGCCAGGTATCGGCAGCCTCACACCTGCATGAAAAGAAGTAAATCGACCCAGTCAGGCGCGCCAATCGCGCCGAAACTTGCGGTTCGGAGGCGCCACACTGGCGGGCCATGGAGTACGCGCGACTCGGGCGCACGGCACTGCGGGTCAGCCGCATCTGCCTGGGCACCATGAACTTCGGGCGGGAGGCCTCGGAGGCGGAGGGGCACGCCGTGCTCGACGCCGCCCTGGAGGCCGGGGTCAACTTCGTCGACACCGCCAACACCTACGGCGGCAGGCGCGGCGAGGGCGTCACCGAGCAGATCGTGGGGCGCTGGCTGGCCGGGGGCGGCGGGCGGCGCGAGAAGACGGTGCTCTGCACCAAGGTGTACGGCCGCATGTCGGACTGGCCCAACTTCAACGGGCTGTCCGCCCTCACCATCGTGCGGGAGTGCGAGAACAGCCTGCGGCGCCTGGGCACCGACCGCATCGACCTCTACCAGATGCACCACGTCGACCGCGACGCGCCCTGGGAGGAGATCTGGCAGGCGATGGAGACGCTGGTGGCCCAGGGCAAGGTGCTCTACGTGGGCAGCAGCAACTTCGCCGGCTGGCACATCGCTCAGGCCAGTGAGGCGGCGCGGGCGCGCCACGTCCTGGGCCTGGTCAGCGAGCAGAGCCTCTACAACCTGGCCCAGCGCAGCGTCGAGCTCGAGGTGCTGCCGGCCTGCCGCGCCTACGGGCTGGGGCTGATCGCCTGGAGCCCGCTCTTCGGCGGGGTGCTTGGCGGCATGGTGCGCAAGCAGGCGGTGAGCGGCCGGCGCACCTCGGAGCTGGCCCGCGGGCGGCTGGCGCCGATCTACGAGCGCGTGCAGGAGTTCGAGGACTTCTGCGCCGAGCGCGGGCTGGAGCCGGCCGAGGTGGCCCTGGCCTGGCTGCTGCACCGCGACGGCGTCACCGCGCCGATCGTGGGGCCGCGCTCGGTGGAGCAGCTCGGCGGCGCGCTGCGCGCGGTGGAGCTGAAGCTCGACGATGACACGCTGGGAAGGCTCGAGGAGATCTTCCCCGGCCCCGGCGGTCCCGCGCCGGAGGCCTACGCGTGGTGAACCGAATGCCGGGGTTCAGCCGCCCTGCGCAGTGGACACCGCGGGCAGGCTGATCGGCGCGCGCTTCTCCTTGTCGACCGCCTTGCCCGGCTGGAAGTAGAGCTCCTCGCGCACGTCCTTGTGCTCGAAGCCGCGGCGCCGCATGATGCCGCGCACCGTGGCGATCATCTCGGGATGCCCGCAGAGATAGGCCACCGCGTTGTCCGGCGTGACTCCGTGCGCGTCGGCGTGCTTGCGCACCACGTCCTCGGCGCGGCCCAGCTCACCGGTCCACTCCGGGTCCTCCCAGGGCCGGCTGACGCTGGGCACGTAGGTGAGCCAGTCCAGCTCGGCGTCGTGCTGCCGCAGCTCGTCGAGGTAGCTCAGCTCGACGGAGCGGCTGCCGGCCTGGATCAGCACCAGGTGCGGCGCGCGCAGGGTGGGATCGGCGTCGAGCAGGCGGCGCGTGGTGCGCACCATGCTCACGTACGGCGCCACGCCGGTGACCGTCGACACCAGCAGGTGCTGCGTGCGCTCCTCGCGCCGGTCGAGGACGAAAAGTCCCTTGGCCCGCTTGCGCATCTGGATCTCGTCGCCGGCTCCCTTCTCGTAGAGCAGCGGCGTCAGCGCGCCCTCGGGCACCAGCTCGAAGAAGAACTCGATGGTCTGCTCGTCGGGGTCGGAGACGATCGAGTAGGCCCGCTCCACCAGCCGGCCGCCCTGGGGCACGCCGAGGGTGGCGTACTGGCCCGGCGTGAAAGGGAACTCCTCCTCGTGCCGGACGCGGATCGACCAGAGGTCGGGAGTGTGGTCGCGCCGCTCGACGATGGTGACGGTGGTGTGCTTGCCGTCGGCTGGCATCGAGCGGTGATTCTGTCACGTCCGCCTGCGGCGGAGTGCTGGGAAAGATCGGGCCGCCGCGACCCGTGACGGCGCGGCGGCCCGACCCGGCTTCAGCGCGTCAGGTGGGCAGGATCCTGCGGCCGAAGTTGGCGTTGGTGACGTCGGCGAACGACGTGTAGATGGCAGCGCACGCGGTGGCGATGCCGAGGTAGCCGCCGACGTGGTGCCAGGTGGTGCTGGCGCCCCATTCGCCGATGCAGAGCGCGAAGAAGGTCAGCGCCAGCAGGGCGAAGACCGACTGCACCGCGCGGGCGCCGCCGAGCGAGGCGACGAACATGTAGGCGGTGAACAGGCCCCAGCTGAAGAGGTAGAGCCCGACGATCTGGCTCGCCTCACCGGCGCTGGCATGGGCCACCGGCGCGATGAAGAAGTTCAGCAACAGGTAGTAGCTGATCCAGAAGGCGCCGAAGCTGGTGAAGGCCGTGGCGGCGAAGGTGTTGCCGCGGCGGAAGGCCCACATGCCGGCGAGCACCTGCGCGGCGCCGCCGAAGGGCACGGCCATGGACAGGACTGCTGTGGTCGCGGCGTCCCCGATCCAGCCCGAGTTGACCGCGGACAGCATCAGCGTGGTGATGCCGAAGGCGGCCAGGCCCAGGGGTGCGGGATCGGCGACCATCCCCGCCATCGACGCGGGCGGTGCCGCGTGCGTGGTGGCGGGGCCCGCGCCGCTCAGCGGCTGCGTTCCCGGGGATCCGGCCATCGTTGCCATGGTTGGTGTGGTTCCTCCCGTGCAGGGTGGATGGGTGCGGCAGGAGGTCGTTTGGCTGCTCGCCTCCTGACACATGTCATAGCGTAGGACGGACTGCTTCGTTACGCACGTTCGACGTGTCCGCTGGGACCGACCGCTGTGCAACGTCGGGTACCCTGCCCGGGTCCTCTCACCACACATGCTCGGCACGCCCCCCACCCCCACCTGCTCCACCCCCTACTGCGGCTGCGGACGCTGCTACAGCCCGGGTTCGCTGGTGGGCGACTGGTTGCGCCGCCGGGTGACCGGGATCGGCCGCCTGCTGCGCCGCACCGTGCTCCGCCGCCCCCACCGCTTCGAGTACGACGCCGAGGGCGCCGTGCTGGTGCCCGCCTGGGTTCCCCTGATGTGGGACGGCCGCCTCGTCGACGAGGACCGCCGGCCCCGCTGATCCCTCAGTCGCGGGGGATGCAGTAGGCGGAGGTGATGTAGTCGTCGAGCATCCGCACGGCGGTGAAGTGCTGGACGGCGGTGAGCATGGAGTTGCGGACGCGGGTCACCCAGCGGTGGGGGATGCCCTCGGAGTCGCGGTCGTGGAAGGCGGGGACCACCTCGGTCTCGAGCAGCTCGTAGAGAAGGGTGGCGTCGTGGGCGTCCTGGACCTCGGGCGTGGCGCCAGCGGGTGAGCCGATGCCCCAGCCGTTCTCGCCGTCCCAGGCCTCCTCCCACCAGCCGTCGAGCACGGAGAGGTTGACGCAGCCGCTCATGGCCGCCTTCATGCCGCTGGTGCCGCTGGCCTCCAGCGGGGGGCGGGGCAGGTTGACCCAGAGGTCGCAGCCGGACACCAGGCGCTGGGCCATGTCCAGGTCGTAGTCCTCCAGGAAGGCCACCCGGCCGGCCACGAAGGGCGCCTCCTTGAGCTCGAAGAGCTGCTGCACCATGCGCTTGCCCTCGACGTCGGCGGGGTGCGCCTTGCCGGCCAGCACGATCTGCACCGGCCGCGGCCCGGCGATCAGGGCCAGGGCGCGGGCGGCGTCGTGGGTGATCAGGTCGAGCCGCTTGTAGGTGGCCAGGCGGCGGGCGAAGCCGATGGTGAGCACGTCGGGGTCGAAGGCCACCGCCGCCGCCTCCACGTAGCCGAGTCGCTCGCCGCGGGCCAGGCGGTCGGCCACGCTGCGGTCGCGCACGTACGCGACCAGCCGGGCGCGCAGCTCGCCGCGCACCGCCCACAGCTCGCGGTCCGGGATCGTGCCAATCCCGGCAGCAACGTCGGGGCTGCCGGGCTGGCGCCACCAGTCGTGGCCGAGGTGGTGGTCGAGCAGCGCGCGCATGGCGGGCGCCATCCAGCTGGGCAGGTGCACGCCATTGGTGACGTGGCGGATGGGCACCGACTCCGCGGTCGAGCCGGGGAAGAGCGGCTGCCACATGCTGCGCGCCACCATGCCGTGGCGCCTGCTCACCGCGTTGGCGGCGCGGCTCATGCGGATGCCCAGGGGCGTGAGGCCGAAGCCCTCGCTGCTGTCGTCGGGATGGATGCGGCCGAGTCGTTGCACGGCGTCGTCGTCGCCGCCGAGTCGCACCGGCAGGTCGCCGAGCACGCCGGTCATCTCCTCGAGGCTGTAGGCCTCGTTGCCCGCAGGCACCGGCGTGTGCGTGGTGAACACGGTGCGATGCCGCGCCTCGCCGAGCGCGGACTCCAGCGACGCGCCCGCGGCCACCGCGTCGCGGGCCAGCTCGACGGGGGCGAAGGCGGCGTGGCCCTCGTTGAGATGCACGATGGCCGGGTCGATGCCCATGGCGCGCAGGACGTGGATGGACCCGGCGCCGAGCACCGCGTACTGCGCCAGGCGCGTCTCGCGATCGCTGACGTAGAGGCGCGCGGTGATCCAGCGGTCGACGCGCGAGTTCTCGGGCAGGTCGGTGTCGAGCAGGTAGAGCGGCACCCGGCCGACCTGCACGCGCCAGACCTGGATGAGCACGTCGCGTCCGCGCACCGGCAGGGTCACCGTGAGCGGACGCTCGCCGTCGCGCGTCACCAGGGCGGCCGGCAGTCGCTCGGGGTCGACGTCGATCCAGTACTCGTTCTGCCAGCCGCTGACGTCGATGCGCTGCCGGAAGTAGCTCTGCCGGTAGAGCAGGCCGACGCCGGCCATCGGCAGCGCGTGGTCCGAGGCCTCCTTGACGATGTCGCCGGCCAGCACGCCCAGGCCGCCCGAGTAGATGGGCAGCGAGACGTGGATGCCGTACTCGGCGCAGAGGAAGGCGACGGGGTGCTCGGGCGTGGCGTCGCCGGGCAGCGGCGGGCGGGCCAGGTCGGCGTCGAGCGTGGCGCCGAGATCGGCCCAGCGGCGGTCCTCGGCGGCGCGACGCAGGGCGGGCAGGGGCGCCTCCTGGAGCAGGCGCACCGGGTTGTGGCCGCAGGTCTCCCAGCGATGCGGGTCGATGGAGCGGAAGGCGGCGTCGCCGCCGGGCATCCAGGACCAGCGGTAGTTGAACGCCAGGCGCGCCGAAGTGTGCAGGCCGTCGGGGAGCCGCGCCGCCAGGTCCTCCACGCGCCGGGCGAGGTCTGCGGATCCGTCGAAGCTCATGGAGGCACCCACGGTAACGCGCCGGGCTGGGTGCGCGCGAGGGGGCGTGCGATGATGGCCACCCGTGCAGCCGGGGGCGGGTTGGAGGCGGAGGATCATCAGCAGCATCAATCGCGCCGCACGCCCCGCGTCGCTGTGGCGCCACGCCGACTTCCTCAAGCTCTGGGCCGGACAGAGCATCTCCCAGGTGGGCAGCCAGGTCAGCCTGCTGGCCATCCCGCTCACCGCGGTGGTGGCGCTGCACGCCAATGCCTTCCAGGCGGGGCTGCTGGGAACCTTCGAGTTCCTGCCATTCCTGGTGGTGGGGTTGCCCGCGGGCGTGTGGGTCGACCGCCTGGCGCGGCGGCCGCTGCTGATCGGTGCCGACGTCGGGCGTGCAGTGGCGCTGGCCTCGATCCCCGTCGCCGCCGGGATGCACGCGCTGCACATGCCGCAGCTCTACGTGGTGGCCTTCGTCACCGGTGTGCTGACGGTGTTCTTCGACGTCGCCTACCAGTCGTACCTGCCGTCGCTGGTGGAGCGCGACCAGCTCGTCGACGGCAACGGCAAGCTGGAGTTCACTCGTGCCACGGCGGAGGTGGCCGGGCCCGGTCTGGGCGGCGCGCTGGTGGGATTGCTGACCGCGCCCATCGCGGTGGCGATCGACGCGGGCAGCTACGTCGCCTCGGTGGCCTCGCTGCTGCTCATCCGCCGCGGCGAGGTGGTGGAGCCGCGGGTGCGGGGGTCGAGGCTGCGCACGGAATTGGCCGAAGGTGTCCGATACGTGTGGCGCCACCGGCTGCTGCGGCCCATCGCCCTGTGCACCGGCATCAGCAACTACTTCAGCCACATCGGGGTGGCGGTGGTCATCCTCTACGCTGTGCGCGACCTGGGCTTGAGCGCGGGGCTGATCGGGTTGTGGTACAGCCTGGGCAGCATCACCGCGCCGCTGGGCGCGGCCGTCGCCGGCCGTGTCGCGCACCAGCTCGGGGCGGGTCCGACCATCGTCTCGATGGCGGCACTGGGCTTCGTCTCCTGGAGCCTGCTGGTGCTGGCACCGCGCGCCTTCCCGCTGCCCCTGCTCATCCTCTCGGGCTTCGTCGGATCGGCCAACGGGGTGATCTACAACATCACCCAGGTGTCGCTGCGCCAGAGCATCACGCCGCGGCGCATGCAGGGGCGCATGAACGCGACCATGCGCTTCCTGGTCTGGGGCACCATCCCGCTCGGCGCCTTCACCGGCGGGGTGGTCGGCAACGCCTTCGGCCTGCGCACCGCGCTCTGGATCGCCACGGTGGGGCAGCTGCTCGCCGTGCTGCCGCCCCTCCTCTCCCCCGTCGCCCGGCTGCGCAGCATCGACGACGCCGTGCGCGAGTACGTGCCGGTCACCGAGCTCGGCTCGCCGTACGCGCAGGTCGAGGGCGTCGAGCCGGCGGTCGAAGCGTAGGGCCCGGCTCAGGGATTGGCGCTCGGCGCCGGCGGCGGGGTCTGCAGCTGCGGCGCAGGGTTCGGCGCAGGCACGACGATCTCGGGCTCGGGCGTCTCTGGGACGTGCGGCCCCTCACCCTGCTCGCAGTCGCTGGTGTGCGGGACGGCCACCAGGGGGCCGGTCAGGATCTCCGGCGCAAGCCAGGCGGCATCAGCTGTGGGCAGGGAGACGACGGCCTGGGACTGCCGCGTCGAGGTGTCGAGCACCGCCACGTTGCAGGCGACGGCGTAGGTGTCGCTGCCGCTCGCTGCGGGCAGCTCGATGAGCAGGTCGACCCGATCACCGCTGGCGACGTTGCCCACAACATGAACGATGGCGGTCGGCGACGCCGGCGGCGGTGTTGCCGCGCTGGCGCCCGGGTGGGTCCACGCCTGGAATGAGCTTCCACCAAGCAGCGCCGCGAGATAGCCCACGATGACGAAGCGCGAAGCGAGCGGAATCCGCCGTCGCGGCCGCTCTCGCCTTCGCCCGGCGTCGTGCTGACCGTGCGGTCCGTCCTGACCGTGGTTCTCGGGCTCGTCGATGGCTGCCATGTCGCCCGCCTCTCGTGACCAAGCGCTTCCGGGCCAGCATGCGCGCATTGCGAACGGCCCGCAAGGCCCCGAGAGGAACGCCACGCAGGCTGTTGCGTCGGAGCAGCGCGCGCCGCCCAGGCGAGTTCACGACTTTGCCGTCAGGACCGAGAGCGTGTAGATGTCGGGCGGGTAGCTGCCGGGTCGCTCGAATTGGTCGACGGCATCGGCGACGGGCCGCCGGGAATCTGGATGACGACCTCGTCTGCGCGCGCGGCGGCCTGAGCCGGTGTCCGGCTGACGACAGTCGCGATTGGCGGCAACCCTGAGGTGCGCAGCGCCCCATGCTGCTAGTACCGCTTGCTATCTGTACTCACTCAACTCTCTTGCGGACATCAGTAGTGCGCATCAAGAGGTTCAACAAGAGTAACGAGAGCAACGAAAACAACATCGCCGACGCGGATGTGCGTAGCGATGCTGTTGACGTCGGACTGGAAGTGCCATACAGTGCAGCCCATATCGACCGGCGAGTGGAAATCCGGTCCTTGGCGGAGGGAAAGCGTTATGCGTAGGTTCTGCAGTTGGTCTCGTGTACTTCGTATCGGAGCGATGGTTGGCGTCCTCGGCGGTACGCTGGCAACAACGACCCTCACCGCAGCGGCGGCGTTCACGTGTAGCACCCCTGGGTCGTTCCAGACGTGCGAGATCACCGATGTCCAGCCCGTGGTCGTGGGCGGCGACATCGACGTGACCTTCAGCTGCACCGTCGTCTCGACCGCAGTCGTCATCGAGACAGGGACGTCATGCTACGTCGCGGTCAATGGAACCACCTCTCCTGTAAGCGCGATCAACAACCTCAACATCGAAGTGTTCGCGCCAGGGCAGGCCGTGACGGTGACCAACTCCGTCCTGGTACCCCTGGGGTCAAGCTACTGGATCTGCATGGTGCCGGCCTACGTCAACCTCAACCTGGCCACAGTCGAGGGGCAACACGACTGCTCGTCCAGCCTCTTCTGAGCAGAGGGCGCCAGCAGCGGCTCACACCGGCTGCTGCTGGCGCTTGCGTTCCTTGATGCGGGCGTCGGCGCTGAGGGTGCGCTTGCGCAGGCGCAGGGAGGTGGGGGTGACCTCGACCAGCTCGTCGTCCTCGATGAAGTCGAGGGATTCTTCGAGCGACATGTGGCGTGGGGGGACGAGCTTGACGGTGGCGTCCTCGGTGGAGGAGCGGATGTTGGTCTTCTGCTTCTGCTTGCAGACGTTGACCGCCAGGTCGCCGGGACGGCGGTTGAGGCCGGCGACCATGCCCTCGTAGACGGGCGTGCCGGGGCCGATGAAGGGCTGGCCGCGCTCCTGCAGACCGAGCAGTCCATAGGCCACGGCCATGCCGGACTGCGAGGCGGTGAGCACGCCGTTGCGCGGGCTGCGCGGCAGCAGGCGCCAGCGCTCCCAGCCGAGCAGGCGGGTGGCCATCACACCGGTGCCGCGCGTCAGCGTCAGCATCACGGAACGCAGGCCGATGAGCGCGCGCGTCGGCGCCACGTAGGTGAGGCGCACGCCGCCGCCGGCGTCGGTGCGCATCGACTGCAGCTGCGCGCCGCGCGTGCCCAGTGCCTCGGTCACCGCTCCGACGTGGTCGGCGCCGCAGTCGATGACGCACTCCTCCACCGGTTCGAGGCGGTGCCCGTCGACCTCGCGCGTGATCACCGCGGGGCGTGAGACCTCGAACTCGTAGCCCTCGCGGCGCATGGTCTCGATGAGGATGGCCAGGTGCAGCTCGCCGCGGCCGCTGACCTCGAAGATGTCCGCGGTGGGGCCGTCGGCGACGCGCAGCGCCACGTTGGTGAGCAGCTCGCGTTCCAGCCGCGCACGCAGCTGACGCGAGGTGGACGAGAGCGTCGCCTCGCGCCCCGCGAACGGCGAGGCGTTGACGCTGAACTGCATGCGCAGCGTCGGCTCACCGACCTCGAGTCGCGGCAGCGCCTCCGGCACCTCGGCGTCGGCGATGGTGTCACCGATGGCCACATCGGGCAGCCCGGTGACGATGACGATCTCCCCCGCCCGCGCCTCCTCCGCCGGCAGCCGTTCCAGCGCCTCGACGGTGAGCACCTGCCCCACGCGCTGCCGCGCCGACACGCCGCCGGCGGTGCAGAGCACCACGCTCTGCCCCGGCGCGATCGAGCCGCGCACCACGCGCCCGACCGCCATGCGGCCGCGGTAGCTGTCGTGGTCGAGCGCGCTGACCAGCAGCTGCAGCGGACCGCCGGCGACGACACGCGGCGGCGGCACGTGCTCCAGCACGGTGTCGAGCAGCGGTTCGAGCGTCGTTCCCGAGACGCGCAGGTCGCGCGTCGCGGTGCCCTCGCGGCCGTTGGTGTAGAGCACGGGCGCGTCGAGCTGCTCGGCGTCGGTGGCCAGCTCGAGCAGCAGGTCGTGCACCGCCTCGACGGTCTCGTCGGGACGCGCGTTGGCCCGGTCGATCTTGTTGACCACGATGATCGGCCGCAGGCCCAGGGCCAGCGCCTGCTTGAGCACCACGCGCGTCTGCGGCATGGGACCCTCGGCGGCGTCGACGAGCAGCAGGCAGCCGTCGGCCATGCCCAGCACGCGTTCCACCTCGCCGCCGAAGTCGGCGTGCCCGGGCGTGTCGATGATGTTGAGCTTGACGCCGCGATAGCGCACCGAGGTGTTCTTGGCCAGGATGGTGATGCCCTTCTCGCGCTCCAGGTCGTTGGAGTCGAGGATCAGCTCGCCGACCTGCTCGTGCTCGGCGAAGACGCGCGACTGCTTGAGCAGCGCGTCGACGAGCGTGGTCTTGCCGTGGTCGACGTGGGCGATGATGGCCACGTTGCGGAGGTCGTCGCGAGTGGTGTGCTTGTTCATGCGGAGCGCTACGATCGAGGCGTCATGATCCGGTCCCACCGCGGTCGCCTCGGGGCGATTGTCGCATCGGCGGTGGTCCTGGGCGCCTGCGGTGCGAGCGGAGGTGGCGCTACGGGGTCACAGACACCCACGCCGACTCCGCGTCCGCGCCCGGTGGTGAGCATCGCGCCCGACCACGGCGGCGTCGGCACGGTGGTGGTCATCAAGGGCTCCGGCTTCAAGCCGCGCAGCAACCTGCGCGCCAGCATCTGCGCCGTCGACGCCAAGGGCAACGTTCCCAATTACTTCCTCAACTGTGACCTGGGCAACACCGTGCCCACCACCGTGGACTCCGCGGGATTCGTCGCGGTGAGCTTCACGGTGAAGTCCATCCCCCACGCCATCAGCGGCGGCGGCTACCACATCGGCCTGGGGCCGCTCACCGGGCCCGATCCCGGCAACGACGGCGGCGCCGCCTTCAGCGTCGACGGCTAGGACTGCTCGCGCACCACCACCGACTTCATGACGTCGCCCTGCGCGATCCTGAGGGCCACGTCCATGCCGCCGGTCACCGCGCCGAAGAGGTTGTACTGCTTGGGCAGCGTGGTGTCGTTGGCGATGCAGACGAAAAACTGCGAGCCGTTGCTGTTGGGGCCGGCGTTGGCCATGGCCACGCAGCCCTGCGTGTAGTCGCCCTTGACCGGCTCGTCGGCGAACGAATAGCCGGGGCCGCCGCTGCCGTTGCCCGAGGGATCACCGCCCTGGATGACGAAGTTGGGCACCACGCGGTGGAAGGTGAGGCCGTCGAAGAAGTGGTTGCGGGCCAGCACCACGAAGTTGTTGACGGTGTTGGGCGCCAGGCTCGGCTGCAGGCAGAGCGCGATGTCGCCCTTCGCCGTGCTGATGGTGGCCAGGTAGAGCTTGCTCGAGTCGATCTGCGTCGCCGGCGCGGCGCTGTACCTGTGCACGTCGCCCGGCGCGTCCTTTGGCGCCAGCGGCGAGCCGAAGCTCTTGCCGCCGCAGGGCGTCGAGCCGCTCGCCGTGACCGGGCCGCCCGCCGGCGCGGCGCCGCCACCACCGCCGCCGTTCGAGCTGCTCGAACTGCTCGACGATCCGCCCGACGACGACCCGCAGGCCGCCAGCAGCGCGGTGCAGACCGCGAGCGCGGCGAGGGCGAATCGGCGGGCAGGGGGCAGCGACGTTCGGAGCATGGCGGGCAACGATACCGCGCCGATGGCGCGTCGTGAGCCGGAGCCTCAGCGGCGTGAGCGGCGAACGTGGCGGTCCAGGGCAGCCAGCCGTGCGTCCCAGCGCGCTCCCACCGCGGCCATCCAGGCCATGGCGGCGTCGAGCGGCGGCGTGGTCAGCCGGTAGCGCACCTCGCGGCCGCTGCGCGCCGGCGCCACCAGCCCGGCGTCCTCGAGCAGGGCCAGGTGCTTGCTCACCGCCTGGCGGGAGATGGGCAGGTCGCCGGCCAGCTCGGTGGCGGTCGCCTCGCCCGTCTCGGCGAGGTGGCGGACCAGGTGCCGCCGGGTGGGGTCGGCCAGCGCGGCGAAGACCGGGCCCGCCGCGTCGGCGCGCGCAGTCACGCGGCGGCGGCGGCGCGCACCCGCGCCAGGCGGGCCAGCATGCGTGGCCAGCCGCTGCCGCCGCCGAGCACGGCGACGACGGCGGGCAGGGACTCCGCCGCGGCGGTCTCGACCACGCGCAGGCGGGTGCCCTCGGCCACCTCGTCGAGGGTGAACTCGACGCGCGAGCGCTCCACCTCGCCGCCGTGGCCATCGGCGTCCGCGTCGGCGTCGGACCAGCGGAAGCTGAGCCGGCGCGGCGCCTCGACCTCCTCGATGACGGCGCGGCGGGCCCCGTCCTCCCAGCGGAACACGGCGGCGCCGCCCGGGCGCGCGTCGATGTCGACGTCGGGCGCGAACCACTCGCTGAGCCGCTCGGCCTCGGTGAGCGCGGGCCAGAGCTCCTCGGGGGTCACCGGGAGCACCACCTCACGGCGGACGCTGGTCGTCATCTGAGTCTCCTCTGGCGCACTGAGCAACCGTATGGTTGCACATCCGGGCCACCTGTGGCATGCTGACGCGCAACTCATAGGTTGCACATCAGGAGAGACACGAACCATGCCCGGCCGCGCCCTCATCCCCTACGTCGTCGAGTCGAGCCCGCGCGGCGAGCGCTCGTTCGACATCTACTCGCGCCTGCTGCGCGATCGCATCGTCTTCCTGGGCACGCAGGTCGACGACGAGGTGGCCAACGTGGTCATCGCCCAGCTGCTCTTCCTGCAGTCGGAGGACGCCGACAGGGACATCTCCGTCTACATCAACTCGCCGGGCGGCTCGGTGACCGCGGGCCTGGCCATCTACGACACCATCCAGTACATCAGGCCGCGGGTCAGCACGCTCTGCGTCGGGCTGGCGGCGTCGATCGCCGCGGTCATCCTCTCCGGCGGCTCGCCGGGGCTGCGCCTCTCGCTGCCCAACACGCGCGTGCTCATCCACCAGCCGTCGGCGGGATTCCAGGGACAGTCGAGCGACATCGAGATCCACGCGCGCGAGACCATGCTGCTGCGCAGCCGCATCGAGGAGATCCTGGCCCGGCACACCGGGCGCAGCGTCGAGGACGTCCACCGCGACTGCGACCGCGACCGTTTCATGAGCGCCGAGGAGGCGCAGAGCTATGGACTCGTCGACGGCGTCATCACCGGGCACAACGGGCACCTGCCCGGTGCGCTCGCGGACACGGTGTCGCTGTCGTGAACCGATCCGCCACGCGCCGACCTCGACGAGCACCTTGATCGCCTGGCGCGTGTCCAGTCTACGCAGCGGTCCCTCCCCGGACAGAGGAGGCGGCGGCCGGGGGACCACCACCTCCCTGCCGTGGAGTGGGAGTTGCCGTTCGGTGCCAGCCGCGGATCAGTGTGTCCGCGCAGCGGCCAAGGAGGGGGGCGCAGCCGGTTAAGAGCTGGTGAGGCGGGCGCGTGGGTCCGGTAGCATCGCGGCGTCATGGCCATGCGGGTCGTCCTCGGACACGGCGCCTCGGGCACGGCGGCGAGCATGCGGCCGCACGTCGAGGGGCTGCGTGCGCGCGGCGTCGAGGCGGTGGCCATCGACCTGCCCAAGGGAAGGGCGGAGCGCGCGGTGCCCGTCTTCGCCACCCAAGTCGAGGACCCGGTGCACACCCTGGTCGGCGGGCACTCCTACGGCGGCCGCGTGGCCAGCATGCTCGCCACCGAGCAACGTGTGGCCGGGCTGGTGCTGCTCAGCTACCCGTTGCACCGCCCCGGGCATCCCGAGGAGCTGCGCGTCGAACACTGGCCGCGCATCACCTGTCCCGTGCTGCTGCTCTCCGGCGAGTCCGACCCCTTCGCGCGCATCGACCTGCTGCGCGCACGGGTGGCGAAGCGCAGGGGCTGGGCGCTGCACACCTACCCCGGGGTGCAGCACGGCCTGCAGCCGGTTCTCGACGACGCCCTCGACCGCGTCGCCGCCTTCGTCGCGGCGCTGCCCGGCTGAGACCTCGGTCCCGGGAGCCCGCCGGTTGACCCGGCCGGGCTGAGGACCTTCGCCGCTGGCGGCCCGGGCCTGTGCCCCCGATGCTGGACGCGACAGGACCAGAGGTCATTCCACATCGTGTCTCTCACAGCGCCGCGGCTGGTCACCATCGACGGCAACGAGGCGGCCGCGTCCGTCGCGCACCGCCTCAGCGAGGTGATCGCCATCTACCCGATCACCCCCGCCTCCGCCATGGGCGAGCTCGCCGACGCCTGGTCGAGCGCGGGCCGCACCAACATCTGGGGCGAGGTCCCCGGCATCGTCGAGATGCAGAGCGAGGCCGGCGCCGCCGGCGCGGTGCACGGCGCCCTGCTCAGCGGCTCGCTGGCCACCACCTTCACCGCCTCGCAGGGCCTGCTGCTGATGCTGCCCAACATGTTCAAGATCGCCGGCGAGCTGATCCCCGCGGTGATCCACGTCGCCGCGCGCACCGTGGCCACCCACGCGCTCTCCATCTTCGGCGACCAGAGCGACGTGATGGCGGCGCGCACCACCGGCTGGGCCATGCTCTGCGCCTCCACCGTGCAGGAGGCGCACGACTTCGCGCTCGTCGCGCATGCGGCCACGCTGGAGTCGCGCGTGCCCTTCCTGCACTTCTTCGACGGCTTCCGCACCTCGCACGAGGTCAACACCGTGGCGCTGCTCGAGGACGACGACCTGCACGCGCTGGTGTCCGACGATCTGGTGCGCGCGCACCGCGAGCGGGGACTGTCGCCCCTGCATCCCGCACTGCACGGCTCGGCGCAGAACCCCGACGTGTTCTTCCAGGCGCGCGAGGCCTGCAATCCCTGGTACGACGCCGTGCCCGGCATCGTCGAGCGCACCATGCGGCGCTTCGAGGAGCGCACCGGACGCGCGTATCGCCTGGTCGACTGGTACGGCGACCCACACGCGGAGCGCGCGGTGGTCATCATGGGCAGCGGCGCCGGTGCGGTGCAGGACGCCGTCGACGCGCTGCGTGCGCGGGACGAGCAGGTCGGCGTCGCCGTGGTGCGGCTCTTCCGCCCCTTCCCCGTCGAGGCGCTGCTCCATGCGCTGCCGCCGTCGGTGCGCGCCATCGCGGTGCTCGACCGCACCAAGGAGCCGGGCGCGGTCGGCGAGCCACTCTACCAGGACGTGGCCACCGCGCTGGCGCAGTGGTCGATGCGCGAGCGGCAGCCGGTGCCGCTGGTCATCGGCGGGCGCTACGGGCTCTCCTCCAAGGAGTTCACGCCGTCGATGGCCGCAACCGTGTTCGCCGAGCTGCTCCGCGAGCGGCCGCGGCACGGCTTCACCGTGGGCATCGTCGACGACGTCACCGGGCGCTCGCTGGACGTCGACCCCGACCTGGTGCCCGAGGCCGGCGACGTCGCCCGCGCGGTGTTCTACGGGCTGGGCAGCGACGGCACGGTGGGCGCCAACAAGGCCTCGGTGAAGATCATCGGCGAGGGTGCCGGCCTCTACGCCCAGGGCTACTTCGTCTACGACTCCAAGAAGTCGGGCACGGTGACGGTGTCGCACCTGCGCTTCGGGCGGCGTCCCATCCGGGCGCCCTACCTGGTGCGCCGGGCGCAGCTCGTCGCCTGCCACCAGTTCCACCTGCTCGACCGCATCGACGTCCTCGACGTCGCCGCCCCCGGCGGCACCTTCCTGCTCAACAGCCCGTACGGGCCCGACGAGGTCTGGTCGCACCTGCCCTTCGAGGTGCAGGAGCAGGTCGTCGAGAAGCGCCTGCGGCTCTTCGTCGTCGACGCGGCGCGCATCGCGCGCGAGGCCGGGCTGGGCGGGCGCATCAACACGGTGCTGGTCACCTGCTTCTTCCAGCTCGCCGGCGTCATCCCCATCGAGGACGCGGTGGCGGCGGTGAAGCGGCGGGTGCGTACCGTCTACGGCGGCAAGGGCGGCGCCGTGCTGCGCGCCAACGACGCGGCCATCGACGCGGCGCTGGCCGGGTTGCACGAGGTGGCGGTGCCCGCGACGGCGCTCGACGGCGCACACCACCGCCCGCCCGCCGTACCCGCGCAGGCGCCCGACTTCGTGCAGCGCGTCCTCGGCGTGATGATCGCCGGGCGCGGCGACACCCTGCCGGTGAGCGCGCTGCCGCCCGACGGCGCCTTCCCCACCGCCACCTCGCGCTGGGAGCGGCGCGGCATCGCCGCCGAGCTGCCGGTCTGGGATCCCGCGATCTGCATCGACTGCGCGAAGTGCACGCTGGTCTGCCCGCACGCCGCGCTGCGCATGAAGGTCTACGAGCCGGCGGAACTCGTTGGTGCACCGGCGGCCTTCCTGCACAAGGAGTGGCGATCGAAGGAGCAGCCCGGCATGGTGATGACCATCCAGGTCTCGCCCGAGGACTGCACCGGCTGCGGCATCTGCGCGGACTACTGCCCGGCCAAAGACAGGGCCAATCCCAGCCACCGCTCCATCGAGATGGCGCCCATCGAGCCGCTGCGTGACACCGCACGCATCGACTGGGAGTTCTTCCAGTCGCTGCCCGAGATGGAGCGCAGCGAGGTGCGCGTGGCCACCATCAAGGGCTCGCAGATGGTGCAGCCGCTCTTCGAGTTCTCCGGCGCCTGCGCCGGCTGCGGCGAGACGCCCTACCTGACCCTGCTCACCCGCATGTTCGGCGACCGCATGGTGGTGGCCAACGCCACCGGCTGCTCCTCGATCTACGGCGGCAACCTGCCCACCACGCCCTGGAGCGTCGACAGGCACGGCCGCGGGCCCGCCTGGGCCAACTCGCTCTTCGAGGACAACGCCGAGTTCGGCTACGGCATGCGGCTCTCGCTCGACCAGCGCAACGCTCGGGCACGCGCGTTGCTGACAGAGCTGGCCGGTTCGCTGCCCGACGGGCTGGCGCAGGAGATCCTCGAAGCCCAGCAGGACGACGAGGCCGGCGTGGCCGCACAGCGCGACCGCGTCGAGACCCTGCGCGAGGCGCTCTGCCGCGTCGAGTCGCCGCAGGCACGGCAGCTCGAGCCCCTCGCCGAGACGCTGATCCGCACCAGCGTCTGGATCGTCGGCGGCGACGGCTGGGCCTACGACATCGGCTTCGGCGGGCTCGACCACGTGCTCGCCTCGGGACGCGACGTCAACATCCTGGTGCTCGACACCGAGGTCTACTCCAACACCGGCGGCCAGGCCTCCAAGTCGACACCGCGCGGCGCGGTGGCCAAGTTCGCCACCGGCGGCAAGCACACCGCCAAGAAGGACCTGGGCATGCTCGCCGCCGGCTACGCCGACGTCTACGTGGCCCAGGTGGCGCTGGGCGCCGACAACGCGCAGACGGTCAAGGCCTTCGCCGAGGCCGACGCCCACCACGGGCCCTCGCTGATCGTCGCCTACTCGCACTGCATCGCCCACGGCATCGACATGAAGACCGGCATGAGCCACCAGAAGGAGGCCGTCGACAGCGGCTACTGGCCGCTCTACCGCTACCTGCCCGCCGCCGAGGGCGTCGCCACCGGCGAGATGGTGCACCCGCTGCACCTCGACTCGCGCAAGCCGGTGATCCCGCTGCGCCAGTTCGAGGACAAGGAGACGCGCTTCACCGCGCTGCGCCGCCGCGACCCCGCCGAGGCCGACGAGCTGCTCGCCGAGGCCCAGCACGACGTCGAGGAGCGCTGGCACGTCTACGAGCAGATGACCAAGGTGGAGCACGAGGCCGGTGGGCACGGCAACGGCCACCTCCCGGAACGGGAGATCGAGGATTCATGACAGCCACGGCAGAAACCGCCGCGCCGCCGCGCCACTGGCGCGACCTGTTCGCCGAGGTGATCGACCCCGGGCTCTGCTCGGGCTGCGCCGCCTGCGTGGTGGCCTGCCCGCGCCAGGTGCTCGCCTACGCCGGTGACAGGCCGTACCAGACGGACGCGGAGAGCGGCGCCGGCGGCTGCCGGTTCGGCGACAGCGGCTGCACCGTCTGCGCCAAGGCCTGCGTGCGCTTCCACCCCGACATGGAGGAGATGGAGACCACCGTGGTCGGCCGCCCGCGCACCAGCGAGGAGACCTGGGGCGTGTCCCGCGAGGTGGTCGCGGTGCGCAGCAGCTCGGACGCGGTGCGCGGGGCGGCGCAGGACGGCGGCCTGGTCACCGCGTTGCTCAGCTGGGCGTTCGACACGGGGCGCATCGACGGCGCGGCGGTGTCGGGCCTCGACCCCGAGCGTCCCCTGCACGCCGTGCCGGTGGTCGTCGACAGCGCCGAGGCGCTGCTCGCCACCGCGCGCTCGCGCTACACCTACTCGCCCAACCCGCTGGCGCTGCGCGAGGTGGCGCCCTCGCGGCACGTCGCGCTGGTGGGCACGCCCTGCGAGGTGTCGGCGGTGCGCCGCGCGCAGTCGCAGGGCCTCAAGAAGTTCCGCTCGGTGGTCTTCACCGTCGGCCTGATGTGCAGCGAGTCCTTCAGCGAGGAAGGATTGCTCGACACCGTGTTGCGCAGGCGGCTGGGCATCGACCTGCACGACGTGCGCAAGGTGAACATCAAGGGACGCGTGCTGGTGTCGGTGCCGCCGGGCCGCGAAGGCGGGCTGCGCAACGGCACCGCGGGCGACACCGAGGCGCGCATCGTCGAGCCGGGACTCATCGAGATCCCGCTGAAGGAATGCAAGCCCTTCGCGCGCGAAGCCTGCCACTGGTGTCCCGACTTCAGCGGCGAGCTGGCCGACATCAGCGCCGGCGGGCTCGGCCTCGACGGCTGGACCGTCGCGGTGGTGCGCACCGAGCTCGGCGCGGAATGGCTGCACCGCGCCGCCGCCGACGGCCGCCTCGAAGTGCGCGACGTCGAGGAGTTCCCCGAAGCACTGGCCACCCGCGATCGCCTGGCACGCATCCAGCGCCGCCGTCCGCACAAGATGCGCGAGGCACGCGGCGCGGACGCGGGACCGATCGGCTTCGACGGCACCGCGGTGCTCACATTGCCTGTCCCGCCGAAACCGGGCGCAGCGGTCTGAGCCGCGGCCCGGTCCGGTTAGAGGTCGAACTCGAGCTCCAGCACCGAGGCGGGACGGCGGCGCACCTCGTGGTGCGGCCAGCGGGTGCGGATCAGCTTGAGCATGCGGGTGTTGTCGGCGAGCACGGTGGCGCGCAGGCGGCGGATGCCCTCCTCGCGGGCGCGCCGGGCGATGCTGCCGAGCAGGACGGCGCCGAGGCCGCGGCCCTGGTGGTCGTCGACGACGGCCACGCTGACCTCGGCGACGTCGGGTTCGTCGTGGTCGCGGATGAAGCGGGCCACGCCGATGCCCGCGCCGGTGTCGAGGTCGATGGCGGCCACCGCCTCGTGGTCGTGGTGGTCGACGTCGAGGAAGTAGCGCAGCTCGGCCTCGCTGAGGGTGTTCTTGGGTGAGAAGAAGCGCATGTAGCGGGAGCGGTCGCTGAGGTGCTCGAAGCCGCGCAGGTAGACGGCGCGGTCACGCGGGGTGAGCGGGCGGAGCATCACCCGGGTGCCGTCGCGCAGGGCGACGACGCGGCGCAGCGCTCGGGCCGCGGGCGCGGCGGACGGTGCTGGGGCCGCAGGGGTCGAGGTGGCGGCCAGGGGGTCGCCCGCCGGAGTCGGTGGGATGAGTTGCATGGCGCAACCAACACTCTGCCACTGCGGGTTGCCTTTTGCAACCCACAAGCCTAGGCAGAGGCCAGCAGAACTGGCCGGCGCCTCAAGCCCCGGCCGCCGCCGCCTCCTCCTCGCGCGGCCGCCAGCGCATCGCCCGGGCGTGCACCGGCTCGCCGCAGTGCGGGCAGGTCAGCTCGGGCAGGCCGTCATGGCTGCAGGCCTTGTGGGTGAGCACGATGGGCGGCCCCATCTCGTCGGCGGCCCAGCGGTCACCCCAGCGCATCAGGCCGACGATGATCGGGTAGAGGTCGCGCCCCTTGTCGGTGAGGCGGTACTCGAAGCGCTCCGGCCGCTCCTGGTAGAGGCGGCGCTCCAGCACGCCCTGCTCCACCAGCGTCTGCAGCCGGTCGGCCAGGATGTTGCGGGCGATGCCCAGGCTGCGCTGGAAGTCGTCGAAGCGGCGCACGCCCTTGAAGGCGTCGCGCAGGACCAGCAGGCTCCACCACTCCCCCACCACCTCCAGGGTGCGGGCGACGGAGCAGGGCATGGCGGCGAAGCTGGTCCGCTTCATGGTCCCCAGCATACCGGCGCGCACCGTGGTTGGTTGCACCTTGCCACCCACTGGTCGGGCACGGTCCGCGGCGGGTCCGGCCCCGCGGGACCTTCACGCTTGCAGGGTGCTGCCGGCGACGGCAGCAACGCGACGGACCCTCAGGCGGGCTCGTCGCGGACCGCCGAGACCTCCGCCTGCTTTCCCGCCACCTCGATGCCCCCGGCGCGCGGGGGCATGCGTGCCCAGCCGCTGCGCCGGTCGAAGGCGTAGCACGACCCCGGCGCCGTCTTGGCCAGGTGCTTCATCTCGGTCGCCACCGCGGACACCTCCCAGGCGCTGGCCAGGGGACGGTGCTCGGTGGTGGCCACGCCGATGGAGATGGAGAGCGCCACCCGGCGGCGCAGCAGCCGGCGCACACGCCCCGGCGCCGGAGCGCGCGGCAGCGAGGCGGCGTAGGCGTCGAAGCGCTCCAGGATGGCGCCGCAGAGCGGCCCCGCGTTGTCGACATCGGTGACCAGAACGAAGTCGTCGCCGCCCAGGTGGCCGAGGAAGTTGAGCGGACCGGGGAGCTGGCCCAGGGCGCGGCGCAGCACCTGGGCGGTGGTGCGCAGCACGGTGTCACCGAAGGCGAAGCCGTGCGTGTCGTTGTAGGCCTTGAAGTTGTCGAGGTCGGCGTAGAGCACCGCGTAGTCGGGCGTGGAGCGCGCCACCAGCGCGGTGAGCACCTCGTCGATCTCCGCGTTGCCGGGCAGGCCGGTGAGCGGCGACATGCTGCGCAGGGCGCGGCAGCGGCGCACGATGCCGCGCAGCCGCTGGACCAGGTCGTCGCCGTCGAGCGGCCGGGCCACGAAGTCGTCGGCGCCGCGGCGGAGCGCGACGATGCGGCGCTGCGCGCGGCGGCCCACCACCACCGAGGGCACGTAGGCTCCCGCCAGCGCCTCGAGGACACGCAGGGTGTCGTCGTCGTCCAGCTCGTCGTCGTCGATCACCGCGAGATCGGGCAGCTCGATGCCGGGACTGTCCAGAACTGTGACGAATTCCACAATCGGAGCCACGGCGAAACCGCTGTCGTGCAGCGCCTCGGTGAGGTCGGGACCGGAATGGGCCGGCAGCAGGGCGACCACGACGGGCCGACCGGGAAGCGGTCCGTCGATGGTTTGCCTGGACCCGGCCACCCAACGATCCACGCCTGCCCTCTGGGGAAGGTGACGCAGCCCGTCGCTGCCGGCCGCTCCGTCACGGGGGACGGCCGGATCCGCGTCTGACGCCGTGCGACGCTTCATCTCGACTGTACCTCGTAGCCAGAGACCGTACGCCCGGTCGGCAGGCACGGCAAGCCGCAGTGTGGGGATGCGTCGCACCCCCTGAATTGGGGGTGTAGTAGTCACCGACGTCCCTGGCACATACCATGGGGTGTCGGGGCCGATGCAGGCGGTCCGAGGTGCGAAAGCAACAGGGAATGAGACGGGGCGGGGACTCCGTCACGGAGACCAGGGCAGGGACGGGCGCGGCGCCCCCTGTCGGCGCGCGTCCAGGCGCGCGGACGGGCGACGACGTCCAGCTGGCGGGCGGAGAGCTGTCCGAGGCACTCGAAGAGCTGCGCGTCGCCACCGAGGACCTGCAGGAGCATGAGGCGCTGCTCGGCCAGGCCGGCGCCGAGGTGGCCGCGCAGATGCAGCGCTACCGCACCCTCTTCGACTTCGCCCCCGACGGCTACCTGGTCACCGGCGAGACCGGTGTCATCGAGGAGGCCAACCTGGCCATCACCCGCATGCTCAGGTCCCGGCACCGCGACCTGATCGGCAAGCCGCTGGTGGTGTACTTCGTCCCGGCCGACCGGCGCCGCCTCATGCGCCTGCTCCGCGCCGCCGTCGCCGAGCCGGTGCCACACGAGGAGTCGCTGGAGCTGCAGCCGCGCAGCGGCCCTCCCATCCCGGTGTCCTGCCGGGTCGGTGCCGAGCCCGACGAGGGCCGCATCCAGATCCGCTGGCTGCTGCACGACGTGACCCGTCGCCGCGACGACGAGCGCCGGCTCGAGGAGGCCCTGCACCGCGAGCAGGAGGCGGCGGCACGGCTGCGCGACCTCGACGCCATCAAGAACGCCTTCCTGCTCGCCGTCTCCCACGACCTGCGCGGGCCGGTGACCGCCATCGTGGCCCTGGCCCGCATGCTCGCAGAGGATGCCGCCATGCCCGAGGAGCGCCGGAGCCGGACGGCGTCCAGCATCGCCGCCAACGCGGCGTTGGTGGAGCGCGTGCAGCGCAACCTCATCGACCTCGACCGGCTGGCCCGGCACGCGGTGGTCCTCGAGGCCGGCGAGGTCGACGTGGCCGCCCTGGTCGCGGCGCGCGTCGCCGCCGCCGATACTTTGGACCGCCCGGTCAGTGCGCACGTGGAGACGGCGCATGCGATGCTGGACGCCGCCGTGGTCGAACGCATTCTCGACAACCTGCTGAGCAACGCCGCTCACCACACGCCGGCGCGCACGCCCGTCGAGGTCTCGGCGCGCAGCGAGCCCGGCGGTGTCGTGGTCAGCGTCGCGGACCACGGCCAGGGCGTGCCCGAGATGCTGCGCCGGGCCATCTTCGAGCCCTTCGGGGTGGCCATCCCGGGCGGCGGCGGCGCCCCGAGCGCCGGCGTCGGCATCGGCCTGCACCTGGTCGCCCGCTTCGCGGCCATGCACGGCGGCCGCGCCTGGGTGGAGGACACGCCGGGCGGCGGCGCCACCTTTCGCGTTCTGCTCCGCGAGCTGAGCTGACCGCCATGCCCGCGAGGAAGGGAGGCGGATTTCCAGGCGACCCCTCCGGGCCGCCCGACAGCGCGAGAGGCGGAGCGGCCATGGCGGTGCTCATCGTCGACGACCACCGCACCATCGCCGAGGCGCTGGCGCTGGTGCTGGAGGGGGACCCGCGCATCCACTGCATCGGCGTGGTGCCGAGCACGGAGGAGGCGATGGCGCTGCTGGCCGAGGAGCCCTGCGACGTGGTGGTCATGGACGTGAAGCTGGCCGGCGTCGGCGGCATCGAGGGGACGCGCCGCATCCGCGCAGCGCATCCGCAGACGCGCGTCGTGGTGCTCACCGGGCACGTCGACGCCGGCGTCCTCGCCGCCGCGGTCGAGGCGGGGGCGGCCGCGTTCCTGCCCAAGACCGGGCCGCTCTCCGACGTCGTCGAGGCCATCCTGGCGTCCGAGGACAACAGCCTGATCATCGGCGCGCACACACCGCTGCGGGTGATCACCGAGGCGATGGGCGTGCGCGACCGCATGCAGCGCGAGACGCCCCCGACGCCGCTGACCGCGCGCGAGCTGGACGTGCTGGAGCTGCTCGCCGAGGGGATGTCACCGGCGATGGCCGCCGACGACCTGGGCATCAGCCTGCACACCTGCCGCGGCCACATCAAGAGCATCCTCTCCAAGCTGCAGGCGCACAGCCAGCTCGAGGCCGTCGTCATCGCCTGGCAGCGCGGCCTGCTGCGGCCGCCGGAGCCGCGCCCGCCGGAGGGGTGAGCGGAAGGCTTCGGTGGCCAGTGCCGCCGCGAAGCCGCGCAGCGGCGGCAGCGCACACAGCGCGGCCATGGCGAGCGCAGGATTGGCGTTGACGGCGCGGGCGGCGACACGCGCGCGGCGGAGATGCGCGCCGGTGCTGCGCTGCACCGCGTCGGTGTATGGCGCCAGGTCGTGGCTGCGGCCGGCGAGGACGTCGAGCACGGCGGCGGCAGCGAGGCTGCCGCTCTCCAGCGCGCCGGCGATGCCCTCGCCGAAGAAGCGGTCGCAGAGCGCGGCGGCGTCACCGAGCAGTGCGACACGGCCCACGTGGAGCGGGTCACGGTGCAGGGACATGGGGATGCGGCGGCCGGCGGCGTGCGCTGCGGCGGTGTCGGTGTCGACGCCTTGGAATTCGACGCCCCATTGCGCCATGGCCGCGGCCAGCCGCGCGCGCAGCGCGACGCCGGGATGTGACCGAGCGGTCAGGACGCCGAGGTTCCAGGTGTCGCCTTTGGGGAAGGCCCAGGCGTAGCCGCCGGGAACGTCGAAGTCGAGGACGGCGACGTCCTGGTCGAGCAGCGTGGCGCGGGCGGGCATCTCGATCTCCAGCGCGGCAGCCATCACGGCGCGGGGACGCCACAGGCCGAGCGCCGCGCCGAGGGCGGGCTCGGCGCCGGTGGCGAGCAGGACGACGCGAGCGCGGTGGGTGTCGCCGCGGGCGGTGCGCACGAGATGGGTGGGGCCATCGTGTTCGACGGCACGCACGGCCTCGCGGGTGTGCAGCTCGGCGCCGGCCTGGGCGGCCACCTCGGCCAGGCGGCGGTCGAGGTCGGCGCGCCGCACCATCCAGACCGCGCCGGCCTCGCCGAGCTCGAGGCGGCAGGAGCGGGCCGCGCCGCGGCGGACCTCGGCCGCGGGCACGCGGGTGACCGGCATCCCGTCCAGGGGCACCCCGGCGAGCACCCGCCGCGAACGTGCGGTCAGGCCGCCGCCGCAGGGCTTGTCACGGCCCAGCGGCGCCGCATCGAGGAGCAGCACCCGGCAGCCCGCGGCGGCCAGACGGCGGGCGGCGGTGGAACCGGCGGGCCCGGCGCCGGCCACGAGCACGTCGTACACCGGAGTGCCCATGCCCCGAGCTTCACAGGTGGCACGCCACAGGGCAAGGGCAGGGCCCGGCGCAACGTTGCCCAGACAGGCGGTGTCCTCCACTCACAGCCGCGGACTGGTTTCTCGACGCCGCCGGGCAGGGGCCGGAGGCGACATGCGATGCGGGCGGGGCGCCCCCTTGGAGGAGTCCTGGATGAACAAGCTGTACGGCGCCGCCGTGGCGGGCTGCGTGCTGATGGGGACCGCCGGCGTGCTGCCGGCCCATGCCGTCGCGGGCGGCGTGTCGGTGCTGCAGGGCCAGCACTACGGGCAGCGCATCTTCCCCGACGACTCCTTCACCGTCAGCGACCCCTCGCAGCTCACCGGCCGCCGCGTGCACTTCGTCCAGGGCGTCGACTACCCGACCGTCAACGGCGCCGTGCAGCCGCGCTGTGACAGCACCGACTACTCGATCTGCGACGCCTTCGCCGAGCTCAACACGCTCGACGGCTTCGACCCGCAGCCCCGCGTCACCGTGCCCTTCACCGGTTCCGTCGACCTCAACTCGGTCAACGACGGCGACTTCTTCGTCACCGACGCCGCGGGCGCGTTCGCCGGCGGCATGCGCCAGCTCACCTTCGATCCCGCCACCAACACGCTGGCGGGCATCAGCGACAAGTTTCTGCAGGAGGGCACGCGCTACACCGTCCGCATCACCTCCGGCATCAGGGACAGTGCGGGCAACGCCGTCAGCGCCTGCGGCAGCGGTGGCTGCAGCGTGAGCTTCACCACGCGCTCGGCGAGCAACCGGCTGGTGTCCATCCGCAAGGCCATGGACCTGCCGCTCAGCGACCCGGGCAACGCCTATGCGCAGGCCGGCTTCCCCAACGCCTCGACGTCGACCGCGAGTCGCAAGGCGAGCTTCACCCAGAACGGCGTCGACGACGTCTTCCTGGCCCCGAGCGTGGCGCCGTCGCTGGCGAATCCCCTGAACGGCATCGTGCGCACCGACCAGGCCAAGGTCGACACCGGCGCGCCGGGCGCCTTCCAGTCGAGCGCGGTGCCGGTGCTCATCCCGCCGGGCGGCGCAGGCTACTACGCCTTCGGCAGCTACCTCTCGCCGCGCTACCAGTACGCGTCGGGCAGCGGGCACGTCGACTCCGTGGACGGCAACACCGACGGCGTCATCCCGGCCACACCGAGCAGGCAGACGCCGGTGCCGTTCGGCTACGACCGCCTCGGCATCATCGTGGTCACGCCCAATCCCGCGCTGTTCCCGCCGCCGTGGCCCGCGGCCATCTACGGACCCGGCTTCACGCGCAGCAAGTACGACATCTTCGTCACCGCGGACTACAACGCCTCGCTGGGCATCGTCACCGTGGCCACCGATCCCTCGGGGCACGGCTTCGGTCCGCAGAGCACCACCACGGTGACCAGCAACGGCACGCCGACCACCTTCCTCAGCTACGGCCGCGGCCACGACCTCGACGGTGACGGCGCCATCGGCGACGGGCTCAACGACGGCGTCGGCCCCACCGCGCACGTGCAGCCCGACGGCAGCTTCCTGCCCTCGCACAAGCCGATCGACGGCCTGCAGTCGGGACTCATCCAGACGGTGGTCGACGACATGGCGCTGGGCCGCTCGCTGGCCGCGGGCCTCGACATCCCCAGCGTTGGCGCCAACCTCGTCGACAACTCGAAGATCATGTACTACGGCCTCAGCTTCGGCGGCATCTACGGGACGATGCTGATGGGCACCGATCCGCTCTTCCACCAGGGACTGCTCAACGTGCCCGGCGGCCCCATCGTGGACATCGCCCGGCTCAGCTCGTTCCGCGGCGACCTGGCCACCACCCTCTCGCACGGCCGGCCCAACCTGCTCAACGGCGGCCCGGGCCTCAACGGCTTCACCGAGGACCTGCCGCTGCGCAACGACCCGGCCGAGGTGATCCAGCACAGGGGCGCGGCGCAATTGCAGGAGCTGTTCGGTGAGACCAACTGGTTCGACCGCAGCGGCAGCCCGGAGACCTTCGCGCCGCGCATCCGGCTGCGTCCCGACGCGGCCTGGGCGTCGAATCCCAAGAACGTGGTCTTCCAGAGCGCCTACGGCGACGGCACCGTGCCCAATCCCACCGCGGGCAACCTCTATCGCGCCGGCGACCTCTTCGACCGCGTCGTCTACTACCGCAACGACAAGACGCCGACCTACGCCTCGGACCCGCACGGCTGGCTGGCGGACCCGACCCTGGCGGGACGCACCTCGGGTGAGCAGCAGCTCGGCACCTTCCTGGCCACGGGCAACCTGGTCAACACCAACCCGGCCTGGCTGGAGGTGCCCGTGGTCGACCCCAACGATTTCGAGTGCCTGCACTACGCCGACCCGCAGACGGGCGTGGCGGCCAACCGGCAGCCGTTCCCGGAGAGCGGTGACTGCCCGCCGGCGCCGTCGCATGCCGGCAGCGGCTCGTCGAGCGGCGGCTCGTCGAGCGGCGGCGCGTCCGGCGCGGTGCTCCCGGCCAGCGCGGGCGGGGCGAGCCTGCTGCCCAACACCAGCGCGGGGTACGGTCAGCCGCTGGTCACCGCCATCGGCGTGCTGCTGATCAGCGCCGCGGTGGTCAAGCGGCGGCGCCGTCTGTCACGCTGAGGCGCATGGACACATCCGCCGACGTCGCCTGGACCGGCACCCCGGTGCGCCCGCACCCGGGCGCGCGCGACAACGGCGCCGAGTCGCTGCCCTGGGGCGGCCGCCGCGAGGCACTGCCGCTGCGCTGGCCGTTCGCCTCGGCCGTCGAGGGATTCCGCGACAAGGCGCTGGCCAACCCGCGGTACGACCCCGCATCCACCTTCGTCTGGGGCCAGATGATGGCCGTCGGCCTCATCGAGATGCTCAAGTCCGTCGAGGCGCAGTTCGGCGGCGACGGGCACGACGCCGCGCGCGCTGCGCTCAACCGCGTCGGTGCGCGCATCGTCGAGGAGATGGTGGCGGGCGTCTCGCTTCCCGAGGGACTCTCACGCGTCGAGGCGGCCAGCCTGTTCGCCTCCTGGATCAACGAGGTGGTCTACGCCTCCATCGAGAAGCCGCGCCTGCACGACGACGGCAGCGCCGACTTCGACATCCACTACTGCCCGCACGAGGACGTCTACGGCGCCTTCGACTGCCGGGTGCAGCGCTACCTGGTCGAGGGCATGCTGCAGGCGGGGCGCGCCTTCTTCGGCGAGGGCAACCTCGACGTCGCGTTTGCCACCACCATCCCGTCGGGGTCGCACACCTGCCATTTCGACATCGTGCCGCGAGCCGAGGGCGCGGACGACGCCTGGCTCGACTACTCGAACCGCCTGCGCGACCGCGCCCTGCGGCGCATCGAGGTCACGCCCCCACGTTCCGCGGACGCGCGAAGGACGCCGCCACCAGGCTGAGCACCGCCAGCGCGGCGAAGAGGACGGCGTGCTTGTAGTGCTTGCCGGTGGCGCTGGCCAGGAACGACGTGTTCACGGTCAGGTAGAACACCGTCAGCGCCGCGAAGACCACCGCCAGCACCACCCACATGGCCATCATGCCTCTGCTCTTCGACATTGCCTGTGTTCCTCCGAGATGTTCAGTGATCGTCAGCGGATGACCAGAAGGCCGACGACGCCGAGCGCCGCACAGTAGTACGCGTACGGGTCGAGACGCCCGACGCGGAAGTAGCGGATCAGGAAGCGCGCGCTGAAATAGGCGGCCACACCGGCCAGCACGGCGCCGAACAGGTAGGTGCCCAGCGGCGCGTTCTTGCCGAAGAGCTGCGGAACCTCGAGCACGCCCGCGGCGAGGATCACCGGTGTGGCCAGCAGGAAGGAGAAGTGCGCGGCCTCCTCGTGGCGCAGCCCGGCGAGCAGGCCGCCGGCCATGGTGGCGCCGGAGCGCGAGATGCCGGGGAACAGGGCCAGCGCCTGGCAGGCGCCGACCAGCACCGCGGTGCGGATGGAGAGTCGCGAGGCGTCGCCGAAGGCCTCCTCCTGCGCGGCGCGGCCGCGGCCTTCGAGGTTGCGGCGCCGTTCGTCGCGCCGCCGCAAAGCCTCGGCGCCGAGCAGGATGCCCGCGTTGACGATGAGGAAGATCGAGGCCGGGCGAGCGCTGGTGAACAGCGACTTGATGCGCTCCTCGAAGACAACGCCGAAGACGCCCGCGGGGATGGTGCCGACGATGAGCAGCACCGCCATGCGCTCGTCGCGGTCGCAGATCTCGCCGCGCTGCGTGGCGCGCACGAAGCCGACGATCATGCGCACCCACTCCTCGCGGTAGAGGATCAGCAGCGCGGTGGCGGTGCCGAGGTGGAGCAGCACCAGGAAGGGTACGAAGGTGCTGTCGGCGGGGTTGAAGTCGAGGTGGAAGAGCAGCGGCACCACCACGGCGTGGCCGAGCGAGGAGACGGGGAAGAGCTCGGTTGCACCCTGCAGCAGGCCCAGGAAGGAGACGAGCCACAACGACACGTCGGGGCACCATAGCAGGGAGTGCCGCGGCGCCGGGCAGGGACCCGGAGCCCACCGCCGACCTCGGCCGCCTCCGGTCGCGCCCCCGCCGCAGGGTCCCGGCGCGCTAGATTGCTCGGGCGTGGCCGCGCCCGGCGGGTGTGCCCCGGCGCGAGCCCTCCACGGAAAGGGAATCGAGCGATGCGCGTCCGGGTGCGCCGCCTTGCGGCCATGGGTGCGGCAGCCTCGGCGCTGCTGCTGACGGCTCCCAGCCTCGTCGAGGCGTTCACGCCGCAGCCGTTCACACCGACGACCGAGGCGGAGAACTTCGCCAAGGTCGAGGAGCGGCAGACCATCTACGACACGCCCGGCTACCAGGCGCTGCTCCGCGAGATCAGCGCGCAGAACGCGGCGGCCGCCGATGCCGAGCAGGTCAACGACCCGCCGCGCGAGTTCGCCGACCACGTCTGCCGCTCCGGCGAGGACGGCTGCGCGGGTGACGCGCGGCTCTACTACTGGGAGATCAACGACTACGGCATCGTGCAGCCCGTGTACTACACCGCGCGCGACGGCGCCACCATCTCCGGGCACGTGTGGGCGACGCGCTCGGGACCGGCGTCGCGCCCGGGCATCGTCATCACCGAGGGCTCGGTGCAGGCCGACGAGCAGCTCTACTGGTACGCCGCGCAGGCACTGGCCAAAGCGGGCTACGTGGTGATGACCTTCGACGCGCAGGGACAGGGGCAGAGCGACACGCCGGGCGAGTCGCCCGACCAGCAGGAGGGCGTGCCCGCGCAGAGCGACGGGCGTCCCTTCTTCGACGGCACCGAGGACGCCATCGACTTCTTCCTCTCCACGCCCGCGCATCCCTACGTGCCGGTGCCGTCGTGCAGCACGGGCACGGTGCACCTGGCCAAGCAGGAGTCGCGCGTCGAGCAGGGGCTGGACAACGGCTACAACCCGTTCTGGTCGATCCTGGACTCAACCCGGCTGGGCCTGGCGGGGCACTCCTACGGCGCCGCGGGCGTGTCCTACATCGGGCAGTGGGACCCGCGGGTCTCGGCCATCGTGGCCTGGGACAACCTCTCCGGCACGGACCCGACCGCCTCCGGGGGCACCACCGGCGCGCCGCGCGAGCAGCCCTGCCCGTCGACGCCCGCCGACCGCAGCGTGCCGCCGATCACCAAGCCGGCGCTGGGCATGTCGGCGGACTACTTCCTGCCGCCCACACCCAACACCGCGCAGCCCAACCCCGTCGCCAAGACGACGGAGTCCTTCGCCTACTCGCAGGCGGGCGTCGACACCGGCGAGCTGATCATCCGCGGCGGCAGCCATCTCGACTTCAGCTTCATCCCCAACATCGCCTTCGGCGCCTCGCTGCGCGGCGCCGACATGATCACCTGGTACACGACGGCCTGGTTCGACAAGTACGTCAAGGGCGACAGGTCGGCCGACGCGCGCCTGCTGACCACGCGCTGGAACGACGACCTCGCCGAGGCGCAGATCGACCCCAACCACGACGGCAACATGTACTCCTTCTATTACCAGTCGCGACTCGACATCAACCTGTCGAAGGGCGGCCGCTTCGACTGCGAGGACATGCGCACCGGCTGCCCGGGGCTGAGCGCTCTCGACGGCGTGCCCGGCGCCTACTCGTACCTCGACGTCGACACCACCGTGGACAGCGGCACCGTGCCCGCCAACGCGCCGAGCGGAACCGGGCTCTACCCGCCGACGGCGTCCATCCCCTCGCAGGTGGGCTGAGGGCGTTTGGGGTTTCGCGAGCCGCCGCCCCTAGTGTATGTTTGGTGTATGGCACGCACCAACATCGACATCGACGAGGCGGCCTGCGGAGTGGTCATGCGCCGGTACGGGCTCGTCACCAAGCGGGATGCCGTCAACTTCGCCCTGCGCGAGCTGGCCGCCGAGCTCAACCTCGAGGAGGCGCGGAGCCTGAAGGGTGCGGGGTGGGAGGGCGACCTCGACACCCTGCGTTCCTCCCGCACCGATCCGGCGTGATCCTGGTCGACAGCTCGGCCTGGATCGAGTTCCTCCGCGGCACCGGCTCGGCGGTGTGCGACGAGGTCGATCGCCTTCTCGGCGACGACATCGCCGTCACCGATCCCATCCTCATGGAAGTGCTCGCCGGGGCCCGCGACGAGACGCATCTGCACCAGCTGCGGGGCCTCCTGGGTCGGGCCCGGATGCTCCACTGCGTACCCGGCGACTTCGATGCCGCGGCATCGCTCTACAGGCGCTGCCGGCGGCGCGGCACGACTGTTCGACGTCTCGTCGACTGCCTCATCGCCGCGGTGGCGATCCGTGAGCAGGTGCCCGTCCTGCACGCCGACGCCGATTTCGACGCCCTGGCGCGCCACACCGAGATGTCGATCCATCCCGTTCGCTGACCCGGATCTAGGCTCCTGGTCGAGTGCAAGATCGGCGCGGGCGCTGCGGTCTTACCCCCGGAGGTACACGCCGTGCATCGTGCAAGTGGCGGCCGCCGGCTTCCTGCCGCGGCCACGTTCGGGCTTCTGCTGCTCACCGGGTGCGGGACGGCGGGGTCGGCGCTGGCACATCCCGTCGCGGGCTCCCCGGCCGCGGCCGGGGTGGCGACGGGAGGGGCGGGTGCGCAGGGGGCTGCGGCAGTCGACACCGGCACAGCGGGCGCGCAGGCCGACGCGCTGCATGCGAGCAGCACCGGGCACGTGCAGAAGGACCCGTCGGTCGACGGCTGGGGCGGGCACGGGATCGATCCCGCCAACCCGGCGGGCTGCGATCCCATCGATCCCGCGCAGTGCATGCTGCCGTATCCCAACGACTGGTTCACCAAGCCGGACGCGAGCAGCGCCACCGGGCGGCGGCTCGACCTCACCGTGGCGGCCATGCCGCGCAACGCCGAGGGCAAGCCCATCGAGCCGCAGGAGTGGAACCGCAGCGACGGCTTCAGCGCCGGCGCGCAGATCCTCACCGTGGTACCGGGCATGACGAGCAACAGCGACCTGGCGCCCTCGGGGCTGCCGCCGGTCACCGACCTGAGCCTCAACGACAGCCTGACCGACCCGGGCGTCATCCTGCTCGACACGCAGACCATGCAGCGCGTGCCGGTTTGGGTCGAGGTCGACCAGTACACGCAGGAGACGGGGCCGCAGACGGGCACGCCGGCGGGCGGCTCGGTGCAGCAGGACCTGATGATCCACCCCGCCGCCAACCTCAGCGACGGGCACCACTACGTCGTCGCGCTGCGCCACCTGGTCACCGACAGCGGCAGCACCGCGCAGCCGTCGGCCGCGTTCAGCAGCTATCGCGACGGCACCGCAACGCAGGGCGACCCGCGCACCCAGCACATGGAGCACATCTTCCAGGTGCTGCAGCACGCCGGCTGGAAGCGCCACCAGCTCTACCTGGCCTGGGACTTCACCACCGCCAGCACCCTCAACGTCACCGGCCGCCTGCTGCACATCCGCGACGACGCCTTCCACCAGCTCGGCGACGACACCCTCACCGACGGTGTCGCCCAGGGCAGCGCGCCGGCGTTCACGGTGGACTCGACCACCGACTTCGCCGCCAGCGAGAACAGCAAGGTGGCCCGGCGGATCACCGGCCACTTCACCGTGCCCTGCTACATCGCGCCCACCTGCGACCCGCCGCAGAAGTGCGACGCCGTCTCCCAGGGCATCGTCGACGACTGCCCCACGCCGGGCCAGTTCCTGCTCGACCCCACCAACCCCGACGCGCTGCCGCAGCAGGTCGCCAACCAGACGTACCAGGCCAACTACATCTGCAACGTGGGCCGCAGCGACGCCTACGCGAACCAGCAGCCCTTGCGTGCGGTGGAATACGGGCACGGGCTCTTCGGCGGCGCCGACGAGGTCAACTCCGACCCGCAGGTGACCATGGCCCAGCGCTTCGGCATGATGTACTGCGCCACCGACTGGTTCGGCATGGCCACCGCCGACGTGCCCAACGCGATCGCGGCGCTCAACGACCTGTCGCGCTTCCCCTGGCTGACCGACCGCGTGCAGCAGGGTGAGCTCGACTTCCTCTTCCTGGCGCGGCTGATGGTCCACCCGCAGGGCTTCAGCGGCAACGCCGCCTTCCAGTACCCCGACGGCACGCCGATGATCGACCAGCGCCAGGCCTACTACGACGGCAACAGCCAGGGCGGCATCTTCGGCGGCACCGTCTGCGCCGTGTCGGTCGACGTGCGCCGCTGCGTGCTCGGCGTGCCGGGCATGGACTACTCCATCCTGCTGCCGCGCTCCAGCGACTACGTGGCCACCCAACCCGTGGCCCAGGTCGACCCCACCGGCATCCCCAACGATCCCACCGGCGCGGTCGGCTACTCGAACATCTTCGACACCGCCTATCCGGACCAGGCGCAGCGCATCCTCGTCCTCGATCTCATCCAGACGCTCTGGGACCGCTCCGACCCCGACGGCTACGCCGCGCACATGCACAGCGGCCTGCCCGACACACCGAGCCACAACATCCTGCTGCAGGTCGCCTACGGCGATCACCAGGTGGCCAACATCACCGCCGAGGACGAGGCGCGCACCATCGGCGCCGCCGGCGTGTACCCGCCGCTGGTGACGCAGCGCTACGGGCCGTACCACGACGTGTTCTGGAACATCCCGGCCATCTCCAGCTTCCCCTACGACGGCTCGGCGATCACGCTGTTCGACACGGGTCCGGTCGGCGCGGACTCGGCGTGCGGGCAGGACGGCACCGACTGGCCGCCCACCGACGACACGCCCAACCGCAGCGGCGAGGACCCGCACGAGGCACCGCGCCGCGCGCCCTGGGGACAGGTGCAGAAGAACGCCTTCCTCAGCGCCGGCGGCGTGGTCACCAACCCGCAGCCCGGCGGAGCGCCGTACTTCGCCTGGTGCTGGGACGGGGTCTCCGGCCTCTCCTGACCCGGCTAGACTGCCGCGCGTGGACTTCGAGCTTCCCGCCCACCTGCCGGCGCTCCTCGAGCGGCTCGACGCCTTCGTCGAGGCGGAGATCGCGCCGCTGGAAGGCGGCGACAATGCGCGCTTCTTCGACCACCGTCGCGAGATCGCCCGCACCGATCCCAGCACCGGCGCGCCGCTGCCGGAGTGGGAGGAGCTGCTGCGCGAGATGCGTCGCCGCGCCGACGCCGCCGGCTTCCTGCGCTACGCGCTGCCGGGTGACCTGGGCGGCCGCGACGGCAGCAACCTCGACATGGCGGTGATCCGCGAGCACCTCGCCCACCGCGGCCTGGGGCTGCACAACGAGCTGCAGACGGAGTCGTCGGTGGTGGGCAACTTCCCGATGATCTTCATGCTGCGTGACTTCGGCACGCCGGAGCAGCAGCGCGAGTGGATCGAGCCGCTCATCACCGGGCAGCGCGGCCTCGGCTTCGGACTCACCGAACCGCAGCACGGCTCCGACGCAACCTGGATGGAGAGCACCGCGCGCCGCGACGGCGCCGACTGGGTCATCGACGGCGGCAAGCGCTTCAACTCCGGGCTGCACCGCGCCACCCACGACCTGGTCTTCGCGCGCACCTCCGGCAACCCCGGCGACGGCGACGGCATCACCGCCTTCCTGGTCCCCACCAACGCGCCCGGCTTCAGCGTCGACTTCCTCTGGTGGACCTTCAACATGCCCACCGACCACGCCGAGGTCACCCTGCGCGGTGTGCGCGTACCGGACACCACGGTGCTCGGCGAGGTGGGACGCGGCCTGGAGGTGGCCCAGAGCTTCGTGCACGAGAACCGCATCCGGCAGGCGGCGTCGAGCCTCGGCGCGGCGCAGTTCTGCATCGACCGGTCGGTCGGCTATGCGCGCGAGCGGCACACCTTCGGCAAGCCGCTGGCCGTCAACCAGGCCATCCAGTGGCCGCTCGTCGAATTGCAGACCGAGGCGGAGATGCTGCGCTGGCTGGTGCGCCGCACCGCCGCAGAGCTGGACGCGCAGCACCACCTCGAGGTCTCGCATCACGTGGCCATGTGCAACTACCGGGCCAACCGGCTGGCCTGCGACGCGGCGGATCGGGCCATGCAGGTGCACGGCGGCCTCGGCTACTCGCGCCACGTACCCTTCGAGCACATCTACCGGCATCACCGCCGCTACCGCATCACCGAGGGATCGGAGGAGATCCAGATGCGGCGCATCGCCCAGCAGCTCTTCGGGTTCGGCAAGCCCAAGCGGTGAGTGACGAGGCCGTCCGGCGGGCCGTCGCCCGGCTCCTCGACGGCGAGGTCGAGAACCTGGAACGCCTCTCGGGTGGCGCCTCGCGCGAGACCTGGTCCTTCGACCTGCGCCACCCGGACCGCAGCATGGAGCCGCTCATCCTGCAGCGCGTCGCCTCGGCGGAGATCCCCTCGCTCGACATGGCGGTGCAGGCGCGGCTCATGGTGGCGGCACGCGAGGCCGGCGTGCCGGTGCCACGCGTCGTCGCCGAGGCGGGCACCTCGACGGGGACGCCGCTGGTCATCACGGAGCGCGTCGCGGGCGAGACCATCGCACGGCGCATCCTGCGCGACGACGCCTACACCCGGGCGCGCGAACACCTGGTGTCGCAGTGCGCGCGGGCACTGGCCGCGCTGCACGGCATCGACGTCGGACGTGTGCAGGGACTCGACGAGCCCGACCAGCTCACCACCTGGCGCAACGCCCTCGACGCCTCCGGCGAGCCGCATCCCGCCTTCGAGATCGCGCTGCGCTGGCTGGAGTCACATCGCCCCGCACAGCGGCGCCGCACCATCGTGCACGGCGACTTCCGGCTGGGCAACCTCATCGTCGACGCGCACGGACTCGCCGCGCTGCTCGACTGGGAGCTGGCCCACCTCGGCGATCCGCTCGAGGATCTCGGCTGGCTCTGCGTCAAAGCCTGGCGCTTCGGCGGCGCGCAGCCGGTCGCGGGAGTCGGCGGCTACGACGAGCTGGTCGGCGCGTACGAGGAGGCGAGCGGCACCACGGTCGACCGCGACGCGCTGCGCTGGTGGGAGACGCTGGGCACCTTGAAGTGGGGCGTCATCTGCATCATGCAGGCGGCCAGGCATCTCTCCGGCGCGGTGCGCTCGGTGGAGCTGGCCAGCATCGGCCGGCGCGTCTGCGAGAACGAGTGGGACGTGCTCGACTGCCTCGACATGCCGTCCACCGCGACCAGCGGCGACGGCGCGGCCGAGAGCGAGGACGACGCCGGCCTGCACGGCCATCCCACCATGCGCGAGCTGCTCGACGCCGTGCACGGCTTCCTCAGCGACGACGTCGTCGCCACGGGCGGACGCCTCGGCTTCCACGCCCGGGTTGCTGCCAATGCTGTCGCCATCGTGGGACGCGAGCTGCGCCTGCGCGACGCCCAGGAGTCAGCGCACCGCACCGCGCTGTCCCGGCTCGGCGTGGGCTCCGAGGCGGAGCTGGCCGCGGCCATCCGCGCGGGCGACTTCGACGAGCGCATGCCCGAGCTGGTTGCCTCGGTGCGCGAGACGGTGCGCGCGCGGCTCGCGGTGGCCAACCCGAAGCACGTCCTCTAGTCCTATGCTTGCCCCTGCGGAGCAGGGAACAGGAAGTGCGAGCGATGACGGCTGAGTCGGCGGCGGCCCCTCCCACGGTGGACGACCTGGTCGGCGCCCTGCGCCGTGCCAGCGTGGTGCTCGACGAGGCCTCGCACGCGGCGCAGGAACAGCTCGGCGTCACCCGCACCGACCTGGGCGCCATGGAGCTGCTCAGCCTGGGCCGCCTCAGCGCCGGCGAGATCGCCGAGCAGCTCGCCGTCAGCACCGGCACCACCACTGCGATCATCGACCGGCTGGTCGCTGCCGGCTACGCCGAGCGACTCGCGGACCCGCGCGACGGGCGCCGCACCGTGGTGTCGATGACCGCCAAGGGACGGCGCCGCTTCCGCGAGGCCTTCCGGCGCCGCTGGGAGTGGATGCAGGGCATGGCCGCAGAGATGACACCCGCGCAGCTCAGCGCGGTGATCGGCTTCCTGCAGCGCGTGCCGGAGATCAGGCCGAAGCGCAACGGCCGCTGACCGCAGACGCGACGCCGCGCGGCAGCGGAACCCGCTCAGCCCTCGCGCCCACGCACCTCGATGACGCCGCCCCGCACCCGCGCCTCCAGACGCAGCTGGGGGTAGGTGGCCGGTCCCTGGCAGACCGCTCCGTCGCGCAGCCGGAACCGCGAGCCGTGCCAGGGGCAGGTGACCATGCCGTCGCTGACGGTACCCTCGGAGAGCGGGCCGCCCGCGTGGCTGCAGGCGTCCTCCATAGCGGACACCATGCCGCCGATGCGCGCCACCAGCACGCGGCGCCCCTCCACCTGCACCGCGTGGGTCCGGCTCTCGGCGAGCGCGTTCTCGTCGAGCACCGGCGTCCAATCCTTGGGCCCCGCCATCCAGGCGGTGTGGTCGACCATCAGGCCGCGGCCGAAGACCAGCTCCCCGCCGAGGTAGGCGGCCGCGCTGCTCACGCCCAGTCCGGCCAGCGACAACCAGCGCCCGGCGCGCCGTCCGCCGCCCAGGCGGGCGCCCAGGGCCCCGAGCTGCAGGGCCGTGCCGGCGGCGTTGGCCAGGCCGTGGAGCAGGCCGAGCCGGCGCTCCCGGCCGTCGGTGACCGTCCAGTCGGCTGCGCCGGTGACCGCGGTGCCGACCGCGGCGATGCAGCCGGCCGCGGTGAGCACGGTGGCGCCGGTGTCGTCGCCCGCGATGTCGAGCACGGGCACGGAGACCCAGAAGCCGATGGGCAGGTCGCTGAGCACGGGATGGAGGGCGTGGCCGAGCCAGCGGCCATGCAGGGCGTCCATCAGGCCGCGCTGGTCGGTGACCGGCCTGGCGATCCGGGCGATGGCCTCACCGATCGTGTCCAGCCAGCCCATCTCCTCGAGCGCGCCGAGCGCCTGCTCGACGGGCGAGGCCTTGAGGGCCGCGGGCGGCGGCGGGGCGTCCCGCTCGGCGGTGATCTGGCCGGTGCCGGTCTTGCCCGTGCTCGTGCTCGTGCTGGTCATGGCGCCGCTCCTCCACCGACTGTGAATTCCTTGTGGAGAAACGGTATAGCAGCGATGTCACCTGAGCTGCCAGGACCGGCGTGGGTCGGCGCCTCTATGCTGGCCCGCATGGCCATGCAGTACCGCAACCTGGGACGCTCGGGGCTGAAGGTCAGCCTCCTCTCGTTCGGCTCGTGGGTCACCTTCGGTCCGCAGCTCGATCGCGACCGCGCCGCCGAATGCCTGCGCGTCGCCTACGAGGGCGGCGTCAACTTCTTCGACAACGCCGAGGTCTACGCGCGCGGCGAGTCGGAGCGGATCATGGGCCAGGCGATCCGCGATCTCGGCTGGCCGCGCCACAGCTTCGCTATCTCGACGAAGTACTACTGGGGCATCCGCGACGCGGTCAACATGCGCAGCACGCTCAACCGCAAGTACCTGATGCAGGCCATCGAGGGATCGCTGGAGCGGCTGCAGCTCGACTTCGTCGACCTGGTGTTCTGCCACCGTCCCGACCCGGAGACGCCCATCGAGGAGACGGTCTACGCGATGAGCGACATCATCGCCTCGGGCCGCGCCCACTACTGGGGCACCTCGGAGTGGAGCGCGGAGCAGATCCGCACCGCCTGAGACATCGCCGACCGCCGCCACCTGCGCAAGCCGGTGATGGAGCAGCCGCAGTACAACCTGCTCTGGCGCGAGCGCGTCGAGGTCGAGTACGCGCGCCTCTACGACGAGACCGGGCTGGGCCTGACGGTGTGGAGCCCGCTGGCCTCGGGCGTGCTCACCGGCAAGTACCTCGACGGCGTGCCCGCGGACAGCCGGCTCGACCTCCCTGGCTACCAGTGGCTGCGCGAGACCCTGCTGACGCCCGAGAACCACGAGCGGGTGCGGCGGCTCAAGGCGATCGCCGACCGGCTCGGCGTGCCTCTGGCGCAGCTCGCCCTGGCCTGGTGCGCACGCAACCCGCACGTCTCCACCGTGATCACCGGGGCCAGCCGACCCGAGCAGGTGGCCGAGAACCTGCAGGCCCTCGAGGTGCTCGAGAAGCTGAGCGACGAGGTCGTCGAGGAGATCGAGGCGGCCGTGCGCTGACGGCGGTGTCAAGGCGTCGCGGGGCCGTGTAAAGAATTGCCTCGGGCGCGGCGACGGCCCCGTGGCTCCCGCTGCCGCGGCGCGACCCGAATATCTCGGCTGCCGAGGCACTTTGCCGAGATCGCCCGTGATCGCAAGGGTTTCGGCCGGTCCTGCGTTACCTTCATCGCTCTTTACCGAGCATGCATGAAGGCACCGGCCGCACCCCGGATACTGCGCGGCACGGACCAATTTCGTCGAACTCCATTCGAGGTGGGGCACTCCCGTGATCGTTCATCTCTCCGGCCACCCGACCGACCACGCCAGCATCAGCGGCGAGGGCTATCTCGAAGCCCTCGGGCCGCTCCGTCCCCTGGTCGAGGACGACAGCCTCACCGAGATCATGGTGGTGGGGCCCGACAACGTCTACGTCGAGAGCGGCGGCCGCCTGCACAAGACGGACATCCGCTTCGGCGACGAGGATCACCTGCTCGACGTCATCAACGTCATCGTCACCGCGGTGGGACGGCGCATCGACGGCGACTCGCCGATCGTCGACGCCCGCCTGCTCGACGGCTCGCGCGTCGCGGCCAGCATCGCGCCGGTGACCCTCAACGGGCCGCTGCTCACCATCCGCAAGTTCAGCAGGGACCCGCTCACCGTCGCCGACCTGGTCGGCTTCGGCAGCCTCTCCGAGGACGCCGCCTCGCTGCTCGAAGCGGCCGTGCTCTCGCGCTGCAACATCGTCATCAGCGGCGGCACCGGCACCGGCAAGACCACGCTGCTCAACGTCTGCTCCAGCTTCATCCCGCGCGACGAGCGCATCGTCACCATCGAGGACGCCGCCGAGCTGCGGCTCAACCAGGACCACGTCTGCAGCATGGAGGCGCGCCAGGCCGACGTCGACGGACGCGGCCGCGTGGCCATCCGCGACCTGGTCATCCACTCGCTGCGCATGCGTCCCGACCGCATCGTGGTCGGCGAGTGCCGCGGCGGCGAGGCGCTCGACATGCTGCAGGCGATGAACACCGGCCACGACGGCTCCATGACCACCGTGCACGCCAACTCGCCGCGCGACTGCCTGAGCCGCCTGGAGACGCTGGTGCTCATGGCCGGCATGGACCTGCCGGTTCGTGCCATCCGCCAGCAGATCTCCTCGGCGGTCGACCTCGTCGTGCAGATCAGCCGCCTGCGCGACGGCTCGCGCCGGGTCACCGCCATCACCGAGGTGGTGGGCATGGAGGGCGAGACCATCTCCATGCAGGACATCTTCACCTTCGAGGCGCAGGGCGCCGATGCCGACGGCCGCATCACCGGCCGCTTCGCGCCCACCGGCGTGCGCCCGGTGCTGATGCGCCGCCTGGCGGAGATGGGCCTGCCCGTCCCCGCCGCCCTGCAGCGCGTCTTCCCCGGCGGCATGTCCTTCGCGGGCTCGCGCCGCTAGGACCCAACTCTCGGCCCAACTTCGACGGTGTGAGCGGCGGGCTGCGGTCTGCCCCGCGGCCCCCGCTCGCCCACCCCGGTTCGGCGCCCGCTGCAAGACGGCAGGCGCCGCGGCGGTCTTGCCGAGTCGTGTTGGGCAGCAGGGGAGCCTCGCGCGGGGGCGCGGGTGCCCTCGTGATGATGGTCGCGGCGGCGTGCTCGGCGTGCGCGGCGGCAGCGCCGGCGGGTGGGCGCAGCGGCGCTGACGTCGCGGGCCGTGCGGCCGCGGCCGCGGGCGGCATGCTCGGCGCGGCGCAGCGGGATGGCGCGGCGGCCCTGCGGCCGAGCAGTGCGGACAGGCTCGGCGCGGCGAGCGGGACGGCCGGGATGACCTCGGCGGCCGCGAGCGCAGCCGGGAGCGCGCCCGCGGCGACGGTCGACGGCGACCGGGTCACGCTCACCGACCGGCTGGTCACCCGCACCTGGCGCCTGCTCGCCGGGCCGCTGGGCGGCTTCGAGACGGTGGGGTTCGCGACCGGTCCCGGCCCCGGCCGGGCGCAGTGGGCGGCCGTGGGCGGCTCGCCCGACTTCACCCTCACCGTCGACGGCGCCGCCCTCACCTCGGCGCAGGGCTGGTCCTCGGTCGCGGTGGACACCGCGTCGGCGCCCGGTGTCGCCTCGGTCAGCTTCACCGCCAGCACCGCGCCGTCACCGCTGCTGCCCGCGGGCGTCAGCGTGACGCGCACCTACACGCTGCACGCCGGCTCACCCACCGTCGCGGTCACGGCGTCGCTGCACGACGGCTCCCCCGCGCCGCTGAGGCTGGGCGCCTGGACGCTCGACGAGATCACGTCAGGTGTGGCCGGAACCGCCGAGCTGGACGCCTACCGCGACGGCTCCGACTTCACCACCGCCTTCCACCGCGTGCAGACGCAGAGCGGCACGTTCGACGACGAGGGCGAGGTGCTGCGCGCCGATGCCGGCGGCCGCGGCTGGTTCGTGGTGGCGCAGCGGCGCGGCGGTGCCATGAGCCGCGTCGGCGCGGCGCAGTCGTCGAGCGGCTGGCGCACCTATGCGGGTGTCGATCCCGCCCGCGACCTGCTCGACCTGGGCCCCGAGACCGCGCCCAGCAGCGACGACAACCGCGTCACCAACCCCGCCTACCCGGCGCCGCTGCGCCAGCGCACCGTGCCGCCGCTCGGCGACGTCGACCTCGGCACCGCCTACACCGGCGTCTACACCGGCGGCACGCAGGAGGCGGCGGCGGCGCTCGCCGCCGAGGCGTACGCGCACGGCGCGGCGGCGCTGCCGCGCAGCATCGACCTCAACACCTTCCACCCCTGGAGCCACGGCCCCGGCCTCAGCGACGCCAACCTGCGGCCGCAGGCGCTGCTGGCGAAGCAGCTCGGCGTCGAGACCTTCATGCTCGACGACCAGTGGCAGGGCAGCAGCTCGGGCGACTGGACCTGGGACACCGCGCGCTTCCCGCTCGATACCAACGGCGTGCCGCAGTTCGTCGACTACCTGCATTCGCTGGGCCTCGACCTCGGTCTCTGGATGTCGCCGATGGAGTTCAACTCCAGCAGCGCCACCTACGCGGCGCACCCCGACTGGGCCTGCGCGCCCATCGGTGACGCCACCGCGCAGATCCCCAACGACGCCGGCCTCGGCGTCTGGGACGCGAGCAATCCCGCCCTGCAGGCGCACCTGAGCGACGTCGTCGACCACGCCATCGCCGCCTGGGGCGTCACCGAGTTCAAGTTCGACTTCCTCACCTGGCTGGACTGCCCGCCGCACGACTACCTCGACTACGAGGACGCCTTCGTGGCCTGGGTGCGCTCGCTGCAGCAACGGCATCCCGGTGTCAGCTTCGAGATCGACGAGACCAACGACCAGCGCACATGGCCGTTCGAGTCGGTGTCGCTGGGCACCTCGTGGTTCGACAACGACCACACCAGCGCGCCGGTGCAGAAGCAGCTCCACGACATCTGGAGCGCGGCGCCGTGGATCCCGCCGTCGACGCTCGGCGTCGGCCTCTACGACGGCACGCTGCAGCCGCCTTACACGGCGCGATTCCTGATGCCGCTGGCCATGCTCACCCACGTCACCTTCTGGACCGACCTGACCCGGATCTCCGCCGCCGATCGCGACGAGACGGCCTGGTGGCTGGCCTGGTACGCGCAGCACCGCGACGCGCTGTCGGGTGTGGTCTTCAACCTGACGCCCGCGAGCGATCCGCTCGACGGCAGGGCGTGGGCGGCATTCCAACCGTGGTCGGACGGGCGCGGCTACCTGTTCGGGTTCCGCCAGGGCGGCTCGACGCCGTCGCTGACGGTGTCGCTGCACGGCGTCGACCCGGCGGTGACGTACACGCTCACCGACGTGCGCAGCGGCGCCTCGTTGGGGCAGGCGACGGGCGCGCAGCTGCGCGCAGGGTTCACGGTCACGCTGTCGTCGGAATGGACGGCGCAGGTGATCTCGATCGTCCCCGCCGGGGACTGAAGGAGGAAGGCAGGTGGCAGTGATCGTGCGCAGTGGGCGCGCGCGGCTGCTGGCGGGAGCGCTGGTGCTGGCGTCGGCGGGTGTGCTGTCGGCGGGAACGGGCGCGGGATCCTCGCGCCCCGCGGGCGCGTCGCTGGACGGCGCCACCACGAACGCAGGTGCGACCACCGCGGCGACGGCCGTGGGATCGCCCGCGCAACAGGCGGCGAGCGGTGCGAGCAGCAAGACCGGCGCGGGAGGCGGCACCGGCGGCGGATCGCATCCCGCCCCCACGCAGTTCGCCGCAGGCGCCGCGATGGTCAGCTACACGCCGCCCTGCGGCCCCGACGGCACGCCCGCCGCCAACAACTGCACTCCCCCACCGCCGGGCTTCGTCGATCCCGCCAACTGCGTGGCGCCGCCGCTCTTCACCGGCCGCCGCCTCTTCGCCTTCGAGGAGCCCTACGTCGACCAGCAGAGCAGCGGACACTACGACGAGGGCGACCCCTTCGTCGACTGCAACGCCGACGGCCACTGGGACGGCAACTTCATCGGCGGCGGCAGCGACGCGCCGCGCTTCTACGACAAGGTTGCCGACCCGGTCGGCGCACGCGCCGTGGTGGTGTCCAACGGCAGGCGCACCATCGCCGTCGAGGTGCTCGACCACGAGGGCGCCTTCAACATCTACCTGGCCGCCATCCGCGCCGAGGCCGTGGCCCTGGCCGGTCCGCACTCCGGGCTGCATGCGGACGACATCTTCATCTCCTCGACGCACGACGAGTCGGCGCCCGACAGCATCGGCCTCTACGGCGTCGACGCGGTGACCTCCAGCGCCAACCCGTACTGGGCGCAGTACATGGTGCAGCAGGCCGCGCAGGCCATCGCCACCGCCGCCGGCGCGCAGCATCCCGCCACCATCCGCTACGGCGAAGCCATCGAACCAGCCACCTTCCGGCAGTGCTGGTCCTCCTATCCCTTCGTCGACGACCAGCTCGTGCCCGTCATGCAGGCCGTCGACTCCGGCACCGGCAAGGCGATCGCCACGCTCGCCGACGTCTCGCAGCATGCCGAGACGCTGGGCTTCAACGGCGGCCCGGCACTCGACCCTGGCGCGCCCACGCCGACCACGCTGCAGCAGGAGAAGACCTGGCTGAGCGCCGACTGGCCCTACTGGTTCCGCCACCAGCTCGAGAACGACTACGGCGGCGTGGGCATCGAGATGGCCGGGTCGGTGGGCAGCAACGAGACGCCGCAGGTGTTCCCCACCGCGGTCAGTCGCGCGCCGCAGCAGTTCGTCGACGCCGGCCATCCCGCCGGCTGCCGCACCGAGTTCCTCGCCGACCAGAGCAGCATGGTGCCGCTCGGCTACTACAGCGAGGACGTGGCCCTGGGCACGCAGCTCGCCAGCGCCGTCGAGCAGGCGCTCGGCAACGGCACCACCTCGACCACGTCCGACGTCGCCGGCAACCGCGCCGACGTCTGCCTGCAGGACACCAACGTGCTCTTCGCCGTCGGCGGCGTGGCCGGGCTCTTCGGCGGGCGCCCGTCCTACGCCGACCCGAATTGCACGGTGCAGCAACCGGTTCCGCCCTCCGGCAACACCGCGGCGGCGTTCATCAAGACCGAGGTGGCCGCCTTCCGCATCGGTGACGGCACCTTCGTCTCCATCCCCGGCGAGGTGTTCCCCTTCACCTACCTGCGCAGCTTCCTGGGGCCGGACGACATGCCCTGTCCCGACCCCAACTCCAGCGGTGACTGCGGCGGTCCGCCCGCACCGACGGTGTCGTGCGCGCAGGGCAACCCCTACGCGCTGCCGCCCTGGCTGATGCCGCACATGCACACGCAGTACCGCTTCATCGACGGCCTGGCCGAGGACATGGTCGGCTACATCTTCCCCTGCGGCAACGGCATCGGCGTGCCCGGCGAGTACCCGGTGAGCAATCCCAGCGGCGACGCCACCGACCGCTTCGGCTGCGGGCATTCCGACGACTCCGAAGCGGCCAGCTCCGACGCCTCCGACCAGCTCGGCAGCGCGGCGGCGGACCTGCTCGATCACCTGTCGCAGGGCAAGCCGCCGGCGACGGAGGACGTCGTCACCGGTCGCTACCTGATGCCCGACGGGACGCTCTCGCGCGATCCGCTCGGCGGTCCGCCGTCGATCGGCTGCAGTGTCAACACCCTGTTCACCGCGAACGGACCCGCAACCAGGGTGCAGCTCAGCGACGGCACCGTGGTGACTCCGGCGATGTGGATGTCCTTGTCGGGACGTCCGCAATCGGTTCCCGACCGCAACACGCGCGGCTGGATCGACAGCACCGGGCAGCGCCACTGGCTCGACGTCTTCGAGGGCTGAGCGCAACGCAGGAGCGGGCCGGACGCGCACTGCGTTCCGGCCCGCCGGCCACGGAGAATCTCAGGCGGGGGTGACGCGGTAGAGCGTGCCCGCGCCGGTGATCACCCACACCGAGTGACCGTCGTCGGCGACGCCCGCGGCGCCGCTGATGGCGAGCTGCGCCACCGGCGCGCCGGTGTGCGGGTCGAGGCGGAACAGCCCCTGCTGCGCGTCGATCACCCAGCCGCCGTCGGCGCCGGTGGCGACGCCGCGCTCCACCAGCTCGGTGCCCGGCGGCGAGGCCACCTCGGCGGCCTTGCCGGTGGCGGTGTCGATCATCTGCGGCGGCGACGGGTTGCCGTCGGTGACGGCGTACACCGAGGCGCCGAGCGGGACGGCGTCGAGGCAGAAGACCGAGGAGCGCTGCGCGGTGGTGAGGTCGATCTGCGCCTGCACCGCGTTGGTGTTCGAGTCGATGCGTGTCAGCGCGGGATCGCCGCCCGAGTCGCAGAGCCAGACGGAGCCGCCCGCAGAGGCCACCGCCTCCGGCCGGGAATGCTGCGTCAGCGTCGCGGTGATCCGGTTGGTGCGCGGGTCGATGCGCGTGTAGGTGTCGGTGAAGTAGTTGGCCGACCACACCGCCCCCGGAGTCGTGTAGACCTGCGCGCCGGACCTGGCGGGGCCCACCGTGATGGTGGCCACCACCTTGTTGGTGGCGGGGTCGACGCGGGTGACGGTGCCGGCGACCGTGTTGGCCAGCCAGACCGCGCCGTCGCCGATGGCCAGGTTGCCGCAGCCGATACCGTCGCCGCAGCTCGGGCTCAGCTTGACGGTCGCCTGGACCGCGCCGCTGTCCCTGGCCAGGCGCGTCAGCACGCCGGTGGCGCCGTCGTAGATCCACACCGAGCTGGCGTCGACGCCGATGCCCTCGGTGTCGCCCTGGCCGCTGACCCCACCCAGCCCCGTGTAGGTGGCGGCGATGGTTCCCGCCGGCGGCAGGCTCGGCGGCGTGGGAGTGGGTGCGTTCGCCGTCGCGGCGGGCTTGACGCCGCCGCTCGATGCCTGGTGCGTGCCCGTCGCCGCCGTCGATGCGCAGCCCGCCACCGACAGCGCGCAGGCCACGGGCAGGACGAGCCTGCGCACCGCGGCCGCCGCAGCCGGGAACCCGCTGGAGACCTCGCCTCGCTTCGTCACTGCCATGACCTCACTTCCGTGTGACGGCTGGCGGTGTTCTGCCAGCTCTCACCCGTCGATACGCCACCGCCCGCGCGGGGGTGGTAGAGCCGAGCCCCGGCCGCTTCCCTCCGCTCGCTTCACGCCGGCGTCACGTCCGGGGTGCACGATGGAGCGCCATGCAGGCCGCACCCGACGTCCGCGTGACCGCCGGCGTGCCCATCCGCGCGCGCGGCCTGGTGCACGGCTACGGGCGCGGCGCCCGCACCGTGCCCGTGCTGCGCGGCGTCGACCTCGACATCGCCGCGGGCAGCCACGTCGCCCTGCAGGGCCCCTCGGGCGCGGGCAAGAGCACGCTGCTCAGCCTGCTCGGCGGCCTCGAACCCCCGCGCGGCGGCGAGCTGCACGTCGGCGACGTCGACGTGCGCGGCCTGCGCCGCGGTGAGCTGGCCGACTACCGGCGCAGCGTGGTCGGCTTCGTCTTCCAGCATTTCGGGCTGGTCGAGGTGCTCACCGCGCGCGAGAACCTGATGCTGGCCATGAGCCTGTCCGGCGTGCCGCCGCGGCACCGCCGCCGCCGTGCCGACGAGATGCTCGCCGCCGTCGGCCTGGCCCACCGCGCCGACCACCGCCCCAACCAGCTCAGCGGCGGTGAGCAGCAGCGCGTGGCCATCGCCCGCGCGCTCAGCAACCAGCCGCGCCTGCTGCTCGCCGACGAGCCCACCGGCAACCTCGACGAGGAGGCCACCGAGCGCGTCCTCGAGCTGCTCGACCGCGTCGTGGTCGAGCGCGGCTGCACCCTGGTGGTGGTCACCCACAACGCGCACGTGGCTCGCTGGGCGGGCGTGCGCCTGCACCTGCGCGACGGGGTCGTCGAGCCGTGAGCTGGCGCGACGGACTGCTGCTCGCATTGCGCAGCGTGGTGCGCCGCCCCGCGCGCACCGCATTGACGGTGATCGCGGTGGCGCTGGGCAGCGGCCTGCTGGTCGCGCTCGCCGCCATCGCGCAGGTGGCCGACACGCGCGTGATCGGGGAATTGGGCAAGGGTGGGCCGGCGACGGCGATCAAGGTGGCCGCGGCGGCACCCGACCCGGTGGCGCCGGACAGCGACACGCCCAAGGCCGGGCCCGCCAAGAACCTCGACGACGCCGCGCTGCGGACCATCCGGCGCGCCCAGTACGTGAGCTCGGCCCTGCCGGTGCTGGCGCAGCAGGTCATCGCCGTGCCGCCGCCGCGCGGTGGCGACATCCCCAGCTTCGCCGGCGAGGACCCTGACCGCGGCCAGCCGCGGCCCTTCGACGCGGTTGTGGTCGGAGTCGACCTCAACGCGCTGCGCAGCCTGCCGGTGACGCTGCTGGCCGGACGCGTGCCCGCCGCCGGCTCGCTCACCGAGGTGGCCGTCGGGCTCGACTACCTCGACAAGCTGCACCTCGGCGTCACGCATCCCGAGGTGGTGCTGGGCACCCAGGTGGAGCTGGGCACGCCGCAGGTGGTGTCGCAGGGGCAGATCCGGGTGCGGGCACGCTGGTCGCGCGCGGTCATCACCGGCGTGATCGCCCAGCAGGTCGGCGACGGCACCTTCTTCGGCTCCATCCAGCTCACCCGCGCGGCGCGCGCCTGGCAGCTCGGCGGCGTCGACGGCGCCGCCTTCGGACTGCCGCTGCCGCCGACCGAGTACTCCGGTGTCATCGTCGTCGCCGACACGCTCGACGACGTGCACACCGTGCGCGCCGAGATCACCACGCTCGGCTACTCGTCGAGCGCGCCGGAGCATCTGGTGGCCACGGTGCAGCGCTACCTGCACGTCGTCGACATCGTGCTCGGCTCCATCGGGCTGATCGCCCTCACCATCGCCGCGCTGGGCATCGCCAACGCGCTGCTGGCCGCGGTGCGCGAGCGGCGGCGCGAGATCGGGGTGCTCAAGGCCATCGGCGCGCGCGACCGCGACGTGCTGCGCTGGTTCCTGGTGGAGGCGCTCTTCAGCGGTGTGGTCGGCGGTGCGCTGGGCACGGCGGCGGGGCTGGGCGCGGTGGCCGCCACGGGTGCAGTGGTCAACTCGTACCTGGTCGACCAGGGCCTGGCGGGTGTGGACCTGGGCGGCGTGCCCTTCGTCACCGCGGGCATCGGGGTGGTCGGGTCGGCGCTGCTGGCGCTGCTGGCCGCGGCGTGGCCGGCGCTGCGCGCGGCGCGGCTGCCGGCGCGCGAGGCGGTGGGGGTGCTGTGATGTTCCGGCCGTTCCTGGCAGCTACATGCGCCGCTCTGCTGGTGGCGTGCGGCGCGGAGACGCCCGCAGCGCTGCACCCCGCACCGCCCATCCCGCCAGCAGGCAGGGCGGAGGTGTACGTCGCGCTCGGCGCCAGCGAGACGGTGGGCGTCGGGCTCGACGACCAGCCGCTGCGGCTGCGCGACACCTGGCCGCAGCTCTTCTTCAACGAGGCCTTGCCGCGCGCGGCGACGTATTACAACCTCGCCGTCCCCGGCAGCACCACCGCCGACGCGCTGCAGCAGGAGCTGCCCCAGGCGCTGGCCCTGCATCCCACCGTGGCCACCGTCTTCTTCACCGTCGACGACCTGGTGCAGGGCGTCCCCGCCGCCGGCTACGAGGCCAACCTCGACCGCATCGTGCACGCGCTGCGCCAGGGCGGCGGCACCGTGGTGCTGGTGGGCAACGCGCCGCACATCGACAGGCTGCCCGCCTACCAGGCCTGCCTCTCCGGCGGCGCGCTCTGCCCGCTGGGGCCCGACGCCACGGTGCCGCCACCCTCCGTGGTGAACGCCGACGTCGACGCCTACGACGCCGCCATCGCCCGTGTCGTGGCACGTGAGGGCGCGGTGCTCGTCGACGTCGCCTCGCGCGGGTCGGACATCGTCGCCAACCCCGAGGACATCGCGCCCGACGGACTGCATCCCAGCCCCTCGGGGCATGCCGCGCTGGCGGCCCTGTTCGTCAGCGCGTACCGGACGGCGACGCGCTCGCGCGGATGAGGCCGCGCGCCGACAGCTCGGCGAGCGCGGCGGCGGTGCGGTCGACGGGCGTCTGCCGCTGCACCCATGCGGCAAGACGGTGCAGCTCGGCGTCGCGATCGGCGCTGGCGGCGAAGCCGAGCAGGCGCTGCGCGGCCTCGACGCCGGCCCAGCAGTGGCGGATGTCGCCGGCGCGGAAGCTGCCGGTCACCTCGGGCTCGACGTCGCGGCCGAGCAGCGCGGCCAGGCGTCGGGCCATGTCGAGCACGGTGATGCACACGCCGGTGCCGACATTGATGGCGTGTCCTGGCGCCTGCGCCGACTCGGCGGCGAGCAGGTTGGCGCGCACCACGTCGGAGACGTGCACGAAGTCGCGCCGCTGCATGCCGTCCTCGAAGACCAGCGGACGCCCGCCGGAGAGCAGCCGGGTGGCGAAGATGGCGGCGACGCCGGTGTACGGATTGGAGAGCGCCTGGCGCGGGCCGTACACGTTGAGGTAGCGGAGCGCCACCGTCTCCAGGCCGTGCGCGGCGCCCGCGGTGATCACCAGCTCCTCGCAGTCGCGCTTGGAGATGGCGTAGGGCGAGGTCGGATGCAGAGGCTGGTCTTCGCGCGTGGGCACCGCCTCGACCTGCGCGTCGCAGAGAGGGCAGCGCGGCTCCCAACTGCCACGGTCCAGGTCCTCGCGGCGGCGGGTGCGAGGCGCGACGGCGCCGTGCTCGGTGCAGCGGTAGGCGCCCTCGCCGTACACCACCATCGAGGACGCGGCGACCACACGCCGCACCGTGTCGCGGCGCCGCAGCGCCTCTTCGAGCAGCACCGCCGTGCCGGCGCCGTTGACCTCGACGTAGCGTCGCATCTCGTACATCGACTGGCCGTTGCCGACCATGCCCGCCTGGTGGAAGACCAGCTCGACGCCGTCGAGGGCGCGGGCCACGGCGGCGGCGTCGCGCAGGTCTCCCCTGATCAGCTCGGCGTCGTCGTCGAGATGCCGCGCCACGCCGCCCTCGTGCGCCTGCGGGTCGAGGTTGTCGAGCACGCGCACGCGGTCGCCGCGGGCCAGCAGGGCGTCGACCAGGTGACTGCCGACGAAGCCCGCGCCGCCGGTGACCAGCACCGTGCTCATCTCCGCATCCCCGCGGGATCGCGCGGCAGGAAATACCCCGACACCGGCTGGTTTCCCCACTGCACGTGCGCGCCGAGGTAGTTCTCCGCCGCCCCGCCGCCCGCGATGAGCCCGTCCACCCACTTGATGTTCGACTGTCCCGTCACGCCGGGCAGCATCAGCCGCAGCGGGAAGCCGTGCGCGTCGTCGAGCCGCATGCCGTCGATGTGTGTCACCAGCAATGCGCCCGGCTGCATCAGCGTGTCGAGATGGTGGTCCCAGTGGTACCCGCTGGTGCTGCGCACCTGCACGTGGGTCACCGACTCGCGCATCCCCGCCATCTCCAGCAGGCGCGCCACCGGCACGCCGCGCCAGGTGCGCGTGGCCGTCCAGCCGGTCACGCAGTTGATCGAGTAGCGGTGCTCCTCCATGGGCAGGGCCAGGACCTGGTCGACGTCGAGCGAGAGCGGGTGCGCCACCTCGCCGCCGACCCGCAGGCGCCACAGCGCGACGTCGACGCGCTGCGCGCCGCCCTCGTAGTTCATGACCGGAAAGTCGAGCGGGGCATCGGTGGCGCGCTTGGGCGACAGGAAGGACAGCGCCGTGCCCGGCCACTGCGCCGCGCCGACGGCCAGCGTCAGGCCCGCGGCGGCACCGCCGGTGAGCAGCGCGCGGCGCGTGATCGCGCCCTCGACGGGGTGGCGCACGTCGTCGCGCAGCATGCGCTGCGCCTGGCGAAAGTGGGAGGCGACGTGCACGGTGAGCAGAGTGACGAAGGTGAAGGCGCTGAGGTCGTGCACCGCGATCCAGGGGATGCCGAACTGGTTCTGGAAGCTCCACATCTCCACGCCGCTGGCGAAGAGCACCACCACGCTGAGCACCAGCAGCGGCGCGATGAGCCGCAGCAGTGGACGCGGCGGCCCGGCCTCGCGGTAGGCGCGGTCGCGCGTGTAGTAGCGAGTGAAGCGCCAGCCCACCGAGGCCAGCTTGACGCCGATGAGCGGGAAGAGCAGAAAGCCGGTGAAGAAGTGCACCGGGCGAACCAGCCAGAACACCGGCCCGCCGGGCGTGTCGATGTTGTAGGACATCAGCGCGAACCAGAGTGCGCTGAGCACCTGCACGGTGAGCAGCACCAGCATCACGATGCCGAAGATCGAGGTCAGCCGGCGGTTGCCCTCGACGCCACCGGCGAGCAGGCGGCGCAGCGTTCCTTCGCGCATGGTCCGGCCAGGCTAGCCGGGCGAGGTTACGGTCTCGGGTCAGCCGCCCACGCCCGCTGTCATGCGGGTGTCATCCGGCGCTCCTAGTGTGGCGGCGCATGTGGCGCGCCTGCATGCTCGGAATCGCGGCGTGACCGCCGTGGACCCGCCGTTCGCCGCGCTCGGCGCCGCCGGACCGGTGGTGCTGGAGCGCTGGTTCGCGCGCCACGGCGCCCCTCCCCTGCTCGACCTCGCCCGCAGCGGCGCGCCCGCGCTGTCCTTGCGCGACGTGCTGCGGCATGCCGATCACGGTGCGTTCGAGACTCTGCTCGACACCTCGCTCGACTACGGCGACGGGTGTGGCGGAGTGGCGCTGCGAGCGGCGATCGCGTCCTCCGGCGCGGCCCGATGCGGCGAGGAGGTGCTGGTCAGCCACGGCGCCGTCGAGGCGCTGCTGCTCGCCTGCGCGGCGCTCGTGGGCGAACGCCGTCGCGTGCTCGTCGGCGTGCCCGCCTACGAAGCCCTGCTGCGCATCCCCGCCGCGGCCGGGGCCGAGGTGGTGGCGATCCCCGTCTGGCACGGCGGCGACGGCGTGGGCAGGCTCGACCTCGACGCGCTGCACGACCGCGTCGACGAGTCGGTCGCGGCAGTTCTGGTCAACTCACCGGAGAACCCGACCGGCGCGGTGGCGGCCGCGCATGACCTCGACGGCCTCGCCGCCCGCTGCGCCGCCGCCGGCGCCGTGCTCATCGTCGACGAGGTGGCCGTGCGCACCCTCGACGCACAGGCGCCGCACGCCTGCGACCTGCCCGCCTTCGCCTCGGGTGCGGTGGTCACCGTCGGCGACGTCAGCAAGGCCTGCGGCCTCGGCGGCCTGCGCATCGGCTGGCTCACCACATCCTCACCGCGACTGCTCGAAAGGGTCGCGGCGGCCAAGGACCTCACCACGGTGGGCAACGCCGCACCCAGTGAGCTGCTGGCCGGCTGGGCGCTGCGCCGCCGCGAGGCGCTGGTGGGGCCGGTGCGCGCGGCCGCGCTGCGCAACCTCGAGGCGCTGCGGCACTGGATCGCGGCCATGCCGGGCGATCGCGGCGCATCCCTCACGGCGCCACGCGACGGCCTGGTCGCGTTCCCGCGCCTGCCCAGCGCGGCCACCGTCGCCGCGGCCGAGCGCATCCGCCGCGAGCACGGCGTCGCCCTGGTGCCCGGCGAGCTGTTCGGCATCCCCAACCACGCACGCGTCGGCCTGGGCGTGGCGCCGGAGCTGTTCTCCGCGGCGCTGGACCGCCTCGACGCCGCTCTCAGGTCGCCGGCAGGCTGAACCAGACGCGGGTGCTGCCGCCGTGCGACTCGGCGCCCACCCGCCCGCCGGCGCGCTCGACGAGCTGGCGGACGATGGCCAGGCCGATGCCCGCCCCGCCGCGCGCCCGGTCGCGCGACTTGTCGACACGGTAGAAGCGCTCGAAGACGTGGGGCAGGTCCTCGGCGGGGATCTCGCTGCCCTCGTTGATGACCTGCACCACCGCGGCCCCGGGCGCGCGCTCGACGACCACGCGTGCTGTGCTGCCGGAATCGGAATAGCGCACCGCGTTCTGCAGCAGGTTGTGCATGACCTGGGCGATGTGGTCGTGGTTGGCAGCAACCAGCACGCCCTCGGGGATGTCGGCGTGCAACTCCACGCCCGCGCGCTGGAAGCGCGGCCGGGCCAATTCCACCGCGGCGCCGACCGCGGCGCTGAGGTCGACATCGCCGAGCGCGACCGGGCCACCCAGGTCGCCCTCGGCGAGCTGGTCGAGGGAGCGGGCGAGGCGGACCAGGCGGTCGGCCTCCTCGTGCAGCGAGCTGAACATCTCGCGCGAGGGCGGGATGACCTCGTCGCGCAGGCCCTCCAGGTAGCCCTGCAAATTGGTGAGCGGCGTGCGCAGCTCGTGCGCGGCGTTGGCGATCAGCTCGCGGCGCAGGCGCTCCTGCTCCTCCAGGCTCTCGGCCATGCGGTTGAAGCTGTCGGCCAGGCGTGCCACCTCCTGCGGGCCGTCGCCGGGCACGCGCGCCGCGTAGTCGCCGGCGGCGATGCGCGAGGCGGCATCGTCGATGCGGCGCAGCGGCCGCACCACGCGCCAGGCCACCACCAGCGCGGCGACGGCGCTGGCGGCGACCGCGACGAGCAGCGCCCAGAGCACGGCGCGCAGCACGCTCTCGTCGAACATCGCGTGCGAATCGGCCGTCGTGGCACCGTGCTGCAGCATCAGGCTGTCGAAGGTGCTGCGGCCCACCGAGAGCACGGCGACGACGAGCACCGCCATGGCCACGCCCGCCACCGCGAAGGCGGCCAGCGCGATACGAGCGGTGATGCGTCGCGGTCGCACGGCTACACCCGCTCGCGTGCCGCGCGATAGCCAGCGCCCCGCACGGTGGCGACGTAGCGCGGACTCTCGGCGTCGTCGCCCAGCTTGTCGCGCAGGCGGCGCACGTGCACGTCGATGGTGCGGTCGAAGACGTCGCCGCCGGCGGCGCTGTAGAGCATCTCGATGAGCATGTCGCGCGTCAGCACCCGCCCCTCGGCCTCGACGAGTGCGGAGAGCAAACGGAACTCGACGGCGGTGAGCGGGATCACCGCGTCGCCGCGGGTGACCTCGTGGCGGTCGAGGTCGATCCGCAGGTCGGCGTGCTGCAGCACACCGCGATCACCCGCGCGGCGCGGCGCCGCGCTGCCGGCGCGGCGCAGGATGGCCCGCACCCGCACCACCAGCTCGGCGGGCGAGAAGGGCTTGGGCAGGTAGTCGTCGGCGCCCTCGCCGATGCCGGTCACCCGGTCGGCGGTGGCGCCGCGCGCGGAGAGCATGAGGATGGGCACGTCGGAGCGCTGCCGCAGCCGCCGCATCACGCCCAGGCCGTCGAGCTCAGGCAGCATCAGGTCGAGCACGATGAGCTGCGGGTCGTGCGCGGCCACGGCGTCGAGGGCGCCGAGCCCGTCGCGGGCCTCGACGACGCTGAAGCCGTCGCGCTCCAGGTAGGTGCGCACCAGGGTGACGATCTTGGCGTCGTCGTCGACCACCAGGATGGGAGCCTCGCCGGGGCGCGCGGCGGTGGACTGCATGGTGCTGCGCAGTCTAGGCCCGGCGGGTTACGCGCGCGTGACCCGAGCGGGCGTCATACGCGCGTCATCGGTGCCCCGCAGCATGGCCCGCCATGGAGCGGGTTCCGGGCTGCGCCGTGGTCATCCCGGCGCGCGACGAGGCGGGCGCCATCGGAGCGGTGGTGGCCGCGGCGCGCCCGCTCGCGGGCCGAGACGTCGTGGTGGTCGACAACGGCAGCCGCGACGGCACCGCCGCGGTGGCGCGGGCCGCGGGCGCGCGCGTGGTCACCCAGCCGCGCCGCGGCTACGGATACGCCTGCTTCGCGGGCGTGGCCGCGGCGGGCGACGCCGACATCGTGGTCTTCGTCGACGGTGACGGCAGCATGCCTGTCGAGGAGATCCCGCGGCTGGCCGCGCCCATCCTCAGCGGCGAGGCCGACGTGGTCTGCGGCTCGCGCACGGCGCGCCAGGAACCGGGCAGCATGCCGGCGCACCAGGCGCTCGGCAACCGCCTCGCGCTGCTGCTGCTGCGCCGGCTCTACGGTGTGCGGCTCAGCGACCTCGGCCCCTATCGCGCCGTGCGCGGCTCGACGTTGCGCGCGCTGGCGCTGCCGGGTTCGCGCTTCGCCTGGCCCGCGATGCTGCTCGCCCGCGCGGCGCGGCGCCAGGCGCGCATCGTGGAGATCGACATCGGCTACCGGCGGCGCGCCGCGGGTCGCTCCAAGGTGAGCGGCAGCCTGCGCGGATCGCTGGAGGCGGGCGCGGGCATCATCGGCACGCTGCTCTGGCAGCGCGTTGCCCGGCGATGAACGGCGCGGCACTGGTGGTGCTGATGCGCTGGCCTCGGCGCGGCGAGGGCAAGACGCGGCTGGCCGCGCGACTCGGCGCCGACGCGGCGCACGCGCTGCATCGCGCCTTCGTCGCCGACACGCTGGCCTGGCCGGCGCCGCGGCCGCGGCTGCTGGCGGTGTCGCCGGACACCGCGGCGGTTGCCGCCGCGCGCGTGGTGGCGCCGGATGCCGTGGTGGTGGCGCAGGCGTGCGGCGATCTCGGTGTGCGCATCGCCTCTGCGCTCGACGCCGCACTGGGCTGCGGCGCTGATCGCGCAGTGATCGTGGGCACGGACAGCCCGTCGCTGCCGCATCGCCTGCTGCGCGCCTGCCTCGACGCGGCAGGTGACGGCGCGGCGTGCATGGTGCCCGCGCTCGACGGCGGTTTCGTCGCCCTCGCGGTCGGGCGCAGCGCCGCGCAGCGGTACGGCTTCGACTGGCTGCACCACGGCGGCATCGCCTGGAGCACCAAGCACACGGCCATGTCGACCGTCGACGCCGCGGCGCGGGCGGGCCTCGCCGTGCACACCACCGCGCCCTGGTACGACGTCGACGAGCTCGGCGACCTGCCCCGGTTGCACGCCGACCTGCGCCAAGACCCGGGGCGCGCACCGCGTACCCTGCGCCGCCTCGACCGGCTGGGCGTGGCCGCTGCGGCGGATCTGGCCTCTTGAGCGGCCTGGCCGTCGCCCGCCGCGAGACCGCCGCCGCCGCGGCGCGCGGTGTGGCGGTGCGGCGCGGCAGCGTCACGGCCTCGCGGTTGTGGCCGCTGCTGGCCGCAACCTCGGTGTCCGCCGCGTTCTTCCTGGTCGCCTGGCTGCGCTATGCAACGTATCACTCCGCCGCCTACGACCTCGGCTTCTTCGACCAAGCGGTGTGGAACGCCGCCCAGGGCCACGGCCTGCAGTCGTCGTTCCTCGCCTACCCGTTCCTCGGCCAGCACTTCGAGCCCGCGCTCTATCTGTTCGTCCCGCTCTACCGGCTGCACGCCACACCGCTCTGGCTGCTTGGCGCGCAGTCGCTGGCGCTCGGTGCCGCAGTGGTACCGCTGTGTGCGCTGGCACGGCGCTGGCTCGGCGCGGGGTGGCGCCCCGCGATCGCCTGCGCCGCGTACGTGCTGCAGGTCGGCGTCGCGCGCGCCGTGGGCTTCGACTTCCACACCGAGGCGCTGGCGGTTCCCTTCGTCTTCCTCGCCCTGCTCGGCGCGGCACGCGGCGACACCCGGCTGCTGCTTCTCGCCGGGGTCATGCCCATGCTCTGCAAGGAGGACGGCGCCCTGGTGACCCTGGGTATCGCCGTCATCGCGCTGCTCGTGCATCGCCGCCGTGCCGCGCTCATCCTCGCCGCCGTCGCGGTCACCGGCGGTGCTCTGGTGGTGCTTGTCGCCATGCCGCACCTGCGTGCTGGCACGCCCGGTGACCTGGTCGCACGCTATGCGTACCTGGGCGGCACGCCCGGCGCGGTGCTGCTGCACGCCGTGACCCGTCCCGACCTGTGGCTGCGCCATCTCGTCACCGCGCCCGCGGGCCCGGCGCTGCTGATGGCGCTCGCCAGCGTCGCCTTCCTGCCGCTGCTGCGCCCCGCAACCCTGCTCGCCGCCGCGCCCGCGTTGCTGCTGCCGCTGTTCGCGGACGACCCCTACCAGGGCGGCCTGCGCCTGCACTACGCACTGCAGGCCACACCACTGCTGGTCTGTGCTGCGATGCTCGGCTGGCAGCGGCTGGCACTGTTCGCGCGCCACCGCCGCGGCGACGTGACTGCGGGTGCCCTGCTCGCCGCCGCGCTGGCCGGCTGGCTGGCGCTGTCACCATTGCCCGGCGGCCACGGTCCCGACGCCATCGACCTCACCGGGCTCGACCGCGCCGCACGCGTCGACGCCCTGCTGTCGCGCATCCCGCCGAACGCGAGCGTCGCCGCCACCGGCGACCTGCTCACCCATCTCGCCGAGCGTCCCTCCATCGCCGAGTTCCCCGCGCGCCAGGCCGCCGACTGGGTCGCCATCGACGCGCGCGCGCAGATCAGCGCGCAGAGCCGTGCCGCGGGCTACGCGCAATCCCTCGCCGCACTGCGGTCGCGCGGTTACGTGCGCGTCGCGTCGAGCGACGGCGTCACCCTGTGGCGGCTGCCCGGGCGGTAGCCCGTGTCGCTCAGAGGTCGAGGTCGACGACCACCGGCGCGTGGTCCGACGGCGCCGTGCCCTTGCGCGCCTCGCGGTCGATGTAGGCGTCGCCGAGGCGCGGCGCCAACGCGGCGCTGAGCAGCACCAGGTCGATGCGCATGCCCTCACCCTTGTGGAACATGCCGGCGCGGTAGTCCCAGTAGCTGAAGGGCAGGCCCTTGAGGGCACGCGGCTGCACGTCGGTGAAGCCGATCTCCAGCAGCGACGCGAAGGCCGCGCGCTCGGCGGCGCTGACGTGCGTCGAGCCCGCGAACATTGCCGGGTCCCAGACGTCGTTGTCGGTGGGCGCGATGTTGAAGTCGCCGCAGACGGCGACGCGCCTGTCCTCGGCGTGGTCGGCGTGCAGTGCCGCGCGCAACGCCTCCAGCCACTTCAGCTTGTAGACGTAGTGCGGGCTGTCCAGGGCTCGCCCGTTGGGCACGTAGAGCGACCAGACGCGTACGCCGCCGCACAGCGCGTCGATGCTGCGCGCCTCCACCTCCTCGAAGGGCGGCTCCTCGGGGAAGCCGCGGCGCACGTCGTCGAGCCCGACGCGCGAGAGCAGGGCCACGCCGTTCCAGCGCCCGGCGCCGTGCGAGGCCACCTCGTAGCCGAGCGCGGCCAGCTCCAGTGTCGGGAAGGCGGATTCGGCGACCTTGGTCTCCTGCAGGCAGACCACGTCGGGGCGCACCGCCTCCAGCCAGGCGAGCAGGCGGGGCAGGCGCGCGATCAGCGAGTTGACGTTCCAGGTGGCGATCCGCATGGCGGATCATCGTACAGGCGCACCACGGCCTCCTTCCGCCCTGAGGTGGCGCGCCTGCCGGAGTCCGCGAGCGGGCACGTGAGCCCGCCCGCGAACCCGTGCGATCCGCCGTCACACGTTGAAGAACGTCGCCGAGCGATTGGACAGCGTGATCGACACGCCGTTGGTGGTGTCGGTGAGCACGACGTTGCTGTAGGACACCGCGGCGAGCACCAGGGTCTGTCCGCCGGGGCAGCTGAAGCCGTCCGCCGACAGGGGGCCGGTGGAGAAGGACGCCATCACCCGCCCGTTGATCGGCGAGAGGGAAGCGCCGCCGGTCAACGACGCGGAGAAGGTCGCCTTGTTGGCCGCCTTGGGATGGTTGCCGCCGCCGTTGATGCAGGCGTAGGTCGCCGACGCGCTGGTGGTGACGCCGTAGTCGACCGTCGCGTTGCCGACGCCCGACTCGTCGATGCTGATCACCAGCGCGCCGCTGCTGTTGACGCTGTCGGTGGTGTCGTGCATGAAGTGGGCGCCGGAGGTCGACGCCTGCACTCCGGTGGTCGCGGCGCAGGCGGCAACCGCCGCCGCCAGGCCCGCGAGGACACGACGAAACGCCATGGACATGGCCAAACCCTCGTTGAGGTCGTTCTTGCCGAAAACGGACGTCACGACGTCAGCGGAGGGCTACGCGGCGGCCTGGCCCTGAGCGCGCAGGGTGGGGCCTCTCGCCCCATCCGAGCGTCGCTCGGGCCAAACCGCCGCACCGCCATTGCCTCCTGCCCCGCTCCGTTGTAAGAGTGGCGGCCGGCGGCGTCAACGCCTAATCTTGGGGGCCGGACACAATCCGAGCGCGCCGGAGGCGGAGATCGCATGGACTGACCCGTCGACATGGAGCCGCTCGAGGCGTGAACCGATGATTTCCTCCCGCCCCCAGCGTCTCACTCGGTGACGCGCTCGAGCACGTACACGACAAGGAGAATCGAGATGGCACGACCGACGCACCACGCCAAGGGTGCCCCCTGCTGGGTCGACCTCACCACCAGCGACCCGGCCAGGGCCCGCGACTTCTACACCGCCCTCTTCGGCTGGACGGCGGAGGATCCCGACCCGCAGCACGGCGGCTACTTCAACTTCCGCAAGGACGGCATCCGCGTCGCCGGATGCATGGGCAAGGTGCCCGGCATGGAGGCGGCGCCCGAGGTCTGGTCGGTGCACCTCAGCACCCCCGACGCGCGCCAGACGCTCCAGGACGCACAGGCGAACGGCGGCCAGGTGCTCGTCGACGCCATGGACGTCGACGACCTCGGCACCATGTCGCTGATCGCCGATCCCTCCGGCGCCGCGGTGGGCGCCTGGCAGCCCGGCACCCATGCAGGGTTCGGCGTCGTCTACGAGAACGATGCGCCCGTCTGGTTCGAGCTGCACACCCGCAACTACGCGGCCGTTCTCGACTTCTACCGCACCGTGTTCGGCTGGAAGACCGTCACCGCCAGCGACACCGACGAGCTGCGCTACACGCTGCTGCAGCCCGGTGACACACAGCTCGCCGGCATCATGGACGACACCGGGCACCCGCACGCAACCCTGCCCTCGCATTGGGCGGTGTACTTCGGCGTCGCCGACGCGGATGCCGCGGTGGCCAAGGTCAAGGAGATGGGCGGCAGCGTGGTGATGGAGCCGATGGACACGCCCTGGGGCCGCCTCGCCGCGGTGACCGATCCCACCGGCGCCGCCTTCAACCTGATGCAGGCCACCCCGGCCATGCCCATGGACTCGCGGTCGAACCAGACGGCGACCAGCGCCTCGCAATAGTTCCCGGTGCACTGTGCGCGCTGACGGCGGGAGTCCCACACGCGACTCCCGCCGTCAGCCACCCCGCGGGCCGAGCAACGCCATGAACGTGCGCTTGGCCCGGTGGCGCTGCCGGAGGCCGTCGATGTACGCAGGCGCGTCGTCCGCACGGCCGCCGGCAATGAGGAGATCGACGACGTGCCCGATGAGGGAGGCGGCCGCAGCATAGGTATCTCTGCGCTTTGCGTCGATCAGGCGCTCCACCTCGGCCTGCCAGATGGGGACGGCGTCGAGAGGATGATCCGCCTCCCGGGCTTGCGCGAGGCGCAGCCACAGCGCTGTCGAACAGCCTCTCCGCGACGCCTCGCTCCAAGCGGCATCGGCATCGCCGTCCCAGAGAAGCACCTCGACGAGCGGTGACGCGTCGGCGCGCGTTCGGTATGGCCGGGGCGGCGTCGACCACACCGACGTCGTTTCCACCTCCGCGATCCCGTCTGTGACCGCCCGGTCGAGGCGACCGATGGCGCGGGGACGAATGCCCGGCCAGGCACCGGCCCGGGTCGCATGCAACTGGAGGCGCCGGTAGCCCTCCGCGTCCGGATCGTCGTCGAAGGCGCGCCAGAGCAGGTCCACGGCATCGGATCCGCGACCGGCTCGGTGATACTCGTCGGCAAGAGCGTTGACCAGTCGCGAGTCAGCGCGGGCCCCGAATGCGGCAATGCCGCGCTCGGCCCACCTCAGCGCGTCGTCGAATCGCCCTGCGGCGCAGAGCACCTCGACAATGCGGATGAACTGCCACGGCGAGGATTGGTTCTTGGCGAGCACCGCAACGTGCTCGTCGACGTCGCGCGACAGCTCCGCCAGCGTCTCCATGACATGCGCGAGGCGGAAGCGTCGGTGCTCGAAACTGAGCGCATGTCCGCCGGCCCGCAGCGCGGGCAGTTGCTCCCAGGCAGCGGTCGCGCGACGGCGATACTCGGCCAGACCGGCGTCACCGAGAGCATGCCGATAGGTGCGCGCGGCCCCGTAGAACGCTTCGAGTTCGTCGTCGTCCCCGGTTTCGCGGGCGAAGAGGGTCGCGGCGAGCTTCCGAGGATCGACAGCCGCACGCTCACATGCGCGAACGTGCAGCCCACTCATCTGCGCAGCGAGGGGAACCAGGTGTCCGTCCGAATCGTCAACGTGGCCCACGGCCTTTTCGAGCAACGTCAGCGCTCGATCGGCGAGCTCAACGACGGCTGCCGGATGGTCGTCGAGGAGGTCGCGAAGGCTCTCGACGACGGTCTGCGCGCGGCGAGCGTATGCCGGCATGTCGCGGTAGGAGATGAAGTCGCGTACCCGCAGCGCAGAGTCGATCGTCCGCCGGTAGGTCGCCAGTGCTGCGTCCAGGTCAGGTCCGCCGGCGCCGGCACGCGCGGCGTCGAGCCGCAGCCTTTCGGCGAGGAAGCGGTCGCTGGCCGCGGCATTCACGAGCAGCTCGACCAGGCGCTCACGCTCCAGGGTGAGGAGGTGGGTGCGGACCGCGTCCAGTTCGTTCTCCGACCCGGCCTCAGCGATCGAGGCTGTGCTCACCAGGGCCACGGCGACGACATGCTTGCAGACCTCACCGAGCTGTCCGATCGGGCAGGTGCAGGCTGTCGTTATCGACCCACCGGCGAGGCTGAGACGAACATCGTAGGGAACGGTCCCCGACACAGCGGCAACGATTTCGTCGGCAGTGATCGAGCGGCAGCGAACGCGGCCCTCCTCCGCGTACAGATGGCCGCGAGCTAACGTCTGCGGAGACACCATCGCACGGCAAGCGTCAGCGCTGAACGCCGACCTGAATGCCTGGTTCGGGTGTTCGCCCACTGCTCCCATCGTCGTCCTCGCCATCCTCCCTCTGACCGCTCGGCCTACACCTTCTTGCGGATTTTGCGCAATTTTGCGTCGTTTGGCAGGCGCATGGCCCTTCCCAATCTCCGCTCAATCGGCGTGAGGCTCTCGGAACCCTCCAGCGCCAAGTTGATGCCAAACTTGGATCTCATCGACGAAGGACTGTTGGGGCAGAGGCGGCGGGGGCGCCGGTGACGATCCACTCGGATGGAGCCTGGCCGTCATGGTCTTCGCCACGAGGACATCGAGGACCACTGGGTACCGCGCCTACTTCCCCAGCACAGCCGTCCGCGCCTCGACCGACCTGCTGCGCCACCTGCCCGGCGCCACCACGACCAAGGTGCGCTACAGCGACACCATCGACGGCTCCATGGCCGCGCTGTCCGCGCACCCGTACGCGATGCTCGACCCACGCCACCGCGCCCAGACCAGCTTCTTCGAGCGTATGCAACGCGACCACGCCGGCCAGCTGCGCCGCGGCCTGGCGCAACTGGCCGAGGACATCGCCGCGGGCAACCCGCCTCAGGCCGCGGGCGGCGCCACCATGATCGCCTGGGCCAGGCCGGCCTAAGCCAGCTCCTCCGGCGCGATATGCGACTGCGCCACCGCGGTGTCGACGTCGCGGTACGTGCGCGCCGCCAGCGCGGCGACGCCGAAGCAGACGATCGCCGCCGCGCCGAAGAGGATCTCCGCCGCGCGATCCGCCGATGACACCGGCTGGTTGTGCGCCATGGCGCTGTACACCGCGCCGGTGATGCCCAATCCCGCGACGACGCCCGCGTTGCGCGCCGTCGAGAGGAAGCCCGACGCGCTGCCCAGGGCCGACCGCGGCGCCACCACGATCGCCGCCGCCGTGTTGGGCGAGGAGAACAGCCCGTTGCCCATGCCCAGCACCAGCAATCCCGCCAGGAGCAGCGGCCACAGGTCGGTGCGCGCGGCGAGCGCGGCGAGCACCAACCCTGACGCCGCCAGCGTCATCCCCGCCGTGGTCGCCTCGCGCGTGTGCCCCTTGTCACCGAGGTGGCCGCCGGTGCGCGAGGTGACGCCGATGCCGATGCCGATGGGCAGGAAGGCCGCGCCGGCGAGCGCGGCACTGGCGTGGTGCGCGTCTTCGAGCCAGAAGGGCAGCAGCGCGAAGCAGGACATCAGCGTCCCGGTGCTGAGGAAGCTGGCCAGCGACGCGGAGGCGAAGCGCCCGGGCCGCAGCAGCCGCGGATCGAGCAGCGGATGCGCGACGCGCGGCTCCGCAACCAGCAGCACCACCAGCCCGACCAACGCGACGGCGAACCACACCGATGCGGACCGCACCGTCCCACCGCCGGGCGCCAGTGAGCCGATGCCCGTGCCGACACCGAGCAACAGCGCCGCGATGCCCACCGCGCCGACCAGGTCGACGCCATGCGCATGCGCGTCGTCGTGCGCGCCGCCGCGCGCGGGGATCGCGCGCCAGACGATCAGCACACCGGCAACCGCGACCAGCGCGCTGCCCCAGAACACCGCCTGCCAGCCCCAGACCGCCGTCAGCGCACCGCCGAGCGGCGGTCCGATCAGTCCCGCCATGGCCTGGGTGATGACCAGCACGGCTATGGACCGGCCGGTCGATTCGTGCGGCGCGTACTGCGCCATCAACGCTAGCGACCCCGCGGTCAGCATGCCGCCGCCGCAGGCCTGCACCGCACGTGCCACCATCAGCCACTCGAATCCCGGGGCCAGCGCCGCGGCCACCGAGCCGACCGCGAAGACCACGAATCCCGACACGTAGGCGCGGCGCCGCCCGTAGCGATCGGCGAGCCGTCCCAGCAGCGGCAGTGTCGCGGTGACGGTCACCAGGTAGACGCCGAGCACCGCCTGCCCGGCGGCCAGCGACACGTGGAAATGCTGCGTCAGCGGGTCGAGGGCGACGGCCACGATGGTGGCGTCGACCATGCCGACGAAGGAGCCGAGCACCAGCGCGAAGACGAGCAGGCGGCGGCCTGTGGCGCGCTCACTGCGGATGGTCGTCACAGCCTGGCGTGAACCCGGTCGGCGCAGGTGACGCCACGTCGCCGGAGCCGACACGCCTGCCACGCTGGAAATCGCGGTGGCCGGGTGCGGATTTCCAGCGTCTTGGCCTACTGGGCCATCCGGATGCGCGGTCCGCTGGGCATCACCGGACCGGTCGCTCCGGCGCGGAAGTTCTCCTTGCTCACCTCGGCGGCGATGTGCGAGGCGACGTCACGGAAGGTCGCGGCCACGGGCGAATCGGAGAGCGCCGCCATCAGCGGCTGGCCCTCGCCGCCACCGGTGCGGATGCGCGGGTCGAGCGGGATCTGGCCGAGCAGGGGGATCTCGAAGCGCTGCGCCACCTCGGTGCCGCCACCCGTGCCGAAGATCTCGGTGCGCTCGCCGCAGTGCGGGCAGACGTATCCGCTCATGTTCTCGACCACGCCGAGCACGGGCACCTTGAGCTGCCGGAACATCTGCACGCCGCGCGACACGTCGGCCACCGAGACGTCCTGCGGCGTGGTCACGATCACCGAGCCGGTGAGCGGGATCGACTGGGCCAGGGTGAGCTGCGCGTCACCGGTGCCGGGCGGCAGGTCGATGACCAGGTAGTCGAGATCGCCCCAGTCCACGTCGTAGAGGAACTGGCGCAGCGCGCCGCCGATCATCGGACCGCGCCAGACCACGGCCTGGTCGGGCTTGAGGATGGTGCCCAGCGACATCACCTTGATGCCGTGCGCCTCCAGCGGCAGGATTCGCTCGCCCGCCGAGCGAGGCTGGTCGTGCAGGCCGAGCATGATCGTCGTGTTCGGGCCGTAGATGTCGGCGTCGAGCAGGCCGACGCGTGCGCCCATCTGGCTCAGCGCGATGGCCGTGTTGACGCTGACCGTGGTCTTGCCCACGCCGCCCTTGCCGGCGCTGACCGCCACCACGTTGCGCACGCCGGGGATGTCCTTGCGGCCGGGCAGCCCGCGCGTGGTGGTGACGTTGGAGTCCCAGGAGACCTCGACGCGCTCCACCCCGTTGAGGGGGATCAGCGCCTGCTCGATGTCCTTGTGGATGCGGTCCTTGAGGGGGCAGGCGGGCGTGGTCAGCACCACCTTCATGGAGACGGTGCCGGCCTCGTCGACGCGGAGGTCGCGGACCATGTTGAGGCTCATCAGGTCGCGGTGGAGCTCGGGCTCCATGACCGTGCCGAGCGCCGCCTCGATGCGCTGTACGAGCTGGGGATCGCTCATCACGGCCGAGTATACCGGCGGGCCCTGACCGGCCCTCCCGGCGCGCTGCGCCCCACCCGCGCGCCACGCGGGACAATGCCGCCCGCCATGGTGACGGCCTCCAGCGCCCCGGCCCCGGCCGCGCCCGCCGCCGCGCGCACCCTGCGCCTCGGCGGCCACGCCTACCCCGTGCTGCTCCCCTCCTGGCGCGACCCTCGCCTGCACGTCGCCCTGGTCATCGGCACCCTCCAGGTGCTGGGGCAGACGGTGCTCGGCTTCGAGGTCTCGGTGGCCCAGATCCTGGCCTGCCTGGGCCTCTGCGCCGCCGTCGAGGTGGGCGTGGCGCTCCGGCGCGACCGCGTGCTGCTCTGGCCGGCCAGCGCGCTGCTCACCGGCAACAGCGTCGCCCTGCTGATGCGCACCGCGGGCACGCGACACGGCGACTGGTGGAGCCTCGACGGCATCGGCATCTTCGCCGCCGCCTGCGCGATTTCCATGCTCTCCAAGTACCTGCTGCGCCACCGCGGACGCCACGTCTTCAACCCCTCGAACCTCGGGCTGGTGGCAGCCTTCACCCTCTTCGGCACCCAGCGCGTCAACCCGCAGGACCTCTGGTGGGGCGCGCTCTCGCCGGGGCTGTGGGCCACGCTCGCGGTGCTGGTGGTCGGCGGCCTGCTGGTGACGCGGCGGCTGCGCATGGCGGCGATGGCGATCGCCTTCTGGGTGGCCTTCGCGGCGAGCACCGGCGTCGTCGCCGCGAGCGGGCACTGCATCACCGCGCGCTGGCACTACGGCGCCGTCTGCGGCGAGCAGTACTGGTCGGTGATGGCCACATCTCCGGAGGTGCTGGTGTTCCTCTTCTTCATGATCACCGACCCGCGCACCGCGCCCGCGGGACGCCTCGCGCGCATCGCCTTCGGCGCGGGCACCGGCTTCCTCGCCGCGCTGCTGGCCGCGCCGATGCACACCGAGTTCGCCACCAAGGTCGCGGTGCTCGACGCGCTGGTGGTCACCTGCGCGCTCACGCCGCTGGCTCCGCTGCTGGCGCGCGCGGCGCGCCGCATCCCGCGCGGTGCGCTCTACGGCGTGGCCGCGCTCGGCGCAGGCGTAGGTGCGCTGGTCGCGGCGTCGATTCCCGCGCGCACGGCATCGGTACCGGTCGCTGCTCTGCCCCGCGCCACCGCCAGCACCACCGCCCTGCCGCCCATCGACGTCACCCCCGCCGCCGCGCTGGCCACCGGCGGCATCGACACCGCCACCGCCCGAGCCATGGTCGCCGCCGTGCTCGCCCACATCGACACCGCCGGCCCGCGCCTCCACGCCACCGCAGCCGCGGTGCTGCTCGTCCGCGACCCCGTCCGCCCCCAGGACTCGCCGCGCCTCGGCGTGGAGATCCGCGGCACCACGGCGCTCGGCGCGCCCTTCCGCCGCGACTACCTGCTGGCCGCCATCGGTGGCCGCTGGGTGGTCACCGCCGAGCAGCAGGCGGGCTCATCGCCCTGAGGTCGTCAGGCCCACAGGCGGTCGAGTGGCAGCGCAAACAGCCGATCGTCGTACCGGTACGCGTGCTGACCCAGATGGAGCGCCACGCCGCCCACGAACGCGCCGCCAAGTCGATCGCGAAGCTGTTTGAGGCCGCGGAAGTCCGCCGCGTCCACCGCGGCCGCCGACTTGACCTCGACGCCGGCGATCCGACCGTCGGCCGTCTCGACGACGAGGTCGACCTCCTGCCCGTCCCGGGTGCGGTAATGAGAGAAGCGCAGCAACTCGTCGCACCACCCTGCCTGCTTGAGGATCTCGTTGACGGCGAAGGTCTCGACGACGTGTCCGAACTCGGTCAGGGCGACCGGGTCACGGCGCGCCAGCCGCTCGCTCGAGACTCCGAGCAGGTGGGCGGCAAGACCGCTGTCGACGAGATGCACCTTGGGGTGATGGCGAACGCGCGTCGACAGCGTGCGACCGAATGCCTCGAGCTGATGCACCAGGAACACCGATTGCAGCAGCTCGACGTAGTCGCCGACCACCGAGCGCTGAAGTCCGACGGCCTCGCCGATGCGGCTGGCGTTGACGACTTGCCCGGTCTGTGCCGCGAGGTGACGCATGATCTCGGGCATCACCTCGCGCTGGCGGATGGCACGGATCTCCAACACGTCCCGTTCGACCACCATGCCGACGTAGTCGCGAAACCAACGCGCGCGCGCCGCTTCGCTGGCGCGTCGCAGGGCGATCGGGTACCCGCCGGCGAGCAGCGCGGACTCGTACTGGGAACGGGTCGTGGTCGAGCTCACGGCTGCCAGCAGCGAAGCCGGGTCGCGAACCAGGATTGCCAGGAAGGTCTCTCTGCGACCGCGCAGCTCGCCTTGGGACAGCGGCCACATGGTGACGACGTGGGCGCGGCCGGTCAACGACTGGCTGGTGATCGGGAGAGACGTGTAGCGCGTGGAGCCGGTGAGGAGGAAGCGTCCGGGCCGAAGCTCGCGATTGAGCTCGGCCTTGATGGCGTCCAGCAGAGGCAGGACGCGCTGGAACTCGTCGACGCAGACCGGTTCGCGGGCCGAGGAGACGAACGTCGAAGGGTCGGCGGCGACAGCGCTCAGTGTGGCCGGGTCGTCGAGATCGAGCACAGGCGTCCCGTGCTCCGCCGCGCACTCGCGGAGAAGCGTGCTCTTCCCCGCCGTCCGTGCGCCGTTGAGCACCACGACGGGCTCCTCCTGCAGCCTGCCGGCGACGACGGAGGCCAGGTGGCGTTTGACGATGTCCGCACCGCCGATGCGCGGCAAGCCTTCGTTGCCTATCATGAGCGCCCAGCTCCAGACTTTTTACTACTTTTGGTCGGATAACTGTACTACAATTGGTCACCTGTCGAGGCTACGTCTGGTCGCTGGCGGAGGACCAGGGGTTGGAGCCACGCGCTTGCGTCACCCGGTCGGATACCATCCCGACGCCATGACCTCCCGGCTGCTGCGTGACCTGACCGGACAGGTCGGCGAAGCGCACGTCCTCGCTCGCCCGGCCGACCTGGCCGCCTACGCCTTCGACGCCTTCGGCGCCTCGGGCGAGCGCCACATGCCCGACGCGGTGGCCTTCCCGGCCAGCACCGAGGAGGTGAGCGGGGTGGTCCAGGTCTGCGCCCACCACGGCGCGCCCGTGGTGCCGCGCGGCGCGGGCACCGGCTATGCCGGCGGCGCCGTGCCGCTGCGCGGCGGCGTGGTGCTCAACCTGGCCCGCATGAACCGCGTGCTCGGCGCCGATCCCGACGCCCTGCGGGTGCACGTCGAGGCCGGCGTCATCACCGCCGAGGTGCACCGCCGCGCCGCCCAGCAGGGCCTCTACTACCCGCCCGACCCGGGCTCCTCGACCACCAGCACCATCGGCGGCAACATCGCCTGCAACGCCGCCGGCCCGCACGCGCTGCGCTACGGGGTGACCGCCGACTACCTGCTCGGCGCCACCTGCGTGCTCGCCGACGGCCGCATCCTCCGCGTCGGCGAGGGCGCCGGCGGCGGCGAGGACCTGCTCCGCCTCCTGCCCCAGTCCGAAGGCACCCTGGCGGTGGTCACCGAGGCGCTGCTCCGGCTCATCCCCGCGCCCGCCGCGCGCACCACCATCGCCGCCCAGTTCCGCGACATGGAGTCGGCGGCCAACGCGGTCGCGGCCATCGCCACGGCGCAGCTGGTGCCCGCCGCCATCGAGTTCCTCGACCGCGCCGCCATGCGCGCCGTGGCCCGCACCGGCCTGGCCGCCTTTCCCGACGACGCGGGCGCGCTGCTCATCGTCGAGCTGGAGGGCGAGCTGGGCACGGTCACCGACGAGGCCCAGGCGGTGCACGGTGCTCTGATCACCGCGGGCGCGCAGCACGTCGAGACGGCGGCCGACGCCGCCGACGCCAAGCGACTCTGGGCGGCGCGCAAGGCGATCAGCGCGGCGGTGGCCACGGTGATGGTGGGCAAGGTCAACGAGGACGTGGTGGTGCCGCGCGATCGCATCGCCGAGCTGGTGGCGCACACCGAGGTGCTCGGCGAGGAGCACGAGGTGCCGGTGGTCAACTTCGGGCACCTCGGCGACGGCAACCTGCACGCCACCTTCCTCATCGACCCGCGCCGCCGCGGTGATCGCGAGCGCGCCGAGGCGGCGGCGGCGGGCCTGTTCGAGATGGTCCTCGACATGGGCGGGTCGGTCACCGGTGAGCACGGCGTGGGGTACACCAAGCTGCCCTACCTGGGGCGCCAGATCGGTCCCGCGGGGGTGGAGCTGATGGGGCGCATCAAGAAGGCGCTCGACCCGCGCGGGCTGCTCAACCCCGGGAAGAAGGTGCCAGAGCCGTCGGATGTGGTGGCGGCGCCGGAGCCCGTCGCGGCGCACGCCTGACCGTTCCCTCGCGGGGACGGACTACCGGGCAGAGGTTGTGGACAGTCCCTGCAGGATCGAGTCGGGATCGGGCACGAACGTCACCGAGGGCAGCTGGCCCGTCGTCGGGATGACCACGGTCTCCGCGGTCGCGCCGACCGACGCGCATACCCAGACGGCGTTGCCGGACGACGGTCCGCTGTAGACATCCAGGTAGACGCTGGCGCCGAGCACGGTCTCGTTGATCAGCGGATGCGGACCGGGCAGCGTGTTGCCGACCGCGGTCTGGCACTGGTTGCTGGGCAGGACCGTCGGCAGCGTGGGCGCCCCCGACGTCACCAGGACGGCACCGCCCACCGCCAGGCTGCCGCCGTTGTCGGCGCGGAAACAGACCGCGGTCTGATCAGTGCCGGTCCTGGCCGCCAGCAGTGTGTTGAAGCCGGCCACGGAACCGCCGAGGATCGGCAGCGTCGGCGGGTCGCAGTACTGCTCCGACGGAGGCACCCACGTCACCGTCGTGGGAGGGCTCGAGGCGGCGAGAGTGCCGGTGGGCGGGTTCTCCACGTTCGTGTCGTTGTCGAGGTACGCGGTGAACGAGTGCTGGCCGCTGTTGTAGGTCACGTCGCCGCTGCACGGATTCGTCTCGAAGCAGCTCGGCTGGTCGTTCTGGGTTCCCACCTCGAAGACGTCGATGAAGTAGCCGGTGGGAACGCCCGGAGAGGCGGTCGCCGTCAGCGTCACGGGCTGGCCACCCTGGGCCTGCGTCGACGACGCACTCAACGTGATGGTGTACGTCGCCGTCCCGACCCAGGTCACCGTCACCGGGTTGGAGGTGGCCAGGAGATTCCCGAAACCGTCGGTGAGCTCCGCCTTGTAGGTGTGTGACGAGGACGTCGGATACGACACCGGACCACTGCATGGGTTCTGGTCGGTGCACGGCACCACGTCGTCCCCCGACGCCTGGTCGTAGATGTCGATGAAGTAGTCAGGTGGTGGCGTGGAGCTGGCGGTCGCGGTGAGGACCACAGTCTGCCCGGCGCTGGCCGTCGTGGTCGACGCCGTCAGCGTGAGAGTGTAGGTCGTGGCCGACACCCGCAACGGAGCCACGGTGACGACACCCGACAGCGCGGCGAGCATCGCGATCACCAGGACTCCCGCTCTTCTTCGCAACATGAGTAAGCCTCCCTTCCGTTGGGCGAACGTGGACGCTCCGGATGTGCGGCGCCCTCATCGACCATGACGACGGCGACCGCTCGCGGTTCACGAATTGCGTGGCGGTTGCCCACGCCACCGCGGGCGCCCAGAACATGACGCCGGCGACCCCAGACTTTTCACACGTCGTCAGCGAATTCGAGGGCCGCGCAAGATCGGGCGTGCCGGCGCGTCACACGACTCTGCATGGACCGGGAAGGGATCGAGAACCTGTACGCGGAGTACGCCGCCCTGGTGTACCGCACCTGCCGGGCCATCCTCGTCGACCACCACGACGCCGAGGACGCTGCGCAGGAGATCTTCGCCAAGCTGCTGGCCCACGACCAGGCCGCGGCGGTGGCCAACCCCCGCAAGTGGCTGCTCCAGGTCACCCGCAACCACTGCATCGACCGCCGGCGCGCCGACGCCCGCCGCCGAGCCAGCGCGGCCGAGCCTCATGGCGCGGCGGGCGAGGACGCCGAGAGACGATCGGTCGCCCGAGCGGAGATCCGCTGGCTGCTGTCGAGGCTGCGCGGCCGCCAGCGCGAGGTGATCGTCCGCCAGGCGATGCTCGACGAGGATCTCGACACCGTGGCGGCGAGGCTGGGCATCACCTACGGGGCGGCCGCCCAGCTCATCCATCGGGCCCGCCGCCTCCTGCTGCAGGCCGACCAGGGGCTCCGGGCCGGCCTGGCACTCGTCGGCGGCCGGCTCTCGGGCGCCAGGGGATGGGCGCGCGACCACCAGCTGCGGATGGCGACGGCCTGTCGCGAGAGCCTGCGGCGTCTCCCCACCGACCCGGCGCTGGCGCTGCCCGCAGCCCTGCTCATCACCCTGATGGGCGCGGCTCCCGCCGGCGGCCTGCCGCTGCCCGCGACCCGCACCCTGCCTGGACCGGGCGCCACCGTCGAGTCCGCCGTGGCCGGGATCGAGGTGGACGCACCGCCCACGCCCATCCCGAGCCCGGAACACCGCGCGGCGAACGCCGTCAGCTCGTCGTCGGGCTCGGCGCCCACGCCCGCACCGCGCCCCTCGCTGCTTCCCAGGCCGACGCCACTGCCGAATTGCCTGGTGATCCGCGGGCCCGGCACGATGACGTGCGTGATGGCGCCGGGCCTCCAGACCGACGGGCTCTCGCTGCCTGGCGCGCCGCTCCCCCTCCCCTGAGCCCTACTGCTGCGCCGCCAGCAGCAGCGACCCGGCGTAGTCGGTGTGGGTGATGATGTTGGCCAGGTCGCGGGGATCGTCCTCGGTCGCCATGGCCGCCTCGTAGACGAAGCTGTAGACGTTCTGCAGCGTCCAGTCGCCGAAGCCCAGCTCCGACAGGGCCACGCGCATCATCGGCTGCTGCCGCCCGGCCTCCAGGGTGTCGTTGGCCGCCTGGTAGAGGGCGCGCAGGTTGCGCAGCTCCGCCTCGTACTCCTCGATCAGTGACGCGTCGGCCTTGTCGGCCTTGAGTCGCGCCAGGGTGCGGCGGATCTCGTTGATCTCGAGCTGGTACTCGTCCACCGCCGCCCATGGTAGCGGCCCCACCGGGCCCCGCCCCCGCCGCGGACGTCAGTCGCTGGGGTCGCCGTGCTGGTGGCTGACCGACGAGGGTGTGGCCATCTCGTTGCGCCGCGCCGCCTGGCCGGACTCGGCGCTCTCCTCGATCTCCGCGATCGCCTCGACCTCCGCGGGGTCGGCGTGCTGGCCGTGGGTGTAGAGCTCGACCAGGCCGCCGTCGGGGTCGAGCAGGTAGCCGGTGCGCTCGCCCCAGGGGCGGTCCTGCGGCTCCTGGAAGGGCCGGGCGCCCGCGGCGACGGCGGCGGCATAGGCCGCGTCGCAGTCGGCCACCTCGAAGGCCAGCTCCACGGCGCCCGGCGGGGTGCCCAGCCGGGCCTCGGGGACGCCGAGGTGGACGGCCATGGCGGCGCGGTCGTAGAGGCCCAGGGTGAGGCCGCCGCAGTCGTACTGCGCCCAGTGGCGGGTGTGCTTGGTGAGGTGCTGGCCGAGCACGTCGCTGTAGAAGCGGATGGAGGCGTCGAGGTCGCCGACGAAGCGGACCACGTAGCCGAGGCGGGGCGCGTTCATGGGCTGCACATGATGCCCTGCCGGCCCGCCGGTGTGCGCGCTCAGGCGGCGCGCCGGCCGCGCAGGGGGTGGCGGGCCAGGAAGTCGAGCAGCACGCCGTGCAGCTGCGCCGGCCGCTCGAACTGGGGCACGTGCCCGCTGTCGACGGTGACCTGGCCGGCCTGCGGCAGCACCTCGCGCACGTGGCGCTCGAAGGCGCGCGGCACCAGCGTGTCGCGCGTGCCCCAGACGAAGAGCGCGGGCCGGCGCATTGTGGCCAGCTTCGTCCAGAACCCGCGCTCCCCGTCGGGGTTCTCCAGGTAGATGCTGCGCGCGGCTGCGTAGAAGGCGGCCCGGCCGCGCGGGTCGAGGTAGGCGCGCAGGAACTCGTCGATGCCCGCCTCCATCCAGCCACCCGAGGCGCCGGGGATCATCCGCCGCACCACCGCCTCCACGGCGGGCCGCGGCGCCAGCTGGAGCAGCCCCAGCTCGGGACGGATCCAGCGCAGCCAGGGCGCCCAGGGGCGGGCGCGGCGCCAGGCCATGGAGGGCATCAGCAGCGCCAGCGCGCCGGTGCGCTCGGGGTGGCGCAGGCCCATCTCCAGCGCGGCGCGGCCGCCCATGCTGTGCCCGATGACGTGCGCACGCTCGAGGTCGAGCGCGTCGAGCACCGCGCAGGCGGCGCGGGCGAAATAGGGCGCGTGGTAGGGCGCGCCGATGGGCTTGGCCGAGTCGCCGAAGCCGGGCAGGTCGACGGCGATGCAGCGGTACTGCGGTGCCAGCGCGTTGACGGTGGGCAGGAAGGACGCCTTGGTGGCGCCCAGGCCATGCAGCATGAGCACCGGCTCGCCGGTTCCCGCCTGCTGTGTCGCGATCTGCCCCAGCGGCGTGTCGACCATGACCAGGCGCAGGCGGCCCGGGTCGGTGGAGCCGCTGGTGGCGGCGAGGAAGCCGACGGCGAGGTGCAGGTTGCCCTGCACGCGCAGGCGTCCCTCACCGTACGCGGCCAGGCCACCGCGGACGTCGGCGGCGATGCCCGCCCAGGTGGCGGCGTCGGCGCGCAGCGTGGCGTCGCACCTGCCGCGCGCGCTCTCGACGCGCACGCCGCGCGGCCCGAGGACGACGTCGCGCTGACTCGCGCTGGAGATCACCCGCAGGCGCTGCTCGCGCGGCGGCGGGGTGAAGCAGGACTCGTCGAAGCGGTCGAGCAGCTCGGCGAGCCAGCGTGGCGGGCGGTCGGCGGCGTTGCTCATGAGGCGCTCCCGACGGGTGTGATTTCGGGCAGCGCGCGGCGCAGCACCTTGCCGGTGGCGTTGCGCGGCAGCGCCGCCACGAAGACGACGTCGCGGGGAACCTTGTATCGGGCGAGGTTGGCACGAACGTGCTGGCGCACCTGCTCGGCGTCGAGCCTGGTGTCGGGGCGGGTCACCACGTAGGCGGCCAGGCGCTGGCCGAACTCGGCGTCCTCGACGCCGGCCACCGCCGCCTCGGCAACGGCGGGATGCGCGGCGAGCAGGTCCTCGACCTCGGCGGGGAAGACGTTCTCGCCGCCACTCACGATCATGTCGTCGTCGCGGCCCTCGACGAAGAGGCGCCCCGCCGCGTCGAAGCGGCCGACGTCGCCGCTGCTGACCAGTCCGTCGACACGATGCTTGTCGCCGCCGCCGGTGTAGCCCTCGAAGACCATCGAGTTGCCCACGAAGATGCGCCCGCTCCGCCCCGCGGGCACGGCGCGATTGCGCTCGTCGAGGATGCGCACCACGGTGCCGCGCGGGGGGCGGCCGGCGGTGCCCGGCGCGGCGCGCAGGTCCTCCGGGGTGGCGATGCTGGCCCAGGCCACCTCGGTGGAGCCGTAGAGGTTGTAGAGCACCTCGCCGTACTCGTCCATGAAGCGGGTGGCCAGGCCGCCGGGCAATGCCGAGCCGCTCACCGCGACGACGCGCAGCGGCGGGCGGCCCAGCGCGGCGCGGCGCTCGGGGGGCAGCTCGAGGATGCGCTGCAGCATCACCGGCACCGCGGCGAGCACGCCGGCGCGGTGCTCCACGGCGGCGGCGAGGGTGGCCTCGGGGTCGAAGCGGCGCTGCAGCACCAGGGTGCTGGAGAGCAACGCGCCGAGCATGAGATGGGCCAGGCCCCAGGAGTGGAAGGCCGGCGCCGCCACCAGGGTGGTGTCGCGCAGGCGCAGCGGCATGCGCGAGAGCAGCGCGGCCACGGGTTCGAGGCTGGCCGGGTTGCCCCGCGTGGCGCCGCGCGGCGTGCCGGTGGTGCCCGAGGTGAGCACCACGATGCGGCCGTCGCGGCCGGGTGTTCGCAGGGCGGCGCCCTCGTGGGCCGCGGCCAGACGCTCCAGGCTGGGCGTGCCGCGGCGTGCTCGTGTGCGCCCCCGCGATGCCTCCTCCCAGGCGACCACCCGGCGGCGCTGCGGGAGGCCGGTGGCACCCACCAGCTCGCCGAACTCCTCGTCATGGATCAGCGCCGCGGCTCCCTCGTGGCGCAGCGCGGCGGCCAGCTGCGGGCCGGCGAAGGAGGTGTTGAGCAGCAGCGCGTCGGCGCCCAGCTTGGCCAGGGCCACCAGCGCCTCGACCATGCCGCGATGGTTGCGGCAGAGCACGCCGACCCGGTCGCCCGGCCCCACGCCGAGCTCGGCCAGCCCGACCGCCATGGCGTCGGTGCGGCGGTGGACCTCGGCGAAGCTCAGCGCGCCCCGCTCGTCGACCACGGCGGGCTCGGCGGCGAAGCGCACCGCCCCCACCGCGTAGGCGGTGCCCAGGGTGAAGCCGAAGCGGCGCAGGGCGCGCACCCCCGCCAGCAGCGTGCTGGGCCGCACCGGGCGGACCAGGCCGGCGGCGGCCAGGGTGCGCGCCACCTCGGCGTGGTCGGGAACGGCCGCGAGCTGGCGGGAGACGGCCGCGACGCGGCCGTCGAAGCTCGGGATGGGCAGGCGCATCCGCTCCATGATGCCGCAGCCAGCCCTCGCTGGACGACTGACGCGTTCAACGCGAACGCGCCGGGCTCAGTGCCCGATCAGCCCCGCGATGAGGTGGTTGCCGCCGACCACCAGCGCCAGCGAGGCCCCGAACCCCGCCCCGGTCAGGGCCAGGCCGAGCCCGCTGAAGAGCCCGGCCAGCGGCCGCCAGGCGGCCAGGGCGCCGCCCACCAGGATGGCCCCGAAGCCGATGGCGAACACCCAGAGCGCCGTGCCCATGTCGACGTGGATCTGCGGGTTGTGGCTGAAGTCGACAGAAAGTCGCGCGTTCTCGCCGAAGAGCACGCCGGCCAGCGCGGCGTCGCCGAAGAGCCCGAGCCCGGCCGCCAGCCCGGCGAAGCCGCGCAGCGGCGGGATGAAGACGGTCACCAGCGCGATGGCCGCCCCCGCCGCCATCAGGATGACGCCGCCGCGCACCGCCACGTCGGAGAGCTGCCGCACCGTGTTGGCGGTGAACAGCGGGTGGTCGAAGGCGTGCTGCAGGATGCCCGCCGCGTTGTGCGAGCTGAGGGGGATCTGCACCGCGCCGAGCTGCTGCGGGGCCACGATGACGTTGGCGTGCAGCGGGTTGCCGGTGAGGTCGACGAAGAAGCCCAGGCCGACCAGGAACACGCCGACCAGCATGATCCCGGCGCCGATCAGCCGCCGGCGCAGGGGCAGTGTGGCGAGCTTCGCGGCTCCGCCGACCAAACCAGCCTCCTAATAGAAGAGGTGATGCACCGCGACCGTGGGCGCCATCAGGATGGCGATGATGTTGATGACCTTGATCATCGGGTTGATGGCCGGTCCCGCGGTGTCCTTGTAGGGATCGCCGACGGTGTCGCCGGTGACCGCGGCGGCGTGCGCGGGGGTGCCCTTGCCGCCGTAGTTGCCCTCTTCGATGTACTTCTTGGCGTTGTCCCAGGCACCCCCGCCGCTGGTCATCTGCAGCGCCTGGAAGAGCCCGACCACGATGGTGCCGAGCAGGAAGGCGCCGAGCGCCTGCGGGCCGAGGATGAAGCCGACCGCGATCGGTGCCAGCACCGGCAGCAGGCCGGGGATGATCATCTCGCGCTGCGCCGCGGCGGTGACCAGGGCGACGCAGCGGCCGTAGAGCGGCTTGCCCGTGCCCTCCATGATCCCGGGGATCTCGCGGAACTGGCGGCGCACCTCCTCGACCACGCCGCCCGCGGCGCGGCCCACGGCGAGCATGGAGAGCGCGCCGAAGATGAAGGGCATGATGCCGCCGAAGAACAGGCCGACGATGACCTGGGGCAGGGTGAGGTCGAAGCCGAAGTTGACCCCGCCGTGGTGCGAGCGCAGCACGTCGGTGTAGCTGGCGAAGAGCACCAGCGCGGCCAGGCCGGCGGAGCCGATGGCGTAGCCCTTGGTCACCGCCTTGGTGGTGTTGCCCACCGCGTCGAGCGGGTCGGTGACGTCGCGCACCGCCTTGGGCAGGTCGGCCATCTCGGCGATGCCGCCCGCGTTGTCGGTGATCGGCCCGTAGGAGTCGATGGCCACGATGATGCCGGTCATGCTCAGCATGGCCATGGCGGCGATGCCGATGCCGTAGAGGCCGGCCAGTCCCGCGGCCAGCAGGATTCCGACACCGATGACCAGAACCGGGATCGCGGTGGCCTCCATGCCGATGGCCAGGCCGGCGATGATGTTGGTGGCGTGGCCCGTCTGCGACGCCGCGGCGATGGTCTTCACCGGCCAGAACTGCGCGCCAGTGAAGAACTCGGTGATGCCCACCAGCAGCACGGTGATGGCGATGCCGATGGTGGCGCACCAGAACAGGTTGTAGGCGCCGAAGCCGACCCCGGACAGCTCGTTGTTCTTGTCGAGCAGCCAGGTGAACAGGTAGAAGAGCGGCAGCGCGATGGCCACCGACACGCCCAGGCCCTTGTAGAGGGCGCCCATGATCCAGCCGCTGCGCGGCAGCTTGACGAACAGCGAGCCCACGATCGAGGCCAGGATGCTGACGCCGCCGAGGATCAGCGGGTAGGCGACGAAGGCGAGCCGCACGCTGCCGTTGGCGTTCCTGAAGGTGAGCGAGCCGAGCAGCATGGCCGCCACGGCCGTCACCGCGTAGGTCTCGAAGAGGTCGGCGGCCATGCCGGCGCAGTCGCCGACGTTGTCGCCCACGTTGTCGGCGATCACGGCGGGGTTGCGCGGGTCGTCCTCGGGGATGCCCGCCTCGACCTTGCCGACCAGGTCGGCGCCGACGTCGGCCGCCTTGGTGTAGATGCCGCCGCCCAGCCGGGCGAAGACGGAGATCAGCGAGGCGCCGAAGGCGAAGCCGGTGAGGGCGTCGAAGTCGCGGAAGATGCCGTAGGCGACGACCACGCCGATGAGGCCCAGGCCGACCACGAACATGCCGGTGACCGCGCCGCCGCGGAAGGCCATGCGCAGCGCCGGGTTGACCCCGCCGCGCGCCGCCTCGGCGGTGCGCAGGTTGGCGCGCACGCTGATGTTCATGCCGATGTAGCCGGCGGCGCCGGAGAGGACCGCACCGAGCACGAAGAGCACTCCGGTGCGCCAGCTCAACGCGGCGGTGAGCAGGATGGCGATGAGCACGCCGATGCCGGCGATGATCGTGTACTGGCGATTGAGGTATGCCTGAGCGCCTTCCTGGATGGCCCGCGCGATCTCGCGCATGCGGTCGTTGCCCTCCGGCTGCCGCAACACCCAGTTGATCAGGTAGACGGCATAGAAGAGGGCGAGCACACCGGCGATACCGATGGGCACGAGTACGTTGATCGTCATGGAATCCTCACGGCAGCCACCCTGCGCACCAGGTCCCTGAGGGCGCGCACGAATGGCCGGGGTACGGGTCGCGCGGCATTGTAAGGGGTCGGGGGTCAGCGGCGCCCAGCTTCAGCCGGGTAGGCTCCGAGCCGATGACGGATCCGCCCGCGGGCACCGTGATCGTCGCCGTGGGCGACGAGCTGGTCGGGGGCTTCACCCTGGACACCAACTCGCACTGGCTGGCCCAGCAGGTGCGCGAGGCGGGCTTCGCCTGCGAGCGCATCGAGGTGGTCGGCGACCGCGAGGAGGCCATCGTGGCCGCGGTGCGCCGGGCCGTCGCCGACCCGCGGGCGGCGCGCGTCTTCGTCTGCGGCGGCGTGGGCCCGACCACAGACGACCGCACCCTGCAGGCGGTGGCCGCCGCGCTGGGACGGCCGCTGGCCGTCAACCAGGAGGCGCGCGCCCACATCCAGGGGATCATCGAGCGCATGCACGCGGCGGGCTGGGTGCCCACCACCGAGCTCTCCGAGGCCAACGCGCGCATGGCCCAGGTGCCCGAGGGAGCCACCGTGCTGCACAACCGGCGCGGCATGGCCTCCGGCCTGGCCTACCCCCTCGACGGCGACCGCTGGCTCTTCGTCCTCCCCGGCGTGCCGCGGGAGTTCCAGGCCATCGCCGGCGAGGAGGTGCTGCCCCGCTTCTTCCTCGGCGGCGCTGCGCCCACCGTGCGCGAGCTGCGCTACGGCTACGCCATCGAGGCCGAGTTCTTCGAGCCCATGCGGGTGCTCGAACGCGAGTTCCCCGACGTCAGCGTCGGTTCCTACCCGCAGACCGAGACACGGCAACTCGTGCTCCGCCTGCGCGGCGGTGATCCCACCCGGGTCGACGCGGCCGTGGCCCGCCTGCTGGAGCTGCGCCCTCTCCCTGAGGAGTAGGAACGCAGCTCCCCGCCCGGTGAGCTGCTGACGGGTCGGTCGTCAGCTGGCGGCGCGCAGGTTGCGAGCGCGCGGCCCCTTGGGGCTGTCGACGATGTCGAACTCGACGACCTGGCCCTCTTCGAGACGATCGAAGTCGACCAGGGTCAGCTCGGTGCGGTGGAAGAACACCTCGTTCCCGTCGTCGGCGCGGACGAAACCGAAGCCACGGTCGGGAATGATCTTCTTGATACGGCCTGCGGGCACGGGGCTTGCCTCCGCTGACTACATCGGACAGTCGCCCCACCGAGAACGGCCGACCGTCGGACGGCAATAACTCCGGTCAGCGGGCGAAGCGTTGCGGTCGTCAGGGAGGGGACGAGCCGGCCGTTCCGTCACGCCGTCGCGGCTCGGTCGCGCTCCGAGGATAGCAGGGCTGTACGCCTGCTGCGTCGCCCTGTCTTCGCTGACGACTTCATTGCGGGACAACGTCGCTTTCTGCCAGGAAGCGTCCAAACATGTCGTTTGACGCGTCTGGTAGATTCGCGTACCACTCCTCCACCTCGAAACCCGCGTCCGCGGGCCACGGCGCGGCCTCGCCGGCCGCGATATCTCGGTGGCCGAGAGAACTCCACACCTGTCCGTGCGGCTTGAGCTCGCCGTCCGCGGCGGCGATGCCGGTGCGCCCCAGCCAGTGCCGGCGGTCGAAGGGCGGGGCGTCCAGGGCCCGGGCGCCGAGGTCGCACCAGGCGGCGGCCAGGGCGGCCGCGGCACCGCTCTCGGGCAGGCGCTCCAGCAGCGCTCCGGTGTGGCGCACCGCCGCGGCGGCGGGCGCGGGCTCGACCGTCTCCACGGGGCCGCGCGGCGGCACGGCCGCGGGGTCGGGGTTCTCCACCGGCGCCACCGGCTCCGCGGTGATCCCGGTCACCGCCACCAGCGGCGCCGGCGCCCCCGCCAGCCTCTGCGCCACACGCAGCAGGAAGAGCACGCGCGCGACCTCGAGCGGCTGGCCCGGCAGCCGCAGCGCCTGCGGGTGCACCAGCATCCCCAGCGCGTCGACGTGCGGCGCCACCACGTGCAGCCGCACCCCGCGCGCGCTGAGCACGTCGCCGGCGCCGAAGGTCATCCAGCAGGCGTCCTGCGCGGCGCGCACCCGCCCGCCCATCATCGCCGCCCACGACGCCAGGTGCGCGATGCGCAGCGGCCGGCAGGTCGTCGCCGGATCGTGGCCGAGGTCCCAGGCCAGCAGCGCGGGATGGCCGGCGAAGGCGCGCAGCAGCTCCTCCAGCCAGAGCGTCTCGACCTCGAGCATGAGAGGGTCCGACCACACGTCGCGCGGCCCGCCGCGCTCGACGGCGCCGTCGCACACCACGCGCACCCCGGGCCAGGGCCGGTCGCGCGCGATCGCGTAGCGCGGCAGCATCACGCAGTCGCCGAACGACTGGGCGAAGAGCACCGGCACCACCCGCAGCGACTCAGCCTGCGCGATCTGCAGCAGCGACTCCAGGTCGCGCAGCCGGAAGCGGCTCACCTGCCGCGGCGAGGGCACGAACGCGTCCCAGGCCAGCGGCACCCGCACCGCCTCCAACCCCGCGCCACGGATGCGCCGCAGGTCACGCCGGGTGCGCTCCGCATCGTACTCGTGCCACAGGTACGGCCCCACCTCCGCGGGCCAGTAGGTGACGCCGCAGACCAGCTGGTCGGGGCGCCAGGGCACTCTCGAACCGCCCCGCTAGGCGCCCGTGAACTTCGCCGGCCGCTTCTCGATGAAGGCGATCATGCCCTCGCGCGCGTCGTCCGTCCCCGCCGAGGCGAAGAACAGCTCGCGCTCCAGGCGCAGCCCCTCACCGAGCGGCGTCTCGAAGCCTTCGAGCACCGCCCGCTTGGCGTTGCCCAGCGCGCGCGTGGCCATGTTCGACAGCGCCGTGGCCTTGGCCCGCACCGCCGTCTCGAAGTCGTCGGGCGAGAGCGCCGCGTCGACCAGCCCGATGCGCAGCGCATCCGGCGCGGTCAGCCGCACGCCCTCGAAGATCATCTGCAGCCCGCGCGCCCGTCCCACCAGCCGCGGCAGCCGCTGCGTCCCGCCCGCGCCGGGAATCAACCCCAGCGAGGTCTCGGTCAGCCCGATGCTGCTGCGCCCGTCGTCGAGCATGTAGCGGTAGTCACAGCACAGCGCCAGCTCGCACCCGCCCCCCAGCGCATGCCCGTTGATGGCCGCGATCACCGGCTTGGGCGTGCGCTCAACGATGGCGAACGGGCTGTTGCGCAGCGCGTCCTCACCGCCCTGCGGCGTCGACGCCGCCATCATCTTGATGTCCGCCCCCGCCATGAAGTACCGCGGGATCGCGCTGGTCACGACGATGACGCGCACACTCGTGTCAGCACCCAGCTCGGTGAACGTCGCATCGAACTGCTGCAGCAGGTCCGGCGCGATGGCGTTGACCGGCGGCCGGTTCATGGTGACGGTGGCAATGCCCCCGTCCCGCGTCACCGTGATGAGCTGCTCTTCAGACATCTCGCCTCGCTCAGAAGGTGAACAGGTCGATGCCACCCGCAACGGTGAGCACCTGCCCGGTGATGTACTTCGCCTCCGGACTGCACAGGAACACGATGGCGCTGGCCACGTCCTCCGGCTCCCCCGGCGCCCGCATCGCAGTCCGCAGCACCATCCGATCGTTCATCTTGGGATTGCCCATCTTGAACGCCTCAGTGGCGATGATCCCCGGCGCCACCACGTTCGCCGTGATCCCGTACCGCGCCCCCTCCAGCGCCACCGACTTCCCCAACCCGATCACCGCCGCCTTGGTCGCCGCGTACGACGCCTGCCCGAACCCCCCCAGCGTCCCCGCCACCGACGCCATGTACACCACCCGCCCCCACCCCTTCTCCCGCATATAGGGAAACGCAGCCTTCGTGCAGTTGAACGCCCCGCTCAGGTTCACCTTGACGTCGCGGTCCCACAGGTCGTCGTTCTGCGCGTCCACCTGCGCCACATGGTCCAGGGTGGCGGCGTTGTTGACGAGGATGTCGATAGCTCCGAACTCGTCGACGATCTGCTTGAAGACAGAGGCGACCTGCGCACGGTCGGTGACATCCATGCGCAGCGCAACCGACCGCCGCCCCATGTCCCTGATCTCCTGGCTGGTTGCTTCCGAATAGACGACGTTCTGCGAGCTGAAGAACTGAGCGAGCACAGACCCTGAGTCCTGGGCTTTCTGCTGCAGCTCGGGATCGGATTCGACGAGGATGTCGGTGACCACGACGTCGGCGCCCGCCCTGGCGAGGGCGAGGCAGTCGGCGCGGCCCAAGCCCCGCGAGCCCCCGGTGACCACGGCGACCTTGCCGGTCAGGTCGAACATTCACACAACTCCCAAAACGCGAGCCCCCTCACGGCAGGGGGTGAATTATCGGGTTTTGCGACCGGGAGTCGCTGACGTGGGTCCGCGTGCGGCCACGGCGCACCCGCTCTGCCGGACACGCGTCGGAACGCCTCTCGGCGTCCCGTGCTGGATCTCCGGCCGAGGGACCACTCGGCCTCCGATACGTCCGGCGCCGCGGGAGCGCCATGTCCACCCGCTCCGTTGCCAGCTGGAGCCGCAGTGGTTGGGAGGAGGACGCCACTACGAGGTCACCTCTTCCCAAAAGGCACCGATGAAGCGGTTGAACGCACAACGGAGCGGGTGAACACGGCACGCTCACGGCGCGGGACGTCATCGGAGGCCGGCTGGCCCGCCGGCCGGAGATCCAGCACGGGACGCCGAGAGGCGTTCCGACGCGTGTCCCGCAGAGTGAGTGTGCCGTGGTCGCCCGCGGTCCTACGAAGCGACTTGCCCGCGCGTCAGCTCGCCTTCGCCATACGCGGCTGCTTCGCCGCTGCTTTGCGCTCCCCCAGGATGTACCGCGAGATCACCAACCTCTGAATCTCCGCCGTCCCCTCCCAGATCTGGTAGATCTTCGCGTCCCGCATGAAGCGCTCCACCGGGTACTCCTTGATGTACCCGTACCCACCGAGGATCTGCACCGCGTCGACGGTGACCTTCATGGCCACGTCGCCCGCGAAGAGCTTGGCCATCGACCCCTCGGCGCGCGAGAACGGCATCCCCTGCTCGACCATCCATCCCGCCCGCCAGGTCAGCAGCCGCGCCGCGTCCACCTCGGTGGCCATGTCCGCGAGCTTGAAGGCGATGGCCTCGTGCTTGGCGATCGGCTTGCCGAACTGCTCGCGCTCCAGCGAGTAGTCGCGCGCGTACTCGAAGGCGGCGCGCGCGATGCCCAGAGCGCCGGCGGCAATGGCGGGACGCGTTGCTTCCAGCATCAGCATGGCGCCGACCGCGCCGGGGCCGGTCATGTTGCCTGACTTGTCGCGTCCGAGCATGGCGTCGTCGGGAACCAGGCAGTCCTCGAGGATCACCTGCGCGGTGTGCGACGCGCGCACGCCGAGCTTGCGCTCCTTGCGGCCCTGGCGCATGCCGGGGTTGCCCTTCTCGACGACGAAGCCGCCGATGCCGGCGGGGCCGAGCGTCTTGTCGGTGTTGGCGAAGACCACCTGGATGTCGGCGATGCCGCCGTTGGTGCAGAACTGCTTGGTGCCGTTGAGCAGCCATCCGCCGTCGACCTTCTTGGCGGTGGTCGCCAGCGAGAGCGAGTCGGAGCCGGAACCGGGCTCGGTCAATCCCATGGCCGCGAGGCGCAGCTCCTTGGGATCGCAGAGCATGCCGATGTACTTCTCCTTCTGCTCCTCGGTGCCCATGGCCACGATGCCGGCGCCGGCCAGGCCGGAGGCCATGATGGCCACCGCGGTGCCCGCGTCACCCCAGGAGAGCTCCTCCTGGATGATCAGCTCGGAGACGAAGTCGACGCCGCCGCCGCCGTACTGCGCGGGAAACGCGGCGTTGGCGCCGATGCCCAGGTCGTGCGCCTTGCGCATGATGTCCCAGGGCGTCTCCTCGTGCTCGTCGAAGTAGTCGGCGTTGGGGCGGATCTCCTTCTCGGCGAACTCGTGCGCGAGCTGGCGGATCTCCTCCTGCTCCTTGCTGAGCGAAAAGTCGAGTGGCATGGTGACGGTCGAACCTCAGGCGGTGAGCCGGACGTCGGCCCGGCCGTTGGAGAGCACGGTGTCACCGCGGTCGGAGCTGGCGGCGACGTCGAGAGTCGCGATGCCCTTCTCCTCGTCCACGGCGACGACCCGGCCCGTGCAGCTGATCGTGTCGCCCGGCAGCAGCGGCTTGCTGAAGCGGCACGAGATGGACAGGACGTTGTCGTTGCCACCGGCCCAGCGCGCCACGGCCTCGGTGAGGATGCCCATGTTGAGCATGCCGTGGGCGATGGTGCCGGGAAGCCCCACCATGCGCGCGAACTCTTCGTTGGTGTGAATGGGATTGGGGTCGCCGGAGGCCTCGGCGTAGAGGTTGATCTGCTCCTGGGTGACGGTGCGCGCGAGCGTGGTCATCTCGTCGCCCACCTTCACCGCGGTCTTCGACAGAGTCATCTCGGTTCAGCCTCGAATGATCAGCAGCGCGCGACCACTGCACACCGGCGTGCCCTCGCGCGTCGAGCGCATCTCGACGCCGACGAAGGTCATCCCCCGCTTCTCCTCGACCGAGGCGATGGTCGCCTCGCTGTCCACCACGTCCCCCGCCCGCACCGGCTCGTGGAAGGTGAAGCTCTGCTCACCGTGGATGAGGCCGGCCAGGTTGATGCCGATCTCGGCGTCGCCGAACACCTGGCCGAGCGCCGGGAACATGCAGTACACGGCGGCGTAGGTGGGCGGCACGGTGTCCGGCTGGTAGACCTCGTCGTTGCCGGCGATGGAGGCCGCGAAGCGCGCGGCGCGCTCGCCGTCGACGACCTGGCCCTCGGCGCGGTAGGAGCGTCCGACGTGGCTGGAATCAGGCATGTCGAGGAGCCTTTGCCCTGGTCCTAGCGGAGCAGGGTCTGGAGCTTCATGGCCAGCCCCATGTCGCCCTTGACCTTGAGCTTGCCGCTCATGAAGGCCATGGTGCCGTCGAGCTTGCCCTCGGTGAGGGCGACGAAGTCGTCGGCCGCCATGGAGATGGTCACCCCGGGGTTCTCGGCGGGGCCCGCGGCGACGCTGCCGTCGCCGTCGGCGAGCTTGACGTGCCAGACGCCGCCGTTCTCCCCGCTCAGGTCGAACTGGAAGACGCCGTTCATGCCGGCGACCTTCTGGGGGTTCTCGCGCAGGTTGGTTTCCAGGGCGTTGATCTGGTCTGCAGGTGTGGCCATGTTCCCTCCATCCTCGATTCGGTACCGACCACCAGGGTGAGCCCGCATTGTGGAGCCTCTCTCTACCCCCTGGCGATCCCATGATCGCAGGCTGCGCCGGGCACAAGTTGACACCGACGTCAAGCTTCGTGCCGCACTATAACGCGATGCGACATGCGTGTCAATCCACGCTCAAGCAGCCCAGCGAAGCTATCAGTAAAACCGGGCGCGCTTGGCTCAAGTTCGAGGCGGGAAGGCGCCCCTGGCCGCCGGGCCGGCCGGCCGTGCCGCGCAGTGACGCGCCGCGTTAGGCGGGGCTGCTCACCAGCTCGGCGATGCGGGCCGGGGCGAGCTCCTCGAGGGCGCTCATCCGCTCCTCGGCGGTGAGGTTGGCGAAGGCCAGCAGGGGCACGTCGACGCCGTGCCCGAGCAGGTCGGCGACCCGCCGCCGGCAGGTGGCCGCGTCGCCCACCGCCGAGACCTCGTCGACCAGGCTGTCGGGCACCAGCTCGGTGGCCTGCTGCTTGTCGCCACCCAGGTAGAGATCCTGGATGCGCCTGGCGTCGTCCGCGTAGCCGTAGCGGCTGACCAGGGCGTTGTAGAAGTTGCGCTCGCGGGAGCCCATGCCGCCGATGTAGAGGGCCAGGTAGGGCTTGAGCAGGGCCCGCCCCGCGGCGGCGTCGTCGCCGACGTGGACGGTCACCGTGGGACAGACCTCGAGCCGCCCCAGCGCGGCGTCGCGCCGGGCCGCGCCGCGGGCCAGGGCGTCGGCGAAGATGCCGGGCGCCTTGGTGGGGTCGAAGAGCGTGGGCATCCAGCGGTCGGCCAGCTCGGCGGTGAGCGCCACGCCGGCGTCGGTGAGCGTGGCCAGCGCGATGGGGACGCTGTCACGGCGCGGATGGGTGATCAGCTTGAGCCCCTTCTTGACACTGAACACGCGGCCCTCGTACACCACCCGCTCGCGGCGCAGCACCATGCGCACGATCTCGACCACCTCGCGAGTGCGCTGCACGCCCTTCTCGAAGGGGATGCCGTGCCAGCCCTCGATGACCTGCGGCCCGCTGGTGCCCAGCCCGAGGATGGCCCGGCCGCCGCTGACGTCGTCGAGGCCGGCGATGGTCTGGCCGATCAGCGCCGGGGTGCGGCTGAAGACGTTGACGATCCCGGTGGCCAGCTGGATGCGCTCGGTCTTGGCGGCCAGCCAGGTGAGCATGGTGATGCCGTCGAAGCCGTAGGCCTCGGGCACCCAGACCGACTCGTACCCCAGGCGGTCCGCCGCCTGGACGAACTCGACCACCTCCTCGCGCGGGGCGAAGTCGGTGTAGGGGATGGTGATGCCGATCCGGGGGAGCGCTGCGGCCATGGCGCTGCATTGTGCGACCTGGGCACGGCGCACCGCCGCGCGCGCGTTCAGGGCAGGTCGGCGGGGGTGTTCCAGTTGGCGAAGGAGGCGCCTGCGGGGTCGTGCTGCCGCCATTCGTCCGGCTCGACGACGGCGTGGGGCAGCGCGGCGATGGCGTCGCGCAGCGCGGCGGTGCCCGGCTCGAGCAGCGGCGCGGCGGCGGGGCGCCAGACGGAGAGCAGCGGCTCGAGGCCGCTGTCGGTGCTGCAGAGGACGCAGAGCAGGCGCGAGTCCCCGGCGGCTCTGTCCAGCAGGTGCGCGACGAGCGCCGGCGTGATCGACGGCATGTCGCAGGCGGCCACCACGGCGAGATGGTGCGACGGCACCCGCGACAGCGCACCGGTGATGGCGCCGAGCGGGCCGCGGCCCGGGTTCCGGTCGCCGACGGCAGGAACTCCGGGCAGATCGTCGACCGGCGGCCCGGCCAGCAGCGCGTGCGCGGCCACGGGTGCGAGCGCATCGCGGACGATGCGCGCCAGGCTGCGGCCGTCCGCGGCGTCGGGCACCAGCGAGGCCTTGTCGCGGCCCATGCGCGTGCTGCGGCCGCCGGTGAGGATCACCGCGGTGACCGTGTCGCGTCCAACGCTCACGACGCCGGCGCCGCGCTCACCACGTCCTGGTCGGGCTCGTTGCGCGAGTAACCGCAGACGGTGAAGGCGTGCACCTGGCCCGGCTGCAGGTCGCCGAGCCCGCCGCCGTTCGTGGTCGCGTCGGCGCGCGTGGTGCGGCCGTCGACGATGCCATGGTCCATGTAGATGACCGTGACGCGCACGTCGTGCGCCACCACCGCCGAGGGGTTGGTCACCGTGCCGCGGTCGCAGACGCGCCAGTGCCCGGAGCCGAAGGTGCGCTCCGGCTGCCCGGTCAGGCTCACCGCCAGCGCGACCGACGCGACCGTCGGCGTGCCCACCACGACGCTCGGTGTCGCCACCGGCGCGGCGCTGCCACAGGCGCAGACGAGCAGCGATACGCACACCGCGATGCCCGCACCGCGTCGCACCCCCACCGCGGTCAGCCCCGCTCCAGGGTGACGCAGACGCGCGTCTCCCCCACCAGGCTGCCCGACCAGTTGTGCACCAGGCCGCGCCCCGCCGTCTCCAGTTCCTCCGGCATGCCCTCCGCGGCGACCAGGCCCAGCCCGCGCAGCACGGCCAGCGCCACCGGCGCCATGTGCATGCCCGCGCCCGCTTCGAGCTTCACCGCGACGCCCGGCCCGCCGCCGCGCGCAACGCACGCCCACACCGCGGCGCCACCGCTCTTCGCGGTCAGCGACGCGCCCGCCCACTGCAGCAGCAGCGTGTCGAAGCGCCCGGTGCCGCCGACCATGAAGGGCTCAGCGGCCATCGCCTCCTGGCAGCGGGTGAAGGCCCTGCTGGTCGCCGACGCCGCGGCGAACATGAGCGCCAGGTAGCGCAGCGGCACGCCGTGGGTGGGCAGGCCGCAGCCGTCCACGCCGCGCGGGGTGTCGGCCAGGCGGATGCCGGCGAAGTCCGACATGCGGCGGCGGATGTCGCGCTGCAGCGGGTGGTCGAAGGCCGCGTAGCCCTCGACGGGCCAGCCATTGTGCACGCAGGCGCAGAGCATGGCGGCGTGCTTGCCGGAGCAGTTGTTGTGGACAGGCCTGGCGGATTCTCTCGCGCGCACCAGGTCGTGGGTGGCGCGCTCGCTGTAGGGCCACTGCGGGCCGCAGCTCAGCGCGTTCTCGTCGAGCCCGGCGCGGGCCAGCAGGCTTCGCACGCCGGCGACGTGGCGCGGCTCACCCTCGTGCGAGGCGCAGGCGACCGCGACCTCCTCGGTCGTCGCGCCCAGCGCGTCCGCCGCGCCGGACGCGAACGGCAGAGCCTGCAGCGGCTTGACGGTGCTGCGCAGCGTGGTGCGCGCGTCCGGGTCGCCGGCCTGGGCCAGCAGCGTGCCGTCGGCGGCGACCACGGCGACGTGCCCGCGCACCACGATCTCGCAGACGTCGCCGCGCCAGACCTCGGCGAGGACGGCCGCGTCGCCCGAGGCGCTCACGACAGCTCGATGCGGTGGAAGGCCTCGGCGTGGCCGAGCCCGAAGCGCTCGCCCACCTGCGCGGCGCGGACGGGCACGAACTCGCGCAGGCGCTCCTCGCTGACCTGGCTGCGGTGCTCGCGCAGCGCCGCGATCTTGGTCTCCAGCGTGGTGCCGACGTCGACGGCGCAGTTGGGGTCCTGCGCGTTGGCGATGAAGATCTCCAGCACCTTGTGCGGCTGGTAGCCGGCGGCGACCAGCTCGGGGAAGACCAGCGGGTCGCGCGCCGAGGGATAGACCGCATCGAGGGCCACCTCGCCGGCGGCGCGGTGGTCGGGATGGTTGATGAAGCCCGGGCCGTAGCGTCGCGTCGGGTCGGGGCAGATCAGCGCCGCGGGACGCACCTGGCGGATGGCGCGCACCACGTCGCGGCGCAGCTCCAGGGTGGGCTGCAGGGTGCCGTCGGGATGGCCCAGGAAGATCAGGTCACGAACGCCCAGAACCGCGGCGGCGCTGCGCTGCTCCTCCTCGCGGATGCGGGCCACCTCGCGCGGGTCCATCGAGGGGTCCGAGGTTCCCTTGTCGCCGTTGGTGCAGATGCAGTAGGTGACCTGCGCACCGGCGGCCGTCCAGCGGGCCAGGGTGCCGCCGCAGGAGAACTCGGCGTCGTCGGGGTGGGCCATGACGACCAGCACGCTCGGCGGCACGGCGGGATCGATGAGCACGGCCTCCCAGTCTAGGGGGCTCGAGGCGCCTCAGCGCCGCCTGGCGCGGGCGACAGGATGGGGGCCGCCGCCAGAGCCTGGACTCTCCGGCGGCGGCGCTCCCAGGGGATGTCAGACGAGACGGGCGAGAGGGGCGGGCTGCGCGTGCCGGTGGAAGCGGACCTTGCAGCGCTCGCAGCGGAAGACCAGCCGGAGCCCCAGCCGTCCGATCACCACGCCTTCACGGTTCAGGCAGTTCGGGCAGGTACCGCGCTGCTCGACGAACTCGTCGGGCACGGCGCGAAGCGGTAGCTCAACCGGCTTGTACTTCCTCATCCTCGTCGTCCTGCGTGAGCATGGCCCTGGCGGCTTGGCCACCATTGGCGCGTTGAGTTCGATGCACGGCGATTATACATATCTCATGACAGCCTCGGTGTCAACAATTCCTTCAGGACGAGCCAACTGAGCAAATCGGCCAGAGCTGCCACCTCGATCGTTCAGCGCAGGAGCACGGTCAGGCCGCTGAGGGGCAGCTCGCGGTAGGGCGCGGCCAGCCAGGCGGGGCTGACGCCGTCGCACCCGCCGGGGACGAGCAGGGCGTGGTGGGCGCCGAGGGCGTGCCGGAGGGTCTCCGAAGAGCCGGGCGCAGGCGGGTCCAGCGCCTCGCCGTCGCCGATGGCGCCGTGGGCGGCTCCGGCCGCGGCGGCGAAGGCGTCGACCAGCTCCCAGAAGTCCTCCTCGGTGGCTTGAGAGTCGGCCATCTCGTCCCAGCTCGGCAGGGTGAGCGCGGCCTCCCGGCGGTCGGTCTCGAGCAGCAGCGGGCAGCCGCGCCAGGCCAGCTCCTGGGAGGCGAGCAGCGGCTCGCCGCGGCCGGCGCCGAGGGAGCGGAAGCGCGTGCCGGCAGTGGCGCCCAAGCGCTGCAGGGTGGTGAGGGCGAGGGTGAAGGGCCAGGGGTCGCGCTCACCGCGCTGTCGCAGGGCGACGCGGACGCAGGTCTGGTCGGCGGTGGGCAGGTGGATGCGCCAGGGCAGCAGGACGGCGCTCATTGCGGGGCCACCGGGGCGGGGCAGAGGGTGGCGTGCAGCTGCGCCCTGGCCGGCGGGGCGACGCCGCCGCCGAAAGGGACGCGCAGGGCGAAGTCCTGGTAGCGGCCCCAGACGATGCTCTTCGTCGCCGCCACCGGCGGGTAGACGAGCACCACGGTGACCGACTGGCCCGGGTCGAGGTGGGGCTGGCACTGCGTGGAGATGGCGCGGTCGGCGACGGCGGCGAGGGTGTACATGGGGTGGTACCAGTGGCGCAGCGGGCCGCTCGCGGTGCCGGGCGGGGCGAAGTCGCTGGCGATCTGCAGGTCGCGCAGCTCGGGCTCGCTCCAGGCCTTGCCGTCGTTGCGCAGGCGCACGGCGACCAGGGTGAAGCCGCCGAAGCGGTCGAGCCGGCTCCAGTCGCCGGCGCTGCCGCCCAGGCGGGCGGCCAGGGCGCCGACGTCACGTCGGGCGACCATGAGCACGTCGACGTGGACGGGGTTGCGATAGATGCCGCCGTCGGGGCTGGTGTAGACGGTGGCGCTGGTCAGCGGCCTGGAGGCGGGGGCGGGCAGGTCGAGCAGGCCGGCGCCGACGGCGGCCGCGCCGCTGCCGCAGGCAGCCAGGGTGACGGCCGCGGCTGCGGCAGCTGCCAGGGCGGTGGCGAGGCGGCGGGTGGGCGTCGGCATGGGGGTCGTGGCCTCAGCCGCGCTCCAGCAGGGTGCGGCTGAGCAGCCCCAGGCCGGCGCAGGCGAGGGCCGCGGTGATGAGCGCGGCGGCGATCACCTCGCCGGTGCCGACGCCGGGCGAGCCGCCCAGGGCGCCGGCGAAGCCGGAGTGCAGGTAGGCGAAGGGGTCGAGCCGGGCGGCCCAGTGGCGCCAGCCCGCGGCGGGCACGCCGCTGAAGAGGCCGCCCAGGAAGAGCAGCGGGGCGAGCACCACGATGACGTCGAGGAGCACCTCGCCGGGGCCGTCGGCGAGCAGGGAGAGGGCGCAGCCGAGGGCGTTGGTGGCGAGCACGACGGCGGGGATGCAGAGCAGCAGGGCCACCGCGGCGGCCGGGTCGGCGGCGCCGGCGGCCAGGACCACGGCGGCGACGGGGAGCATCTGCACGGTGTCGACGGCGGCCGCGGCGAGCACCCAGCCGCCGACGGTGCGCGCGGGCGAGCGGGGGACGACGGCCAGGCGGGCGAGCAGGCCGCCGCTGCGGGCGCGGGCCAGGGCGACGCCGGAGCCGACGGCGCCGACCATGGCCACCAGCACGGTGAGCAGCATCCCGGCCCAGAAGGTGGGGGCGTGGCCGGCGACCAGGGGGACCGCGAGAACCAGCGGCATGGCCAGCTTGACCACCACCGAGCGCGGGCGGGCCAGGCTGAGCAGCCACTCGCGCGTCCACATGCCGCCGGGGAGGGCGCGATGCAGGCGGGCCGTGCGTGGGGCGGCGGCTCGATCGCGACCGCGCCCGGTGCGGGTGCCGGCCGCCGGCTCCGCGGTCGTCGGCGCGCGCAGAACGCTCACCGGACGGCCTCCTGCTGCAGCTCCTCTCCGGTCAGCTCGCGAAAGGCGTCCGCCAGGTCGGGTTCGTGGAGGCGGAGCTGGCGCAGCCGTCCGCCGGGGTGGTCGGCGGCGGCGACGATGCGGGGCAGCAGCGCGGGATCGCGGAAGCGCACGGTAGCCCCGCCCGGCCGCAGGTCGACCCGCTCCACGCCGGGCAGGGCTTCCACGCTGGGCGGGTCGAGGGCCGGCGCCGTGGGGCTCAGCTCCAGGTCGGCGACGCGGCCGCTGCTGACGGCGGCGAGCAGCTCCGCGGGCGGCGCGCAGCGGACCAGCAGGCCGCGCGAGAGGAAGGCGACGCGATCGGCGGCCGCGGCGGTGAAGTTGGGGTCGTTGCTGGCAACAACACCGGCCTGCCCGCGCGCGCCGCGGCGGCGCAGCGCGTCGACGAGCGCCTGCACGCCGGCGGGATCGAGTCCCGCGGTGGGTTCGTCGAGCAGGACGAGCGCTGGATCGTGGGCCAGTGCCTGGGCCAGGGCCAGGCGGCGCCGCATGCCGAAGGAGTAGGCGGCGACCGGCTCGTCGCGCACCTCCCACAACCCGAAGTCACGCAGCGCCTCCGCGGCCGCCACGCGCGCCACCGCGCCGTCGCCGATCCACTGGCGGCACCAGAAGTACGAGGCCTGCATGCCGCTGAGAGTCGCCTCCTCGATGGCGCTGTCGAGGGCGAGTCCGAGGCTGCGCCGCGCCACCTCGACGCCACCGCCGAACCAGCGGAGCGAGCCGCGCCGGGGGCGATCGACGCTGGCCAGCAGCCGCAGCAGCGTGGTCTTGCCCGCGCCGTTCGGCCCCATCAGGGCCAGCACCTCGCCGCGCTCGACGCGCAGGTCGACCGGCCCGGCGCCGCGGCCGCCGCGATACCGCCGTTCGACGGCGAGCGCCTCCACGGCGGGCGCCCGCGCCGCCACCGGCGCTGCCGGCGCGCTCACACCGGCGCGCGCTCCAGCAGGTCGAGCACCAGCGCGGCCACCGCGGTGGGCTTGAAGGGCTTGAGCACCACCTCGGCCGCGCCGGCAACACGCGCCCGCTGCCGCGCCGCACCGTCGCGCTGCTCGACCATGGCCACCCAGCCGCAGGCGGGCGCGGCGCCCGGCGTTGCCGCCATCTGCGACATGAACTCGACGCCGTCGACGTCGAGCGTGGCGTCCACCAGGGCCAGCTCGACGTCGCCGCGTTCCAGCGCCGCCTGGGCGGCGTGGCTGTCACGCACCAGGGTGACGCGATGGCCCTCGCGCACCAGCTTGTGCTCGATGATGCGGCCGATCATGGGCTCGTCCTCGACGACGAGGACGTGGCCGCGGGGCGCGCCTTCGCGCGCGGGTTGGACCTGCAGCGGGCTCATGCCATCTCCCAGCGTTCGACGATGCGCGGCAGTCCGCGCTCGTCGAGGTCGCAGACCTTGCTCAGGGGGCCGTCGATGCCGTGCTCCTCCAGCTCGGCACGGGCCAGCTCGGGCAGCGTCACCCTGGACGCGATGACGTCGTCGCCGTCCATGCTCACCTCCCAGCCGATCTCCGACAGCGCGCCCACGCACCAGGAGAGCAGGTCGAGGCGGTGGCGCAGCCGCGTGGACACCGCGCCGATGGCGGCGCTCATCGACACCTCGCCGTCGGGGTCGGCGGCGCCCGCGTAGCGCTCCAGCTCGTAGAGACGGCGCATCCAGCGCGGCCAGGGCGGGTGCAGGGCGCGCTGCACCTCCTGCGACGGCGAGCCGTACATGTGCAGCCGCACCGCCACCGCGCCGCGCGGCAGGTCCGCGCCGCTCACGGAGCGCTACCCGGTGAGACGCCGTTGGTCGGCGGCGGATCGACCACCTTCTGTCCCTGGATGGTCATCTCGCCGTTGACCAGGAAGGGCTGGCGGCTGTGCTCGCGGATCACGCCCATGACGATCATCATCGAGCTGACCGTCAGCGTCAGCGCCACCAGCAGCCACTGCGCGCCGCGCGTGGCGTCACCCCAGTGCAGCTCGCCGCGGCTGTGCGCGCGCAGCAGGCTGGTGACCGACACCAGGCCGCAGATCATCATGGCCAGCAGCGCGATGATCTTGTTGGGGATCATGGTGCCGATGGGGTTGAGCAGCCCGCCGTCCCACCAGGGCTTGAGCTGGTCGGCGGCGGCCGCCTCAGCGTAGGTGCTGGCGAAGCGCGCAGGTGTCGCGGCCAGCAACGTGGCCAGCACCAGCACCACCAGCATGAGCACCTGGGTGCGCCGGCCGCGCGTCTCCGAGGCGCGCATGCGCCGCCAGAAGTACACGGTGCCGAGGATGAAGATCAGGCCCAGCAGGGTGATCTGCATCAGGAACACGTTGCTGAGGTCGCCGAACATCATGCGGTACCACGACGGGTAGGCGTGGAGCTGGATGTCCTTGGCGTACGAGTAGCCGATCCAGGGCTGCATCAGGGTGGCGCCGATGGCCCACACCGCGCCCCAGACGCCGGCCCAGTCCCAGAACGCGGTCTCGCTCGCCGCGCCGGCGCCGCGGCGTCGCGCGCGCAGGTAGCGGATGCCCGCCATGCCGGCGAGGATGGCGCCCGCCCAGGCGATGTTGCCGACCGTCCGGTGCACCGTGAGCGGCAGGTTGGTGGGGTTGAGGATCTGGGCGAGCTGGTTGGTGTCGCCGCCGTTGGGGGTGAGCATGTAGGAGGCGACCACGTCGATCATGAACTGCTGCCACCAGAGCGCCACCGCCAGCAGCACGGCCAGGCCGAGACGGACGCGGCGGTAGGCGCGCAGCCGCTCCCAGTTGGCGTACAGCGCGTAGAGCAGGACGATCTCGGTGACGAAGAGACCGGCCTCGAAGATGAAGGCCCAGAAGGTGATCCGGCCCAGGGCGACGAAGAACGTGCCCCACATGCCCAGCAGGATCCAGGTCACCCAGAGAATGGCCAGCGCCGACCCGAAGCCGAAGACATAGGCCATGCCCTTGACCAGTGTGTGTGCGAGCCGTTCGTGGCGCTCGTCGTTGCGCGCCATCGAGATCGACTCGCTGACCACCAGCAGGAAGGACGAGCCGGTGATGAAGGTGGCGATCTGGATGTGCAGCAGGGCGATGACGGCCACCGCCGACGAGTTGCCGAACAGGTTCGTCGGAATCGGCTGCGGCGACACCGTCGAGGCCAGCGGCGGCAGGAACGACGGCGCGTTCACAGGCTGTACAGCCGGCTGGCGCCGAGCACGGTGAGCAGCACCAGCATGGCGGCCAGGAACAACCCGGGCAGCAGCACCTCGGGACGCCGCAGCGGGGCGCGGTCGCGCGACCTGTCGAGGAAGGGCAGCAGGATGAAGGCCAGGGCGCCGGCGCCGACCAGCGCGAAGGCGCCGACGAAGACCAGGTAGGTCTGCGGCGAGAGCACCAGCACCTGGTCGAGCGGCAGGTAGAACCACTCCGGGGTGGGCACGTAGCTGAGCGTCGCCGGGTCGGCCTTCTCGCTGAGCGGCGCGCCGACCAGGTAGCCGAAGACGAAGATGACGGCGATGAGCAGGACGCTGATCACCGTGTCCTTGAAGAGCTGGTCGGGGAAGAAGTCGACGGTGCGGCGCGGCACCGCCCACATCCGCTCGATGCGCCGCGTCGGGTAGGGCGGCTCCGCCCTGACGATGCGCTCGGCCAGCTCCTTGTCGGGATCGGCGCCGGTGACCTCGTAGTTGACCCAGGAGCCGAACTCGCCGTGTCGGCGCAGCAGGTAGAGGTGTGCGCCGATGAAGGCGAAGAGCAGGAAGGGCAGCACCCAGATGTGGATTGCGAAGGTGCGCGTCAGCGAGGCCTGGCCGACGAAGTCGCCGCCGCGCCAGAGATGGCGCACGCCGTCGCCGATGAAGGGGATGTAGTGGGGGATGTTGGTGACCACCACCAGCGTCCAGTAGCCCGCCTGGTCCATCGGCAGCATGGCCCCGGTGATGGCCAGGCCGAGCACCAGGAAGAAGAGCAGCGCGCCGGTCACCCAATTCAACTCACGCGGCCGCTTGTATGACGCGCTCAGGAAGGTGCGCAGCATGTGCAGGCCGATGACGAAGATGAGCACGTACGCGCCCCAGAGGTGCATGCCACGCACCCAGCTGCCGAAGCGGTCGCTCCTGCGCAGGTAGTCGAGGCCGGGGAAGGCGTCGCTGAACGAGGGCGTGTAGACGAGCAGCAGGAAGATGCCGGTGAAGAGCTGCAGCAGGATCAGCACCAGCGTGGCGCTGCCCAGCGTGTAGGCCCAGCCGCCCTTCTCCGGCACCGCCTCGTAGAGACCCTTGTGGAGCAGCTCGGTGCTGCCGGTGCGCTCGTCGAACCAGCGGTAGGCGCTGCGCGTGCGCGTGGTCACCGGGCGGGAGAGGAAGCGCAGCATCAGATCCTCTCGTCGTACTGGTTCTGCACTTCGAGCACGGTGCGGCCCGAGGCCGGGTCGACGACGGTGCGGTGCACCCAGCCGGGCAGTGGCGACGGCGGCGGCCCGCCGACGTTGTGGCCGGTGACGTCGTAGAGGCCGCCGTGGCAGGGGCAGAGGAACTGCCCCAGGCTGGGATCCCAGTGCACGTTGCACTGCATGTGGCTGCAGGTGTTGGCCAGCACGTGGAGCCTGTGGTCGCCGGTCTTGACCACGTAGACGACGCGGTCGACCGGTCCGCTGGGGGGACCGTTGGCGATGGGCATGGCCACGGTGAAGGGCGTCGGCAGTCCCACCGGCACGCTGTCGATCTCGCCGACGCGCACCCAGGTCCGGGTGCGCTTCTCGAAGAGCGGGGCCAGCACGAAGCCGATCGCGGGGATGGAGAGCATCAGGGTGATCAGCCCGGCGCCAAGGTTGGTCATCCGGATCAGGAAGCGCCGGCGGCTCAGCGTGGTGGCGGCCATCAGCCCGCAGCTCCGTGGTAGGCGACGGGCAGCATGGCGACGGCCACGGTGACCAGCATCGAGGCGAACATCAGGAAGGCGACCGCCACCGCGCCGCCGACGGCCAGGGCCAGGCCGCGGTCGCCGTTGCGCCACATGCCGCGGAGGTGGCGGATGCACAGCCACATGCCCCAGGCCACCACCACGATCATGGTGAAGACGACGATCGAGTAGTACCAGGCGGCCTGGAAGTCGGCGTCGCGCGCGAGCGGCGCGGTCAGCGCGGCTGCGGGCGTCACGGGTAGATCCCCTGCGGGTTCCACTGCTGGTGCGCCTGCTGCTGGGTCAGCTCGCCGTAGACGGCGTAGGGGTTGCGCGCCTCCTCCTTCATGTAGCCCATGTAGACGGCCAGGCCCATGGCGGTGACGCCGGTGACCACCAGCGCGCGCCGGGCCAGCAGCGAGGCGCCGAAGGGCAGCACCGCCTGCGCTCCCGGCGCGGGCGCCGGGCGCAATGCCAGCCGCTGCCGGCGCGGTGTGGTTCGTGCCAGGACGTGCAGCAACGTGACGAGCACGCCGGCGCCGATGCCGGCGTAGCGCACCCAGTGGGTCGGGCCGGCCAGCAGCTGCGAGGGCAGCACGCCGAGGGCGAAGCCGGCAGCCGAGACGAGGACGGCGGCGCGGCCCATCGCGTCCGGCCCGCGCGCGCCGGGTTGCTCCCAGGCCAGCGCGACGTTGGCGCCCACGAAGACGGCGCCGAGCAGGACCGCCTGCAGGATGAAGAGGTAGGCGGCGCTGCCGCTGACCAGGTTGGCGAAGTAGCCGGCCTGGGTCTGTCTGAGCGTCTCCACCAGGGCGAAGCCGCCGATGGGCATGAACACGCCGGTGATCACGCCGATGCGCAGGTTGACCCGCGCCGCCCAGGACTGGAACCAGCGCTCGCGGTCATCGGCGGCGCGCATCATGCGCAGCACGGCGAACCCGGCCAGGAAGAGCGCCGTCCAGCTCACGTTGCCGATGAGGCGGTGCACCAGCAGCGGGATGTAGGCGGGGTTGAGCGTCGACTGGATCAGCCCGGTGCGCGCCGGGGTGATGTTGAAGGCGTCGAGCTCGACGATGAGCACCATGAAGAGCGTCTGCCAGAAGAGCACGGCGACACCGAGCAACGCGTGGCGGCCGGCGCGCATCGTGCCGAAGCTGTTGCGCCACCACACCAGCAGCGGGGCCAGCACCAGGAAGAGCCCGAAGGCGATGGCCACGGTGCCGAAGAAGCGGTTCATCAGCACGCCCCACACCTGTCCCCACAGGCCGGCGATGGCCATCACCGCGAACACCGCCCAGGTGGCGCCCAGGCTGAAGACCAGGTAGTAGCTGTTGCCCAGCGCCCGCGCGTAGCGGATGTGTCGCTCCGCACCGCTGCGCAGGTGGAGCAGCTCCATGGCCGAGGCCAGGGTGATGGCGCCCAGGCTGTACTCGGCGATGAGGATGTGCAGGCCGAAGAGGATGCCGACGGGGATGTAGTTGCCGGTGACCGGCCAGTTGGGCAGCGGGACGTTCAGTCCCAGCAGATGCACCACGCCGCGCCCTCAGGCCTTGAATCCGAACCTGCCCTGGTGGAAGTCGCCGCTGCGCACCCACTGCTCGCGCATGGCGTCGAGGTGCTCGTCGGTCACCATCCCGGCGCCGCGCGCCAGCGCGTTGCCCTCGACGGCCTGCATCACCTCGCCGCGCACCGACTCGGGGATGCGCTCGAGACGCTGCCGCGCGCTCTCGGTCCAGGGCACGGCCGTGCCCCTGGCCTCGATGTCGCGCGACACCCCGGCCCAGGCCGCGTACTTGCCGTCGACCATCTCCGGGGTGATGACCGTGCCCAGCCCGCGCTTGCGGGCGAACCACTCGACGCGCCAGCGCACCATGTGGCGGCAGAAGTCGGGCACCGACTCGAGTCGCTTCTCGGCGGCCTCGGTCCAGGTGAAGGACAGCTCGTGGGTGAGCGGCGAGGCGGGATGGCCGTAGCCCAGCTTCTTGCCGAGCGACTCGACGAAGCCCGCGGTGATCTCGTTGAGGCCCTGCAGCTCGGCACGATGCTGCGCCGCGGCGCGGGTCATCTCGACCGCCTGCTGCGGGTCGACGCGACCGGAGTCACGCGCGCGCTCGGCCACCGCGTCGAAGGCGGTCTCCACGTCGCCGGCGGCAGGTTGCGCGGTGCGATGCACCGGGCAGCCCGACGGCGCCGCGGAGCCGTCGCCGGTGCCGTTGCCATTGCCCAGGCGCGACTGCATCTGGGCGCGCGCTTCGGCGATGCCCGCCTCGACGTGCAGCACGTCGACCTCGGTGGCGCCCACCTGCCGCGCCAGCCGTTCCACCTGCTCGCGGGCCAGGTTGCGCAGGAAGCCGTCGGGGATGCGCTCGATGCGGCTCTCCGCCTCCGCCGACCAGGGCAGCTTGCGGTGCGCGCCGTCGCCGCCGCTCTCCGTCGCTGGCGCGGTGATCGGCGCGCGATGCGGACCGGCGCGATGGCCGTCGAGCGCCTGCAGCTCCGGGAGCACGTAGGGCTCGACCACCTCGCGCGTGATGGCGGGCAGCCGCCTTGTGCGCGCGCCCTTCTCGATGATCGCCTTGACGCGGCGGCGCAGGTAGCCGGCGGGCAGCTCGTGGAGCAGCGCCCGCGCCTCTATGGTCCAGCCCAGCTTGCGGCCGTCGAAGCCGACCTCGGTGGCGTCTCCCTCATCGGCGGCCGCGCTGCGCAGCGCCTGCGCGTCGATGCGCTCGAAGCCGTCCGCGCCGCCACCGCAGACCGGGCACTCGACGGGATCGTCGCTGCGCGCCGCGTAGCCGCAGACGCGACACACCGCGCGCGCCTCCTCCACCGGCGGCTCGCCGCGCATCGCCCGCTCGGCGCCGTCGAGCACCGCGGCCACCTCGTCGAGGCGGCGCATCACCCGCTGGTACGGCATCAGCTCGTCCATGGCCGCGTCGACGTCGCCCGAGGACACCACGCTGTGCCCGCGCTCGGTGCACCAGCGCAGCACCGCGGTGCGCGCGATGCCGCGCGCGGCGGCGGGCACGCGCTCGAGGCGCGCCTCCGCCTCCGGCGTCCACACCACCGCGGCGTCGGCGCGCACGTCGATGGGCGGCACGTGGGTGCGGCTGCTCACCAGCACGTTGCAGTCGACCAGGCGGACGAGCTGCTCGGTGTTGCTGCCGATGTCCATGCCGGCCTCGGAATGCACGCCGATGCGGCCGCAGACCAGCAGCCAGGGCTGCACCTCGCGGACGAAGCGGGCCACCTGCTCGAAGGCCTTGCCGTCGAGCAGGGTGATGGGCAGCTCCATCCCCTCCTCCGCCGCCACCGCCTGGGCCACCTTGAGGTGCGACTCGTAGATTTTGGCCAGGCCCGTGTCGATGATCTCCTCGTGCAGCGCCTCCTGCTCCTTGAAGCGGAAGACCTTGCTCGCCTTCTCGCTGAGCACGTCGACGATGGAGTTGAAGACGGCGTAGTGCAGGTAGGGGTCGTACACCGCCACCGCCTGCACCCGCTTGCCCAGCGCTCTGGCCAGCGCCAGCGCGCTGCGCAGGCCGCCGAAGCACTGCGGCGAGCCGTCGACGGCCACCAGGATGTCGCCATCCATGGCAGATTCTCCGGTGCGCCGCACCACCATGGTGTCGGTGCGCACCCGGCGCAGCACCCGCTCGGTGACGCTGCCCAGCCGCGACTCCTTGACCGCGCCCATGCCCAGCGCGCCCATCACCAGCAGGTCGTGATCGCCGGCGTCGAGCTCGCGGACGATCTCCTCCCAGTTGCGCCCGTCGAGCATGCGCGCCTCGAAGGGGACGCCGCGCTCCAGGCAGCGATAGCGCATCACGTCCGTGTACGAGTCGGAGATGAGCTGCAGGCCGGTGGTGATCAGCGAGTCGTGGATGCGGCGCTGGCGGAGCAGCTCGGCCTCGTCCTGGTACTCCTCCGGGAGCGTGTACTCCATCTGCTTGAAGCGGTAGTCGTGCATCCGGGCCGCGTAGACGTGGCTACCGGTGCAGCCTGCTCCGAAGGCCTCGCCCAGGGCCACGGCCACGTCGATGCAGGCGTTGGAGTGGTCGGAGTTGTCCAGCGGGACGTAGATGCGGGAGTACATGCGGGCCTCCGGGATCGTCGAAGCGCGCGTGATGGGCCTGCCCCTGTCCCTGAATCTGATGGACAAAGTATCACAATGGATGTAGTGGCAACAGGGTGGTTTTGCCCTAGCCTTTGACGCGCGCATGGCCAACCTGATAGCCTGCGGCGCGTTTGCTCGGTCGGTGGCACGCCGTCAACGCGCTGGGGGGCAGGGGGCGCAACGCGGGAGCGGCCACACGCGCGAGCACCTGGAACGGGTAGAGGGCAGCCTCGGTGCAAGGGATTCCTATTGGCGGTGCGTGACCGTTTTCTGCGACACGGCTTCCTGGTGATGTCCGCGCTGGCGCTGCCGTTGCTGGTCCCCCACGCCGTGAGCCATCTCCCGTCGCTGCCGGCCCTGGCCGCGATCGGAGACGACGCCTCACGAAGCGGGGCCACCATCGAGCGTGGCGCCTCCGCCCCCTCCATCCCGGAGCGGCCCGCCCAGACCATCGTGGTCAACCGCGGCGACACCATCGAGGCCCTGGCCACCACCTTCCACGCCGACGCGGCGTCGATGCGCTGGGCGAATCGCATCGCGGACGGCGCCGAGCCCTCGGTGGGCACCACCCTGCTGGTCCCGCCCGGCCCCGGCGCCCTGGTGCGCGTCCGCTCCGGAGAGCGGCCCTCCTCCTTCGCGGCCCGGCTCGGGCTCGATCCCCGCGTGATCCTCGACTACAACGCCCTGCGCTCGGACTCGGTGCTGCCCTCGGGGTCGTACCTGCAGGTGCCCCAGGCGGCGGCGGGACCCGAGGGGCTGCTGTCGCGCTGGGTGGTGCCCAACGCCGCGCTGCTCCCCGCAGTGCCCTTCTCCCAGTACCAGCACGGGGGCGGGGCTTCGAACGACCGCTTCCCCTGGGGCCAGTGCACCTACTACGTGTCGACCAAGCGCAAGGTGCCCTGGAGCGGTGACGCCTGGACCTGGTATCGGAATGCCCGCGACTTCGGGCGGCCGGAGGGGCACACCCCGGTGGCGGGGTCCATCGTGGTGATGTGGGGGTCCTGGGTGGGGCACGTCGCCTACGTGGAGCGGGTGGCGTCGGACGGGAGCTTCCTGATCTCGGAGATGAACGTGCGGGGGCTCGGCGTGTACGACGAGCGCTGGGTGACGACGGGGTCGATCGACCTCATCGGGTTCATCTACTAGGTGCCTGAGCCGCCCGCCCCGGGTGAGACGGGGTTTGCGGAGGGGCTCGGGGTGCGGTGGGAGGAGATGAGCCCGGCGCGTGTGGCGGGGCGCGTGGTGATCGCCAGGCAGCACCTGCAGCCGTACGGGATCGTGCACGGCGGGGTGTGGGCGTCGATCGCGGAGACGGCGGCGAGCATCGGGGCTCATCTGTCGGCGACGTCGCGGGATGCTTCGGCGGGGGCGGTGGGGTTGGAGAACCACACGACGTTTCTGCGCGCCGTCGGGGAGGGGGCGGAGGTGGAGTTCGAGGCGAAGCCGCTGTTCGCGGGGAGGAGGGCGCAGGCGTGGGAGGTGGTGATGCGGGACCTCGCGTCGGGGAAGGAGGTGGCGAGGACGCAGGTGCGGTTGATGGTGGTGAAGGCGGGGGAGTTCTGAGGGGGTCACCTCGCGGGTCCGCGTTCGGACACGGCACACTCGCTCCGCGGGACACGCGTCGGAACGCCTACCGGCGTCCCGTGCTGGATCTCCGGCCGGCGGGCCAGCCGGCCTCCGATAACGTCCCGCTGCGCGAGCGTGCCGTGTCCGCCCGCTCTGTTGGTTGCAGCGACCTCTCTCGGGTGGCAGCGATTCTCGCCGGGGCTTCGATGAGCACCTCGGCGGCGACGGCCCTGGGCATGGAGCGGTCCTTGCCTTCCACTTCGACGCGGAGGGGGTCGTCGCCGCCGAGGTAGCGAACCGGGGTGCCGAGGTGGATGCCGAGCTGAGTGAGGGTGGCGAGCAGGGCGTGGTCCTCGTGCTCGATGCGGCGCACCACGCCTTCGTCGCCGGGAGACAGGGAGGCCAGTGACTGGAGCTGGAGGTCGGGTTCGGTGGCGCCGTCCTCCATGATGGGGTGGCCGTGGGGGCAGGTCTGGGGATGGCCGAGGAACTCGGCGAGGCGCTCGGTCACGCGCGGGGAGAGGGCGTGCTCCAGGCGGTGGGCCTCCTCGTGCACGTCCTCCCAGCCCAGCCCCAGCACGTCCACCAGGAAGCGCTCGGCCAGGCGATGCCGCGACACCAGCGTCCGCGCCATGGCCAGGCCCGCCTCGCTCAGCTCGATCCGCCGCGCCCCGGTCAGCAACCCCGCCGCCCGCAAGCGCCCCATCATCTCCGTCACCGCAGCAGGCGACACCCCGAGCTGCTCCGCCAGCTGAATGCCCTGCACCGGCCTCCCTGCCACCGCCAGCCGGTAGATGGTGACGATGTAGTCCTCGATCGTCGAGCTCGGGCGGCCCCCCACGGCACTCCTCTCCATGGAGGAAAGCCTAGCGCCCAGGCCTCCCCCCGACGCCCAGGGCCGGCATCAAATCGCTCACCAACAGAGCGGGCGGACACGGCACGCTCGCGGCGCCGGACGTCATCGGAGGCCGGCTGGCCCGCCGGCCGGAGATCCAGCACGGGACGCCAAAGGCGTTCCGACGCGTGTCCGGCAGAGCGAGTGTGCCGTGGCCGCCCGCGGACCCGCGCAGCGAGCCTTTACCCCGCGAACCGGTACCCGATCCCCGGCACACTGTGGATGTACGTCGGCTTCTCGGCCTCCGGCTCGATCTTCCGCCGCAACCGATACACGTGCGCATCCACGGTCCGCGTCTCGATCTCGACCTCATACCCCCACACGCGACGCAGGAGCTCCCCACGACTCATCACCTGCCCCGGCCGCGACGCCAGCAAAGCCAGCAGGTTGAACTCGGTCAGCGTGAGCAGCACCTCCTCCCCATCGCGGAACACCTGCCGCCGCCCGAGATCGATGACCAGTCCGGGAAATTCGAAGCGATCGCGCGGCGCTTCCTGCGCGCTGATCTCGCTGCGCCGAAGGTGTGCCCCGATCCGCGCCATCAGCTCGCGCACTTCGAAGGGCTTGGTCACGTAGTCGTCGGCGCCGAGCTCGAGCCCCACCACCACGTCGATGGTGTCCGACTTGGCGGTGAGCATGATGATCGGGACGCGCGAACCTTCCGATCGCAACCGGCGGCACACGTCCAGCCCGCTCATCCCGGGCAGGTTGACGTCGAGGATGATCAGGTCGGGGTTCCCCTCTCGGGCCATGTTCAGGCCGTCGACGCCTGTGGCCGCCTCGATGAGTGTGTGGTTCTGGGCCTGCAGAGCGATCCGGACGACCTCGCGGGATGGCTGGTCGTCCTCGACGATGAGGATGGTCTTGCCGGCACCGCTCATTTGCTGGCCGCCTCCAAGTAGCTGGAAATCTGGTGCACGAACTTCGAGACCTCGATCGGTTTGGTGATGTACCCGGCGCAGCCGGCGGCCAGGGCCTCCTGCTCGTCACCCTTCATGGCATGGGCACTCAGGGCGACCACCGGGATGGAGGCGGTCTTGGGGTCGCTCTTGAGCATACGGGTCAGGGTGAGCCCGTCCATGCCCGGCAGGCGAACATCCATGAGCACGAGATCGTAGAGATTCGTGCGCACCTTCTGCAGACCCTCCTGGCCGTCCTCGGCGATGTCGACCTGGAAGCCGTTGCCGTTGAGGACCAGCACGGTGAGCTCGCGGTTGGAGGGGTTGTCCTCGATGAGCAGGATGCGGTTGTGGGCCGAGCCGTTGCTGCGGTCGACGCCCTCCAGCGGGACGCGGAAGGTGAACACCGAGCCCTGGCCGGGCGCGCTCTCGACCACGATGGTGCCGCCGTGCAGCTGGACCAGGCGGCGCGTCAGCGACAGGCCCAGGCCGGTGCCCTGGGTGGTGCGCTGGGTGGCGTTGTCGATCTGGAAGAACTCGCTGAAGACCAGCTCCTGGTGCTCGGGGGCGATGCCGATGCCGGTGTCGCCCACCTCGACCACCAGGTCGTGGTTGATCTGCCGCGCCCGCACCCAGATGCGTCCGCCCGGCGGGGTGAACTTGATGGCGTTGCTGAGCAGGTTGTACATGACCTGCTTGAATTTGCTCTTGTCGGCACGAACCTCGAGGTCCTCGGGCATGATGTCCTCGGTCAGCGTCAGCTCGCGCCGCTCGCTGAGCGACTTGATGACGTTGTGCACCTCGCGGAAGGCCATCGACACCTTGAAGCGGTCGACGGCCAGCTCCATGCGGCCCGCCTCGATCTTGCTGAGGTCGAGCACGTCGTTGACGAGTTCCAGCAGATGACGGCCAGAAGTGTGGATGTTCTCCAAGCATTCCTGGCGCTGCTGCGGGGTCAGCTCGCCCGCGAGGTTGTCCTTGAGGATCTCGCTGAAACCGAGGATGGCGTTGAGCGGGGTGCGCAGCTCGTGGCTCATGTTGGCGAGGAATTCGCTCTTGAGCCGAGAGATCTCGCGGATCTGCGCGTTGGCCACCTCCAGCTCGCGCTTCTGTGAGGCGATCTCGGCGAGCTGGCCCTTCTGCTGCTCGTAGAGTCGCGCGTTGTCGATGCTGATCGCCGCCTGGTTGGCGATGATCTGCACCAGCGCCTGCTCGATGCTGGTGAAGGGCTGCACCTGCCGCCGGGCGACGGTGAGCGCGCCGACCAGGTGCCGGGGGGATTCCAGGGGCATGACCAGGCAGCTGCGCGGGGCGTAGGCCAGGTCCAGGGTCTTGAAGCGCTGGTCCTTGGTGGCGTCGGCGACGCTGACCACCTTGCGCTTCTGGGCGGCCCAGCCGACGATGCCCTCGCCGAGGTTGAAGCGGGCCACCCGCTCCACGTTCTCGGTGAAGGGGAAGGTGGCGATGGCGGTGAGGCTGCTGCCACCGGGATCGGCGAGAAAGACGGTCGCCGCATCACAGGCCACCAAGTCGGAGGTGGCCTTGAGCATGAAGTCGATCGTCTCCTTCAGCTCCAGGGACGACGTGAAGAGGTTCCCGACCTGCCGGAGGAGATCGACAATGACTTTGTCGTCCATCCCAGTGCCGGAGTATACGCGAAGGTTTTCACGATTCCGCGCACGGGTGTTCCCCCGTAAATGTGGGGCGCTGACGATGCGGGGCGGCGGCCGGGGGACATCGCTCTGGCGGACACGCGTCGGAACGCCTCTCGGCGTCCCGTGCTGGATCTCCGGCCGAGGGGCCACTCGGCCTCCGATGACGTCCGCCGCCGCGATGTCCTCCGTCCGCCTGTTGCCGCACATGTTCGCACCTTTCGAGTGGCTCGAATGGCGCGGTCTGACGAAGCCGTCAGCAACTCCGGCCTGGGGCCCTGTCCTCTTCCAGCTCGCACACCTCTTAAGAGGCGGACGGGGGCGGGAGGGAGCTGAGGGGGCGGAAGACGCCGGGGTAGGCGAGGTGGACGAGGGATTCGAAGGCGGATTCGCTGACGGTGAGGATCTCGGCGAGCGTCTCCTCCAGCTCGGCGTGTGCCAGCGACGCCGTCGCCAGCCGTGCGACGAGCACGACGTCGTCGTCGGGGTCGAGGGCGAAGTGGAGGCGGCGGGTGGAGAGGTTTCTGCGGAGGAGGAGGCGGTGGAGGTCGGCGGGGCGGCCGTGTGGCGGGCGGGGGCCGCGGAGCAGGAAAGAGGTGAGGGTGGTGGTGCGGGGGGCGACGGCGATGCCCACGGGGATGGCGAGGCGGACGGTGCCGGGGAGGACCAGGGACCAGTGGGACGCGTCGAGCCGGCGGGAGGCGACCTCGGGGTGGTCGGCGAGGACCTTCTCGATGGTCGCGACCGCCGGCTCGAGCGCGGTCACCGGTGGGCGGCGGGCCTCAGCCCTTGCGCGCCTTGAGGGCGTCGATGAGCTGGGGGAGGATCTTGAGGACGTCGCCGACGACGCCGAGGTCGGCCAGCTTGAAGATGGGGGCCTCGGGGTCCTTGTTGATGGCGACGATCGTCTTGGAGCCCTTCATGCCGACGGTGTGCTGCATGGCGCCGCTGATGCCGCAGGCGATGTAGACGCCGGGGCGCACCGTCTTGCCGGTCTGGCCGACCTGCATGGCGTAGGGGACCCAGCCGGCGTCGACCACGGCGCGCGAGGCGCCGACGGCGCCGCCCACCAGCGAGGCCACCTCCTGGAGCAGCTCGAAGTTCTTGGGATCCTGGAGGCCGCGACCGCCGCTGATGACGATGGGCGCGTCCTCCAGGGTCGGGCCCTCGGCCTTGGCGACGACGCGCTCCTTGACCCGCGCCTTGCGGTGCTGGTCGGAGACGGGCGTCGACACCTGCACCACGTTGGGCTGGCCACCGCCGCCGGGCTCGGCGGCGAAGGACTTGGCGCGCACCACGGCGATGGCGGGCTTGCCGGCGTCGAACCTGGTGTCGACCATCAGCGTGCCGCCGAAGATGGAGGTCTGCACGCTGGTGTCACCGTTGGCAGAAACGTCGAGGCCGTTGGCGATGACGGGCACGTCGAGGCGCGCGGCGAGGTGGCCGGCGACGTCGCGACCGGTGTAGGTGGCGCCGATGATGATCAGGTCGGGATTCTGCTGCTGCGCCAGCTCGGCGATGGCGGCCGCGGCGGGCGCGCCGAGCGAGAACTCGCCGTACGCGGAATCGCTTGCCGCATAGACGGTTTGGGCCCCGTACTGGCCGAGCTCACCGACCACCTGGTCGGCTTCGGGGGAGAAGACGAGCGCCTCGACGGTGCCGCCCAGCGAGCGCGCCTTGGTGAGCAGCTCCAGGCCGACGGGGACGACCTTGCCCTCGAGGACCTCGGTGAAGACCCAGATCTTTCCTGCCATGTCAGATCACCTTCTGGCTGGCGAGGAAGTCGACGATGCGCTGCGCGCCGGTGCCGTCGTCCTCGATGACCTCACCCGCCTTGCGCTGCTCGGCGGGCTGCACGTTCGTGATGCTCTGGCCGGCGCTGGCGCCGCCGAGACCGTCGAGGCCGAGGTCGGCCAGGGTCGGCTTGTCGACCGGCTTCGACTTGGCGGCCATGATGCCCTTGAGGGAGGGGTAGCGCGGCTCGTTGACGCCGGCGGTGACGCTGATCACCGCGGGGAGGTCGGCCTCGATGACGTCGTACCCGACTTCGGTCTGGCGGTTGACGGTCAGCTTGCTGCCGTCCGACTCGATGGACTTGGCGAAGGTGACGCTGGGCACGCCGAGCATCTCGGCGAGCATCTGGGGGACCACGCCGGTGTAGCCGTCGGTCGACTCGGTGGCGGTGATGACCAGGTTCCAGTCCTCGCGCTTGATGGCGGCGGCCAGGACCTTGGCGGTGGTCAGCGCGTCGGAGCCCGGCAGGGCGGGGTCGGTGATCAGGATGCCCTTGGCGGCGCCCATGGCCAGGGCCTTGCGGATGGCGTCGAGGGCCTTGTCGGGACCCATCGAGACCACGGTGACCTGGCCGCCGGTGGACTCGGCGAGCTGGAGGCCGGCCTCGATGCCGTACTCGTCGCCGGGGTCGAGGACGACCTCGACGCCTTCGCGCTTGAGGGTGTTGGTGCTGGGGTCGAGCTGGCCCGTCGAGTTGGGGTCGGGGACCTGCTTGACACACACGACGACGTTCATATGCGCTCCTGAAGGTGAGACTCCACTGCCGCGCCGCGCGGATGCGGCGCCACCCTCGCTCGGCGGGCCGGGGGGCTCTTGGGCCTGAGCGGGTGGGATTCGACTCTAGCGAGTCGGTTCAGGAAGCCGCCCGGTGCCCCGCCCCTTACGGCGTGGGCGAGGGGGTGGGCTGGGCGGGCGGGCCGGTGGCCCCTGGGGGCAGGGCGGGGAGGAAGAGCTGGGGGTCGACGGGGGTGTCGTCGATGCGGACTTCGAAGTGGGTGTGGGGGCCGGTGGAGTTGCCGGTCGAGCCGAGCAGGCCGATGAGCTGGCCCTGCTTGACGGTGTCGCCGGGCTTGACGCCCATCACCTCGAGGTGGCCGTAGAGGGTGAGGGTGTGGGAGTCGTGGGCGATGATGATGTGGTTGCCGTAGCCGACGTCGGAGGGTGTTGCGGCCACGACGACGCCGTCTGCGGCGGCGTAGACGGGAGAGCCCATGGGGGCGGCGAGGTCGACGCCGGTGTGGAAGTGGGGGTAGGTGGCGAAGGGGGGCTCGAAGGGGTACGGGGAGGGGCCGAAGGGCTGGGTGATGGTCGAGCCGGGGACGGGCCAGATGAAGCGGACCGAGGCGGGCTTGGTGGGGTCGTAGGTGCTGCCGGGGGGGAGGCCGAGGAGGTGGTGCTGGAGGTAGTAGGTGGCCTCGGCCCAGGCAGCCTGCTCGGCCTGGAGGATCAATTGATCCAGCTGCTGGATGCGCAGGGCGGCGATCTGCTGGGCCAGGGCGGCGTCCTGCTTGTCGGCGTTGGCGATCTCCTGCTGGGCGGCGCTGGCCTGGTCGCCGAGCTGCTGGATCAGTGACTGCTCCTGGTCGATCTGCTTGGTGAGGTCGTCGCGCTGCTGGGCGAGGGCGGCGGCCGCGGCGGCCGCGGCGTCGGCGTCGGCCTTGGCGGCCTTCTCGGCGGCGTCGGCGACGGCCCCGTCGTGGCGGACCTTCTGGAGCAGGGTGCTGCCGATGTCCTCGAGGTGGTTGAGCATGGCGCTGCGCTGCAGCATGGTCTGGAAGCTGTCCGAGGAGAGGACGTAGTTGATGAAGCTGTCCCGGTCCATGTAGCTCTGGCGGAGGTACTGGGCCAGCAGGCCGCGGTCCTGCTTCTCCTCGCGGCGGGCCTCGTCGGCCTTGGCCTGCTCGTCCTGCTCGCGGAGCGAGGCGTCGTGGAACTTCTGCTCCGCCACCGCCATCTGCTGCAGGGTGGTGTCGATCGCCTTGCGGTTGGCCACGACCAGGCCGGCCAGGTTGTCCTGCTGGTCCTGGGCGGCCTGCACCTGGCCGGCGAGCGCCTGCTTGGCGGCCGCCACCAGGGCCTTCTGCTGCAGCGCCTGCTGGAGCTGCTGGGCCAGGGGGTCGGGCGGGGTCGGTGCCGGTGCCGGGCCGGCGCCCACGCTGGGCGTGGCTCCGCCCTGGGCGAGGACGGGGATGGCCACGGCCATGAGCGCCAGCGCGACGAGTGGCGCGAGGAAGCGTCGTCGCACGGGTCCCCCACCCTATGCCCGCGCTCGCGCGAGCGGGGCCGGGCTCGACAATCCTCCCCGCCCCCGTCGCAGGCTGTCACGGCGGCGCGACGCCGCTGTCACGTCTAGACTGGCGCGATGCCCAAGCAGTACAGCCAGCCCGAGCAGGTCATCGACCCCGGCCGCAGCTACCAGGCGACCATCGCCACCGACAAGGGTGACATCGTCCTCAGCCTCGATCCCGCCAGGGCTCCCAAGACGGTCAACAACTTCGTCTTCCTGGCCCGCGAGGGGTTCTACGACGGGCTCACCTTCCACCGCGTGGTGCCCGACTTCGTCATCCAGGCGGGCTGCCCCGAGGGCAGCGGACGCGGCGGCCCGGGCTACCGCTTCGAGGACGAGCCGGTGCAGGGCGAGTACATCGCCGGCGCGGTGGCCATGGCCAACGCCGGGCCGAACACCAACGGCTCGCAGTTCTTCATCTGCACCGTCGACGACCGGCACAAGCTGGCCAAGTCCTACAACCTCTTCGGCCAGGTGATCAAGGGCATGGAGGTGGTGCTCGGCATCGGCGTCGGCGACCGCATCAACTCGGTCACCGTCACCGAGTCATAGCCGGCCGGGACCCGGACTAGAATCCCGCCATGTCCGAGCTGCGCCTGCTCACCGTCCACGCCCACGCGGACGACGAGAGCATCACCATGGGCGGCACCCTCGCCCACTGCGCCGACCACGGCATCCGCACCGCCGTGGTCTGCTGCACCGACGGGCAGCTGGCCACCATCTACGCGCCCGACATGCCCGAGGAGGAGACGCGGCCGCGCCTCGGTGAGATTCGCCGCGAGGAGCTGCGCGCCGCCTGCGCGGCGCTCGGCGTCGACGAGGTGCACTTCCTCGGCTACCACGACTCGGGCATGGCGGGGGCGGACACCAACCACGACCCCAAGGCCTTCTGGAAGGCGGACCTGAACGAGGCCGCGGGCTCGCTGGTGCAGCGCATCCGCGCCTTCCGGCCACACGTTGTTGTCACCTATGACGCAAACGGCGGGTACGGGCACCCGGACCACATCCAGACGCACCGCGCCACGCTGATCGCGCTGGAGGCGGCCTACCTGCGCACGCTCTACCCCGACGCGGGCGATCCCTGGCGCGTCTCCAAGCTGTACTACACGGCCTTCCCGGTGAGCTTCGCGCGCAAGGCCGTGGAGCTGGCCCAGCAGTTCGGCATGCCGGCGCCGTTCGGTGACACCCGTCCCGAGGATCTCGACTTCGTCACCCCCGACGAGCTGGTCACCACCGCGGTCGACTGCGGCGACCAGGCGGAGCGCAAGCAGGCCGCGCTGCGCGCCCACCGCAGCCAGATCACCGACGACTTCCCGCTGCTCTCGATGCCGCCGGACCTGCTGCGCGAGCACTTCCCCCACGAGCACTACCAGCTGGCCTGGTCGCATGTTCCGACGCAGATCCCCGAGACCGACCTCTTCGCCGGCCTGGGTGACTGAGGGCCCCACGCCCGAGGACCCGGGGCTCTTTCAGCTCAAGGAGGACGCCAGCCACGGCGCCTACGGTGAGCGGCGCACGGTCTTCACCATCCTCAGCGGCCTGCTGGTGGCGGCGGCGGGCGGGGTGATCATCGCCGGCGCCGCCATGCCCTGGGTGAGCATCGCCGGCCAGTCGGTGGCGGCGGTGCGCGAGGGTGGCCCCGACGGCGCCGCGGCCACCTTCTGCATGGCGGCCGGCGCCGCCGACGTGGTCATCGGAGTGCTGGGCGCCGTCGGGCGGCGCGGCGGGCGGCCGCGCTTCGTCCACTGGGTGGCCCTGCTGCTGGCGCCGCTCACCTGGGCGCTCGTCAACTACCGCTCGGAGATCCTCGGCAACCTGGTCTTCGTCCACAACGCCGACCTGCGCCAGGAGGGGCTGGCCGTGCTCGGTCCCGGCGTGAACGTGGTCTACGCCGGGGTCGCCCTGGCGGTGGCTGCACCAGTTCTGTCACTACGGCAGGCCATTCGGGCCCTGCGTGCCTGATACTTCCGGCTGCGGCACGCGTTTCCTGCATCTCTCGAGAGGGGCCACCCATGTATCCGACCGAACCGACAAGGCTGCTTGGCGCCACCGATGACCCGGTGGCGGCGCCGCCGCCGCGCCGTCGCAGCAATGCCCTCAAGGTCGTCCTGGTCGTCCTGGCCACGGTCCTGCTGGTCGGCGTGCCCTCGGCGGTGGCCCTGGTCGTCAGCCTCAACAAGCCGGCCGGCGACCGGCTGGCCTCCATGGTCCCGGCCAGCATCGACGTCTACGCCACGGCCATGCTCAACCCCTCGCTGAGCCAGAAGCGCGACCTGCAGGCCCTGCTCAGCCACTTCCCCGAGCTGCGCAACGGCACCAAGCTGCAGAAGGACATCGACAGCGCCCTGCACGACGCGCTCTCGCCGGTCGGGCTCGACTACCAGAAGGACGTCAAGCCCTGGATGGGCAGCCAGATCGCGGCTCTGGCCAGCTTCGGCAGCAACGGCGTCGCCGCCGCGCTGGTGCGCACCAACGACCAGAAGGCGGCGCTCACCGCGCTGGGCAGGCTGCGCCAGAGCGACCAGGGACGCGACCTGACCTGGCGCACCGCCACACACGGCGGCGTCTCCATCAGCGTCGGCTCGTCGCGCGGCGACGGCGTCTCCACCAAGGGCCTGGACTACGCGGTCTTCGACGGCGTGGCCATGGTCGCCGGCGACGAGACGCTCATCGACCAGGTGATCGACACCGACCAGGGCCGGCGCGCCAACCTGGCCTCGCTGCTGCAGTACCAGCAGACGCTGGAGCAGCTCCCCGCCGACTTCGTCGGCGTCGCCTACGTCAACGCCGCCTCGCTGGTGCGCAACGTCAAGGCCAACCTGCCCCAGGACCTGAGCAAGCTGCCCAAGCAGCTCCGCGACGGCGTCGACGCCCTCGACGCCTACCAGAGCTTCGGCGCCGCGGTGTCGCTGCAGAAGGACGGCGTCGCCTTCGACACGGTGACCACGACCGACCCGGCCAAGCTGCCCGCGGCGATGCGCGGGGCGCTGGGCAGGCCGGCGCACCGCACCGCCATGCTCGACTGGACGCCGCAGGACTCCTGGGCCGTCTTCACCTCGGGCGATGCCTCGGACAGGGAGCGGTCCGCGGTGGGGAGCGACCTGTTCGCCTTCGCGGCCATGTCGCTCAGCCAGTCGACACCGAGCGGTCCCGACCTCACCGCGCCGCCCGGGCTCAGTGATACGGCGACGGCGCCGACCCTCGACCAGCAGCTGCAGGACCTCGGCCTCACCGGGCCCGACGGACTGCTCGACCATCTCACCGGCACCAGCGCGTTCTTCGTGGGACCGGGGACGGGATCGCTGCCCTTCAGCGCGGTGTTCGTGGCCGGCACGGACGACCCGGCGCGCACCGCCGCCGTGCTGCAGAAGCTCGGCGACCTGGCCACCGGCGGCAGCACCGTGCGCTGGCGGCAGTGGCCGTATGACGGCGCACCCATCCACTACCTCGACCTCGGGCCCGACGCGGGCGGCATCATGCCCGCCTACACCGTGGTGGACGGCTACGCGGTGATCGGCACCGACCCGCTGGCGGTGCAGCACGCCGTCGACACCCACCGCGGCACCCAGCCGAGCATCACCTCGACGCGCGACTTCCGCGCCAGCCCGGCCGTCAAGGCGACCGGCGGCGTGGTGTTCGTCGATATCCCGCTCATCGTCGACGCCATCGAGGGGAGCATCGAGGGCAGCTCCATGCAGGACTTCCAGAAGAACGTCAAGCCCAACCTGCAGCCGTTGCGGACACTCACGTCCACATCATCGAGCGACGCGCGTCACCAGACCACGCACACGGTGCTGCAGATCGGGAGCTAGACCCTCTCGACGACCATGGCGATGCCCTGGCCGCCGCCGATGCACATGCCGGCCAGGCCGAGCTGCGAGTCGCGCTTCTGCATCTCGTGCAGCAGCGTCACCAGGATGCGCGTCCCGCTGGCGCCGATGGGATGCCCCAGCGCGATGGCGCCGCCGTTGACGTTGAGCTTGTCCTCCGGCACGGCCAGCTCGCGACCGACGGCGACCGACTGCGCCGCGAAGGCCTCGTTGAGCTCGAAGAGGTCGATGTCCTTGACGCTGAGACCGGCCTTCTCCATCGCCCTGCGCGAGGCGGGAATCGGCCCGATGCCCATGACGCGCGGCTCGACACCGGCGGACGCGTAGCTGCGGATGCGCGCCAGCGGCTGCAGGCCCAATTCCTTGGCGCGTGAGGCGCTCATCACCACCACCGCGGCGGCGCCGTCGTTGATGCCGCTGGCGTTGCCCGCGGTCACCGTGCCCTCCTTGTCGAAGGCGGGGCGCAGCTTGGCTAGGACCTCTGCGGTGGTGTCGGGACGGGGATGCTCGTCGGTGTCGACCAGCACCGTCTCCTTCTTGCGCTGCACGGGAACCGGGACGATCTCGTCCTTGAAGCGTCCGCTCCTGATCGCCTCGCCCGCCTTGCGCTGCGAGCCGGCGGCGAAGGCGTCCTGGTCCTCGCGGGAGACCTCGTACTCCTTGGAGACGTTCTCGGCGGTGACGCCCATGTGGCAGTCGTCGAAGGCGCACCAGAGGCCGTCGCGGATCATCACGTCGACGAGCTGGCCGTGGCCGAGGCGGTAGCCGTAGCGGCCGTTCTCCATGAGGTAGGGCGCGCGGGTCATGTTCTCCATGCCACCGGCGACGATCACCGACGCGTCGCCCGACTTGATGGCCTGCGCGGCCAGCGACACGGTCTTGAGGCCGCTGCCGCAGACCTTGTTGACGGTCATGGTGGGGATCGAGGTGTCCAGCCCGGCGCCGAGCGAGGCCTGGCGGGCGGGGTTCTGGCCGAGGCCGGCCTGGAGCACGTTGCCCATCAGCACCTCGTCGACGGCGGAGCCGTCGATGCCGGCGCGGCGGATGGCCTCCTCGACGGCGATGGCGCCGAGCCGGGGCGCCGGGACGTCCGTGTAGGCACCGCCCATGGTGCCGACGGGCGTGCGGACGGCGCTGACGATGACGGCGTCTTCCATCGCTGCTGTTCCTCGCGTGTAGCTCACGACCTGGGCCGCTCACGCCCGCGAGCAGAGCGGTGCGTGGCGTGTCGCAACTGTAGCGCCGGGACCCGCGGAGCCGCCTCGCGGGCCGATGCGCTCTCCCCCAACCGGGGCTCCTCAGCTCGCCAGAGCCGGGGCCTCTTCACGAGTCGCTGCCAGGCAGCTCTCGATGATCGCCTGCATCACCACCTGGGCCCCGCCGTCGCCGAGGCGGGGTGCCCGGGCCGCGACACGGCGGGCGATGCGCGCCTCACGCTCGCAATCGCGGGCGTAGGGCGCGGACTTGTGTTCCTGGGTGGCCGCCACCAGCGCGGCGCGGCGGTCGAGCAGCTGGGCGATGGCGGTGTCGACGGCGTCGATGGCCTCGCGGCAGTCGCCCAGGGTGTCCAGGCTGGCCGGGCGGGTGGCCGCGGCGAGGAACTCGACGGCGTCGACGATGGCCGCGAGCTGCGCGGACGTGATGGCCTGGGCGGCGTCGCTCCACGATTCGTCGGGGTCGGGGTGGGACTCGATGATCAGCCCGTCGGCGCCCGCGGCCACCGCGGCCATGGCCAGCGGGGCCACCCACTGCCGCCTGCCGGCGGCATGGGAGGGATCGACGATCACCGGCAGCCCGGTGCGCTCGCGGAGCACGGGGACGGCGGCGACGTCGAGGGTGTTGCGGGTGGCCGTCTCGAAGGTGCGGATGCCGCGCTCGCAGAGGACGAGCTGGTCGTTGCCGCCCTCGAGGACGTACTCGGCGGCGCCCAGCCACTCGTCGTAGGTGGCGCTCAGCCCGCGCTTGAGCACCACGGGGTGTCGGCCGCGGCCGACCTCGCGGAGGAGCGGGGTGTTCTGCATGGAGCGGGCGCCGATGAGGAAGGCGTCACAGTGCGGGGCCAGGCGCTCGACGTCCTCGACCTGGAGCGGCTCGCTGAGCACGGGCAGGCCGGTGGCGGCCCGCGCCTGGTCGAGCAGCGGGTAGCCCTCGGCGCCGAGGCCCTGGAAGGTGTTGGGGCGGGTGCGCGGCTTGTGCACGCAGCCGCGCAGCACCGAGGCGCCGGCCGCGGCCATCCTGCGGGCGTGCTCCGGGTAGTCGGGCTCGACCGCGCAGGGACCGGCGATGACGGGCACCGCTCCGCCGCCGAAGAGCACGTCGCCGATGCGGACGGCGTGGTGCGGGCGCGGCCGCGCGGCGGTGGGGATGAGTGGCGCGGTGGTCATCGGATGCTCCTGTGCGGTCCTTCGAGGTGGGTGGTGGAGGGCCGGCTCGGAGATCCGGGATTGCCCCGGGGCCGGCCCGATTGCTTTCGGTCTGGCCAGCCCGGGGGCGGAGCGCTCAACGCCTACGCGTGCGTGTGCTCCGCCAGCTCTCGGGCTGGCGAGGTAAACGCGAAGTAGGCGTAATAGCGCTGCGCCATGGTGCGCGGATGGTAGCAGGGTTCGGGGTGGGCGTCGAGAGGCAGATCGCTCCTTTGCGTGCGGCTTCTGCGCAGAATGTCTCGCAGTTGGTGTTGACTGCTGGTCAGAGCGCGACAGATCGTCGTGGCACGTGCGCGGAGTGCGAGACGGTGGCCGCCGGGGGCGGCAATCCGTATCAGGCCTGCGGGAGCGGCGGCTCGGCGCCGAAGGCCTCGCGGTAGCGGGCGGCGAAGCCGGTGACGTCGTAGTGGTGCGACTGCGGGCCGTGCTGCTCGACCACGTAGGTGGCGCTCAGCGCGGCGACCCGGCCGGCGGCGTCGAGGGGCAGCCCCCTGCGGATGGCCGCGAGCAGGCCGGCGACGTAGGCGTCACCGGCGCCGGTGGGGTCGAGCACCTGTTGAGGCGGGGCGATGGGCACCTGGACCACGCCGTCGGGGCCGTGCAGCTCGCTGCCCTCGGGGCCGCGGGTGAGCGCCACCAGCGCGCCGCGGCGGCGCAGGTCGTCGGCGGAGATACCGGTGCGCGAGCGGATCAGCTCCAGCTCGTAGTCGTTGCCGACCACCATCCAGGCGGCCTCGAGCCCGTCGCGCAACACCTCGTCGGGCAGCGAGGGGATCTGCTGCGCGGGCACGAAGATCAGGCGCGCGTGCATCTCGCGGGCCTGGGCGATGTGGCGAGCCATGCCGTCGGGCGCGTCGGGCGCGACGACGACGGTGTCGAGGGCGGCGGCATGTTCCCGCAGGTCGACCTGGCCGCCGCGACCCATGGCGCCGGGGAAGAACGCGGTGATCTGGTTGTCGTCGAGATCGGTGGTGATGAAGGCACCGGCGCAGGGGATGTCGTCGCAGCGCAGGGCCGCGTCGGTGTCGACACCGGCCTGGCGCAGCGCCTCGTCGTAGTCGCCGAAGTCGTTGCCGACGGCGGCGGCGAGCAACGGTCGTTCGCCGTGCAGGGCCAGGTTGTAGGCGATGTTGGCCGCGGTGCCGCCGCGCCTCTTCTCGAGACGGTCGACGAGGAAGGAGACGTTGATGAGGTGGGTCTTGTCGGGAAGGATGTGCTCCCCGAAGCGACCGGGGAACACCATGATGGTGTCGAAGGCGACCGAGCCGGTCACGGCGATCTGCTTCACAGCCGGGGCAGGATACGCGCGCGGGCGGCGGGCGCGCGGGGCACAATCACGGCATGGCCGTCCCCCACATGCGTTCCCCCGCCACACCGGCCGGCGCCAGCACCGCGCCGCGACCGACGGCCGCCGAGGCCAGCGTCGCCGAGGCCGTCGAGGTCTACCACCGCACCTACACCACGCTGCTGCGCAGCAGCGGCGAGATGCGCCTGCGCGTGCTGGAGATGTCGCACAAGGCGATGGGCGCCTCGCTGCATCCGCTGGCGGCGTCGCCGGAGGTCGACCTGGGCGCCTTCCTCTACGCCGTGCGCCGCGTGCCCGCGCCGGTGATGGACGCGGAGCGTGTGGTGATGGGGCAGTCCTTCGAAGTTTTCGCGCGGCACCGCTTCCGCTCCCTGGAGGGCTGGGCCGAGGTGGCCGCGCCCGGACGCCGCCGCCGCTGGTACGACGACGGGCAGGGCACGCTGGCGGTGCTCATCGCCAGCGCCTCCGACGTCGACGACCTGGTGCCGACGCTGGTGGCACTGCAGATCGAGTGGAACAAGCTGCACCTGCGGCTGGCCGCTTCCGGGTGGAAGCATCCTGCCGCGATTCCCTCGGCGGAGGAATGCGCGGAGACGCTCGGCGGGCGCGTCGACGACTGGTCCCAGCTCGAGGAGGTGTGGGGCGACGCGTTCCGCAGCCGGCTGGCCGGCGTGGCGGCGCGAAAGATGTCGCTGCGCGTGCGCATGCTCGGCGGCACGCAGGTGGGCTACGCGCGGGTGACGCGGCGCTGGTGGGACCAGGTGGCCGCGGTGCAGCGCGGCGAGGGCTTCGCCGACCGGCCCATCTACTTCGTCAGCAGCAACTCGCACTCGCTGGTCAACCTGGTCAGCGGCGCGGCGCTGCGGCGCGAGCGCGATCTGGTCGACTTCGTCCAGAACCAGGGGCCCGACGACCTGCGCGAGGAGCTGCGGGCGTTCCGGGAAGGGCGCACCGAGGGTGACTGGAACAACTTCCTCTACTACGTGGCGCGGCTGTACTTCCGCGCGCAGGCGGAGGACTCGCCGGCGGTGGTTGATCGGCGCGAGGAGGAGCGGCGGCTGGGCATCTTCCACGTCGGTTCGCGCACCGCCCTGGATGTCGCGGCGCAGGTGATCGCGCTGGAGACGCTCGACGCCTCGCGCTTCGACGCGCGGCTCGGGGCGGTCGACGCCGAGGCGCTGCGCCGGTCGCGGGCACTGATCGTCAACATCGACTACCCGCTGGGGCTGGCGGCGTACAACATCCTGCGGGAGATCGCCGAGAGTGCCGGCGAGCTGCGCGGCGTGTACATCCTGGGCAAGGCGGCGACTCTCAACGCCGACGTGGGCGACGTGATGATCAGCAACGTCATCCACGACGAGCACAGCGGCTCGACGTACTGGTTGGACAACGCGTTCGGCGTGGCCGACATCGCGCCGTACCTGCGCTTCGGGTCGGGGCTGGACAACCAGCGCGCGGTGACGGTGAAGGGAACCTTCCTGCAGAACCACGGGTATCTCGACTTCTACTACCGCGAGGCCTTCACCGTGGTGGAGATGGAGGTGGGACCGTACTGCGCGGCGGTGTACGAGCTGAGCGAGTCGGGGCGGTATCCCACCGGCGAGCCGGTCAACTTCTCGAAGCTGCCCATCGACCTCGGGGTCATCCACTACGCCTCGGACACGCCGTTCACCCAGGCACGCACGCTGGGGGCGCGGGGATTGTCGTACTACGGCATGGATTCCACGTACGCCTCGTCAGTGGCGATCCTGCGGCGGGTGCTGAAGCTCGAAGGCGCGCTGCAGGGCGACGACACTTCTGTGTAGACTACGGAGCCTGGGCAGCGGCCTCGTGGGTCCGCGGTGACGGCCGGATCGGTTGGCAGACACCGCTTGACGAGGACTCACCGTGGGGCCACCGGGCAGTTCAGAGTTCGTCGACCTGCTGCGCACCTTGCTCGCCGTCGTGGCGGGACTGTGGGTGTTGTTCCTCTATCGAAGACGGCGAGAGGGGAAGGCCGTCGCCCGTCTGGCGCTGTCGGGTCGGAGCGGGGTCGGCCCGTCGGGTGAATACGGATTGTTCGTGCGGGTGCACGCGGCCAATGTGTCTGCGGTCCTTCTGCGCCAAGTCGACGCGGTCCTCACCGTGCTCGCGCCATCCGAGCTGGACGTGGACCAGTGGCGATTCGATGTCCTGGCCACGCGCCATCCCCTGCGTCCATTGTCGGAGGCCAGCCTGGGCGAGTCCGGCATGGTCGAGTTCACGGGCGAGGCGACGCAGTCCATGGAACCCGGCGAGTGCGTCGAGTCCGAGACGTTCATACCGCTGCCTGAACGGGCACCGCCCATCGTGGGCCTGCGCCTCCAGGTGTTCGCGAGCCAGAGCGCTCTCGACCGCTTCGTCGAGTGGGCGGCCTTCGCCTTCGTCGCCCTTGATCGCCTGGACGAAGATTTCTGTCCAATCACATGTCATGCCAACGGTTTGTCGGAGATACATTCGAGGACATGAGTTACAAGGGGTACATCTGGAGTCGAGATCCCAAGGTGATCAGGCAACTGACAAAGGCCGGCTACTACAACCACTCCAGGCCTGCTCCACCCCCGGGCCACCCGCCCTCCTGGCTGATATGGCCGATCGAACGGTGGCAATGGAACAGGGCCCGGAAGAAGCTGCGGCCGCAGACGAGACGAATCATCGAGGCGTTGGCGGCGCAGCGGGCGGCGGAGCAGCAGAGGACGGCGGCGCAACCCTGAGGGGTAGCATCTGGCGTGGCCATGCCCCCCACACGCACGTCTCACGCCCTCTTCGGCGCGCTCACGACCCTGGCACTGCTGGTGACCGCCTGCGGCGGCGGTGCGACGGCCGCGGGTGGCAGCGGTGCGACGAGCACGGCGTCGGCGCAGCTCAAGGTGGAGCCGCAGAACTCCACGCTGCTGGTCGGTGAGAACCGGCTCGGCATCGCGCTGCTGCAGGCGGACAAGCCGGTGCTCGACGCCGTCGCCACCGTGGCGGTGCAGAGCGGCGGCAGGACGTTGGAGACGGAGAAGCTGGAGTTCGCGGGGCACGAGTACCACGACATCCCCTACTACCTGAGCGCGGTCAGCTTCCCGGCGCAGGGCGTCTACCACCTCGTGGTCAATGCGACGTCGGCGGGCCGGCCGCCGGCCAGCGGCGCGGTCGACGTCGAGGTGACCACCAAGTCGCCGGAGCCGCCGGTGGGCTTCACCATGCCGGCGCTGAAGCAGCCGATCGCCAGTGACGTCAACGGCGACCTGACCAGGATCGACAGCGGCGTGCCGCCGGACCAGTGGCACAGCGAGACCGTCGCCGAGGGGCTGGCGCAGCACCGGCCGATGATCGTCTACTTCGGGCAGCCGGGACGGTGCGCGACGGAGACGTGCGGTCCCACCATCACCGTGCTACAGGAGCTGTGCAAGCAGTACTGCGGCAAGCTGCTCTTCGAGCACGTCGAGGTGCACTACCCGGCCAGCGCCGACGCCACCAACCCGGCGTTCGCGCAGATGGGCTTCCAGAGCGAGCCCTGGACCTACTTCGTCAACGCGCAGGGCGTGATCGCGGATCGCTTCGAGGGCCCGGTCACCCTGGCCCAGCTCCAGGCGGCCGCCGACGGGACGCTGGCGGGCAGGGTGCCCGCGGTGGACATCAGCGTCAGCAGCTGACGCGGCAACCGCGGCAGACGATCGGTGGCCGGCGCGCGACGCGCCGACCGCCCGCGCGCGGTCGGCAATCGACCGAGCACCCGCTCCCGAGTTCGACGCCTTGACTCGCCGCCGCACAGGCGTGGTACGGAGGACATTCATGTCGCCAGCACTCACCGTGACCGCGCAGTCCGCCGCATCGGGGGGCGGTCTCGGCCTGCAGACCGAGAACGCCTGGCAGTGGGTGTTCGTCATCGTGCCGGTTCTGATCGGGCTGGCTGCGGCGATCGCGATGCTCCGGCGCGCACGGAACGTCGCGCCGCGTGAGGGACTGCCCGCGCGCGTCGCGGTGGGCATGGAGCAGCCGACGCGCCTGCCGGGATGGACCGTCGCCGGTTCCGCCACCGCGCTGTGGGGCCTGGTGGTCGCCTTCGTCGGCTTCCAGTGGGACGTTGTCTGGCACGCCGACACGGGACGCGACAACGAGCTCTTCACCGTCCCGCACACGCTCATCATCCTCGGCCTCGCCGCCATCTTCGCCGCCTCGCTGCTGGCCATCGCCCTGGCCACGGCGCGGCGCGTGCCGGTCGGCATGCGTCTGCGCCGCCTGCGGGTCCCCTACTCGTCGATCCCTTTGCTGCTGCTCGGCGGCGCGGCGATCGCCGGCTTCCCGCTCGACGACTTCTGGCATGCCACCTACGGCATCGACGTCACCCTCTGGAGCCCCACGCACCTGCTGATGATCGGCGGCGCCTCCTTCACCCCGATCGCGGTATGGCTGATGCTGGCCGAGGGTGGCGTGCGCCGGCACCGGTGGGGCCGGCGGCTGTGGATCGTCATGGCCGGACTCACGCTGGTCGGGCTGTCCACCTTCCAGATGGAGTACGACCTGGGCATCGCGCAGTGGCAGATGCTCTTCCAGCCGCTGCTCATCACCGGCGCCGCGGGCATCGCGCTGACCGCGGCGCGCGCCGCCATCGGCCGTGGCGGCGCGGTTCTGGCCGTCCTCGTCTTTTACCTGTCACGCGCTCCGCTGGCGCTGCTGCTCTCGGCGGGACTGGGACACGCGCTGCCCAAGTTCCCCCTGTACCTCGGCGAGGCGCTCGCCGTCGAGGTCGCCTTCGTCATCGGGCGCGCGATGGCGCCGATGGGTGTCGCGCTGCTCAGCGGCCTGCTGGTCGGAACCGCCGGCCTGGCCACCGAGTGGGGATGGATCCATCTCTGGTACCAGTACCCGTGGCAGCCGGGACTGCTGCCGTCGATGTGGCTGGCCGTCGTCGCGGCGGTCGGCGGCGCCGTGCTGGGCATGGCCATGGGCCGCGTCCTCGCCGGCGAGCCGCCGCGCATCGGCGCGCGCACCGTCACCGTGGCCATGGTCGCGCTCGGCACCGTGCTGGCGCTGCACCTGCCCATGCGCAGTTTCGACGGCGCCGCCGCCACCGTGCACACCGCACCGACCGCGAGCACACCCGTGGTCGACACGCAGGGACTGGTGGTGCAGCACGTCGGCGTGCGCGTCACCGTGACGCCGGCCGACGCCGCGCACGGCGCCGACCGCTTCGACATCGTCGCCTGGCAGGGACATGCTCCGCTGCAGCACATCGAGCTGCGCGAGACCGCACCCGGGCAGTACCAGGGCACGGACACTGTTCCGGTCGGCGGCACCTGGAAGAGCGTGCTCATCCTCGGCCACGGCGACGTGCTCGAAGCCGTGGCCGTCGCGCTGCCCTCCGACCCGGCGTCGAACCTTCCCGCCATCCCACCGCCCTCGTCGCGCACCGCGAGGTTCGTGCCCGCAGTGCGGCTGCTGATGCGCGAGGTGCACAGCGCGGCCGAGTGGCCCTTCGTGGTCATCCTCACCCTGTTCGCCATCGCCGCCATCGCCTGGGCGGTGGCCCTCGCCGTCTGCTTCGGCCTGGTGTCGCGCGCGCTGCGCCGTACCGGCGAGAAGCCGCTGCTGGGCAAGCGAGTCGCGCCGGAGGGCAGACGCGAGAGCGCACCCGCACGCGGCTGAACCTCAGCCCGACGCCGACGCCTGCGCCCAGCGTTCGTACAGCTCGGCAAGCGCGCCTTCGAGCCGGTCGTGCGCGCGTCCCAGCTCAGCGCCCGCCTGCGGATCGCTGAACGACCCGGGGTCGAGCAGTCGCTGCCGCACCTCGGCCAGCTCCGCCTCGACGCGGGCGATCTCGCGTTCCATCTGGCGCACCTCCGCGTCGTGCTGGCGCCCGCGCGCGCGCTCGCGGCGTCCCTCCGCGGCGACTTCCGCCTTGGGATGCTGCGCAACCGCCGCGGCTGCCGGCGATTTCACGACCCGGGCAGGCTTCGCGCTCGGACTCGCAGCGGCAGCGACGGCCACGCCGCGCACCTCACCGCGCCGCGCGCGCTCCAGGTCGGAGTAATTGCCGAGCACCTCGCGCACGGCGCCGTCCTCGATGGCCCACACGCGGGTGGCCACCGCGTCGATGAGCGCGCGGTCGTGGCTGACCAGGATCACCCCGCCCGGGTACTGGCGGATGGCATCCTCAAGCACCTCCTGCGCGGGGATGTCGAGATGGTTGGTCGGCTCGTCGAGCAGCACCAGGTTGGTCGGCTCCAATGCCAGCCGCCCCAGCGCGAGGCGCGCGCGCTCGCCGCCACTCAGCGCCGAGAGCGGCTTGGCGACGTCGTCGCCGCTGAAGAGCAGCGCGCCCAGCAGCGTGCGCGCCCGCTCCTCGCCGATGGGATGGTCGAAGAGCAGGGCGTCGAGCACCGTCGGCTCCCTGCCCGCTGTCGACGCGGTGATGAGCGCCTCCTCGTCGCGCCCCAGGTCCTGCCGGTACAGCCGCATGGCCAGCCGCGCCCCCGGCGTGATGCTGCCCGACACCGGCGCCAGCTCGCCCGCCAGCGTGTGCAGCAGCGTCGACTTGCCGCTGCCGTTGGCGCCGACGACGGCGATGCGGTCGCCCGGCGCCACCACCGCGCGGCGCAGCGCGACGATCGGGTTGCCGCCATATCCGGCCGCAACATCGGTGGCCCGGAGCAGCACGTTGGCGCCCGGCGTGGTGGCCAGGCGCAGCCGCGGACGCCTGTCCTCGACCGGCCGCTCCACGCGCTCCAGGCGGTCCAGCTTGGTCTGACGGCCGCGTGCCTCGCGGGCGCGCTGCCCCGCCTTGTAGCGGCGGATGAACTCCTCCTGGTGGGTGATGTACTGCTGCTGCGCCTCCCACTCCTTCTCGCGCCGCGCCCGGCGCTCGGTGCGCAGCCTGACGTAGGCGCTGTAGTTGCCCGGGTATTCCTCGGCGCGCGTGTGCGACAGCTCCAGCACGCGCGTGCAGACGCGATCGAGAAAGCGCCTGTCGTGCGAGACCAGCACCATCGCGGTCGGCGACTCGCGCAGGAAGTCCTCCAGCCACTCGATGCCCGAGAGATCGAGGTGGTTGGCGGGCTCGTCGATGAGCAGCAGGTCCGCGTCCTGCAGCAGCAGCTTGGCCATCTCCAGGCGGCGCACCTGCCCGCCGCTCAGCTCGCGCGGATGTCGCGCCTGCTCCGCCTCCTCCAGCCCCAACCCGTGCAGCGCGGCGCGAGCGCGCGCCTCTAGGTCGTAGCCGCCCAGGCCCTCGTAGGCCTGCTGCGCCTCGCCGTAGCGCTCCATCAGCGCGTCGAGGTCGACACAGCTCGCGCCCATCTGCTGCTCCAGCGCGCTCAGCTCCTCGCGCAGCGCGGCCAGGTCGGCGCGCGAGGCCATGGCCTCGGCGAGCACGGTGGTCTCGTTGGGCTCTGGTGCCTCCTGCGGCAGGTAACCGACGCGCAGCCGGCGCTCGCGCTCCACACCACCGGCGACCGGTTCGGTGACGCCGGCCAGGACGTCGAGCAGCGAGGACTTGCCCGCGCCGTTGGCACCGACCACCGCCAGCCGGTCGCGCGACTCGATGCGCAGGTCGAGGCCGCGCAGCACGGTGGTGGCACCGAAGGCGATCTCGACGCCCTGGCAGACGATCAGCGACATGGCCCCGCGATGGTAGGTGATCCGCGCAGCGGCATCAGCCTCGCGCCAGCCACTCGCGGCGCTGCGCGATCTCGCGACGCATGCGCGCGGTGCGGCGCTCGTCGAAGCCGATCTCGTGCAGCCGGTCGAGCCACGGTGCCGAGCGCTCGTACATCTCGTCGAGCGAGCGTTCCACGGCGCGCATGGGCGCACCGATGCGCTGCGCGAAGGCGACCACGTGCTCGCGCCGCACCTTGTTGCGTCGCCCCTCGACGTCGAGCGCCATGTCGTGCCGCAGCTGGTACGGCAGGGTGCTGAGCAGGTCGTAGGCGGGCGTCAGCGTGACCACGCCGGCGGCGTTGCGGTACAGGCTGATGTTCTTGGCGTGCAGGTCCTCGTTGCCGATCAGCACGCTGAAGGCGACCAGGCGCACCAGGTCGCGCAGCGCCAGCGGGCGCGCGGTGGCGAAGCGATGCACCTGCTCGGCGATGCGCACCAGGCGCAGGCGGTACTTGTCGGCGGGGAAGGCGTCGCAGAGCTGGCAGCCGTCCTCCTGGTGCAGGCGCAGCACCCCGTCAACGGTGGCCACGCGGTCGAAGCGCTCGACGAGCAACCCAGAGCGTCCGGCGCGGTCGTGCACCATCTCCGTGCGCGCCACCTCGAGGCCGCAACCGGCCGCCATGCGCATGAAGAACGACTCGTTCTCGACCAGTCGCGGAAAGGGCGGCGGCGTCAGCTTGAGGATCTGCGCGGCGCCCGGCACGGCGACGGGGAAGGAGATGACCGCCGCCGACACCTTCTCCTGGACGCCGGGGATGCCGTGGAGGTCGGCGCGTTCCGGGTCGGTGGAGACGCTGAGGGCGAAGAGCTCCTCGAAGTCGGCGCTGTCCCAGCCCGACACCTCGACCAGCGGGCGCAGACGCGCCACGTCGGTGCCCGCAGCCACGATGCGCACGTCGCCGACGGTGTCGCCGCCGACGCTCAGGAGCAGGCTGAGCATGTCGTCGGCGGAGGTCTTGACGCGCGCCACCAGCGCACCGAGGCGTGCGCCCTCGGGGAGCAGCCCGGCGAAGAAGGGCGGCACCGCACCTCCGTACGCGCGCACCTCACCGGCGTCGAGCGGCAGGTGGAAGGCCACCGGCTGGCCGCCCGCGGCGAGGTAGTCGGGCCGGTAGCGGAAGACCACCGAGTGGTCCTCGCGCACCAGGGTGCCGGCCAGCGCCTCGCCCTTGTAGACGTTCGCCGCGACGACGGCGCGGGGGTCCTCAGATGCCATCGGCGACGACCACCTCGCCGTGCGCGTTGATCACCTGGAGGCCAAGCCCGAGGGCGCCCAGCACGGCCAGCATGGTGTCGAGCCGCGGCGCTCCGCCTCCCCGCTCCAGGTCGCGGACGGCCCGCTCCGAGCACTGGGCGAGGTCGGCAAGCTCGGCCTGGGTGAGATGCAGAGAGCGGCGGCGGGTGCGGATGGCCGCGCCGATGACGCCAGCGGGAGCGGCGGAATTCTGCCGGTTCATGGTGGGCTCTGGGAGAAACTGGCCTTTTGGGAGGTCTGACCGGCAATCAATCGCCGGTTTGGGCATGATACGGCCTCACCGGCCGTCGGAACAACCACGATCGGCGGAAGACTGCCGGTTGAAGGGCAAACCCATACGCCCAAACCAGCTCCAGGGGCAAACCGGCAGAATTCTGCCGGCCACGCGGCCCGACGCCCGCAGGTGCGAGAGTCGGGCCCCCACCGCCAAAGCACATGCCAGCATCCCAGCCGACCGCCGTCCGCCGCGCCGCCGTCGACGACGCCGCGGCCATCGCCCGCATCTACAACCAGGGCATCGATGACCGCGTCGCCACCTTCGAGACCGAGCCGCGCTCGGCGGCGCAGATCGCCGCCGTCCTGCGCGAGCGGGAGCGGACCCACCCCGCCGTGGTGGCGGTGCGCGACGGCGCGGTGGTCGGCTTCGCCTGGACCGCGACCTACCGGGCGCGCCCGTGCTACGCGGGGGTCGGTGAGTTCGGGGTCTACGTGGCCCGGGAGAGCCGCGGCAGCGGGGCGGGGCTGGCCCTGCTCGACGGCCTGGCGGCCGCCTGCCGCGCCCAGGGCTTCTGGAAGCTGGTCTCGCGCATCTTCCCCGAGAACACCGCCAGCCGCTCGCTCTGCCGCGCCGCCGGCTTCCGCGAGGTGGGCGTCTACCACCGCCACGGCCGGCTCGACGGCGAGTGGCGCGACGTGGTCATCGTCGAGCGCCTCATCGACGAGGCACCGGCCGGGTAGCATCGACGGCCATGGACGAGGCGATCACGCGCGTGGAGCGGGCGGCCGCCGCGGTCGATCCCGTGATGGCGGCGGTCACCCCCGCCGACCTCCCGCGGCCCACTCCCTGCGAGGGCTGGGACCTGCGACAGCTGCTCGACCACTTCTTCGGCAACCTGCACCGCTGGGCGGCCCGCCTGTCCGGCGGTGACGCCGGACAGCCCACGCCGGCGCTCGCGGACGGCGGCGACGACGTCGAGAACGCCTGGCGGAATGCGCGCGACGCGCTGCTCGAGGCGCTGCGCCGGCCCGGTGCCGTCGACCGCGAGGTGGCCCTGCCCGACGGCCGGGTCACCAACAGCCGCATGCTGGTCACCATCATGCCGGTCGAGCTGATGCTCCACGGCTGGGACACCGCTCGGGCCCTCGGCGCCTCCACCGACCTCGATGCGCACCTGGCGGACGAGCTGGTGGAGATCGCCCGCCCGCTGATGGCCGGCGCCGGGCGCGGCAGCTCGTTCGGCGAGGAGCAGGAGGCTCCGACCGGCTGCAGCGCCGCCGACCGCCTGGCCGCCTTCTCCGGCCGGCGGGTCTGAGGCCCTAGCCCGCCTCGAAGGGCGCGGGCCGGCCGCCCGGCAGCGAGGCCGGCAGCACCAGGGACAGCCGCCGGGCCAGCACCGGCGGCACCAGCAGCCAGACCAGCAGCACCGCCAGCAGCCCGGCGGCGAGCGGCGGCATCGGCGTCTGGGGCAGCCGCGCCCGCGCCGCCGCGGCGCCGGAGGAGGAACCGGCCCCGCCCGAGCTGCGCTGTGGCCCGGCGGTGGTGCCGGACCCGGCGCCGCCACGTGGATGCGCCCCGCCGCCCGCGGCGGCGCCGCCGCCCGCCGGCGAGGCCGACGGCGAGGGAGCCACGCCCAGGACCACGACCAGCCCGTCGTAGGTGTCGTCCTTCCAGACGAAGTCGTTCTCGCCGGGCGTGGCGCTGGTGGCCAGGATGAAGAACACCAGCCCGTCCGCCCCGCTCACCCCCGACGCGCTCTGCCCGGACGGGCCGGTGGCATGGCCGGCGGAGTCGCTCGGTGCCACCGATGCGTCGGCGCCCGGCGCCTTGCTCACCGTGATGGTCACGGTCCGCCCCGCCCAGGGCTGCCGGTCGGTGTCGACCTCGTGCACGTAGTAGACGTAGCTGTGCCCGGCGACGATGGGATCGGTGTACTTGGTCTGGCTGTAGGCGAGCGCCGTCGTGCCCGACGTGACCACCGCGACAGCGGCGCAGAGTCCCGTCAGGACTGACCGAACGGAATGGTGCACGCAGGTCCTCGAACTGAAGGGGATCGTCGGGTCAGTCGGAATCGGCCCGCACATGCTAGGACGTGACCGCACCCAATGGATTGCGGTTGCGACCACTTGGCGGCGCTGCGACACTGTGGTGACAGTGCCCTCCGCCAGCCACCCGCGCCTCGACGACTCCGGCGGCACCCAGGGTGAGGTGCTGCTCGACGCCCCCAGGATCGCCGAACGCATCGAGCAGCTCGCGGGCGAGATCGGCGCGGCCTATCCCGACCTGGTCCGTCCCCTGGTGCTCGTCTGCGTGCTCAAGGGCTCGGTGTTCTTCACCGCCGACCTGGCCCGGGCGCTGCGCATCCCCGTGGTCATGGACTACATCGCGGTGCGCTCCTACCAGGGCACGCGCTCGGCGGGCACCGTCGAGCTGGTCAAGGACATCGGCATGCCCCTGCAGGACCGCGACGTGCTGCTCGTCGAGGACATCATCGACAGCGGGCTGACCACCTCCTTCCTGCTCGACCACATCGCCCATCACCGGCCGCGCTCGCTGAGGCTGGTGGCGCTGCTCGACAAGCAGGCCCGGCGGCTGCGCGAGGTCCACGTCGACTTCACCGGCTTCCGCATCCCCGACCGCTTCGTGGTCGGCTACGGCCTCGACGTCGACGAGCGCTGGCGCAACCTTCCCGACGTGCGCACCCTGGACGGCATGTGAGCTCCGCCCGACCCGGGGCCCGGCTGGCCCTGCCGGGGCTGCTGCTGGCCGTCGTCGCCGTGTCCTTCTCGGCGATCTTCATCCGGCTGGCCGGCGACGCGGCGGCGACGGTGGTCTGGGCGCGCATGGCCCTGACGGTGGCGCTGCTGGCGCCGCTCTTCGCCCGTGACGTGCGCCGCGGCGCGGTGCCGCAGACGCGGCGCGACTGGTTGTTGGTGGGCGCCAGCGGGCTGTTCCTGGCCGCGCACTTCCTGACCTGGACCTTCTCGCTGCGCTACACCTCGGTGGCCTCCTCGGTCCTGCTCGTCACCCTGCACCCGGTGCTGGTGGCCTTCCTGGGCCGGCGCCTGCTCGGCGAGCCGGTGTCGCCGCGGCTGGCGGCGGGGATCGGGCTGGCCCTGGCGGGAACCGCCGTCACCACCGGCGGCGACGTGCGCATCAGCCTGGCCACCATGGGCGGCGACCTGCTCGCCCTGGCCGGCGCGGCGACCTTCACCGGCTACCTGCTCATCGGCCGCGCGGTGCGCAGCCGCACCGGCACGGCGGGGTACTCGGTGCCGGTCTACGCGGTGGTGGCGATCTGCAGCGTGGTGGTGGCGCCGCTCACCGGCGGCGCGGTCATCCCCGGCGGGCGCACGCTGCTGGCCTGCCTGGGGCTGGCGGCGGTCTGCACCATCCTCGGCCACACCGTCTTCAACTGGACGCTGCGCCACCTGCGCACCGCGCTGGTGTCCACCTCGCTGCTCGGCGAGCCGGTGATCACCACCCTGCTGGCCATGCCCATCCTGCGCGAGCTGCCACCGCTCTCGGCGGTGGCCGGCGGCGCGGTGATCCTGGCCGGTCTCGGCCTGGCCCTCACCGAGCGGCCGGAATCGGCCCGCGTCGAGGTGGTGCAACTGGCGACACCGGAGTGACACCGCCTCAGGGGCGTCTTGCGGTGCCCTCTCGCGACAGCCCTTGTGTACTGCGTTGCCGAGCCGTGACGCGTTCGCGTTGGCCAGGACGGAGGTTCCGTCGGACCATCTGAGCCGACACCAGGGGACGACGTTCGGAGCGTTTTCCCAGGGTACGCGTCATGAGAGAGAGGGTCCAGGCCCGGACCCAAACAGGGGCATGCCGTGTCGTTGTATCGCGCTGTGCGCACGCGTCGCAGGGAACGCGGACAGTCGATGACCGAGTTCGCACTGGTCGCACCCATTCTGTTCGCGCTCGTCTTCGGCATCTTCGACTTCGGTCGCGGCATGTCGGCGAACGTGACCGTCACCAACTCCTCGCGCGAGGGCGCGCGCTACCTGGCCACCCACGCCACCTCGTGGCAGTCGCCGGGTCGCACGGGCAGCTCGGCAGCCGAGGGACGCTTCAACAACTCCTGCTATGGCACGGGCACGGGCAACAACGTGCCGGCGCCGAACTCGGACAGCCCGCAGGGCAAGGCCTGGGCGCAGCTGCAGGGGGCCAGCCTGACGCTCAGCTCGGTGACCATGATCGTGCGCTTCTACGCCTCGAACAACGATCCCACGGCCACCGGCGCCGTCGCCAACGACACCTTCACCTGCAGCGCCGCGGTCATCTCGGAGTCGAACAGCTCCTACACGCCCCAGTCCGGTGACTGGGTGCAGTTCGAGGTGCAGTACCACTACGCGCCGGTGACCCCGATCATCAGCAGCGTCTGGCACTCCATCTCCATGGACCAGACCACCACGATGGTGCTGGAATGATGGCGCGGCGCATCACCCCGGCACAGCTGCGCCGCGTCCGCGAGCGCGGCAACACCGCCATCATCGTGGCCCTCAGCGCGGTGACGCTGCTGACCATCACCGGCCTGGCCATCGACGGCGGCATGGAGGCGGCCGCGTACCGCCACGCGCAGAACGCCGCCGACGCCGGCGCGCTGGCCGCGGCCCGGCAGACGTACGTCAACGCCATGTCGAACCCGGCGCAGCCGTCCAACTCGACGACGCTGACCGCGGTGGCCAACACCGAGGTGGTGCACAACAACGCCCAGCTCAGCTGGGTGGGACCGGACAGCACCTCCACCAGCAGCAACACCGGCACGGCCATGGCGCCGTCGCAGGACGGCGCGCAGGCGCAGACCATGGACGCGGGCGGCATCGGCTACTCGTACGTCATGGCCGCGGCCGCGGTCACCAGCGGCCCGCCCGCGGCGACCACCGCGACCCAGACGGCGTGGGTGCCCAGCGGCGGCGGCATGACCGGCCAGAGCGCCGTCGCCCAGATCGAGGCGACAGCGGGCACGCCGCTGCAGCCGGTGGACGCGACCCTCGACGTGGTGGGCACGCAGGCCACGACGCAGTCGATCGACCCCAGCTCGGGCGGCAGCGTGGCCAGCTCGCAGGTCGACCTGGCCACCACCAGCGCCGGCGGCGCCTCCGGCTGGGCCAACTGCTGGACCGGGCGCGCCACCTACACCGGCAGCGACAACTACGGCACCCAGAGCAACTGCGGGCTGACCGGCAGCACCTTCGCCACCGGCGTCACCGCCACCGGGACCTTCCTGGGCGGCTACGGCACCAACGACAAGGTCGACCGCTTCGACGCCCCCACCTCGCAGCCGCGCGCCATCGTGCTCAATCCCACCGGCGTGGTGGGCAGCGCCTCGTTCTCGGCCGGCCTGGCGGGCAGCGAGTCCAGCCTGACCTGGGATCCCATCCAGGGGCTGACCTCGCGCTCCGCGGTGTACGCCTCCACCGTGCACGTGTCGTTGCCGGCGCTCACCGTCACCACCGCGCTGATGATGATGCGCGTCTCGCTGTACATCGACCCCGCCACCGGCACGCCGCACTTCTCGATGCAGTGCACGCCGACGACTCTGACCATGGTCAACGTGGTCTCGCTGGCCACCGCCGTCGTCAGCGTCGACTCCTCGTGCAACGCCACCAACCTGGGCAGCCTGGGCATGGCCAACGTCAGCGTCGGCTGGACCTCGCCGAGCGACACCAGCACGGTGTGCAGCACCGGCGCCGCGGGCTCGACGGTGACCTGCGCGGTGCAGGGGTGCTTCGTGCACGCCACGATCAACGCCAGCCCGTTCAACTCCACGCTCTGCCTGGGTGAGACCGACGCGACGCTGAGCGCCTCGCGGGTGCAGATCGACTGCACCGGCTCCTGCGGCTGCCCCAACGGGTCCTCGTGCACCTGCATCTCGAGCTGCAGCACCACGACCTCGAGCACCACGACCAGCTCGACGACCTCGACGTCCTCGAGCTCATCGTCGACGTCGAGCGGCTCCACGACGACGTCGTCGAGCAGCACCACCTCGTCGTCGAGCAGCAGCTCGACGAGCACCGGCGGCGGTGGCACGCCGTACACCACGCCGTCACTCTTCCCGCAGTTCACCGGCAGCGTCAGCGTGGCCGCCATGGTGCCCCAGAGCACCTACTTCCTGCGCGTGATCGGCTGGAACCAGACCACCCCCACGGCCGGCGCCACCGCCGACATCGAGTCGGTGATCGACGAGACCGACGCCGCCTTCGCCGGCTCGCCCTTCGCCATGCCCGACATGGGCGTGCAGATGACCGCGCCGTACACCTACGAGCGGCTGACGCCCGGCCACACCTACTACCTGTACGGCCCCAGCATGCAGTCAGACAACCCGGCGCCATCCATGCCGACCACCTGGCAGGGCCAGCTCGCCTCCACCAGCTCGCATCGCGTCGGCACCACGCTGACGGGTGCCTCCGCCAACACCACCACGCCGCAGCCGTACCTGACCGGCGGGCCGTACGACCTGCTGCCGGTCTTCGATCCCATCAGCGGTGTGGTCGAGTTCTGGGGCGTGTTCGTCCCGGTGGCCGGCCAGCCCAACTGGGCAACCATGGTCAACTCGGTCCCCTCCGTGCACGGCTACATCGTCCAGGCCACCTCGCAGCCGGGGTGGATGACCATGGACGAAGGCGCCGTGTCGGTCAAGCTGGAGCAGTGAGCGTGCGCGCACGACTCCTCGTCGCAGCCGGCATCGCCGCCGCGGCCGCCGCGGTCGGGACGCCGCGCGTCTCCCTCGCCTGTGACGCCAGCACCTGCGCACCGCAGCTGATGGCGGTCACGCCGCAGCAGGTGGTGCTGGACGGCAAGCCGCTGCACATCACCCTGCAGGGCGCGGCGCTCAGCAACGTGAGCGGCGTCAGCCTGTCCCCCATCGCGCCGATCTCCGGCTTCACCGTCTTCAACGACGCCACCATCCTGGTCACCCTGCCCGCCTCCACCCCGGCGGGCATCTACTCGGTGCGCGTCATCGCGCCCCAGGGCGGCAGCGATCCCAACTTCGCGCCGCAGTTCCAGGTGTTCCCCGCACCGCCACCTTCACAAGCCCCGACGCCTACTCCGAAGGCGACGCCAACCCCCAGTCCCACGCCAACCCCGACGCCCCCTGCGCCGGATTCGGGCGTGATCTACCCCTCCCCCGCGGCGGCGCACGGCGGCGGCACCCCACCGCCGCCCGCCGCCATCCCCGCGGGCGGAGGGCCGGCGTCGCCCGCCTCGGCTCCCATCGACATCATGGCCGGGCTCGCGCTCGGCGCCCTGGTCTACCTGCTCTGGGGCAGCCCGCGGCGGCTGAGCGGCTCCTGGCGCAAGGCGCCCATGGCCCACCTGGTGGGCCGGCCGGTGCAGGCGCTGCACATCGGGCGCATCTGCCTCTACTGCGGCAGGCTGCACCTCGTCTTCCAGACGCGGCGCGACATCTGGAAGGAGGGCCGCTACTGCGGGCCGAAGTGCTTCATCTCCGCCGAGGCCATGCCCTCGCCGCTCGCCGAGGAGGACGAGCCCGAGCCGGTGGTGGAGCACAAGAAGGCGGCCTGGTGGCGCGCCGCGGTGGCCACCGACCAGGGCCCCATCGACGTCGACGGCGCCGAGGGCTGGCGGCCGCGCTTCTAGTCGCGCGCCTCGCGCAATCGCGCGGCGACGGGACAGGGACGGTTGCTGATCACGGCGAGCACGCCCATCTCCGCCAGCGCGGCGGCGGCGTCCTCGCCGTCGACGGTCCAGGCGATGACATCGCGGCCGGCGTCGCGCAGCAGCGCGCACAGCGATGCGTCGACGTGCTCCCACCACAGCGCCAGGGCATCGGCGCCGCAGGCGTCGAGGACGGCGAGCGGATCGGTGGGGCGCTCGCGCATCAGCGCAGCGCAGCGCACACGGTCGTCGACGTGGCGCGCGGCGGCGAGATGTGCGTGGTCGAAGGCGAGCAGCCAGGTGTCCCGTGCGCCGGCACCATGCACGACGTCGAGGACGGTGGCGGCGAGCCGCGGGTGCTGCGCGTGCGGCGGCTTGACCTCGATGGCAACGGTGTGCTCGCGCAGCGCCTGCAGCACCGCGTCGAGGCGCGGGACGCCGATGCCGAGGCCGTCGAGTTCCTGCCAGGTCAGTGCGTCAACTCGGGAGGCCGCAGCGGCGGTGCGCTCCAGCGTCTCGTCGTGGATCACCACGGGCACGCCGTCGGCGCTGAGGTGGACGTCGAGCTCCACGCCGTCCGCGCCGCAGGCGACGGCGGACTCGAAGCCGGGCGGCGTGTTCTCGGGATGCTCGAAGGGGTCGCCGCGGTGGCCGAGGACCAGGGTGCGGCGGCTCACACCGGGACGCGGGTGAGGAAGTAGAGCAGGTGGGCGGGGACGGCGCCCATGAGCACGGTGATGATCAGCACGTAGAGCATGGCGGTGGCCGGCTGGTTGGCGCGGATGCGCGCGAAGTAGAGGGTCAGCCCGTTGACGCCCGCGGTGAAGAGCAGTCCCGCGGCCACCACCAGCAGCCAAAAGGGCACGCCGTAGTGCGCGCCGATGACCGCGTGGCGCGCGTCGGGCTCGGCGCGCAGCAACGCGCCGGTGATGGCGGCCGCCTGCAGCGCCACGGCGCCGAAGACGACGTACACCGCGCGGCGCAGGGGCTTGAAGGTGAGGTCGGGCGCGATCAGGTACCAGTGGCCGAGCAGCATGCCGCAGAGCGCGCTGCCACAGAGCAGCATGGCGGGCACGAAGGCCACCGCCGCGCCCAGCCCGCCGCCCAGCGCCGCGCCGAAGGTGAGCGCGGCCATGGCGATGGCCACGCCGCCGCAGGCCACCGCGATGCCGCCGACCACGCGCCGGGCCGGGTCGGTGCCCACCGCGCTGAAGAGCGCGTAGGCCAGGGTGGCGCCGCTGAAGCCGACCAGCCAGTGCACGAAGCCGGCGTAGCGGCCGGCGTCGACCGGGGTGTGGAGGAGCTGCGAGGGATCAGGGAGGATGAGCAGCAGGACCAGGTCCACGCCCATGATGGCCAGGCAGATCAGCGCCGTGGTGCCGAGGAAGCCGCGGCCGACGTCACCGCCCAGGTCGCTGAGCAGGGCCACGGCCACCGTCCCCACCGCCAGCTCGGCGAGCACCAGAACGGTCACCAGGGGAGCCAGGGCGGGCAGGGACATCGCGGCCATGGTACGGATGGCCGAGGCGCTGACGCGCTTCGGAAACGGGCAGGCCACCACGGCGCCCGGCTGGAGTAGCGTCAGCACGGCATGAAGGCGCGTGACCACAAGCCTGCCCGCCGGCAGGTGCGCGGGGTGGTGGAGGAGCTCGGAGACCTGGTCGAGGATCTCGGCCTGGTGGAGGCGAGCGCGCCCGCCGAGCCCGCGGCCGACGCCCCGCCGGGATCCCCGCCGCCGCTCGCCGCGCCGCCCCCGCCCAGCGCGCCGACCTGGCGCAGCGGGCCCGAGGTGGTCACCGGGTCGGGCGCCTCGACGCTGCACCTGCCGCTGCCGCCGCCCGTCACGGACGACGCCGATGAGCCCGAGGCGCTGCCCGCGGTCCCCATGTGGGAGAGCGCCGAACCCGAGCCCGTGCCGGCCTGGGAGAGCTCGGCCGCCAGGGACGCTCCCGTCCCGCTCGCCGAGGTCTCCACCCTCTGGGACCACTTCGCCCCCGAGCTCTCCGCCGGGCCCGCCCGCGCCTGGTCGCCCGCCGCGGCCATGGTCGAGCTCGAGCCCCTGGCCCCTCCCGGCAGCCACGGCCCCAGCGTCTGGGCCGAGCCGGTGCGGCCCTTCTGGCGCCAGCGCCCCCACGCCTTCACCGTGCTCACCACCGTGGCCGCCCTGGTGGCCCTGGCGGTGTTCGTCTTCAGCCGCATCGACCTGGGCAGCACCAGCGGCCCCTCGCGGCCGGTGGCCCATCCCGCCTTCGTGCTCGACACCCTGCGCGCCGTGTCGGCCACCTCGGCGGCGCAGGTGCGCGACGCCAAGACGGCGACCCACTACCCGGCCAGCGCGCAGGCCATCTTCCTCGACATCACCTACCGCAACGTCACCGGCGGCGACACGCTGCAGATCGTCATCCTGCTGCAGCCGCAGCAGGAGGGGCAGGCGGCGGTCACCGTCAGCGACGAGACCCACCGCGACCTCGACGCCGGCGGCGAGGTCGCCATCACCGTGCCCGCGCCGCCCGGCGGATTCACGCCCGGCACCTACGAGGTGCGCGCCCTGCACGATGGCACGCTCGAGCAATCGGTGACGTTCACGGTCGACCAGTAGCGCCGGGCGCGACCCGCGCTCAGCGTTCGACCGGCAGCCCCGCCTCCACCCAGGCGTCGATCCCGCCGCTGACGTTGATGGTCCGCTCCATCCCCTGGCGGCGCAGGTAGTCGACGACGCGGGCGCTGCGGCCGCCCACCTTGCAGTAGACGTAGACGTCCTGGTCGGCGGGGATCTCGCCGGCGCGGCTGATGATCTCGCCCATGGGGATGAACAGGGCGCCGGGGATGCGCTGCTGCTGGTGCTCCCACGGCTCGCGCACGTCGAGGAGCAGGCCGGCGCCGCGGGTCACCGCCTCGTGCGCGTCGCGGACCGAGGCCTCGCCCGGTGCCGTGTGGTTCACCCTGTCCTCCTCCGCTGGCCGATGCGCGGAGTATACGAACGGATGCCGCGCCGCCGTCCCCGCGACTCGGCCGGCACCGGCCGCACCCTGGCGGTGAAGCGCTGCGAGACCCAGAGCACCAGCGGCACCGAGACCGCCATGGCCGAGACACCGGCCGCGAAGGCGCGCGGCGTGCTGATGGCGCTGATGAGCGCGCCGAAGTTCATGCCGAAGAAGCCGGTGAGGAAGGTGAGCGGCAGGAAGATGGTGGCGATGATGGTCAGCCGCCGGGTCTGCTCGCCGAGCCTATTGGACACGGATGACAGATACACGTCGAGCGCGCCGGTGATGATGTCGCGGTAGGAGTCGACCTGCTCGACCATGCGCACGGCGTGGTCGTAGACGTCGCGCAGGTAGAGCTGGGCCTCGGCGTCGAGGCGGGTGGCGCGCGGACCGGAGAGGAGCTGCAGCAGGTCGCGCTGCGGACCGAGCACGCGGCGCAGCGTGTTGAGCTCGCGCTTGAGCCGGAAGATGTCGGCCACGGTGTTCTCGGTGGCGTTCTGCACGATGGTGGTCTCGACCCGGTCGATCTCGTCGTCGACGGTGTCGAGCACGGGGAACATCGAGTCCACCAGCACGTCGCAGAGGCGGTGGAAGAGCGAGGCGGGACCGGCGCGGCCGATCTCGGGCCGCTTGTCGCAGGACGCCCAGAGCTGCTCGACGGCGGGCATCTCGCGGTCGCTGACCGTCGCCAGCCAGCCGTCCCCGAGCAGGACGTGCACCTCGCAGAGCGACAGCTCGCCGTCGTCGCCGAGCAGGGTGCCGAAGAGGACGACGAAGAGCAGGTTGGGATAGTCGTCCATCTTGGGACGCTGGTTGCGGTGCTCGAGGTCCTCCACCACCAGGGGATGGAGGTCGAGCGCCCGGGCCAGGTAGTCGACATCCTCGCGGGCGGGCTGGGCGACGTCGAGCCAGAGCAGGCCGCGCTCCGGCCGCCAGGCGCGCACCTCCTCGACGCTCAGCGGGCCGGCGGTGGCGCCGTCGACGCGGGTCCGGATCATCGCGGCGATGGTACGCTGCGGCTCCGTGAGCGTCGCTGCGTCCAGCCCGCAGGTCGACAACCCCTGGCACAACGCCCAGCGCCAGTTCGACGCAGCCGCCGAGCTGCTCGGCCTCCACCAGGGACTGCGCGCGGTGCTCCGCGAGGTGCGCCGCGAGTTCACCGTCCGCTTCCCCGTCAAGATGGACGACGGCTCGCTGCGGATGTTCGAGGGCTACCGGGTCCAGCACAATCTCACCCGCGGCCCGGCCAAGGGCGGCCTGCGCTTCCACCCCCAGGTCTCGCTCGACGAGGTCAAGGCGCTGGCCATGTGGATGACCTGGAAGTGCGCCATCGCCAACCTGCCCTTCGGCGGCGCCAAGGGCGGCGTCATCGTCGATCCGGCGGAGCTCTCCCACCGCGAGCTGGAGCGGCTGACCCGGCGCTTCGCCAGCGAGATCGCGGTGCTGATCGGCCCCGAGTCGGACATCCCCGCGCCCGACGTCAACACCAACGCCGAGATCATGGCCTGGATCATGGACACGGTCTCGATGGAGTCGGGCTACTCGGTGCCCGCGGTGGTGACCGGCAAGCCGCTCGACATCGGCGGCAGCGAGGGCCGTCCCTCGGCGACGGGACGCGGCGTCACCATCGTCGCCCTGGAGGCCTGCAGGCGGCTGGGGCACGATCCCGCCGCCACCACCGTGGCGGTGCAGGGCTTCGGCAACGTCGGCTCCACCGCCGCGCTGCTGATGCGCGAGGCCGGCTTCCGCGTCTGCGCTGTTTCTGACGTGGATGGCGGCATCTACTCGCCCGGCGGGCTCGACGTCCGCGCCGTCCTCGACCATCGCGCGCAGACAGGGCACGTGGGCGGCTTCCCCGGCACGCGCGCGGTGAGCAACGAGGAGCTGCTGGAGCTGCCGGTCGACATGCTGGTGCCGGCGGCGCTGGAGAACCAGATCACCGCGCGCAACGCGGGGCGCATCCAGGCCTCGATCGTCGTCGAGGGCGCCAACGGGCCGACCACGCCGGACGCCGACCACATCCTCGAGCAGCGCGGCATCGTGGTGGTGCCGGACATCCTGGCCAACGCGGGCGGCGTCACCGTCTCCTACTTCGAGTGGGTGCAGGACATCCAGTCGTTCTTCTGGGAGGAGGGCGAGATCAACCAGAAGCTGGAGCGGGTGATGACCAAGGCCTTCGCGCAGACCTGCGCGCAGGCGGACCTGCACAAGGTCTCGCTGCGCCTGGGCGCCTACCTGGTGGCCGTCAAGCGCGTCGCCGACGCCACCGCGGTGCGGGGCATCTACCCGTGAAGCCGCGCGCCTGCCCGGTGTAGTGTTGCGCACCATGAACAGGCGTTCCTCGCAGCTCAGCCTGCCGGGGGTGGCGCCGCTCTGCCCGCACTGCGGCGGCCGCCGCACCGAGCTGGTCCCCGACGCGGACGAGGGCGTGGTCAGCGGCCAGCGCTGGAGCTGCCGCGACTGCGGGCGCGGCTTCTGGTCGGTGGCCAGCCTGGGCCGCCCCGCCGCGGCGCCGTGACCTCGCCGGCCGCCGGCCTGCCCGCCCTGCGGGACTACGAGGTCACCGCGCTGCTCAGCGCGGGCGGGGGCGGCGACGTCTTCGCCGGGCGCCACCGCCTCACCGGGCATCCCGTCGCCCTCTACCGCATCTCCGGCGAGCTGGCCGGGGCGGCGGGCTTCGTCGATCGCCTCGGCAACGCGGCCCGCAAGGTGGCCACCCTGCGCAACCCGCACGTGGTCGGCGTCTACGACCTGGTCGTCGAAGACGGCGTCTACCTGGTCCTGGAGATGATCCCTGGCCCTTCGCTGCGGGCCGTCGCCCCCAAGGGCCAGGCGCTGCCCCCGGCCGCGGCCGTGGCCGCCGTCGACGACGTGCTCAACGCGCTGGAGTCGGCGCACGCCGAGGGCGTGGTCCACGGCGACATCCGCGCCGAGCACGTGCTGGTCACCGCCCAGGGGGCGGCCAAGCTGGGCGGCTTCGCGGTCTCGCAGGCCCAGCTCCTGCTGCCCAACCATCCCGGCGCCAAGCGGCCCGGCTACTCCAGCCCCGAGCGGCTGGCCGGGATGCCGCCCGACGCCCGCTCCGACCTCTACGCCACGGCGGCGATGGCCTCGGAGCTGATGACCGGCGTGGCCCCCTCGCCCGGCCGGATCGGGCCGCCGGCCCTGCCCGCCGTGTCCGAGGTGCTGCGCCGGGGACTCTCCTCCGACGCCGCCACCCGCTTCGCCACCGCCACCGAGCTGCGCGCGGCGCTGGTCGGCGCCGTGGCGGGCAGCCTGGGGCCGTCCTGGCGGCTGGCCAGCGACCTGGGGCCGCGGGCCGAGGCGATCCTGGAGGAGGGCGGCACCGGTGCGTCCTTCCCCGCACCCGGGCCGCCGCAGGCATCCGCGGGCGCCGCTGCTGCCGTGGGTCTCAACGCCCCCGGCTTCGGCACGCCGCCGCCGCCCGCCTCGTCGGTGATGCGCGGCGCCATCCCGCCGCCTCCGGTAGCCCGGCCGCCCTCCAGCCCGCCGCCCTCCTACCTGCCGCCGCCGCAGCCGCGGGCGCGCGCGGCGATCACCGAGATCGACAGCGAGGAGCACGGCGGGCGGCGCTGGCTGGTGCCGCTGCTGGCCGGGCTCGGCGTGCTGGCCCTGGCCGGGGTGGTGGTGGCGGTGCTCTTCGCCACCGGGGTGGCGGGCGGCGGCGGCGGCGCCAGCAACGGGCCGCTGCAGGTCAACGACGACGTCAAGCTCACCGTCGACGTGCCGCAGCAGTCGAGCTGCAAGGCGCAGTACGAGTTCACCGCCACGGGCAGCGTCAGCGGCGCCGGCACGCTCACCTACCGCTGGGAGACCAGCGACGGCCAGCAGACCGACAACGTGCCGGTGAGCATCACCAGCGACGAGGGGTCGTTCCGCTTCACCCTGGGCTGGTCGGTGCAGAACCACGCGCCCAAGAGCATCACCTTCCGCATCGTCAGCCCGACACAGCGCTCGGCGACCCAGACCATCCCCTTCACGTGTCCGTAGGCGGGATGCAGGGCGCCGACCTCCGCGCGCAGGTGGAGGCGCTGCGCTGGCATCACAGGATCGACCTCGGCGACGGCATCACCACGCCGGGCCTGGCCGACCGCCTGCCCGAGCTGGAGCGCACCCTGCCCGGCCTGACCGGCCGGTCGGTCCTCGACGTCGGCGCCTGGGACGGCTACTACTCCTTCCTCGCCGAGCGGCGCGGCGCCGCGCGCGTGGTCGCGCTCGACCACTACGTCTGGGGCATCGACATGGTGGCGCGCAACCGGCACTGGGCGGAGTGCGCCGCGCGCGGCGAGCTGCCCGACACCGCGCGCGACGAGGTCGACTTCTGGCACGACGAGCTGCCCGGGCGGCGCGGCTTCGACCTGGCTCGCGAGGTGCTGGGCAGCAGGGTGGAGCCGGTGGTCGCGGACTTCATGCGCACCGACCTCGACTCGCTGGGGCGCTTCGACGTCGTGCTCTACCTCGGCGTCCTCTACCACATGCCCGAGCCGCTCACCGCCCTGCGGCGGCTGCGCGCGGTGACCGGCGAGGTGGCGGTGATCGAGACCGAGGCCGTCCACGTGCCTCAGTACCGCGACGAGAAGCTGCTGCGCTTCTTCGCCGCCGACGAGCTGCACCTCGACTTCGGCAACTGGTACGCGCCCAGCGAGGCGGCGCTGCACGGCCTCTGCCGCGCCGCCGGCTTCGCGCGCGTGGAGACGGCGATGGGCCCGCCGCCCGCTCCTCCCGCGCTCACCGGCCTGCGGCGCGCGGCGCGCGGCGTGCGCAACCGGATCAGCCCGCCGCGGGAGACGCTGCAGCGCTACCGCCTGGTGGTGCACGCGCACACGCGCTGACCCGCGGCCGCCCCGCGCCTCGCCGGGCAGTTCGTTGCAGGGTCTTCACACGGGTTGACGATGCGGTGGAAGTCCGCGTTCCGCACCGTGCGGAGGGTCGATCATCCGCGACGCTAGTCGCCCGACCGACCCCCAGTCCATCCCCCAGACAGGTTTTCCCATGAGACGAAGCGCCCTGCTCTCGCTGCTGCTGCCGCTGGCGCCCGCGGTGGCGGTGATGAGCGGACCGTGGCACGCCAGTGCCGCGACCAGCCTGACGCAGACCGGCTCGTACACCGAGGTGATGCCCGCCGGCGACGCCTCGCCCGCGCACAGCACCGTGGCCCAGCCCTTCGCCTCGGTCGCCGTCGGCGACGTGGATGCGGACGGGCAGCAGGAGGTGGTGGCCGCCTTCCCCGACGGCCGCGTCGCCCTGCTCAACAGCGGCCTGGGCCTCAAGAACGGCTCCTGGCCGCGCGACACCGGCGGGGCGGTGCACTCGGCGCCGACGCTCGCCGACCTGGGCAACAACGGCCACCAGGAGATCATCACCACCTCGGAGTCGGGGTGGGTCAACGTCTGGAACGCCGACGGCAGCAACTTCCCCGGCTGGCCGCGATCCTCGCATCCGATGGCCAGCAACTTCCCGCGCGGCTTCTTCGGCACCGTGGCCGTGGGCGACCTCTACGGCAACGGCGGCAAGACGCTGGTGGCCGGCAGCTGGGACCACACCCTGTACGCCTGGGGCACCGACGGCAACGTGCTGCGCGGCTTCCCCATCAACCTCTACGACACCGTCTGGGACACGCCGACCCTGGCCGACCTGGAGCACATCGGTCGCATGGACATCATCGAGGGATCCGATTCCAGCGGCGGCAGCACCGAGCCCTACCCGGCCGGCGGCGTGTACTGGGCCTTCCGCGTCGACGCCTCGCGCATCGGCGGCTGGCCGCAGACCACCAACCAGGTGCCCTGGGCCTCGCCGGCCGTCGGCGACCTGCACCACAACGGCCGCAACACCGTCGTGGCCGGGTCGGGCCTGGCCTACCCCGCGCCCGCGGGCAACCAGGTCAACGCCTGGGACGAGAACGGCACGCACCAGTGGGCTGGTGCCACCTCTGACCGCAACTTCGCCTCCCCGGCGATGGGCTACCTGCAGGGTCCGGCGGGCAGCCAGGACGTGGTCGAGCCCAGCCTGGACGGCACCGTGCGCGTCTGGGACGCCGGCGGCAACCTGCTCTGGCAGCGCAACCCCGGCCAGGGCAGCCTCTTCGGCTCGGCGGTGATCGCCCCCTACGACAGCACCGGCGCCAACGGCGTCTGGATCGCCGCCGGCGGACACGTCCTCGCCTACGACGCCTTCGGCAACCTCAAGTACGACACCATGATGCCGGGCGTGCAGTGGACCAACCCGACGGTGGCCAGCCTGGACGGCCGCACCCTCTCGGTGATCGCGGTGTCGCAAGCAGACGGCAACGTCAGCCCCGCCTCTGAGACCCGCTGGACGGTGAGCGCCTTCTCGATCCCCGGCACCACCGCCTCCATGCTCGACCCCGTGCACAAGCTGCAGTGGCCGACCTTCCACGGCAACAACCAGCGCACCGGCAACAACCTGGGCATGCTCGGCCCCGCACCGCCGCCCACCGCGAGTGACCACGGCTACTGGATGGTCGCCCGCGACGGCGGTGTCTTCACCTACGGCGTGCCCTGGTACGGCTCCATGGGCGGCGCCCATCTCAACCAGCCCATCGTCGGCATGGCCCGGACCAACAATGGCGGCGGCTACTGGTTCGTGGCCGCCGACGGCGGCATCTTCCCCTACGGCAACGCCGCCGGCTACGGCTCGACGGGCGGCATACGACTCAACAAACCCATCGTCGGCATGGCCCGAACCGCAAGTGGCAACGGCTACTGGCTGGTGGCCTCGGACGGCGGCATCTTCCCCTTCGGCGACGCGGTGTTCCACTCCTACGGCTCGACCGGGAACATCACCCTCAACAAACCGATCGTCGGCATGCTGCCCACGCCCAGCGGCAACGGCTACTGGATGGTGGCCTCGGACGGCGGCATCTTCCCCTTCGGTGACGCCGTCTTCCACTCCTACGGCTCCACCGGGAACGTCCACCTCAACATGCCGATCATCGGCATGGCGCGCACCGCGAGCGGCAACGGCTACTGGCTGGTGGCCTCGGACGGCGGGCTCTTCCCCTTCGGTGACGCCGTCTTCCACTCCTACGGCTCCACCGGCGGAAAGGCGATCGCCGCCCCCATCGTCGGCATGTCGCCGACGGCCGACGGCAACGGCTACTGGCTGGCCGGCGCCAACGGCGCCATCTATCCCTTCGGCGATGCGCTCAACCGCGGCTCAGCGGCTACCATTCACCTTGCCCAGCCCGTGGTGGGCATGGCCTCCTGGGGCTGAGCCTCCTCACTCGCTACCCCTCTCTTGGAAGGGCGGCACGACCAGCGCGGTCGAGCCGCCCTTCTTCTCTTCTCGGCATGATTGCGGGCGGCATGGTCCATTCGCCGGTGGGGCCGCCGCGCTCCTACGACGTCCGCTCCGCCTGCGCCTGGGTGGCGACGCAGGCCCAGCATGTGCGCGTCGACGAAGCGTCTTTGCGGTCCCTCGCTGAGTCGCTGCGCGGTGATCCCGACCCGCCCGCCTGGGGCGCGCCGCACCTTGTCGAGGGCGACGCCGAGACGGTGGCAGGGTGGACGCTGCTGCTCAGTGCGGTCAACTTCTGCTTCTGGCAGGACGAGCCGCGCTGGCGCGTCGCCGGTGCGGACGGGTACATGGCCATGGTCCACGCGTTGCGGCGTGCGTACGACGGCGGTGTGCCGCTGGCGAGGCCGTCGCACTGGACGCGCTGGTCGGCGGAGGAGTTCGCCGCCGTGCTGCGGGGCGATGGCGGCGGCGCGCCATTGCCGCCGATGCTCGCCGAGCGGCACGCGGTGGCGGCGGAGCTGGGTGCGTGGGTCGTCTCGGAGCATGGCGGGTCGGCGCTTCGGGCGCTCTCCGCGGCCGCGGCAGCGTACGAGTTCGCGCAGAACCTGGCGGCAACTCTGCGCGGCTTCCGCGACGTCGCCGAGTACCACGGCCGCCGCGTGCCGCTGCTCAAGCGGGCGCAGATCGCCGCGCACGACTGCGGCGCGGCGCTCGGCGATCGCGCCCCGCTGGGATTGCGCGACCGCTCCGGGCTGACCGCCTTCGCCGACTACAAGCTGCCCCAGGTGCTGCGCGCGGCGGGCGTGTTCGAGTACGCGCCCTCACTGGCGGCCCGCGTCGACGCGCGCGAGGAGCTGGCGCCGGGTAGCGAGGAGGAGGTGGAGATCCGCGCCCTCACCGTGGTCAGCGTCGACGCGCTGGTCGAGCTGCTCCGCGCCGCCGGGCGCGACGTCGACGCGCCACGCGTCGACGGCATGCTCTGGTGGCGCGGCCAGGGACTGCGCGCGCAGCCGTACCACCGGGTGCGCTCCATCTGGTATTAGGGTTCGGCGGTCAGCGTGTCGCCGCCGTGCAGGCGCACGCCGACTTCGGCCATGGCCAGCATCTCGGCGTCGCCCTCGGAGTCGCCGTAGGCCCACAGGCGCGCGGGCGCAGCGCCCAGCCAGTCGCGCAGAAGGCGTTCCTTCTCCGCGCCGCGCACGTTGGCGCCGAAGAGGCGGCCGGTGAGGCGGCCGCGGCGGTCGACCTCGAGGCGGCTGGCCAGCGTCGCAGTGCAGCCGAGCAGCTCGCCGGCCGCGGCCACGTACAGCTCCGGCGAGGCGGAGACGAGCACCACCTGGTGGCCCTGCGCCTGGTGCCAGCGCAGCCGGGCCAGGCGGTCGGGGCGGAGGTGCTTCTCCACCACCTCGCGGGCGAACTCGGCCGCGACGGGGCGCAATTCGTCGAGCCACCAGCCGCGCAGGGTGCGGATGAGCAGCGCCTCCTTGGCGCGCCGGCGCGACTCGCGACCCGCGGCGGTGCGCAGCAGCACCGGCGAAGCACCGAGCAGAGCGCGTGCGACCGGGGCGCGGCCGCGCACGCGCAGCAGGAACGGCACCAGCGTGTCGTGATGTGTCAGGGTGCCGTCGAAGTCGAAGGCGGCGACGGTGCGCGGCGCGGGCGCGCCGTCGAGCGCCATGCCCGCGTCAGCCGCGCAGGCGCCGGAACACCGGGCGCGGCAGGTGGCGCACCGCCGACATCACCGGCCGCAGCATGGCCGGGGACCACACCGTCACCGCGTTGCGCGAGAGCCCGCGGGCGATGTCCTCGGCGACCTTCTCCGGCGTGGTGGAGAACGGCGCGGGCGGGCGGCCCTCGGTCATGCGCGTGTGCACGAAGCCGGGGCGCACCACCATGACGTGCACGCCGCTGCCCACCAGCGCGTCGGCCAGACCCTGGTAGAAGCCGTCGAGGCCCGCCTTGCTGGCGCCGTAGACGAAGTTGTCGCGGCGCACCCGCTCGCCCGCCACCGAGGAGAGCACCACGATGTTGCCGTGCCCCTGCTCGCGCAGCTTCTGCGCGATGGGGATGCCCACCGACACCGCGCCGCGGAAGTTGACGTCCATCACCTGCAGCGCGGAGGCCGCGTCGGACTCGTCGCGCTGCTGGTCGCCGAGGACGCCGAAGGCGAGCAGGACCAGGTCGATCTCGCCGTGCCGCGACCAGACCTCGTCGACGAAGCGCTGGTGCTCCTCGGTGCGCAGCGCGTCGAAGGGCATCACCTCGACACGCTCGACACCTGCGGTACGCAGCGAATCCGCGGCCTCCTGCATCCGCGCCATGTCACGTCCGGCCAGCACCACGCTGCGCGCGCGGCTGCGCGCCAGGCGGAGCACCGTGGCCAGCGCGATCTCCGAGGCGCCGCCGAGCACCAGCACCGACTGCACCGAGCCGAAGGCGTCCTTCATGCGCTCACCTCACCTCCGCGTCGAGCAGGCCGAGGCGGCGGGCCAGGTCGGAGCGCATCACACCCTCGGGATCAACGCGGCGCCGCACCGCCTGCCATTCGGGGAGGCGAGGGTACATCACCGGCAGCAGCTCGGGCCGCAGCCGCGAATCCTTGGCCAGGTAGACGCGGCCGCCGGCCTGCGCGACCAGCTCGTCGAGGCGGTCGAGCAGCGCAGGCAGGTCGGGATCGCCGACGGGGATGTCGAGGGCCAGCGTCCACCCCGGCGCGGGGAACGACATCGGGCCGGGGTTGGAGTCGCCGAAGCGCTTGAGCACGGCGAGGAAGGACGCCGTGTGCGCGGCGCTGAGCATCTCCAATGAGCGGCGCACGGTGTCCTCGCGGCCGAAGGGCACCACGTACTGGTATTGCACGAAGCCGCGCGAGCCGTAGATGCGGTTCCAGCCGCGCACGCCGTCGAGGGGATGGAAGAACGCGGCCAGCGGCACGATCTGCGCGCGGGCGCGCCGCGGTGCCTTGCGGAACCACATCTCGTTGAAGGCGCGCACGGTGACGGGGCGCAGCAGCCCGTCAGGCACCCACGGCGGCGCGGCCAGGCGCACGGCGGGGCCGAAGCGCAGCGGGTCGCCGCGATGGCGCGCGGGCAGCTCGTCGACGGTGGCGAAGTCGGCGCGGGTGAGCACCGAGCGGCCGAGGCGGCCGCCGCGCGCCAGGCAGTCGATCCAGGCCACCGAGTATTGATAGCGGTGGTCGCCGGACTCCATGAGCTGCATGGCCTCGTCGAGGTCGGCGGCGCGGTCGGTGTCCATGCGGATGCGCGAGGTCTCGACGCGCAGCAGCCGCAGCGTGGCGCGCGTCACCACGCCGGTGAGCCCCATGCCGCCCGCGGTGGCCCAGAACAGCTCGGGGTCCGACTCCGGCGAGACCTCGACAGAGCCGCGCGGCGTCTGCAGGGTGAAGGACTGGACGTGGTTACACCAGGAACCGTCGCGGTGGTGGTTCTTGCCATGGATGTCCGCAGCCATGGCGCCGCCGACGGAGACGTGGCGCGTGCCCGGCGTGACCATGGGGAACCAGCCCAGCGGCACCAGCAGGCGCATGATGCGGTCCAGGCTGGCGCCGGCGTCGAACGTGGCCACGCCACGCTGCAGGTCGATGTGCCGCAGCCCCGCCATGGCGTCCGACTCCAGCACCACGCCGCCGGCGTTCTGCGCCGCGTCGCCGTAGCTGCGCCCAAGTCCGCGCGCGATCACCCCACGCGGCGGTGCATCGGCGAAGGCGCGTGCGACGTCGTCGGGGCCGCTGGGATGCTCCACCTGCGCCGCGGTGGGCGCGGTGCGGCCCCAGCCGGTGAGCAGCTCAGCGCGCGTAGACACCGAGACCGAAGAGCACCGCCCAGGCCAGGCCGAGGAGCTGCAGCACGCGATCGCCGATGACGATCTCCTCGGGTGCGCTGCCCGCGCCCGTCTCCAGGATCAGCGCGTAGCGGAAGATGCCGAGCACGATGGGCATGATGGAGAACTCGAACCAGGGGATGCCGCTGATGGTGGCCTCCTTCTCGAAGGCCCAGAGGCAGTAGGCGGCGATGGCCAGCGCGGACGACGTGGAGCGGATGTAGCGCAGGTAGGACAGCGAGTACGACTGCAGGGTGGCGCGGTGGCTGGCGCCCTCGTCGCCCATGTCGAGGTGCTCGGCGTGGCGCTTGCCGGCCACCATGAACATGGAGCCGAAGCTGACCACGATGACGAACCAGTTGGAGACCAGCACACCCGCGGCGATGCCGCCCGCCACGGCGCGGATGATGAAGCCCGAGGCCACCGCGGCAAGGTCGACGACAGGCTCGTTCTTGAGCCACAGGCTGTAGGACACGGTCACCACCACGTAGCCCGCCACGATGCCGGTGAACTTGACGGAGAGCAGTGCGGTGGACAGCGCCAGCGCCGCGGCGAGCAGCACCACCGAGGTGGCGATGGCCAGGCGCGGTGAGACCAGCCCGGCGGCGATGGGCCGGTGGCGCTTGGTGGGGTGCAGCCGGTCGGCCTCGTAGTCGAGCGCGTCGTTGAGGAAGTAGGTGCCGCTCGAGGCCATGCAGAAGAGCGCGAAGGCGATCACCGTGTTGACCAGCGGGGTGCGATGGCTGAGCACGCCGGCGGCGCCGGGCGCGGCGAAGAGCAGAACGTTCTTGGTCCACTGCCGCGGCCGCGCGGTGCGCAGCAGCGCGGTGAGCAGGTTGCCCGTGCGCGGCGGTACCGCGGTCGGGGACTCCGCCGTGCGCGACGGCGCGCCGACCCGGCCGGTGTCGTCCACCTTCGCCTATGCCCCCGAGAGCGGCAGCTCGCGCACCAGCAGCGAGGGTGCGCCGACGAAGCCACCACCCACCATGAAGCGCAGGTCCGAGCCAACCGCCTCCACCTGCTGCAGCACGCCGAGGATGCTGCCCGCCACCGTCATCTCCCGCACCGGCGCGCCGCGCTGGCCGCCCTCGACGAGAAAGCCGTTGATGCCCAGGGAGAATTCGCCGGTCACCGGGTTGACGGTGTGGAGCCCGTGCACGTCGCAGACGAGCACGCCGGCGCCCATGCGCTGCATCAACTCGTCCGCGCTGCTCTCGCCGGGCAGCAGCAGCATGTTGCTCGGCGCCAGCTCCGGCGTGGCCCGGTAGGAGCCGCGCGAGGCGTTGCCCGTGGAGCGCGCGCCGCCGTCGCGCCGCGCTGTGTACGAGTTGTGCAGGTAGCCGCACAGCACGCCGCCGTCGACGAGCACGGTGTGGCCGGTGGGCACGCCCTCGGCGTCCCAGGGCCGCGAGGCCAGGCCGTCGCGATGCCGGCCGTCGTCGACCAGGGTGACCTTCTCGGCCGCGATGCGCTCGCCGAGCTTGCCGGCCAGCAGCGAGCGTCCCTTCTGCACCGCCTCCGCGCTGATGCTCGAGGCCAGGGTGCCGATCAGCTCGGCGGCGGCCCAGGGCTCGAAGAGCACCGGCGTGGTGCGGCCGCTGACCTGCGCGGCGCCGAGCAGGCGCGAAGCGCGGTCGGCGGCCTCGGTGGCGCAGGCGCGCAGGTCGAGTTGCGTGGCGGAACGCCCGTAGGTGAAGGAGAAGCCCGACTGCATCTCCTCGCCGCGCTCGGCGATGGCCTCGACGTAGGCGAAGGCCACGGTGGCGTCGAAGGCGGCGCGCAGTCCGCGCGTGTTGTACAGCTCGGTGCGGCCGCGCTCGTCCTGGTAGACCGCGCCCGAGGTGCGCTGCACGGCGGGGTCCGCCTGCGCGGTGAGCGCGTCGAGCTCCAGCGCCATGGCCACGCGCTCCTCGGCGCTGCGCGCGTCGAAGTCCTCGGCGACCAGCTCCGGCATGGCGTCGAGACCGTCGCTGTCGGGCAGGCCGTTGTACTCGTCGGGCTCGTTGTAGCGGCAGGCGTCGAGCGCCTGGGCGACGACGCGGCGCACGCCTTCGTCGCTGAGGTCGGAGGTGTAGGCGAAGCCCATCCGCGAGTCGGTGAAGACGCGCACGCCGACCCCTTGCGCCTCCGCCGAGGTGAGCGACTCGACCTCGCCGTCGAAGGCCTTGACGGTCAGCTCGCGGCCGTGCACGAAGAAGGCCTCGGCCTCGCCCGCGCCGCCGCGTGTGGCGCCGTCGAGGATGTTGTCAGCGATGGCAGAAAATCGTGTTTCAGTCACGGTCTATCCTTCCGCTGACGCGGGCCTTCGGCGGGGGACTCCCCCACGCCAGCATTCGCCTGGAGTGGCGAATGCCAGCGTTCCCCCCTTGTCACATCTGCACCCCGCCGACCAGCTTGGTGCCGCCCACGGTCAGCTCGGCAATGCGCAGGTGCGGCTGGCCGACGCTGACCTGCACCGACTGCCCCTCCTTGCCGCAGGTGCCGGGAGCCAGCTCGAGGTCGTCGGCCACCATGTCGATGCGCTTCAGCGCCGCGGGTCCGTTGCCGATGATGGTGGCGTTGCGCAGCGGGCGGGTGATCCGCCCGTTCTCAATGAGGTAGCCCTCGGTGACCGCGAAGACGAAGTCGCCGGTGACGGGGTTCACCTGACCGCTGCCCAGCTTCTTGGCGTAGAGCCCGTAGGGCGTGGCCGCGATCAATTCCTCGACGGTCGAGAGACCGGGCAGGATGAAAGTGTTGGTCATGCGCGGCATGGGGATGTGCTGGTAGGACTGGCGGCGGCCGTTGCCCGTCGACTCGCGGCCGTCCTGGCGGGCGCGCAGCCGGTCGAACATGTAGCCGGTGAGCACGCCCTCCTCGATGAGCACGTTGCGCCGGGTGGGGATGCCCTCGTCGTCGATGCGCAGCGTGCCCCAGCCGTCGCCCACGGTGCCGTCGTCGACGGCGGTGACCAGCGGCGAGGCCACCATCTCGCCGACGTGGCCGGCGAACACCGAGGCGCGCTTGGCGATGTGGTCGGCCTCCAGGCCGTGGCCGCTGGCCTCGTGGAAGAGCACGCCGCCGAAGCCGTTGCCGAGCACCACCGGCATGGAACCTGCGGGTGCGGCGTCGGCGTCGAGCAGCATCACCGCGCGCTGGGCCGCTTCACGCGCCGCGCTCTCCACCACCTCACCGTCGGCGAAGTGCTCGAAGCCGCGCCCGGCGCCGGGCGTCTCCATGCCGCTCTGCACCTCGTTGCCGCGCGCGGCGACCGCCTGGACCATAAGCCGCACCCGGGTGCGCCTGTCGCGGGCCAGGGTGCCGTCGCTATTGGCCACCAGGATGCTCTGCACGCCCTGGGCGAACAGCGCGGTGACCTGGCGGATATCGCCGGTCTCGCGGGCGACCTCGTCGGCCCGGCGGAGCAGGTCGACCTTGCGGGCGGTGTCGACGCCGTCGGGCGGCATCTCGACACGCTGCTCGCCGGTGGGACGCTCGCGCAGGTCGACCACGGCGGGGGTGCCGTTGCCGGCGCGCGCGGCCGCGGCGGCGGCGTCGGCGGCGCGGAGCAGGCCGTCCTCGCTGAGGTCGTCGGTATAGGCGAAGGCGGTGGTCAGCCCGTTGACGACGCGGATGCCCGCGCCCTGCTCGGTGCCCGCCTGGACGCGTTCGACGCGGCTGTCCTCCATGGAGACGGAGGCGGCGTGCCGCTGCTCCACGAAGCAGTCGGCGAAGTCTCCGCCGCGCCGGAGCGCGCGGGCCAGGGCTGCCTGGACGGCTTCGGTGGCGATCATCGGGCGATTGTACGGCCGCCCTCAGCCGTTCCAGCCCTGGGTGTGCTGGGCGGCGTCGGCGCCGATGTCGTGGTCGTAGACGTAGATCGCGAAGCGGTCGTAGCTGAACACGCTGGTGGGCCGCACGCTGGACGGTGGCGGGTCGGGCACGTAGACGCCGCCGATCTCGCGGATGAGGAAGGACGGCCCCGGCTGCGGCGCGTACCAGTCGCTGACGCTGAAGAAGCGGTAGGGACAGAACCACCCCGGCGCGCCGGCGTGGCACTCCGGCCGCTGCTGCACCGAGGCGACCTGGACGGCGCCGTCGCTGTCCCAGGTGATCAGGTTGGCCTGCCAGTAGCCCGCGTAGCCGTGGTGCAGCCCGTGCGCCTCGAGCGCGGCGACCAGCCCGTCGGGATGCTGCTGCAGCACGTCGAAGTCGTCGAGCGTGGCGCGCTGCAGGACCAGCGCGCCGAGCACGCCGTTGACGGTGACCGCGAGCGCGACCAGCGCCGCGGTGGTCCTGCCGCGCAGGGTGAGGAAGGGCACGGTGGCGGCGACGGCCATGAAGCCCGAGACCAGGTAGCGCATCGAGCTGCGGTCGACGGGGATGCGCGAGAAGAGGAAGACGATCAGCAGCAGGAGTGCGACGAAGCCCCAGTAGCTGAGAAAGAGTCGCACCGCGTCCTCGTTGCGTTCCTCCGCGGGCGGGACATCGTCGCCTTGCTCGTGCGGCGCGTCGCGCGCGGGGGATGCAGCAGCCGCGCCGCCGCGTCCGCGCACCACGCGCTCCAGCACCCACAGCGGCACCAGCGCGCCCACCAGCGCGATGACGCCGAGCAGCAGCCGCGCCGGACCCAGGAATCCCAGGTCGTGCAGCGTCAGGCGCCCGTTGCCGAAGTCGAGCACCAGCTGGCCGAGCAGCGAGGCGTTGCTCTTGAACTGCCCCGGCGTGGCCACGCCCTGCGACACGCCGATGGTGTCGTAGCCGCCACGGTGCATGGCCAGCGCGGTGAGTCCCCCGGCAACCACTGAGACCAGCACCACCGCGCCGCCGACCACGAGCAGCTCGCGGCCGCGCCGGTCGCGGCGGTGCCAGGCCAGCACCACCAGCGCGAGAGCGAAGGGCAGGATGCCGGTGACCAGCAGCAGCAGGTCGGAGGCCAGGCCGAGGCCGGTGAGGACGGCGATGGCCTCGGCGCCGGCGAGCACGTGGACGGCGGTCGGCCGCGGTGTGCGCGCCAGCCAGACCAGCAGCGCGCCGAGCACGATGCCGTTGAGCACGGTGAGGCCGTGGAACGCCTGCGCGAACTGGGGCAGGAGCAGCAGGGGCGGCGTGGCGATGCCGATGGCCAGGCACACCAGCGCCGCCTGGCGGCCCGCCAGCCGCCGCACCGTCTCCACCAGGATGAGCAGGCCGAGCAGGGCGGCGACGTAGGGCATCGCCTCCCAGATGGCGCGGTGATGCGCCAGTCCCCGGGTCGCCTCGTCGAACCAGAGCGTGGTGTAGTGCGCGGCGTTGCCCAGCGTGACCGTCGAGCCCGGGGGCGCCGAGGGCAGCCGCTGCGCGACCAGCATGGTGCCCACCGAGTCGCTGGTCGCCGTGTCGTGCACCAGCGAGGGCACGCGCCGGGCCAGCACCGCGGCGTAGGCGACCACTCCCAGCCACGGCGCCAGCCGCAGCCAGGCGACCGCGCGCGAGGTCACGCCGTGCCCGACTCCCAGGAGGCGAGATACGCCTGCTGCTCGGCGGTGAGCACGTCGATCTCGACGCCGAGGCTGCGCAGCTTGAGCGCGGCGATCTCGCGGTCGATCTCCTCGGGCACGTCGTAGACCTTGGGCTCCAGCTCCTTGTGGTGCCGGGCCACGTACTCAGCGCAGAGCGCCTGGTTGGCGAACGACATGTCCATCACCGCGGCGGGATGTCCCTCGGCGGCGGCCAGGTTGAGCAGGCGTCCCTCGGCGAGCACGTGCAGGGTGCGGCCGTCCTGCATGCGGTAGGCGTCCACGTAGGGACGCGGCTTGCTGACGCCGGTGCTCAAGTCGTCGAAGGCGGCCAGGTTGATCTCGTCGTTGAAGTGGCCGCTGTTGGCGATGATGGCGCCGTCCTTGAAGCCGAGGATGTGGCGGCGGTCGACGACGTTGATGTCGCCGGTGACGGTGATGACGATGTCGGCGTGCGGCGCCGCCTCCTCCAGGGTCATGACGCGGTAACCGTCCATCACGGCTTCGAGCGCGCGGGTGGGATCGACCTCGGTGACCACCACGTGCGCACCCATGCCCGCGGCGCGCATGGCCAGGCCGCGGCCGCACCAGCCGTAGCCGCAGACGACGAACGTCTTGCCGGCCAGCAGGATGTTGGTGGCCCGGATGAAGCCGTCGAGGGTGGATTGGCCGGTGCCGTAGCGGTTGTCGAACATGTGCTTGGTGAGGGCTTCGTTGACCGCCACGATGGGGAAGCGCAGCTTGCCGTCGCGCGCCAGCGCGCGCAGCCGGATGACGCCGGTGGTGGTCTCCTCGGTGCCCGCCATGACGTCGCCGAGCAGGTCGGTGCGCTCCTTGTGCAGCCGGGCCACCAGGTCGGCGCCGTCGTCCATGGTCAGGTTGGGCCTGACGTCGAGCACCGAGTCGATGTGGTCGTAGTAGCGCGCGGAGTCCTCGCCCTTGACGGCGTAGGTGGGGATGCCGTGGTTGCTGACGAGTGCGGCAGCAACCGGGTCCTGCGTCGACAGCGGGTTGCTGGCGCAGAGACGCAGCTCGGCGCCACCGGCCTGCAGGGTGATGGCCAGGTTGGCGGTCTCGGTGGTGATGTGCAGGCAGCCGCCCAGGCGCAGGCCCCGCAGCGGCTTCTCACGCTCGAAACGCTCGCGGATCAGCCGCAGGACCGGCATCTCCTGTGCGGCCCACTCGATGAGGCGCTGGCCCTCGGAGGCGAGGCCGAGGTCGGCCACATCATGCGTCATCGTGGTCATGCGGTTGGTTCTCCGGTGCGCTTGTTTCTAGAAACGGATCAGGGAAAAGTAGGGACGGTCGCCGAGGAGCCTGGCGCCGCCCAGCGCCTCCAGCTCGACGAGGAAGTCGATGCCCACCACCTCGCCGCCGAGCTGCTCGACCAGCGACACGGTGGCCGACGCGGTGCCGCCGGTGGCCAGCAGGTCGTCGACGACGAGGACGCGCTGGCCGGGACTCACGGCGTCGGAGTGGACTTCGAGGACTCCCTCGCCGTATTCGAGCTGGTAGCTCACCGCCAGTGTCTGCCGCGGCAGCTTGCCCTTCTTGCGCACCGCCACGAAGCCCGTGCGCAGCGCGTAGGCGAGCGCCGCGCCGACCACGAAGCCGCGCGACTCCACCCCGACGATGCGGTCGATGCGCTGCTCGCGGTGCGCCTCGGCCAGGGCGTCGACGGCGTCGTGAAAAGCCTCGGCGTCGCTGAACAACGTGGTCAGGTCGCGGAAGAGGACTCCCTCACGGGGGAAGTCGGGGACGTCGGTGATCACTGCGCGGAGCCGATCGACCAGGTCGCGGTCGGACATGCGGCGGCAAGTCTAGCCGCCGCGCTCCCGGCCGGGCCGGACGGCACGATCAGGCGCCGCTGCGCTCGAAGATCCAGAAGTCGCTGCCGGCGCCGCGGGGCACCACGCCGATGCGGACGTACTGCGCCCGGAACCGAGGGTCCTCCAGCAGGGAGAGATGCGGCGCCCAGGTCATGGTGCCGCTGCCGTCCTTGATGATCCACAGGACCGCGTAGCGCGGGGCGCGGGACAGCACGTAGGTGTTGTCCTGCTTGCCGAACGGCGGCTCGCCGGGCGCCCGCGCCAGGTGCTTGTCGGTCAGGCCAAAGAGGTCGAGGAAGGAGAGCTGCTCGTTGAAATACGGCACCAGCCCGGCCTCCTCGATGGCCACCAGGCTGCCCGGCGCCAGGTGGGAGTGCAGCCACTGCGCCAGGGCGAAATACGAGTCGTTGGGCCGGATGTCATGGTCTTCGGTCACCGGCCGGAGCCACCCGATCTGCGCATAGGTGGCCTGGACCTGGGCTGAGGAGGCGCCCAGCGCGGCCAGCGCCGCGACACCCACCAGCCCCACGGCCAGCGGGCGCCGGCGCGGGCCGCCGCGCGTGGCGATGGCCCGATAGCCCTCGCCGACCACCGCCCAGGCCGCCAGCACCAGGAAGGGCATGGCGGGCACCAGGAAGCGATAGACCGGCATCCAGTCACCGCCTTCGTAGACAGCGTAGAGCACATTGGTGATCAGCCAGGCCAGGGCCAGCGCCACACCCCGCCGGCGCACCCATGCGGCATACAGCACCGCGGCAAGGCCGACCGCCGCAAGGGCCAGCAGAACGAAGATCGAGTTGCGCACTCGGAACTGCGGCTGCGGCACACCGTCGGCGATGCCCACCAGGTTGGCAGCGAAGGAGCCGGCGTAGGCAAGGCCCTTGTCGAGGTTCTCGGCCAGGCTGCCGCCGGTCTTGTCGTAGTAGGTGTTCGGCAGCAGCGAGCCGTAATAGGCGACGCGCCAGGCGACGAAGGCGGCGAAGGGCGCGGCGAAGGGCAGGATCGCTGCCGCCGCCGTGCGCAATGAGAGACGGTGCCCACGCCATTCGGTCAGCAGCACGACCACGGCGAAGGCGCCAAAGAGAAGCAGGCCCTCGGGGCGGGTGATGGCGGCGAGGAAGAGCACCACCGCGGCCAGCGCCAAGCGGCGGGTCAGGAAGGCTGCCAGCGCTGCCACCAGCAGGGCGGTGAAGAGCGGGGTCTCGAGAGCCGCCGCCGACCACATGGCTGCGAAGAAGAAGATGGCGTACGTGGTCGCCGCCAGCCCGGCCAGCAGGTCGAGGGCCACGGGCGAGAGGCCGATCCGCTCGCTCAGCATGCGGCGCGCGCACCACCACACGCCGGCGACCGCGGCGCTCTGCAGCGCAATGCCGATCACCTTGGCCCAGATCAGCGGGTCACCGCCGAGCTTGATGACGCCCGTCATGATCACCGTCCAGAGGAAGTTGGTGTATCCCTCGACGTGCTCGCCAGGGTTGAAGACCAGGCCGTGGCCATGGGCGAGCTGCCAGGCGTAGCGGAAGGTCACCCAGGGATCGTCGAGCGTGAAGGTGATGAACCAGACGCTGCAGGCGATGCCCAGCAGCACGGGAACGGTGAGCGAGAGGGCGCGAACCGGCGTCAGGCTGCTGCGCTGCGCCGATTGCGCCTCGACCCGCTGCGGCGGCGGCGCGTCGGGTTGGGGGACCACGAGCTCGCGCGTCGCCGCGGTGGACGGCGGCATGGACCCGAATTGTATCGGCCGGTCCCGCTCGGCGACCGCCTCCTTCGCACGCACGTTCGCGCCGTCCGGAGGCGGAAGCGGCGCATGGTAGGGTTTCCGACCGTGCTCAGCAGGACCCGCCGGTGAAGGGCCTCATCCTCAGCGGTGGCAAAGGCACCCGCCTGCGCCCCATCACCCACACCAGCGCCAAGCAGCTCGTCCCGGTGGCCAACAAGCCGGTCCTCTACTTCGCCATCGAGGCGATGGTGCAGGCGGGCATCACCGAGGTCGGCATCATCATCGGTGACACCGGCGCCGAGGTGCGCGACGCGGTCGGTGACGGCGGCCGCTTCGGCTGCACCATCACCTACCTCCCGCAATCCGCACCGCTGGGATTGGCCCATGCGGTGCTCACCGCGCGCGAGTACCTGGGCGACGATCGCTTCGTGATGTACCTGGGCGACAACCTCATCCGCGACGGCATCGTGCCGCTGGTCGAGGAGTTCGCCCGCAGCCGCCCGGACGCCATGATCCTGCTGGCCCGCGTCCCCGAGCCGCAGCGCTTCGGCGTCGCCGAGCTGAGCGACGGACGGGTGGTGCGCCTGGTCGAGAAGCCCCAGGTGCCGCCGTCGGATCTCGCCCTGGTGGGCGTCTATCTCTTCTCCCCCAAGGTGCACTCGGCGATCGACCGCATCGAGCCCAGCCCGCGTGGTGAGCTGGAGATCACCGACGCCATCCAGCGCATGATCGACGACGGCGACAGCGTGGTGCCGCACGTCATCTCGGGCTGGTGGAAGGACACCGGGCGCCTGGAGGACATGCTCGAGGCCAACCGCATCGTCCTCGACGGCATGGAGCCGCGCAACGACGGTGTGCTGGGCGAGAACGTGCGGCTGGAAGGCAAGGTGATCATCGAGTCGGGCGCGCGGCTGGCCCACTGCCGGGTGCGCGGACCCGCGATCATCGGCGAGCGCACCGTGGTCGAGCACGCCTACGTGGGCCCCTTCACCGCCATCTACCACGACTGCGTGGTGCGCAACGCGGAGATCGAGCACTCCATCGTCCTGGAGCGCAGCCGCATCGAGAACGTCGAGGGCAAGATCGAATCCTCCCTGCTGGGCAAGGACTGCGTGGTCTGCGAGTCACCGGAGCGCCCGCGCGCGCTGCGGCTGATGCTCGGCGACCACTCCAAGGTGGAGCTGCACTGAGCCGATGCCTTGGATGCCACTCACCGAGTCCATGGAGCGTGTGTTGGAGCGCATGCGCGCCACGCCGTCTGCGCAGCGGCTGGGGCGCATCGACGGCGTGATGGTCAAGACCTTCAGGAAGCACGCCGACCAGCGCGGCTACTTCATCGAGCAGCTCAAGCGCGGTGACCTCGACGACGACGGCAACGAGTTCATCCCACCGCAGCCCTTCGCCCAGATGTCGCGCTCACTCGCCTACGCGCGGGGCGGCAACCCGCCGGAGCTGATCAAGGCCTTCCACTGGCACAAAAAGCAGTGGGACTACTGGGACATCGTGGCCGGCAACGCGCGCGTGGTGCTCTGCGACCTGCGCGAGGGCTCGCCGACGGAGGGTCGCATCCAGGTGGTCATGCTCGGCGAGCACGCCCCGCGCATGGTGGCCATCCCGCCCCACGTCGCCCACGGCTACCAGTGCGTCTCGATGCAGGACGTGATCCTCAACTACTACGTCACCGAGCCATACGACCCGGCCGATCCCGACGAGGGGCGCATCGCCTGGAACGACCCGCGCATCGGCTTCGACTGGACCATCGAGAACATCTAGATGCGCCTGCTCGTCACCGGCGGCGCCGGCTTCATCGGCAGTGAGTTCGTGCGCATGACCCTGCGCGAGCACCCCGACGATACCGTGGTGGTGCTCGACAAGCTGACCTACGCGGGCAACCCGCGCAACCTCGACCCGGTGCGCGGCGATGCCCGCTTCCGCTTCGTGCACGGCGACATCGCCGACGCCGAGATCGTCGAGGAGCTGGCCCTCGAGGTCGACGCCATCGTCAACTTCGCCGCCGAGTCGCACGTCGACCGCTCGCTGGAGTCGCCGGGACAGTTCATCCAGACCGACGTCTACGGCACCTTCGTGCTCATGGAGGCGGCGCGCGCGGCGGGACACGAGCGCTTCCTCCAGGTGAGCACCGACGAGGTCTACGGCTCGGTGCACGAGGGGCGCTCGCTGGAGAGCGACGCGCTGCGTCCGCGCAGCCCGTACAGCGCCAGCAAGGCGGGCGGCGAGATGCTGGTCTGGTCCTACCGAGCCTCCTACAGCTTCCCGGCCATCATCACCCGCGGCTCGAACACCTACGGGCAGTACCAGTACCCGGAGAAGATCATCCCGCTGTTCGTCACCAACGCTCTCGACGACCGGCCGCTGCCCATCTACGGCGACGGCCAGGCGGTGCGCGACTACCTGCACGTCGAGGACCACTGCACCGGCATCGACACCGCGCTGCGCCGCGGCGCGGTGGGCGAGGACTACAACGTCGGCTACGGTGGCGAGGGCGTCACCGGCATCGAGGTCGCCGACACCATCCTGGCCGCGCTGGGCAAGCCGGGATCGCTCAAGCAGTTCGTGCAGGACCGGCCCGGCCACGACCGCCGCTACGCGCTCGACACCGCCAGGCTGCGCGCGCTCGGCTGGGCACCGCGCGTCGACTTCGACGAGGGCATGCGCCGCACCGCGCAGTGGTACCTGGACAACCAGGACTGGTGGCGGCCGCTCAAGTCGGGCGAGTTCTGGGAGTTCTACAAGCGCAACTACAAGCCGCTGCACGGCGCCGCGGCGGGTTGATGCGCGTCCTGGTGCTCGGCGCCGGCGGCCAGCTCGGGCGCGAGCTGCTCGCCCAGCAGCACGCGGACGTCGCCGGGCTCACGCGCGCCGAGTGCGACATCGCCGAACCGGGCGCGGCCGAGCGCGCAGTGCAGCGGCATCGCCCCGGCGCGGTGATCAACTGCGCCGCCTGGACCAAGGTCGACGCCGCGGAGACGCAGCGCGAGGGGGCCTTCCGCGTCAACGCGGAGGGACCCCGCCTGCTCGCCGCGGCGTGCCGGGAGGCGGGCGCGCTGCTCTGCCAGATCAGCACCGACTACGTCTTCGACGGCACCGCCACGGCGCCGATCGCCGAGGACGCGCCGACCCATCCCCTCGGCGCCTACGGCGCCAGCAAGCTCGCCGGCGAGGTCGCCGTGCGCGAGAGCGGCGCGCGCCACGCCATCGTGCGCACCTCCTGGCTCTACGGCCAGGACGGTCCCAACTTCGTGCTCACCATGCTGCGCCTCGGCGCCGAGCGCGATGAGCTGCGCGTCGTCGCCGACCAGCGCGGCGCGCCGACCTGGACGGGGCACCTCGCCCCCGCGCTGCTGCGGCTCGTCGAGCGCGACCTGCAGGGCACCTTCCATCTCAGCAACGGCGGCGAGACGACCTGGTGCGACTTCGCCGCGGAGATCATGGCCATGGCCGGCCACCGCGCGCGCATCCTGCCCACCACCACCGCCGAATACGGTGCGCCCGCGCCGCGGCCCGCGTACTCTGTGCTCGACAACGGCAGCTGGCGCAGGGCCGGCGAGACGCCGCTGCTCGACTGGCACGAGGGCCTGCGCGCCTACCTGGCCTCGCGCCTGCCCCACACCGTCGTGACGAGCTGAGCCGCCGCGGGCGGGAGGTCAGCCGACGGCGTCGCCCTCGGGCACCGCGACCTCCTCGGCGGGCGGCGCCAGCGCGGCCACGGCGGCCTCGTCGGCCCGCCGCGTCACCGGCACCAGCGCGTGCGGACCGCCGTCGCGCCACCAGGCCACAGTGCGCGCCAGGCCATCCTCGAGCGGGATGCGCGGTTCCCAGCCGAGCACGCGGCGCGCCGTGCTGATGTCGGGACGGCGGCGGCGCGGGTCGTCGACGGGCAGCGGCTGGTGCACGATGGGACTGTCGGCGCCGGTCAGCCGCCTGATGGTCTCGGCCAGCTGCTGCACGGTCATCTCCACGGGATTGCCGAGGTTGACCGGGCGCGTGTAGTCGGAGAGGAGCAGCTTCTCGAGGCCGTCGACGAGGTCGTCGATGTAGCAGAGGCTGCGCGTCTGCGAGCCGTCGCCGAACACGGTCATGGGCTCGCCGGCGAGCGCCTGGGTGAGGAACGCCGGCACCGCGCGCCCGTCGTTGCGGCGCATGCGCGGGCCGAAGGTGTTGAAGATGCGGGCGATGCGCGTGTCAAGCCCGTGCGCGTTGTGGTACGCCATGACGAAGGTCTCGGCGGCGCGCTTGGCCTCGTCGTAGACGCCGCGCGGACCCACGGGGTTGACGTTGCCCCAGTAATCCTCGGGCTGCGGATGCACCTCGGGATCGCCGTACACCTCGCTGGTGGAGGCGAGCAGGAAGCGCGCGCGCTTGGCCTTGGCCAGGCCCAGCGCCTTGTGCGTGCCCAAGGTGCCCACCTTGAGCGTCTCGATGGGCATCTGCGCGTAGTCGATCGGCGACGCCGGCGAGGCGAAGTGGAGGATGGCGTCGACCTCGTCCTCGACGAAGAGGTACTCGGTGACGTCGTAGTGGCGGAAGGAGAAGCGCGGATTGCTGAAGAGGTGCGCCACGTTGTCGGCGCTGCCGGTCAGCAGGTTGTCCAGGCAGACCACGCGCAGGCCGCGCTGGAGCATCCGATCGCAGAGGTGCGAGCCGATGAATCCGGCTCCGCCCGTGATGACCACTCGCCGCATCGGCGGAACTCTAGCAGAGCCTACGAGGCGCAGCACCGGGCCCAGACGTACACGCCGCCGGTCCAGGCCGGCGCGTGGCCGAGCACCTCTTCCAGGAAACGCTCGGTGCGCAGCTCCGTGGCGGACGGCCGGGCCACCTCGTCGGGCGTGGGTGGGAAGTCCGCGAGCGGGCCGAGGACCACAGACTGCACACCGTCCGTCCGAAGCTCGCCGAGCACGGCGGCGCGCAGCCTGTCGCTGACCCCGACGGGGATTCCGCCCTCCACGGCCTGGAGCGCGTCGGTGAGCGGGTTGGGCGGCCTGCCGAACCAGGGACGCCCGCCGGGCGCCGGCACGAACATGCCGCCGCTGAACTGCTTGAAGCGGAGACCGGCCATCGCCTGCCAGTACATGTCGGTGTAGAGATTGGTGGGCACGAGCAGGACCACCCCGCCCGCGGGCAGGGCGGCGGCTTTCTGCTCGGCGAAGAAGGCGGGCGTGGCCGCCGTCTCGGCGGGAAAGCTCGGGGTGGGCAGCAGGCCCACCAGGGCGATCGCCGCCAGCGCGCGCAGCGACCAGCGGACGGAGGGCGGCCGTCGAGCCAGCTCGTCGAGGCCGAGGGCGACGACGGCGGCCACGCCCAGGAAGCCGGCGATCATGAAGCGCTCGGGATAGAGGTTCTCCAGCAGGGGCAGCCGCTCGAAGACCAGCCAGGGCAGCGGCACCCCGGTTGTGGTGTGGGGCCCGAGGTGCAGGTGCGGCCCCAGCGCGAGGACGAACACCACGGCCGTGCCGGCGGCGGCCACGACGAGCGGGCGGGAGCGGCGGCCGAACCAGGCCAGGGCCACCAGCAGAACGACCAGGGCGATGCCGAGGTATCCGTCGGCACCTGACAGCGACGAGTCCTGCGGCGGCCGCCAGTTCAGCGCCTGCAGCCGCGTGGGGTCGACCAGGCTGGCCAGGTTGACCACGCCGACGTCCTGGGGCTGGAGCAGGCCCGGCACCCGCTGCGGTCCGGCGAACATCACCCAGGCGGGATACGCGGCCAGCACCACGAACACGAGCGCGGCGACGGCCATCGGCCTGGCGGCACGCCGCAGGGCAGGCACCACCTGCCGCCGCCAGGCGAGGTCGGCGACGACCAGCACCACGAGCGCGCAGATCGCGGTGATGGCCAGGAGCTCCTCGCCGGTGAGCAGTTGGGCCGCGGTGGCCAGCCCCAGGCCCGCTCCGGCCAGCATCCGGCGGCGCGGTCCGCGCGGGTGGACGACGATCTCGTCGAGGAGGACGACCAACAGCGGCGGGAACACCGCGATGTCGAGATGGAGGTGGCCGAGCGACTCGCCCACGATCGCGGGGCTGAAGCCGTAGACGGCGCCGCCGACGGCGGCGCTGAGCGGCGAGGCGCCCAGCCGCAGCAGGGCCCGATCGGCCAGCCCGGCAGCCAGGGCTACGGCGGCGGTCACCAGCAGCTTGTAGGCGACCACCGGGCCGAAGAGCACGGTGGCCGGGCTCATCAGCAGGGCCGGGAAGAGGATCGAGGTGTTCCACATCAGGTTGGCGCCCTGCGGGTGGAACACCCAGTCGCTGAGCAGCGGCGACTGGCCGTGCGCCAGCGCGTGCGGCACCCAGGCGAGGTACCACATGAACAGCGGTGGATCGCCGCCCGCGCCCATCCAGGCCGGGCCGGATGCGAACCACGCGGCGTGGAACAGCGCCACCGCGCCGGCGATGTACACCAGCGCCAGGACAACTCCATGGCGGTGGCGGTGGCTGGTCCACGACACGGGGAAGCGGATCATAGGACGCCCGTCCGTGGGCACGCCGAGCGCGTCCGCCATGGTCGGAGTCGACGCGCGGTGGCGTATGCTGCCCGCCCGTGGCACGCCCCGACAGCATTCACGACGGGCCGGCACGTCGCGTCTGCATGATCGGCGGCGGCTACGTGGGCCTGGTCACGGCGGCCTGTCTGGCCGAGCTGGGCCACGACCTTCGCCTGGTCGAGACCAACCAGCACCGGCTCAACATGCTGCGCAGCGGCCGCGTGCCCATCCACGAGCCGGGCCTCGACGCCATCCTGGAGTCGGTGACCGCGGCAGGTCGCTTCATGGCCACGCACGACATCGAGGAGGGCATGGAGGGGGCGTCGGTGGCCATGGTGGCGGTGGGAACGCCGCCTCTCGCCGACGGTGACGCCGATCTCAGCCAGGTGCGCACCGCGCTCTCCCAGGCGACGTCGGTCGCCGGCGAGGGAACCGTCGTGGCCATCAAGAGCACCGTGCCGCCGGGAACCACCAACTCGCTGCAGCATCACGCGCGGCGCGGCGGCGTGCGCATCCCGCTGGTCGCCTGTCCCGAGTTCCTGCGCGAAGGTAACGCCATCGAGGACTTCCGCAACCCGCCGCGCATCGTCATCGGCGGCGAGGACGCCGAGGCGTGCGCGCGCGTGCTGGCGCTCTTCGACGGGCTCAGCGGCGAACGCATCGTCACCGACTCCACCAGCGCCGAGCTGATCAAGTACGGGTCGAACGCCTTCCTGGCCTTGAAGATCTCCTTCATCAACGAGATGGCGCATCTCTGCGAGCTGGCCGGCGGAGACATCGCGGCGGTGGCCGACGGCATCGGTACCGATCCGCGCATCGGCCGCTCGTTCCTCAACGCCGGCCTGGGTTTCGGCGGCTCCTGCTTTCCCAAGGACGTGCGCGCCCTCGACCAGACGGCGAGCTACCACGGGCACAGCTTCTGGCTGCTCAAGGCGGCCATCGAGGTCAACACCCAGCAGCGCCGCCGCTTCGTGGCCAAGGTGCAGGACGCGCTGGGCGGGCGCGTCGCCGGCCGGCGTATCGCCGTGCTGGGACTGGCCTTCAAGCCGGGCACGGATGACATGCGCCAGGCCGCCTCGATCGACATCATCCGCCACCTCGAGGACCTGGGCGGCAAAGTGGTGGCCACCGACCCGGTGGCCATCGACCGGGCGCGCCCGGCGCTGCCCACCACGGCGATGGTCACCGACCCCTACGAGTGCGTCGAGGGCGCCGACGCGGTGGTGCTGGTCACCGAGTGGAAGGACTACCTCGGCCTCGACTGGGAGCGCGTGGCCCAGCTGGTCCGCCGCCGCCTGGTGATCGACGGGCGCAACGCGCTCGACGCCCGCCGCCTCGCCGAGCTCGACTTCACCTACCTGGGAG